>ERZ1645185.920-NODE-920-length-12386-cov-6.811045_pt1 | contig 12386 bp, 13 predicted proteins | sample MGYA00575351_ERZ1645185 | MGnify/ENA primary metagenome ERZ1645185 (study PRJEB40838, sample SAMN11284767) | freshwater sediment metagenome | isolation source: river sediment | host: Sediment | place: India: Jana village, Kanpur | collected 2015-12-17 ...
GCGCGCTCGGCAAGGCCAAGGAAGACATGGACCGCGCCGCCGCCGCGCTGCGCGAGAAGCTCACGCCGGTGCAGGGCGCCGCCAACGTGGCGGTGCTGAAGTCGGTGGTGACCCAGGCCTCGGCCGCGATTCCGGTGATGCCGCTGTACATCTCCATCTGCTTCCGGGTGATGAAGCAGCTCGGCCTGCACGAGGGCCCGATCGAGCAGATCGACCGCATGTTCCGCACCGAGCTGTACGGCGCCGGCAACGACCGCGACGAGCGGCAGCGCATCCGCATGGACGACTGGGAGCTGCGCGACGAGGTGCAGGACGCGGTCAAGCTGATCTGGCCGACGGTGACCAGCGACAACCTGTTCGACACCACCGACTACGCCGCCTACAAGACCGAGTTCCTGAAGCTGTTCGGTTTCGGCCTGGCCGGCGTGGATTACGGCGCCGATGTCGATCCGGTGGTGCCGTTCAACGTCATCGAGCTGGATTGAGTTTCGTTCCGTTCCGCTGAAAAACCCGCCGACCGGCGGGTTTTTTTCAGGCCGAAATCGGCGGCAGCCCGTGTTTGGCGCGGGCGCGGTTGCATTTGTCGTCGCCGGGTTGCAGTTCGCGGCAGGGCGAGGTGCGCTGCGGATAGACGGTGCAGGCTACCGCCTTGCCGACGGTGCCCGACAGCGCCGCGCAGCGCGGCGCGGCCGCGTTGGTGCCGGCCATGCAGCTGTAGGTGGGCGTCAGCGGCTCCACCAGTTCCGCGGGCAAGCCGTTGTGTTCGGCTTCGGCCCAGTAGAACGAGACCCGAAAATGCGCGCAACAGGCACCGCAAGCGGTGCAGGGCGAATCGTCGTGCGTCGCGGTCGATGGCATCGGGGGGCGTTGGGGGAGGCTCCGGCCAGTATAACCGGATGCGCGCGCAGGCGGCGGCTCGGCTGGCAGGCCGCCCGGTGCGGTGCTAAGATGGGCCGGCAGTGATTTAGGGAAAACACCATACACCTCTCGGGGAAAGGAAAACACATCATGAGCAATGCACGCGTCATCTCGCAATCGGCTTTGGCTTTCTCGGCCATCCTGGTCGCCGGCCTGTCGTCGACGCCGGTCCAGGCCAAGCAGGCCACCGCGCAGGAAACCCGCGCCCAGCAGATCACCGAAATCCCGGTCTGCAAGAAGCCGCTCGGCTCCATCGCGGTCATCGAGCCGGAAGACAGCACCAACTGGTGGAGCGGCCAGCAGTTGCCGGCGCCGTCCAAGCTGATCAAGATCTACGTCAACAAGTCGCGCTGCTTCACCTTGGTCGACCGCGGCGCCGGTTTCCAGGCCATGCAGATGGAACGTGAACTGGCCGGCGGCGGCGAGCTGCGCGGCGGTTCCAACATCGGCAAAGGCCAGGTCAAGGCCGCCGATTACGTACTGGTGCCGGACCTGATCTCCAGCAACAGCGATTCCGGCGGTTCCAACATCGGCGGCCTGCTCGGCGGCTTCGTCGGCGGCCGCGCCGGCGCCTTGATGGGCGGCATCAGCTTCAAGAAGAAGACCGCCGACGTGGTGCTGACGATCACCGACGTGCGCTCCTCGGAACAGGTGGCGATGGCCGAAGGCCACGCCAAGAAGACCGATATGGCCTGGGGCGGCGGCGGCGGCCTGTTCGGCTCCGGCGGCCTGGGTGCGCTCGGCGGCGGCGCCTACGCCAACACCGAAATCGGCCAAGTGATCGCCTTGGCCTACCTGCAGGCCTACCACAACCTGGTGCAGGAAATGGGCGGCTTGCCGGAAAACGCCTCGGCCGCCAATGCGGTGCAGGCGCTGCGTGTGGTCAAGCCGGCGCGCCTGTTCACCACGCCGAAAGGCGAGAAGGCGGTGCGCACGCTCGATCCGGGCATGATGCTGTATCCGACCGGCAACAAGTCCGAGCTGATGTGGGAAGTGGAAGACGAGCTGGGCAACAAGGGCTGGGTGCTGTCGACCCTGACCGAGCTGGCCAAGTAAGCGGCAGCCGCCGCGTACGGGAAAAGGGCGGATCGCATCCGCCCTTTTTTCTTGCCCGCGCCGGGATTCAGATGATGCGCAGGGTGATCGCCTTCAGCACCGCACGGGTGCGGTCGCGGGCGCCGAGTTTGTCGAGGATCTCCGACACGTAATTCTTCACCGTGCCCTCCGACAGGAACACCGCCTTGGCGATCTCGCGGTTGGAGTAGCCGCCGGCCAGCAGGCGCAGGATGGCGATTTCGCGTTCGTTGAAGGAGTCGGTCGGCGCGCCGGTGTCGCGGTAGGCGTAGCGCGAGCGCACCGGATCGGTCGCTACCGGCGCCAGCAGGGTCTTGCCGGCGGCCAGCGCCACGATCGCCTCGTGCAGGTCCTCGGGCGAGGCGTCCTTCAGCAGAAAGCCCTGGGCGCCGCAGCCGGCCGCGCGCAGGGCCAGCTCGGGTTCGTCGAAGGTGGTCAGCAGCAGCACCGGCGTCGGGTTGCCGGCCGCGCGCAGGCGTTTGATCAGGGTGAAGCCGTCGCAGACCGGCATGCGGATGTCGGACAGGATGACGTCGACCGGCGTCGTGGCCAGACGGGCCAGCAAGGCGTCGCCGTCTTCGGCCTGGATGTCGATGCGCAGGCCCTCGATGCCGGACAGCAAGGCCGACAGCCCGTTGCGCACCAAGGCCTGGTCGTCGGCCAGCGCCAAGCGGATCGGCGCGCTCATTCGCGCACCGGCCAATGCGCCGACAGCGGCATGCCGCGCGCCGCGCGCCATTCCAGCTGGCCGCCCAGCGCCTCGATGCGTTCGCGCATGCCATTCAGGCCGTTGCCCTGCCCCGGCTTGGGCAGGGCCTTGCCGTCGTCGTGGATGTCCATCCACCAGTACGGCCCGACGCGCCGCAGGCGTACATGCAGACGGTCGGCGTCGGCGTGGCGGGCGGCATTGGTCAGCGCTTCCTGCACGCAACGCAGCACCACCTCGGTTTCGGCCATGCTCAGGTGTTCGGCCTCGTCGTCCAGTTCGAGGACCAGCGCCGGCCGGGGCATCGGCTGTACCAGCGCCGCCAAGGCTTCGCGCAGCGGCGGGTCGTCGTGCAGCCGCAGCTGCTGCACCACGGCGCGGATATCCTGTAGCAATTCGTCGGCCAGCTCCGCGGCCAGATCCAGCTCGGCGGTCTGCGCGAACGCCGGCTTGTGCTGCAATGCCCGCAAATTGAGTTTCAGCGCGGTCAGTTTATGGCCGGCCACGTCATGCAGTTCGCGCGAGATGCGCAGGCGTTCGGAGTCGCGCACACCCGCGTCCAGCAGCACGCGCGTGCCGAGCAGCTCGGCGTTGATCGTGGCCAGCGCGTCGCGCGCGCGTTCGGCGCTCACCGCGTACCAGGAGGTGACCGCGGCGAAGGCCTGGAAACTCATGTGCATCACGGTCATGGTCAACGGCGCGACGAAGTGCCAGACATGGGCGTAGATCAGGTACATCAGGGCATTGCAGGCCACGAAGATCAGCGCCGCCTGCCGCACGGGCCACAGGTGCGTCACCTGCGCCATCACGATGACGAGCAGGATCGGCAGCGCGCCGGTGCGTTGCAGCAGCATCAACAGCAGTGCCGTCGCCAGCTGCCCGAGCACTACCGCCCGGCTTTTGGCGGGCCAAAGAAACAACGTCAGGAACAGCAGATGCAGGGCCAGCGGTAAAGCCATCGGCAAGGGCGCGGCCAGCCACTCCGGAGTGATCGGCCGGCCGCGCACCAGCTCGAGACCGATCGCACTCCAGGCCAACAGGCCGGCGATGGACAGGGGGTGCCATAAGGATTTGAGGAATTCACGCATGTGCACAGCATGGCGGCAAACGCGGCCGCGCTCAAGCCGGTATCGCCAGAAAGTGACTTCCGGCAGGCCGTAGCGGTGACTGTCGGCACCTGAGCCGACCGATGGGCCGCGGCACACTGGCAGCCTGACCCAAGGAGAACGACATGGATTATTACGATTTGGTGAAATCCGCGCACGGACTGATCGGTACCGTGGCCCTGATCACGTTCTGGCTTTCCGGCCTGAGCCGCAAAGGCGGCGCGCTGCACCGCGCCAGCGGCAAGATCTACCTGTCGGCCATGGCCGCCATGCTGCTCAGCGGCATACCGATGAGCGTGGCCTTCTACATCCGGCAGCATCCGGTCGCGGCGTCGTTCCTGGTCTATCTGCTGGTCATCACCGCCACCAGCGTGTGGTGCAGTTGGCGTGCGATCCGCGACAAGCGCGATTGGGCGGCCTACACCGGCCGGGTGTACCGGGCGCTGGTTCTGCTCAATTTCGTCAGCGGGCTGGCCATCGCCTACATCGGCCTGTTCGTGACCGACCGCATGGCGCTGATCTTCACGGCGTTCTCGCTGATCGGCATCGTCACCGCCGTGCGCATGTGGCGCTTCGCGCGCCGCCCGCCGACGCAGCCGAACTGGTGGTTGCACCAGCATTTCGGCGCGATGCTGGGCAACGGCGTGGCTACGCACGTCGCGTTCCTGTCGATCGGCCTGCCGAAGCTGCTGCCGATGCTGTCCGGCCCGGTGCTGCAGAACCTGGCCTGGCTCGGCCCCTTGACGGTGTCCGTGTTCGCCGGCATGTATCTCACCCGCAAATACACGCCGGCGCGCAAGGCCGGCGCGTAAACCTCACAGTTCGCGCAGGGTCTGCATCGGCGGCGTCTCGGTGACCGTGCGCGTGGCCCACAGGCCCGCCAGCAAGGCCAGCGCGGCGCCGCCCAGCGTGCCGTACAGCAGGAACGCGGCATCGAATTCCCAGGGCAGGTCGAACACCTCGGTGGTGATCAGGCCGGTGATGACCCCGGCCGCCACCGAGGCGACCAGACCCGCCAACAGGCCCAGGCTGCCGAATTCGGTGGCCTGCGCCAAGCGCAGCTGCCGGCGCGAGGCGCCCAGCACCCGCATCACCCCGGCCTCCTGCAGGCGTTCGTCCTGCGAAGCCTGCACGGCCGCCAGCAGCACCAGCAAGCCGGCCGCCAGCGAGAAGTAGAACACCGATTCGACCACGCGGCTGACCTGCGCCACGGTGCCGCGCACCTGCGCCAGCACGGCGTCGATGTCGACCACCGACAGGTTGGGGAAGGCGCGCACCAGGCCGTCCATCGCCGTCTGCTTGGCCGGCGGCACGTTCAGCGCCGAGATGTAGCTGGCGCCGGAGCTGTCCAAGCCGCCCGGCGACACCACCACGAAGAAGTTCGGCTTGAAGCTTTCCCATTCCACCGTGCGCAGGCTGGTGATGCGCGCCTCCAGCGGGGTGCCGGCGACGTCGAAGCGGATGCGGTCGCCGAGCTTCCAGCCCAAGGTCGCCGCGAAGTCCTCCTCGACCGAGAGCTCCGGCGCGCCGCGGTGGCCGGCCGGCCAGTATTTCCCGGCGGCGAGCTGGTTGTCGTCGCCGAACGCACGCACCGAGGACAGGTTGAATTCGCGCTCCGCCAGGCGCTGGGCGCGCTCGCCGGCCGCGGCATAGTCCTTGCCGCTGACCGGCTTGCCGTTCACCGCCTGCAGGCGCGCGCGCACCATCGGATACAGCACCGGCACGGCCAGGCCGTTGGCTTTGGCGAAGCCGATCACCTCGGACACCTGCTCGGGCTGCACGTTGACCACGAAGCGGTTCGGCGCGTCCGCCGGCAGGGTCTGCTGCCAGCGCGCGAGCAGGTCGGTGCGCACGAAGCCGAGCAGCAGCAGCGCCATCAGGCCGAGACCGAGCGCCGAGACCTGGGTCAAGGTCATGCCTTGGTGCCGGCTGAGGTTGGCCAGGCCGTAACGCCACGGGCCGCGCAGGCCGCGGCGCGCGCGCTTCAGCCACCACAGCAGCAGCCAGGCCAGGCCGGCCAAGGCCAAGGCGGTGCCGCCGATGCCGCCCAGGATGATGGCGCCCAGCGTGGCCGAGCCGGCCTTCCACCACAGCAGCGCCGCCAGGCCGCCCAGGCCGAGCAGACCGACGGTCCAGGCGCTGGGTTCGTTGGCCGGCACGTCGCGGCGCAGCACGCGCAAGGCCGGTACTTTGCGCAGGGCCAGGATCGGCGGCACGGCGAAGCTCAGCAGCACGGTGAAGCCGATGGCGTAGCCGGCCAGCACCGGTTGCCAGCCGGGCGCCGGCAAGTTCATGCCCAGCGCCTGCGCCAGCCACAGGCCGACCGCCCACTGCAGCACCCAGGCCAAGGCGATGCCCGCGCTGGCGCCGAGCAGGCCGATGAACGCCAGCTCGCCGATCTGCAGGGCCGCGATGGTGCTCTGGCTGGCGCCCAGGCAGCGCATCACCGCGCTGCCGTCCAGATGGCGCGCGCTGTGCCGGCGCGCGGCCAGGCCGATGGCGACCGCGGCAAGGATCAGCGAGACCAAGGCCGCCAGCGACAGGAAGCGGTCGGCGCGTTCCAGCGCCGAACGGATTTCAGGGCGCGCGTCGTCGGCGGTTTCCAGGCGTTGTCCGCGGCCGAGCGCGGCGCGGGTCTGAGCGGTGAAGCTGTTCACCGCCGCCGCGTCGCCGGCCACCACCAAGCGGTATTGGATGCGGCTGCCGTTCTGCACCAGGCCGCTGGCGGCCAGGTCGGCGTAGGCGATCAGCACTTTGGGTGCAGTGTTGAAGTAATCCAGCGCGGCATCCGGTTCGCGCACCAAGGTGGCGACGTAGCGCAGCTGCAGGTTGCCTACGCCCAGCATCTGGCCCGGCCGCAGCTGCAGCTTGCGTGCGGCGTCGGCCGAGAGCCAGACGCTGCCTTTGGCCGGTCCGCCCTGCACCTCGCGTACCGGGCCGTCGGGCGTGTCCTGGATCTCGAAACGGCCGCGCAGCGGGAAGCGCGCGTCGACGGCGCGGATGTCGGCCAGGCTCACCGCCTGGCCGCTCTGCACCATGCTCGGGAACGTCGCGGTCTGCGCGTGCTGCAGGCCGAGCGCGCGCGCTCTCTCGGGCAGACTGGCCGGAATCGGCGTGTCGGCGCGTACGGCGGCGTCGCCGCCGAGCAGGCGGTTGGACTCCTGCCGCAGGCCGCTTTCGGCCCGGTCGGTGATCAGACCGACGGCGCTGACCGCCATCACCGCCAGGGTGAGCGCCAGCAGCATCAACCGGATCTCGCCGGCGGCCAGGTCGCGCCGGGTCTGGCGCCAGGCCAAACGCAGCCGGGTCATGGCAACAGCCGGCCGGCGCTCAGGCGCAGCTGCTGGTGGCAACGGGCGGCCAGGCGTTCGTCGTGCGTCACCAGCACCAAGGTGGTGCCGCGGGTGGCGTTGAGTTCGAACAGCAGGTCGGCGATGGCGCGTCCGGTCTCGGTGTCGAGGTTGCCGGTCGGCTCGTCGGCGAACAGCACCGCCGGATCGACCACGAACGCGCGCGCGATGGCCACGCGCTGCTGCTCGCCGCCGGAAAGCTGGCGCGGGTAGTGGTGCAGGCGGTCGGCCAGGCCGACCTTGCCGAGGATGTCGCGTGCGGCCGCGGCCGGATCGGCGTCGCCGCGCAGCTCCAGCGGCAGCATCACGTTCTCCAGCGCGGTCAATGCCGGCAGCAGCTGGAAGTTCTGGAACACGAAGCCGACCGATTCGCCGCGCAGGCGGGCGCGGCCGTCCTCGTCCAGGGTCTGCAGCGCGGTGCCGAGGATGTCGACGCCGCCTTCGCTGGGCGTGTCCAGCCCGGCCATCAGCGACAGCAGGGTGCTCTTGCCCGAGCCCGAGGCGCCGACGATGGCGGCGCTGCGGCCGCGTTCGATGGCGAAGCTGACATCTTCCAGGATGCGCAGTTCATGGTCCGGCAGGCGCACGCGCTTGCCCAGGTTTGTTACCCTTATGGCGGTATTCACGGATGGATTCCTCGGAAAAGACATGTTCAACAGATCGCTTGCAGTGTGCCACAGCAAATATCAAGGATTCGTGTGCCTGGCGCTCGTGCTATTGGTCATGGCTTTTCCGGTTTCGGCCAAACAGACGCTGCTGGTCATGGGCGATTCACTTTCGGCGGCCTATAACCTGCCGGCAGAGCAGGGCTGGGTCGGGCTGACCGCCGCGCGCCTGAAGCAGTCGCATCCGGGCTGGCAGGTGGTCAACGCCAGCGTGTCCGGCGAAACCAGCGCCGGCGGGCTGTCGCGGCTGCCGGCGGCGCTGAAACGGCATAAGCCGGCCCTGGTGATCATCGAACTCGGCGCCAACGACGGCCTGCGCGGCCTGCCGCTGCTGCAGACGCGCACCAACCTGCGCAAGATGGTCCGGCTGTCCAAGGCCGAGGGCGCCAAGGTGCTGCTGATCGGCATCCGCATGCCGCCGAACTACGGCCCGGCCTATACCGAGGGTTTCGCCGCCATCTACACCGACCTGGCCAAACAGGAAAAGACCGCGCTGCTGCCGTTCCTGCTGGAACCGATCGCGCTCGACCGCGGCTACTTCCTGCCCGACCAGCTGCACCCGAACGCCAAGGGCCAGCTGAAACTGCGCGACCACGTCTGGAAGGCGCTCAAGCCCTTGCTGTGATCAGCCGCTCCGGCTTTTATGCGCCAAGCTATGCGCATGGGCTTCCCAGTTCCGGCCGTCGAACGGCACGATGCGCAGTCCGTCCGGTAACGCGTCCAGGCAGCGCACGTTGACGTCGACGCCGTCGGGGTTCGAGCGCGGGATGTAAAACGGCTTGATGCCGCAGATGCGGCAGAACGTGTGCTTGGCCACGCCGGTGTTGAAGGTGTAGGTGGTCAGTGCATCCTCGCCGCGCAGCAGCGTGAACGCCGCCTTCGGCACGATCAGGTGCAGGAAGCCGCTCATCCGGCAGATCGAGCAGTTGCAGTCCTCGACTTCCGGCGCCGCCGGCACCTCGACCGAAAAGCGCACCGCGCCGCAATGGCAGCCGCCTTGGTGGGTCACGGTCATTGCCCGAAATACGCCCGCAGCAGCAGCGCGCGCAGTTCCGGCGGCTGTTCGGCCAGCACCTCGAACAGCTCGTGCAGGCCGAGGCAGCGCGCCCGCGGCGCGCCGTTGCCGTCCTGCAGGCGTTCGTAGCGCGCCAGGCCGTCGGCGCCGAAGCGGCCGGCCACCTGCCCGGCCGTGCGTTGCATGAACCAGCGCGTCTGCTCCGGCGGCAGCTGCCGGAGCTGCTCGCCCTGGCCGTCGAGCACCAGCGCCGATACCGCCGCCAGCAGATCGGGCTGCCAGTCGCGCCAGGGCTTCTCCAACAGCCAGGGCATGGCGCCGGCGCGGTCTTCGCGCGCCGATGGCGTATTCAGCAGGATGGCGCACAGCGCGTCATCGTCCTTGGCCGCCGCCATCAGGCGCCGCTGTTGCACGAACAGGCCTTCCACCGCCGGGTCGCCGGCGCGCAGCAGGTAGCCGGTGCTGGCGTTCAGCGCCAGGCCGGTGGCGATGGCCTCGCTGGCCGCGCGCGCCTCGCGCGCGGGCGCCACGATCAGGCGTTGCCGCAGCTGTTCGCGCCAGGTTTCCTCGAAGCCCGGCTGTTGCCGCGCCAGCAGATCCAGCGCCGGGTGGCGCGCCCGGGTTTCGGCGATGCGCGCCTGTGCCGCATGCAGGCTGTCTTCCGGCGCAGGCGGTGCGGCGGCCAGCGCCGAGGCGCACAGTAGCAACAGCGCGGCCACGGCCCGGCGCATCAGCGCACCCGCCGGGTGATGCGATCGGGTGCGATGCGCGCCACGATGCCGTCTTCGCGCGGCGGCGGATCGTGCTCGGGGCGGAAGGCCATGGCCGCGATCACCTCCCAGCTGCTGACCGCGCGGCCGTCGCGGCGCGGATAGGCCGCGTCCAGCGCCCGCCAGCGCGCCTTGCCCATCAGCCCGCGGGCGCGTCCGGTGCGTGCGTCGGTGGCGCCGATGGCCTGCAGTTCGCGCATCAGGGCCTGCAGATCGGGATAGTCCAGGGTGTAGGTTTCGCGGTCCAGCACGTTGCGCGCGAAGCCCGCGCCCTGCAAGGCGTCGCCCACCTGCTGGATGGCCGCGAACGGCGATACCGCCGGTTCCAGTCCGCAGGCCAGGTAGGTTTCGCGCAATTCCATCAGGGTGTCCGGGCCGAAGGTGCTGAACACCAGCATACCGCCGGGCTTCAGCACACGCCGGATTTCGCGCAGGGCCTGCGGCAGGGGATGCACCCACTGCAGGCACAGGCTGGAGAACACCAGATCGAAGCAGCGGTCCGGGAACGGCAGTTGCATGGCGTCGGCGCAGACCCGCTTCACCGGGCGCCAGAAGCGCGTCTGTTTCGGCACCTGGCGCAACATCGGCAGCGACAGGTCCATGGCCACCACCTCGGCTTTCGGCCAGCGCCGCTTCAGGATGCCGGACGCGCGGCCCGGCCCGGAACCCAGGTCGAGCACGCGCTGCGGCGGAATTTCCAGGTATTCGGATTGTTCCAGCAGGCGCGCCTCCACCTCCTTCTGCAGCGCGGCGGCCTCCAGATAGGTGGCCGCGGCACGGCTGAAGTGGCGGCGTACAGCCTGGCGTTGGAACGGGGTGTCGTCCTGGTTCATAGGTCTTCGGCGAATCCGGTAACGGCGGCGGCGACCGCCGCGGGATGGGTGAGGAAGGGCGCGTGCCCGCCATGTTCGTCGCAGACGAAGACGCCGCCGGCGCTTTCGCAGGCCGCCTGCATCGCCGCGGCGTTGACCAGCCGGTCGCGCCGGCCGGCCAGCCACAGGCTGGGCATGGCCAGCGCCGGCAGGCGTGCGCGCAGATCGACGGTTTCCAGCAGGTGCAGGCCTTCGGTCAGCACGCGCGCATCCGGCTCGCCGAATTCGAACGCGGTGCGCTGCAGCAGGCGCAGGTCATCGCGCAGATGTTCGGAGCCCTGGGCCTCCAGCATGAAGAAGCGGTGCAGGGTCTGCGCGTAATCGCGCTGCAATTCGGCGGCGAATTGGCGGAACACCTGCGCCGGCATGCCCTGCGGCCAATCCGGCCGATGCACGAAGCAGGGGCTGGCGTTCTGCAGGATCAGGCCGCGGCACGCCGCCGGATGGGCCAGCGCGCCATGCAGCGCGAACAGGCCGCCGAGCGACCAGCCCATCACCAGCGCCGGTTGCGGCAGGCGCGCGCGCAGTTCGTCCCAGACCGCGTCGAACGCCAGCGGCAGGCCGCAGTCGCGGCTGCGGCCGTGGCCGGGCAAATCGACCGCATGTACGGTGAAGCGCGCCTGCAGCAGGGGCAACAGCGGCGCGAACACGCCGCCGTGCATGGCCCAGCCGTGCAGCAGGATCAGGTCCGGCCCGTGGCCGGCGGAATCAATGTGCAGGGCCATCGTCGTCCTCGACCAATCCATGCACTGTTTCGACCAGCGCCTCGAGCTGCGCCGGCGTGTGCAGGGCGGTGAGCGTGATGCGCAGGCGCGCGGCGCCTCGCGGAACGGTGGGCGGCCGGATGGCGCCGATCCAGAAGCCGCGGGCATGCAGCGCTTCGCTCCAGCGCAGGGCGCGTTCGTTGCCGCCGGCCAACAGCGGCTGGATGGCGGTATTCGACGGCAACAGCGGCAGCCCGGCCTGCGCCGCCAGCGCGGTGAAATGCCGGATGTTGGCCTGCAACGCGGCGTGGTGCGCCGGTTCGGCTTCCAACAGCCGCAACGATTGCGACAGCGCCGCCGCCATCGCCGGCGCCGGTGCGGTGCTGAACAGATACGGGCGCGCGGTATCCACCAGATGCGCGATCACGTCGCGGTTCGAAAGGATCAACGCGCCCTGCCCGCCCAGCGCCTTGCCGGCCGGAAGCACCAGGATCGGCACGTCCTCGGCGTTCAGGCCGGCGGCCTGCAGGCTGCCCAGGCCGGTCGCGCCGAGCACGCCCACGCCGTGCGCGTCGTCGAGCAGCAGCGTGGCGCCGTGGCGCGCGGCGATGCGCGCCAAACCCGCCGCATCGGCCACATCGCCGTCCATGCTGAACACGCCGTCGCTGACCAGCAGGCGGACATCCTGCGGCGCGCCGGCCAAGGCGGCTTCGGCGGCGGCCAGATCGGCATGCGGATAGCGCTTCAGCGCGGCGCCGGAGAAGCGCGCGCCGTCAATCAGGCAGGCGTGGTTGCGTTTGTCCTGTACGCACAGCGCGCGTGCGTCGAGCAGGGCGGTGAGCGTGCCCAGATTGGCCAGATAGCCGCTGCCGGCATACAGCGCGGCCTCATAGCCGAACAGCGCGGCGGCCTGTTCTTCCAGCGCGCGGTGCGCGGAAAAATGGCCGCTGACCAAGGCCGAGCCGGCGCTGCCGACGCCGTATTCGGCCGCCGCCGCGCGGAATGCCGCGACCACCGCCGGATGCTGGGCGAAGCCCAGATAGTCGTTGCTGCAGAAGTTGGCCAGCGTTACCCCGTCGCAAACGGCGCTCGCGCCGTGGCGTGAATCCTGCACGCGCCGCACGCGGCCCAGGCCGGCGGCATGCCGTTGCCGGGCCTCGGCACGCAGGCGTTCACGCAGGTCCATGCGTCAGGCGGCGCAGCTGC
>ERZ1645185.921-NODE-921-length-12385-cov-6.112733_pt1 | contig 12385 bp, 7 predicted proteins | sample MGYA00575351_ERZ1645185 | MGnify/ENA primary metagenome ERZ1645185 (study PRJEB40838, sample SAMN11284767) | freshwater sediment metagenome | isolation source: river sediment | host: Sediment | place: India: Jana village, Kanpur | collected 2015-12-17 ...
GGCGCGACCAGGACTTTTTCGAAGGCCTGCTGGCCGACCTGGGCGATCCGTCCGCCCACGCTGCGTTGCTGGCCAGCACGCCGGCCCGCCAGCAGGGCGTGCCGCGCCTGTTCCCGCCGGTGCAGCGCGTGTTCAACCTGGTGGTGCTGGAAGCCTTTTGCGACCAGCCGGGCCAGCCGCGCCTGGACCCGGCCAGGATCGAAAGCAGCGGCCTGGTGCTGCGCCGCGTGGTGGGCCAGCAGAAACAGGCCTGGCTGAAGGCCGGCACGCAGGTGTTCGGCTGGGAAGCGGTGGACGACAGCCTGGACCCGGTGCAGGACCGCCGCGGTCTGGCGGTGGACCTGGGGCACCCGGTGCTCAATGCCCTGGCCCCCAGCCAGCGCGCGGTGCGCACCGCGGGCAGCGCCCGCCTGGCCAGTGCCCGCGTGGCGGTCAACGAAGACGTGATGCCCCTGTTCAAGGCGCCGCCGGCGGTGGCCGACGGCGTCGCGCGCACGCTGCTGTTCGGCACCCTGCGCCTGACCTCCAGCGAGCTGACCGAACGCGCCACCACACCGCCGGTGTTTGGCAGCACGCCAACAGAACGCCAGCAACTGGCCGACGACCTGGTGGTCTACCTGCGCCAGGGCGGCGCCCGCACCCTGCCGGTGCCGGCCCGCCGCAGCTTCACCACCGAACAATGGACTGCGGCTGCGCAGGAACGCCCCGGCGCGCTCACCCACGCCGAGTACCTGGCGCTGGACCGGCAACTGGGCGCGCTGCTGCTGCAGCTGGGCAACGAGTTCAACGCCTTCGGCACGGGCACCGGCCCGGCCGCGCTGCAGGCCGCGCTGCGCGCGCTGCAGGTGGAAACCGACGTGCGCGACGGCCAGGGCCGGCTGCAGCGCACCGACCGCAGCAGCGCATATGACTTCCTGCTGCGCGCCAAGGCCGTGCTGCTGGACGCGGTGCCCGGCGCCAGCCTCACCGTGCCCGACCGCTGGGGCGCGGTCAGTGCCGAAACGGCGCAGGCCATTTTCGACGCCACGCTGCTGTGCCTGCAGCAGCGCTTTGCGCAGGTGCTGCCCGCGCGCGGCCGTTTCGAGGCCGACGGTTCCGGCGTGGAGGCGCGCTACGTGGTGCGCGCCTTCGTGCGCCTCAAGCCCGAGCACCCCGACTGCCGGGGCCGGCTGGTGTGGTCGGACTACAGCGAGCCGTTCAGCATCGCGCCCTGGTTCGAGTCGTCGGGCGCGCCGGTGCCGGTGATCGCCCTGCCCGACCTGATGGACCGCGCCCAGCTCGCCCGCGTGCGGCCCACCGTGGCCTTTGCGCTGCCGCCCAGGCTGGCGGCCCTGCTGCGCACCGACGCCAAGGACCTGCGCGACGGCAAGGGCGACGGCGGCAACGGCCTCGGGCTGGGGTGGATCTGCAGCTTCTCGCTGCCCATCATCACCCTGTGCGCCTTCATCGTGCTGAACATCTTCCTGCAGCTGTTCAACCTGATCTTCTGGTGGCTGCCGTTCCTGAAGATCTGCATCCCCATCCCCAAGGCCAAGGAGTAGCGCATGGCCCAAGTCCTCAACACCGCCGAACCGCTGGGCTGGCCGCTGCTGCCGGTGCCCGACGCCAACGGCCAGCTGCACTACCCGGGCCTGGCGCAGAGCGTGCGAGAGCAGATCCAGGTATTGCTGTCCACCCGCCCGGGCGAACAGCTCATGCACCCCGGCTTCGGTGCCGGGCTGGAAAACCTGCTGACCGAGCCCAACACGGTGGCCACGCGCAGCCGCATCCAGGAACTGGTGGGCGATGCGCTCAAACGCTGGGAGGACCGCATTGTGGTGGACGGCATCGCGGTGGACCCGGTGAGCGACGCCGCCACCGGTGTGCCCGATGGGGTGCGGGTGGAGATCGCCTACCGCCTGCTGCGCACCGGTGCCCCCGCCCGCGTGGGCCTGACGCTGGTGATGGAGGCACGCAGTGCCCATTAAGCCCCCCGCCCTCGACGACCGCAGCTACGACGACCTGGTCGCCGAGCTGCTGGCGCGCATCCCGGCCCACACGCCCGAGTGGACGCACCCGCGCCCGGGCGACCCCGGCCGCACGCTGATCGACCTGTTCGCCTGGCTGGGCGACACCATCCTGTACCGGGCCAACCTCATCCCCGAGCGCCAGCGCCTGGCCTACCTGCGCCTGCTGGGCATGCCGCTCAAGCCGGCCGCGGCCGCGCGCGGCCTGGTGGCGCTGCAGGTCAAGGCCGACAAGCAGGTGGTGGCCGTGCCGGTGCCGCCCGGCGCCGCCATCGACAAACCCCTGCCGTTCGCCACCCAGGGCTTCTGCACCGCCTACCCGCTGACCGGCAGCGCTTATGTGCGGCGCAAGCTCACGGCCGGCGAACAGGCCGAATTCAACGCCCTGCTGCCCGACCTGCAGGCCGTGTACCAGGGCGTGGAAGGCACGCCCACCGGCTACGTCACCACGCCGGTGTTCGCGCCCGGGCAGGACCTGAGCCTGGGCGTGGACCTCCTGCAGACCACGGTGGACGGCGCGCTGTGGATCGCGCTGCTGGCCCCCAGTGCAGCGCAGCGCCAGCAGGCCCTGCAGACCCTGGGCGCCGACGTGCCCGGCGGCTCGCGCGCGCTCAACGTGGGCCTGGTGCCCGCGCTGGACCTGCCCGAGGGCAGCGAAGCACTGGATGAGGCCGCCATCAGCAACCGCGCGCCGCTGCCGCTGCGCTGGGACATGAGCACCGGCAGCGACGCGCGCACCCCCGAGGTGCCCGACATGCTGACGCTGGACGTGCTGGAAGACGGCACCCGCGGCCTGCGCCAGGCCGGTGTGCTGCGCCTGGCCCTGCCCAGCCTGGCCAGCATCGGCGCCCCGGCCAACGACCCGCGGCTGAACCTGATGGCCGGCGTGGGCGACGCACCGCCGCGGCTGGAAAACGAAGCCGAAGCCGAGCGCCTGGTCACCTGGCTGCGCCTGCGCCTGCCACCCGGCCACACCGCCACCACCAGCCTGCGCCTGGCCTGGGCCGGCATCAACGCGGTGGCGGTGGAACAGCGCCAGACCCTGCCGGCGCGCGCCATCGGTGTGTCCGACGGCGGGTCCGACCAGGTGCACGGCCTGTGCATCAGCGCCCTGGGCAGCGCCGACCCGACGACGCTGCAGGTCATCGTGCACGACGCCATCAACGGCAGCGCGGTCTGGCCCGCGGTGGACGATCTGGGCCGCTGCGGCCCGCTGGACCGCGCGGTGCAGCTGGACGTGGAAGCCGGCACGGTTCGCTTTGGCAACAGCGTGCAAGGCCGAGTGCCCAGCACCGGCAGCCGCATCGTGGTCGACGGGCTTCGCGTGGGCGGCGGCGCCGCCGGCAACCTGGCCCCCGGCCTGCTCGGCGCGGTCGACCGCGTGGCCGACCTGGTCACCGGTGCCCTGGGCAAGCCCAGCCCGGCCCTCACCGTGTGGCAGCCGCTGGCGCTGCAGGGCGGGGCCGATGCCGAGACGCTGGACGCTGCCGAGCGCCGCATCCCCGCCCACTTCCAGCACCGCGACCGCGCCGTGACGGCCGACGACTACCGCGCCCTGGCCCGGGAAGCGCCGGGCACGGCGGTCGGCCGAGTGGCGGTGCTGCCGCGCTTCAAGCCCCACGAACGCAACGCTTCGGTGCCCGGTGCCGTGTCGGTCATGGTGCTGCCCCAGCGCACCAGCGCGGACCGCGCCGCCCCCTGCCCGCGGGCCGACCGGCCGCTGCTCGAAGCGGTGCACGCGTTCCTGAACGAACGGCGCCCGCTGGCCACCGAGCTGTACGTCATCGGCTGCGAGTACCGCCCCATCGGCGTGACGGTGGCGGTGCAGGTGGCCGACGGCTTTGCGCGCGAACAGGTGATGAGCGACGTGCGCCAGGCGCTGCGCACCCACCTGTGGCCGCTGCCCCTGGGCCTGGCCGGGGTGGACGGCCCCTGGCCCGACAACGACAGCACCGACGGCGGCTACCCCCTGGGCCGCCCGCTCACCGACCGCGAGCTGGAGGTGGTGGTGGCGCGCACCCCTGGCGTAGCCGGCGTCTCGCCGGTGCGCCTGTTCGAAGCGCGGGACGGCGTCTACACCGAACTGCCGGGCGCCGGCAAGGCAGTCACCACGCTCACGCTCGAAGCCTGGCAACTGCCCGAACTCAGCGCCGTGGTCGTGGTGGAAGGGGTGGACGCCCCGGCCTCGGTCACCCCGCCGTTCGACAACCCCGCCACCGGCGGCAGTGCCCCCGCACTGGCGCTGCCGGTGGTGCCCACGCTCTGCTGACGGCCATGGACATCAACGGCCTGCGCTCCTTCGGTCTGTCGCACGACACGGGCGGCCTGCAGCCCTGGCGCGTGCCGCAGGCCGACGGTGCGCGCGCGGTGGGGGTGGAGCCGACGCTGCACCACCGCATCACCGGCACGCGCCTGGCCAGCCGCGCAGCGGCCGGCACCCTGCAGGAAACCGCCACCAGCGTGGACGAGGTGCTGCTGCAACCGGCCATGGCGGTGGACGCGCTGGGCAACCAGGTGCACTGGGACGGCACGCAGATCGTCTCCACCTCGCACCTGGCGGCGCAGCACGGCCTGGCGCCGCGCGCCTTCGCGCTGCCGCCCGAGGCGCAGCCGGTCAGCGACATGACCGTGGGCGACGACGACGTGCTCTACCTCGCGGCCAACGGTGCCCTGTGGCTGGTGGACCTGCGCGGCCGGTTTGAACTGACACGGCTGGCCGCGCCGGCCGGCTTCCAGCTGCACCGCCTGGCCAGCGCGCCGGGCGGTGGCGTCTGGGCGCTTGACGTGGACCAGGGCCGGCTGGCCCGCCTGCACGGCCTGCCCCAGGCGCGGGCGCCTCTGTGGGTGGGGCGCGAACACGATGCCCGGTTTGAAGCCCACCAACCCAACCCCGACCCGCCCCGCTGGCAGCCCCTGGCCGGCCAGTTGCCACCCAGCGAAAAAGCCGTGGCCCTGGCCTGCCACCGCCACGGCCCGCTGGTGGTGCTGAGCCTGCAACGCAGCGCCGGCGGCGCGCGGGTGCGCCTGCTGCTGGCCGACGGCCGGCTGTCCCTGCCGCTGGCGCTGGAAGGCCCGCGCTTCCCGCACACGCTGGGTTTTGTCGAGGCCCATCGCCTGGCGGTGGCCACGCGCGGCACCCTCACCGCCGCCGACGGGCGCGCGAGCGACCCGGGCGTGTTCACCTACGCACTGCCCCCGTCCACGCAAGAACGCCTGGCCGCCGCCAGCGCCCCCGGCCAGACCGCGCTGCCCCCGGACATGGCCGCCACGCTGCCGGCGCTGGGCGACTACCACCCGCTCGCCGGCTGGACCGGCGGCCCCTTCTTCAACGGCCGGCCCGGCGACCGGCTGCACTACCCGCGCCACACGGCGCACGGCGTGTGGCCGGCGCGGGTGGCCCGCGTGTCCACCGCCGCGCGCGCCCGCTACGGCCTGGTGGTGAACGCGGCCGATGGCCGCACGCCGCAGGCCCGCGTGCTGGCCTCGCTGGGCCTGGTGGACACGCGCGACCCGGCCACCGTCTGGCACCGGCTGTACGCCGAAGCGGTGGTGCCGCCGGGCTGCGCCCTGCTGGTCTGGCTGGCCACCAGCGAGGCCGGGGTGCCCGCCTTCGTGCCCGGCGACCCCGAGCAGCGCGCCCAGTGGTACCCGCACCTGCTGGGCGAACGCAGCGCCTTGCCACCGGCCGTGCAGGCCGCGCTGCCGCCCGACCTGCCGCGCGCCGCCTGGGTGAAAGACGCCACCGAACAGCCGCAGGGCCAGGGCGTGCTGGGTTGCGCGCCGGTGCCCGGCCGCAGCGGCCTGTTCACCGTGCTGATCCAGCGCGCCCACACCGCCGTGCGGGCGCTGCAGGGCCCACGCCTGTGGGTGGCGGTGGAGCTGTTCGGCGACGGCCGCGCCAGCCCGGAACTGGTGGCCCTGCGCGCCTACGCCGGCCGCGTCTCGTACCGCGACCGCTACCTGCCCGCGCTCTACCACGAGCAGGTGTTCGGCGAAGACGCCGAACGCGCCGGCGCGGCCACCGGCGCCGACTTCCTGGACCGCTTCCTGCACCTGTTCGAAGGCCTGTTCAGCGACATCGAAGCCCGCGTGGCCGCCGCCGCGCTAATGACCGACGCCCGCAGCTGCCCACCCGAGGCCCTGCCCTGGCTGGCCAGCTGGGTGGGGCTGTCGCTGCACAGCGGCCTGCCCACCGAACGCGCGCGCTGGATGCTGGCCAACGCCGCGGCCCTGGCCCGCCGCCACGGCACGCTGGCGGGCCTGCAGCGGGCACTGGACATCGCCACCGACGGCGGCGTGACCCGCGGCCGCATCGTGGTGGTGGAAGACTTCCGGCTGCGCCGCACGCTGTCCACCATCCTGGGCGCCGACCTGCAGGACCGGCTCGACCCGCTGACCAGCGGCATCGCCCAATCGGGCAACTCGGTGGTCGGCGACACGCTGTTCCTGGGCGACGCGGCCACCTTGCAGGACGACCAGCTGCAGACCTTTCTGGCGCTGTTCCGCCGGCTGGGCACGGACCGCAGCAACGACCAGGCCTTGCTCGACCGGCAGAGCGCCGCCGCGCGCCGCGCCCTGTTCGACGAGCTGGCCCACCGCGTGACGGTGCTGGTGCACGAGACGGTGGACGCCGACGAGTTCGGCCTGGTCCAGCGCCTGAGCCAGCTCGGCGCGCCGGCCCATGTGGCCGTGAGCGTGACCCGCGCCACCCACCCGTTCATGGTCGGCGTGGCCTCACTCATCGGTGCCGACAGTTTTCTGCGCGCCGCCCCGCCGCCACGCCCGGTGCGCGTGGGCCCGGGCGACGAAACCTCGGCGCTGGGCAGCACGGACACCCTGCGCGGCGAGGCCTCGCTGGACGCCCATGCCGGCGCCTTCGACGGCGTGCTGCCGCCCGCCACCGCACCAGCGGCCCCGCCCGTGGCGCGCGCGCAGTGGCGTGGCAGCACGCCCGATGCACCCGATACGCCCGACACCCCCGGTGGTGCGGTCGCCACGACGGACCCCACCACCCCGTTCCAGCTCGACGGCAGTGCGTCGTCCGCCGACACGGGCCACGCGATCACCGCGTACACGTGGACCCACCTGCCACCCGCCTGAATCCCCTGTTCAACCCACCAAGGAGCTTTCACCATGGCCAAATTTGTTCCCGGCACCGACACCGCGGTCAAGTCCGACGAGCCCAAACTCGATGTGCTGGCCTCGACCAAAACACCGCTCAAGCCCGGCAAACATGTGTTCCGGCTGGTCGTCACCGACGACTCGGGCAACGACTCCGAGCCCGCCAACGTCACCCTGATCGTGCTGGACACCGAACGCCCGACAGCGGTGATCGACCTGATCAACCCCGACGGTTCGCGCAACCCCGAGCCGGTGGTGCAAGTGCCGTTCGGCAAGGCGCTGCAGCTCTCGGGCGAGCGCTCCAGCGACATCGGTGGCGAGGTCAAGGTCTGGAACTGGGCGCTGCTGCAAGGCTGATCGGCAGACCATGGAAACGCTCAAGCTCGGCGCCCGGATCAGCACGCCCGAGCCCGTGGTGGCGCTGGACCCGAAGCTCAAGCCCGGTGCCTACCAGGTGCAGCTGGTGGTGGTGGGGCCCACGGGCAAAAGCGCCGTGGCCAGCCTGCTGATCAAGGTGGTGAAGGAGTGAACATGGGCGCCGCAGACCAAAACCTCGTGGTGGAGCAGGCCGATGGCCTGGTCGCCGACAGCCTGGCCACCCAGGGTGTGCCCGAGCGGGTGCACTACGCCACCGGCGTGCTGCTGGGGGCCGAAGACTTCGCGGACGAGCAGCGCTACCTGCGCGGGCGCATGGCCCGGGCGCACGCCGCGCTGTACGGGCACGGCACCGTGGCCGGCCTGCGCGTGAGCTGCCCCGCGCCCGACAACCCCGAGCTGGAAGTCTTCGTCGCGCCGGGCCTGGCCATGGACCGGCTGGGCCGCCTCATCGAGGTGCGGCGCACGCAGTGCATCCACATCGCGCGCTGGCTGGCCCGCCAGCAGGACCCGGCCACCTCGGCCGCCGAGCGGCGCGCCGTCATCGACGCCGTGCGCGAGGACACGCCCGGCCAGCCGCGCCTGGTGTTCGACGTGTTCGCGCGCTTTGCCATCTGCCCGCACGGCAAGACCCCGGCGTTTGCGGCCGGCCCCTTCAACGCGACCGACTACGTGGTGCCCGCGCGACTGGCCGACGCCTTCGAGCTGACGCTGCAGCTGGCCCACACCGTCAACGCCACGCTGGCCCGACCCGACGGCGACCTGGCCCGGCCCCAGCCGCGCTCGCCCAAGCTCGACGCGATGCTGGCCGGCCTGCAGGGCCTGGCCGACCCGGCGCAGCTCGAAGCCGGGCGCCGGCTGTGGTGCATGGAAAGCGCGCTGGACGCCTGGCCCACCGCATCGCCGCTGAACCCCGAGCGCCTGCCCAAGCTGGCCGAACACGCCAGCGACGCCGACTGGGACCGCGTGCTGCTGGCCCGCGTGTCGGTGCCGGTGCGCCAGGCCGACGCCAACACCTTCCCGGCGCTGGACAGCGACGCCATCGCGGCCATCGCCGCTGTGCCCGCACCCGCGGCGGACACGGTGCAGGAACCGCGCTGGCGCGACCTGGCCGACAACAGCCTGCGCCCCATCGTGTTCAACCCCTATTCATGGCGGGGGGCGGCATGAGCACAGCAGCCCCCGAGCAACCGAGCCCGACCCGCGGACACCCAGGAGATTGACATGGCCAACGCCAACAGCGACATCTCGGTCCACAGCGCGCAGGACCACGCGCGCCTGCAGGCGCAGCTGGCTGCCGGCGCCCTCATCGTCGACAGCGGGCGCCGCCGCCCGTTCTATTTCGACGGCCGTTTCCTCACCGCCGACGACCTGACCGCCGACCAGAACTACATCCGCGCCCGCCAGTCGGATCTGGCCCAGGCCATCGGGGCCGGCGTGGTCCGCGGACTCATGGTCGGGCTGGGCACGCAGGCCGCGTCCAACAGCCCCACGCTGGTGATCGAGCCGGGCATCGGCATCACCCCGGCGGGCGAGCTGGTCAACGTCGACACGCGCCAGACGCTCCAGCTCGCGTCGCTGCCCCAGTCGGCGCAGCTGGACGTGCAGCTGGGCATCCAGGTGCTGCCCGGCGCGGGCGCGGTCAACCGCACGGGCCTGTTCGTGCTGGCGCTGCGGCCGGTCGAGTTCAGCGCCAACCCCACCACCGCCTACCCCACCACGCTGGACGGCCAGCGCACCGTGCGCGACGGCGACATCATCGAAGCGACCGCCATCACCCTCATCCCCTACCCCGACCGGTCGGGTGTGGAGAACGCCAGCGCCAAGCGCGCCCGCGTGGCGCGCGAGGTGTTCTTTGACCGCCAGCAGCCCGGCGCGCTGCAGGACGCCCTGCCGCTGGCCATGCTGTGCCTTGAAGGCGGTGCCCTGCGCTGGCTCGACGTCTACATGGTGCGGCGCGAAGTGGGCACCGAATCGACTCTGGCCGCCGGCCTGTCTCAACGCCCGCGCGCCCTGCTCGAAGCCTGGCTGCAGCAGCACCAGGACCACCTGGACGACGTGGACACCGCCGCCGTGCAGGCCGGTTTTGCCGCGGTGCGGCAGTTCGAGGCGCTGCCCCCCGTCGGACCCATGCCCGCGTCCGCCCTGCGCTTTGAACAGCAGCTGGGCCAGCTCACGCTATTGCAGAGCTACTTCCCGCCGCAGGTGGACTGCGAGTTCGCCTTCATCCCCAGCGACGAGCTGGCCGCGCTGGTGCAGGAGTCGCTGGCCCTGCCGCCCATCGACCTGCGCGCCGGCGACGAGGACCTGGACCACCTGTCCATCCTCATCGTCGCGCCGGTCACGCGCCAGGTGCTCGAAGCGCACAAGCGCACGCTGCAAAGCGTGGTCACGCCGGTGCGCTCGGCCTCGGCCGGGCTGGTGGCCAAACGCTCGCCGCTGGAGTCGCTGATCCGCATCGCACAACCGCCCGTGCTGGTGCGGCCCACGCTGCCGGGCGTGCTGGCGCCCGACGCGCTGGCCCTGGCCTGGCAAACCGCCCTCAACGCCGCGCGCGCGCAGCTGCCCGGCGCGGCGCAGGGGCGCGGCATGTTCTGGTACCTGCGCAAACGCCAGCTGCCCTACACGGCCGAAATCTCCAGCGCCACCCTGCGCCTGGCCGGCAACGCCGCCGCCATCGACCAGGAAGTGAACGTGCGGCTGAGCGCCGACGGCCTGCTCACCCGCTTCAACGCCATCACCGCCAACATCCCCACACTGGCCCGCGCCGAGACCGCCAACCTGCTGGCCTCGTCGCGGCTGGCCGTCTCGCCCACACTGGCCGACAAGCGCCTGGCCACGTCCGACCTGCTGCGCCGCAGCGCGCTGAGCGCGCTCAGCCAGCGGGCCGACGAACGCAAGGAAGAAGGCCTGGGCCACGACGACGTGCTGGACATCGCCCGGCGCTTTGGCGACCCGCGCCTGGGCGAAGGTTTCGACGCGCTGGTGCAGGCCGCCGACGAGGCCACCCGCGCCGACCTGCAAGACGCCAAGCTGGTGCAGGCGGTGGCCGACAGCGGCGTGGCGCCCCAGCTGGACGTGGCCATCCGCGCCCTGCCGGTGAGCGAGCACGCCGGCTTTGCCGTGCAGCTGCGCGACGCAGCGGCCTCTGCCGATGCGGCGAAAAACCTCGCGCGGCTGGCCGGTCTGCCAGGGGGGACGACATGACCGCCCCCACGCTCGCTTCACTCGCTGCCCCCCGAGGGGGCTTCGGCCTCCTTGAGGCGGCTCTGCGGAGGCTGTCATGACCACCCCCACGCTCGTTTCACTCGCTGCCCCCCGAGGGGGCTTCGGCCTCCTTGAGGCGGCTCTGCGGAGGCCGACATGACCATCCTGCGCGGCATCGAAGCGCCGGTGGCCGGCGAACATGTGCTGGCCACCCTGCCGGCCCTCGGGCCCTACGCCAGCAGCGCGGCCGGGGAACCGCCGCTGCGCAAGCGGCTGAACCTGTTCCCTCAGCGCTCGCTGACGCACACCGCGCTGATCGCCGAACAGCAGGGCCGCATCGCCGACGCGATGCGCCTGGGCCAGGCGGTGGCGCCGGGCATCGTCGACGGCCTGACGCTGGCCGTGGAAGGCGACACGCTGGTGCTGATGCCGGGCCACGCCATCGCGCCCGATGGGCAGGACGTGGAACTGGCCTATCCGCTGCACATCCGGCACGACACGATCTGTGTGGCCTCGCCGCTGGTGGACCAGGCCCTGCAAGGCCGGCTGGCCGACGCCAGCGCCTGGGCGCGCCTGTCGGGCCTGCAGCGCCAAGTGCCGCTTCGCCGCGTGCTCGACGAACTGGACGGCGCGCGCTTCCTGCCCCACGCCATGGTGCTGGTGGCGGTGCCGCGCAGCATCGCGCTGGACCGCTCTGGCGAGCAGGCTGGCGCCTGTGCCAACGCGACCGACACCGCCGCCAGCCAGGGCGCGGCCTGGGAAGACGGCCTGCAGCTCATGTGGTCGCCCTGGCCGGCCGACCGGCCACTGCCACCCTGGAGCCGCGACGGCACCACCCTGGACCCGCGCTTTCGCAACCGGCTGGCCTACGCGGTGTTCAACGCCGAACGCGAGCGCCTGTCGGTGGGCACACCGCGGTCGCTGCGTGCCTGGCGCGAACGCGCTGGCTGGAGCCAGGCCCAGCTGGACGCCGACGCCGCGCAGACCGCCCTGCAGCTGGGCCGGGGCCAGCCCTGGCCTTGGGACCGCCTGGGCGTGCCGCTGGCCATCGTGGCCTTCGACGCCGACTTCCGCCCGGTGTGGGCCGACGGTGCCAGCGTGGCCCGCCAGGGCGGCGGCCGGCGCAACCGCAGCGCGCTGGTGCCCTGGTCGGGCGACGACGTGCTGTGGCAGGCCCGCGTGTCGCAACTGCTGGAACACCTGGCCGAGCTGCCCACCGACCAGCGCCACGCGCAAGCGCTGCAGCAGCAGTTCGACTGGCTGCCCCCGGCCGGCGTGCTGCCGCGCGACGTGGCCGACTTCCTGACCGGCCGCCAGAGCCTGTTCCCGCCGCAGTTCGACGTGCAGGCACAGCCGGTGCCCATCGACATGGTGGACGCGCTGATCGCGGAGTCGTCCGCCCTGATGCCCTACAACCTCTCGCTGCGCGACCAGGTGCAGCTGCTGGTGCCGGTGCCGGCGCGCCACTACGACCCCGAACTGCTCCAGCTGAACCTGGCGGTGCACCCGCTGTTCGACCTGGAGATCCAGCGCCTGGGCACCGAGCGCCTGCAACTGCTGACCCGGCGCGACGGCCTGCGCCGCCGGCACGACCTGCTGGTGCAGGCGGTGGTGGGCAACCTGCCCGCCTACCCGCAGGACGACCCCAACGCCCTGCCCGACGAAACCGGCGCGCT
>ERZ1645185.922-NODE-922-length-12384-cov-8.379025_pt1 | contig 12384 bp, 11 predicted proteins | sample MGYA00575351_ERZ1645185 | MGnify/ENA primary metagenome ERZ1645185 (study PRJEB40838, sample SAMN11284767) | freshwater sediment metagenome | isolation source: river sediment | host: Sediment | place: India: Jana village, Kanpur | collected 2015-12-17 ...
TGCGCGGCCTGAAAATGCGCATCCCCGGCATCGGCGGAAAAATCATCGCCAAACTGGGCGGCGTGCCGCAAACCCTGCCGGGCTCGGACATCTATCCCGCGCTCGAACGCGGGGCGCTTGATGCCGCCGAGTGGGTAGGGCCGTATGATGACGAGAAGCTGGGTTTCCAGCGCATCGCCAAACACTACTACTACCCTGGCTGGTGGGAAGGTGGGCCGCAGCTTTCCTTCTACGTCAACCTGCAAAAATGGAATGCGCTGCCCGAGCCCTACAAGGCCGCGCTGGAAGCGGCTGCCGCCGAGGCCAACGTGCGCATGCTGGCGGAATACGATGCCAAAAACCCGCCTGCATTGATGCGACTGGTACAGCAGGGCGTCAAGCTGCATGCCTATCCCAAGGACGTCATGCTCGCCGCGCGCCGCACCGCGTTTGAAATCTACGAAGAAGAAGCCGGCAAAAACGCGGCCTTCAAGACCTTGTATGACAACTGGAAAAAATTCCGCGATGCCGAAATCCAGTGGTTCAAGATCGCCGAAGCGCCGTATCAAAACTTTCTTTACTACGTAAAATAATCATCCCTATCCCCTCTCCCTCTGGGAGAGCACCCTAAAGGGCATAAAGGGCAGGGGTGAGGGTAAAACTTTCAAGGAAAAATCATGCTAAAAAAAATTGCGTTGTCCGCGTTGTTCGTCTCCGGCGTCGCCGCCGCCTTCCCCTGGTATTCCGGCGGCGGATTTCGCGGCGCGGAACTGATGAACCCGCAGGAACAGAAAGATCACGTCGCCAAACTGCAATCCATGAAATCGCTCAACGAATGTCATGCCTACATGAACGCGCATGAAGTGGAATTGCAAAAGCGCGCAGCCGCCGCCAAATCCAATCTCGCCCCCGGTGAAAGGCGACCCTTGCCAGGTCATGCTGCAAATGGGACGGATCAAGAACCAGTAAGCTGATTATTATTTTGTAACCAAGAAAACCTGGATTGCCGCGCGCCGCAAGACGTCGCGGCGCTCGCAATGACGTCATTGCGAGGGGGCGAGCCGACGAAGCAATCCAGTTTTATGGAATCAATATTTAAAGCGTGGGGGAGCCACATGCACACCACCTTGGTCCACATCCACGTCAAACCCGAACACCTCGACGCCTTCATCGAAGCCTGCCGCCTCAATCACCAAGCCTCCATTCAGGAACCGGGCAACCTGCGCTTTGATTTATTGCAAGACCCGGAAGACCCCACACGCTTCATCTTCTACGAAGCCTACCGAACAGAAGAAGCTGCCGCCGCGCACAAGCAGACCGTGCATTATGCAGTATGGCGCGATACGGTGGCGGAGATGATGGCGGAGCCGAGGCGGGGGGAGAAAATGCGGGGGTTGCTGCCGGTTGTGTGATGTCGCGTCGAGTTGTGTCACGTCACAGTACGATTTGTGCCCAGTCAACTATCCGTTCACTAATTACGCTCAAAAATGAATACAAGAACTAGATAGACGATTATTGCCCCAAGCAAAGCAGGCCCGGCAGCAAGCAGCCACCAAAACACGAATGCAATCATGTGTAGGAATGTATCCCAATCAGGTATATAGCTATCCTTCCACCATTCTTCCTTGTAGGCCTGAAAATTTAGGTTCTTATTTAATAAGCTGATGAAAAAGCTTTCTAAGCTGTACTTGATTAGTACGCCCCCCAATTCAAAATAAATAGCTTTGGTTGAAACATTTAGCGGCGATCAATGATAAGTGGCGTTTCATTAAACAATTGGCTAGAAAATTTTTGCTATAAGGAAAGTGGTTTTCTAAAAGCTACCGCCACTCCTTCGGCAGAAAATAATCCCCATACCCATCCGACTCCATCGGGATGTCGATGACTCCACTGGACACGGCTTGAGTATGATGGCCGACGAGTTCGGGGAAACCGATGACCAGCCCCACGACGATCAACTGAATGACCAGGAAGGGCACGGCGCCCCAGTAGATGTCGGTGGTTTTGATTTCCGGCGGGGCGACGCTTTTGAGGTAGAACAATGCAAATCCGAACGGCGGGTGCATGAACGAGGTCTGCATGTTGACCGCGAGCATGACGCCGAACCAGATCGGGTCGATGCCGAGTTTCAATGCCACGGGCAAGAGCAGGGGCACGATGATGAAGGCGATCTCGAAAAAGTCGAGGAAGAACGCCAGCAGGAAGACCAGGATGTTCACCGCGATGAGAAAGCCGATGATGCCGCCGGGCAGATGATTGAACAGGCCTTCCACCCATAGGTCGCCACTGAGTCCGCGGAAAGTGAGCGAGAACACGGTGGAGCCAATCAGGATGAAGATGACGAAGCTGGTGAGCCTGAGCGTCGAATCCATGGACTGGTTGAGGATGTTCAGCTTAAGCCGGCCCTTGATGGCGGCAAGTGCCAGTGCGCCCGTGGCGCCCAGCGCACCGCCTTCGGTGGGCGTGGCGATGCCAAGGAAGATGGTGCCCAGCACCAGGAAGATCAGCACCAGCGGCGGCAGCAGGGAAGTGAAGATTTTGGTGGTGAGTTGCGAGGAAGTGAGTGTTCGTGCCGAGGCGGGCAGTGCGGGCGTGGCGGCGGGTTTGAAGATGGAGACAACGAATATCAGCAGCAGGAACAGCCCAACCAGAATCAGGCCGGGCAGCAAAGCACCGGTATACATGTCTCCCACCGATGCGCCGAGCTGGTCGGCGAGCACGATCAAAACCAGTGAAGGCGGAATGATCTGCGCCAGCGTGCCGGACGCGGCGATGACGCCGGAGGCAAGGCGCTTATCGTAACCGTAGCGCAGCATGATGGGCAGCGAAATCAGGCCCATCGCAATAACCGAAGCGGCGACCACGCCGGTGGTTGCGGCGAGCAGGGCGCCGACCAGAATCACCGAATAGGCCAGCCCGCCGCGCACGCGGCCAAACAGCTGCCCCAGCGTGTCAAGCAAATCCTCGGCCATGCCGGAGCGTTCCAGAATTAGCCCCATGAAGGTAAAGAATGGAATCGCCAACAGGGTCTGATTGCTGGCAATGCCGTACACGCGTTCCGGCAGCGCCTGCAAAAACGAAAAGTCGAACAGGCCAAGATAGATGCTGAGCGTGGCGAACACCAGGCCATTGGCTGCCAGCGAAAATGCGACGGGGTAACCCAGCAGTAAAAATACCACCAATGACAGGAACATCACGGGCGCAAGGAATTCCATCACACTTCCTCCGCTGGTTTTTCGTTGATGGGAGGAATATCACCCGTCAGCACGCCAATGCGCTTGATGATTTCGGAAAAGCCCTGCAACAGCAGCAGGCCAAATCCCAGCGGCAGCAGCAGCTTGATCGGCCAGCGGGCGAGCCCCCCGGCATCGGGTGACATTTCGTTGATGCGCAAGGACTCGACAAGCAAGGGCCACGACAGCCAGGTGAGCAGTCCCGCCACCGGCAGCAGAAACAGCACGCCGCCCAGCAGGTCGATCCACGCCTGTCCTTTGGGTGAAAGCCGCTGATAGAGAATGTCGATGCGCACATGGCCGTTGTGCCGCAGCGTGTAGCCCGCGCCAAGCAGGAACATCGCGCCAAATCCATACCATTGCGCTTCCAGCCAGGCGTTTGAGCCCTCGCCCAGCAGATATTTGGCCAGCGCGTTGCCAGTGGCGATGAGCGTGGTGATCAGCACCAGCCACATGACCAGTTTGCCCGCGCGTTCGTTAAGCGAATCAATCCAGCGGCTGAGGTTGAGCAATGCTTTCATCGGCTGTTCCCAATTATTGTGTGTGCAGGTTTGGCGTCACTTTCGTGGGTGAAGAGGCAGCGTGGTTTCATTTTTTACCCCTCCCTAGCCCTCCCCGGCAAGCGGGGAGGGAACTGAGGCGCTTGCTTTTCTCCATCTTCCCTGGGGATGCTGGAGGGCTTTGGAACTTGCTCCTCCCCCGCCTGCCTGGGGAGGCTGGGAGGGGGCGGGCGTACGGAACGGCATGACGTTAGCTCCTCCCCCGCTTGCCGGGGGAGGTTGGGAGGGGGTAAGTGCTGCCCAATAACCTGCATCACTCCCTCGATGTTGCCCAATATTTCGTTGTTCCAGAATCGAAGAACCTTGAAACCTTGAGACTGAACAAAACAGTCGCGAGCAACGTCGTCTCGATTATCGGCGTGCTGCCCACCGTCTATCTCCAGACACAGCCGGGCGTCAAGGCTTGCGAAGTCCAGAATGTAGGGGCCAAGCGGGAACTGTCGACGGAACTTGAAGCCGGTTTGCTGCTTCCGCAGTTGCTGCCACAGCAAATGCTCTGCATCAGTCATGTCGCATCTGAGCTTGCGGGCGATGTGAGTGCGTGATGTGGGCATTTCCCTTAAATCTCACAAAATTCACGAAACATTCAGATCGCCCCGGATTTCTTTAAGAGTTCCGCCAGCCTTTCGGCCACGGCTTTGTAGCCCGCTGCATTGGCGTGGATGGGATCGGATTTCAGGCTGTTGTCCTTCAGCACGTCGTTGAAAATTTCGCCTTCGTAAGGCAGGCCAAATTCTTCGGCGAGTTTTTCGTAGAAATCCGGCGCGCCGGAAAACAGTTTTGGCTCGGGCACGCCGATGAGCATGACATTTGCGCCGCTGGCCTTGATCGATTGAATCATCTGGCGCAGGTTGGATTCTGTTTGCGCCGTGTCCTGCCGCTTCAGCATGTCGTTGCCGCCCAGGCAGAGCAGAACCATTTTTGGTTGATGCTCTTCAAGAATTTCCGGCAGGCGTTCCAGTCCTTCCGCCGTGGTTTCGCCGGGTACGCCGGCATTGACGACCGTGCGCTGGATGAGGCGCGAGAGGGCGGCGGGATAAGCCTGATCTTCGGTTGTGCCGGTGCCGTGGGTGAGGCTGTCGCCGAATGCGACGATGGTGTCGCCATCATTCAATCGCGGAAGCTGCGGAGGGCGGTCGCAGGCGGCGAGGAGGAAGAGGCAAGCCAGCGCAAGTAAAAAGAGCACGTCATTGCGAGCAGGGCGAAGCAATCCAGCGTTTCGGTTCAACAGTTGTTTCTGGATTGCCACGTCGCTACGCTCCTCGCAATGACTGCTGGTCGACCCTGCTAGTTGCCCGCCACTGTCATCCGGTCAACCAGAATCGAACCCGTCTGCTTGCTACCGCGCCGGTCGACGTCCTTGCCGATGGCGAGGATGCCTTTGTACATGTCCTTGAGGTTGCCGGCGATGGTGATTTCTTCCACCGGGTATTGAATCTCGCCGTTTTCCACCCAGAAGCCCGCCGCGCCGCGCGAGTAGTCGCCGGTCACCATGTTGGCGCCCTGGCCGAGCATTTCGGTGACCAGCAGGCCCGTGTCCATTTTTTTCAGCAGGCCGGGCAGATCGAGCTCGCCAGGTTGCAGTAAAAGATTGTGGCTGCCGCCGGCGTTGCCGGTGCTTTGCATGCCCAGCTTGCGCGCGGAGTAGGTGGAGAGAAAATAGCCCTGCACCACGCCGTCTTTCACCACGTCGCGCGCAGAAACTTTCACGCCTTCATTGTCGAAGGGGCAGGAGCCCAGGCCCTTGGTAATGAAGGGGTCTTCGCGCAGCGTGACGATGGGAGAAAAAATGGTTTGTCCCAGACTGTCGAGCAGGAAGGAGGACTTGCGGTACAGACTGCCGCCTGACACAGCGCCAACAAAGCTGTTCAACAAGCTGATGGCCACCGGCGCTTCGAACACAACGGGGCAGGTGCGCGTGTCGAGCTTGCGGCCATTCAAGCGCCGCACGGTGCGTTCGCCCGCTACCCGGCCAATGTGTTCCGCCGATTGCAAATCGTTTGCATCGCGCGCGCTGCTGTACCAGTAGTCGCGCTGCATGGCACCTTTTTCGGCGGCGATCACGGCGGCGGAAATGCTGTGGCGCGAACCGGCATAACCGCCCATGAAGCCAAGAGAATTGGCGTAGATGAAGTGCGAAGCCTGGGTCGAGACGCTGGCGCCTTCGGAGTTTTCAATGCGCTTGTCGACGGCAAACGCAGCCGCCTCGCAGATTTTGGCCATTTCCGCGGCTTGTTCCACGCTGATATCCCAGGGATGGAACAGGTCCAGCTCCGGCCGCTCCGTGGCCAGCCAGTCCTGATTCGGCAAACCGGCCGCTTCGTCTTCCGCGGTGTGGCGAGCAATGGTGGCGGCTTTTTCCACTGTCGCTTTCAAAGCGGCGTCCGACAAGTCCGACGTGCTGGCGTGGCCCTTGCGGTTGCCCATGTACACGGTGACGCCCACGCCCTTGTCCTTGTTGTATTCGACAGTTTCGATTTCGCTTTTGCGGACCGTTACAGTCTGGCCGAAGCCTTCGGAAACTTCGGTATCGACGGCGGACGCGCCTGCGGCCTTTGCATGGTCGAGCACAAACCGGGCAATGCGCTGGAAATCATCTTGCGAATAGGAAAAACGGGCGTCAGACATGAGCAAGTCAACGTAAAATAAACGCCTATTCTACGTCCCAATTTCTGATTCACGACACCAGGCCCGTCATGCGCGATCAAGATCAAGAAGCTCCCGGCGAGGAACAGCCGGAGCCGCCATCCAAAACCAAAATCAAGCAGGCCATGCTGGCCTTGCAGGATTTGGGCGGCGAACTGGTCAAGCTGCCGCAAGCCAAGCTGGAAAAGCTGCCGCTGCCGGATGAACTGCGCCGTGCAGTTGAAGACTACCGGCGGTTTACCAAGAACGGCGCGATCAGGCGGCAGATGCAATATATCGGCCGCCTGATGCGCGGCATCGACCCGGAACCCATCGCGCGTCAGTTGTCAGCATGGAAAGGTGATTCCGACGAAGAGAAAGCATTGCTGCACCGAATCGAGCGCTGGCGCGACCGACTGATCGAACACGACGATGCGCTGACGGATTTCCTGCGGGATTATCCCGATGCGGATGCTACCCAGTTCAGGCAGCTCATCCGCAATGCCCGCCATGAGGCCGCGCAGAGCAAGCCGCCAAAATCCAGCCGGGCGCTGTTCAGGCTGATTCGGGAATCGCTTGAACCCGCCCCCGGCCCGGATGAAAATTAACAAAAAGTGAATTTCCTCGGCCGCCATTACAGGCTAAGCTGAATCTTGATGTTTTACGGCGATGTAACAATAAAAAGGGGGCTGTCGTGCTCGCGCGTCTGACAAAAATTTTGTTGAGCCTGCCGTTTCTGATTGCGGCGGGCATCTTTGGCGCTTATCTCGTATTCGGGTTTTTTCTGGTTGATCCGGTGGCGAAGAAGTTGCTGCCGTGGATAGGCGAGAAGAAATTCGCCAGCCAGCTCGGTGTGCAGAAAGTCGAGTTCAATCCGCTGACGCTGGAGGCGACGATACAAGGCCTGAAGCTCGCTGAGAAATCCGGCAAGCCGCTGGCAGGCTTCGACCGGCTGTATGTGAATCTGGACATCACTGGCCTGTTCCGCTTCGCCTGGCGCATCCAGGATATTCAGCTTTCCGGGCCGCGCGCAAATTTTGTCGTGCAGCCGGGTGGCAAACTCAACTGGCAGGCGTTGATCAACAAGCTCAATGAGGACAAGGAACCGCCCAAGGATACGATGCCGCGCGTGTTGATCGATCACATCAAGATCGAGAAAGGCGACATCGATTACACCGATGCCAATCGTGCGGGTGAGCCCTTCAAGGTCAGCCTGACACCGCTGGGCATCGAACTGGACGGGCTGTCCACCCTGCCGGAAGATCGCGGCAATTATCTGATTGCGGCCAAACTGCCCGAGCAGGGTGGCACGCTCAAATGGAAGGGCGACGTGTCGCTCAATCCGGTCAAGTCGGATGGCGAAGTGGCGCTGGAGGGCGTGAGCCTGCCCAATCTGCTGCGCGTCATCAAGACGCCGCGCAATTTCGAATTGCCGTCCGGCACGCTGGCGGCGGGCACGCGCTACCGCTTTGCGCTCGTGAAAGATAAAAGTGGCCCGGACAAATCCGGCAAACCCAAACCCGATCAAGCCAAGCCCGATCAAATCTGGGTGCAGATCAACGGCGCGAACCTCATCATGCAGAATCTGGCGCTGGCGCCACGCGGCGGTGGCGAGCGAGTGTTCGAACTTGCAGAAGCCAAAATTGAAAATGCCAACCTTGATCTGTTCAAGCGCAGCATCAGTGTGGCAGCCGTTTCTCTGGCCGGCGGCAAACTTGCCGCGACGCGCGAAGTTAACGGCAAGCTGGACTGGCAAAGCCTGTTCGCCATTGCCGAAGACGCGCCGCCGCCCCCCGCCAAAACCGAAACCAAACCGAAGCCGGCCGCGGCAACCGCACAGTCCTGGAAAATTGGTGTGCAGAGCATTCAGCTTGGCGAGTGGTCGGCACGATTTATCGACAAGGGATTTGCCACGCCGCTGCGTGTCGAGGCATCCGGCTTTGAATTGAATGCAAAACTGGAAGGTGAAATTGGCGAGCAGCCCGCCATTGTGGTTGGTCCGGTCAACGCCGGACTGGGGCCGGTGCAAGTATTTTCCGGCGCGGAGAATGTCGCTCAACTCGACCAGTCACGGCTGATCAATGCGAATTTTGCCCTGGCCGAGAAAAAGCTGGGCATTGATGCGGTTGAATTGTCCGGTGCAAAAACCACCGTGATGCTGGACAAGAACAGGCAAATCAACTGGAACGCCATTCTGGCGAAGCATCCCAATGCGCCTGCCGCCCAGCCAGCTTCCGCTGCGGCCAACCCGGCTTCGCCGGGGCTCGATATGCAACTTGGAAAGTTGAGCATCGACGGCGTACAGCTTGACGTGACGGACAATTCCACGCCCACGCCAGTCAAGCTCGATATCGTCTATGGCCGCGCACAGCTGCGTGACCTGAGTCTGGATATGAACAAGCCGCTTCCGCTGGAAGCCGGTCTGTCGATCAGGCAGGGCGGTACATTTTCTGCGAACGGCAGCGTCATTCCCGGCAAGGCAAGCGGCAAGCTCAATCTAAAACTGGCGGGGCTGTCATTCAAACCCTTCGCCCCCTACGTCAATCAGGTTGCGCGTCTCAAGCTGCAATCCGGCGCATTGTCTTCCAGCGGAAAACTTGATTTCGCCAAAGGCAAGGAAGCAATGAAGCTGAATTACGACGGCGGCTTTGCCGTGAACATGCTGTCTATTACCGAGGAAGACACCGACGAAGCTTTCCTCGGCTGGGAAAAACTGTCGTCCGACAGCCTTGAATTCAATCTTGGGCCCAACAGCCTGCACATGAGCGAACTGGTGGCGGTCAAGCCCTTTGGCAAGGTCATCATCTTCGAAGACAAATCGATCAACCTGAAACGCATTCTGCGTTCGTCGGAACCTACCAAGCCAGTGCAGGCTTCGGAAGAAGGCAAGCCGGCAGAAGAAACGGAAACTCCTGCTGCCACAACCGCTCCACCTCCGGAAACTGCGACTGTAGCAAACACGGAAAATGGCAAGAAAGCCGATTTCCCGCTGGCCATTGAACGCCTGCGCATTGAGGAAGCTAATGCCGAGTTTGCTGACCTTTCGCTGACACCTCAATTCGGTACGCGTATGCATTCGCTCTCTGGCGTTGTCACCGGTCTGTCCACTGATCCTTCCACCACTGCGCAAGTGGAACTCGATGGCAAGGTGGATGAGTTTGGCTCGGCGCGCGTTCGCGGCTCGGTTCAGCCGTTCAAGGCCACGGATTTCACTGATCTGACGCTCACGTTCCGCAATCTGGAAATGGCCAATCTCACGCCTTACTCGGGCAAGTTTGCCGGGCGGCGCATCGATTCCGGCCGCCTTTCTGTCGATCTCGAATACAAGATCAAGAACCGCCAGCTTGCGGGCGAGAACAAGTTTGTCATCAACAAGCTGAAACTGGGCGAACGGGTAGACAGCAAGGACGCAATGAAACTGCCACTTGATCTGGCCATTGCCCTGTTGGAAGACAGCAACGGCATCATCGATCTCGATCTGCCGATATCCGGAAGCCTGGACGATCCAAAGTTCAGTTACGGAAAAATCATCTGGAAGGCGATTGTGAATGTGCTGACCAAACTGGTGACCGCACCTTTCCGCGCGCTGGGCAAACTGCTTGGCGTGAGCTCTGAAAAACTGGAAGGCGTGACATTCGATCCCGGCAGCAGCAAGCTCCTGCCACCAGAGCAGGAGAAACTGAAAATGCTTGCCGAGGCCATGGCAAAACGTCCCGCGCTGACGCTCACGCTCGAGCCGGGCTTTGACCCGGCACTGGATCGCCGCGCCCTGCAGGAACAAACCATGCGCCGTGAAGCAGCGGCCGTGGCCGGACTCAAGCTTGCGGCTAACGAGGCGCCGGGACCCGTCGATGTGAACCTGTACAAAATTCAGACCTGGCTGGAGGATCGCTATATTGATCGCGCTGGCAAGGAAGATTACAAAAAACTGCGCACCAGCTTCCAGGACAAAAATGCCAGCGCTGCCGCGCGCGTGATGGAAAGCGAGGCGGTCGAGCGCATGGCCCGCCGTTTCAAAACGCGCGATCCTGGCCCGGCTTCCGCCTTTCATGCTGAATTGGTGGAAAGGCTTACGCAAAAAATCACCATCGACGACAGTGAATTGACCAAATTGGCTCAGACGCGCGCACAGGTCATGCGCGAAGAGCTCGTCAAACATGGCCTGGATGCCGGGCGGGTCAGCAGCGGGAGTCCGGTCAAACAGGAGGCCAAGGACAAGCAAGTGGGCAGCAAGATGAACCTTGGTGTGGGCAAGAAAGCGGCGTCGGAACCACAAGGACCAGATTTGCCTGCCGTGTCCCCTGCTTCCGCGGTATCCGTTTCACCCTGAAGCCTTTTTCATAGCGTTCGCAACCTGTCGGGTTGATTCAAGCCTGACAGCGTTGTGCCGATAACCTCAAACCTCTCATGTCTGGCCCACTCATGTCCTTTCGTCGAATCCGTATCCTTGTTCTGTTCGGCCTGCTTGCAATGGTGGCGCTGGTTCATTTTGGCGAGCAGTTTCTGGTACGCAGCTGGCGCGCGCCGCTGCAGGTGGCCATCGTGCCGATCAATGGTGATGACAGCGAAGCAGTGGCTGACTATATCCGCCAGTTGAACGAAGAAAAATTTGCCGAAATCAATACGTTTCTGGAGAAGCAGGCCGGCCGCTATGGCTTGAAGCTGACCAATGCGCTGGACATGAATCTGGCGCCTGAGGCACATGAACTTCCGCCTGCCCCACCCTATGGCGGCAATGGCCTGCAGGTCGCCTGGTGGTCCATCAAGCTTAGAGTCTGGGCCTGGCGTCAGGAAAAAACCGGCTTTCTGCCGCATCCGGCAAAGGTGAGAATTTTCCTGATCTATCACGATGTTGAAACGGACAAGACGCTGGACCATTCCCTGGGCCTGCAAAAAGGGCTGGTCGGCGTGGTGCATGTTTTCGCCAGCGAAGCACAGCGTCAGCAAAACAACGTAGTGATCGCGCACGAACTACTGCATACCCTGGGCGCAACAGACAAGTACGATCCGGCAACCAATCTGCCCATCCATCCCATTGGCTACGCGGAACCCGACAAGCAGCCCCTGCACCCGCAATATGATGCGGAAATCATGGCCGGGCGGACAGCCAAAACGGCGGAGTATGCAGAGATGCCCAAAAGTCTGGACAAGTGCGTGATTGGCCCCGACACCGCGCACGAGATCAACTTCAGCGGCGCCTTTACCAGCCAGTTCCTGCGCTGAGGCAGCCGCGAGGCTTACAAGGTTTATTGGCCCGCGCGCGGACGAATGGCCGACTTGGGTCGAAAGGCTTCCACCAGTCCAGGATGGGTTTCGATATACGGGCCGCCGATCAGGTCGATGCAATACGGCACGGCAGCAAACACGCCGTCCAGGGTTTCGCCAATGGCCTTGGGCTGGCCGGGCAGGTTGAGGATCAGGCTTTTGCCCCGCACTACGCCGACCTGTCTCGACAATATTGCCGTCGGCACATACTTCAGCGATACCGCGCGCATGGCTTCGCCAAAACCTGGCAGTTCGCGATCCGCGACGGCAAGCGTTGCCTCCGGTGTCACGTCGCGGGGCGCAGGGCCGGTGCCGCCCGTGGTCAGAATCAGCGCGCATTGCGCCTTGTCGACCAGCTCCTTGAGCGTGGATTCAATCAGTGGCTGTTCGTCAGGAATCAGGCGTTCGACTATCGTCATGGGGTTGGCGATTATCCGGCCAAGCCATTCTTTCAGGGCGGGCAGGCCCTTGTCTTCGTATTCTCCGCTGGAGGCCCGGTCGGAAATGGAGATCAGACCAATCGTTACAGTATCGTAGTCATGCATGGAAAAACGCCTGCTGTTGTGCAGGCTGGAATGTATCAGATAAGGAATTTGTGTGGGTTGGCTGGGGGTTGAAAAACGCAGCAGTTTTTCAACCCCCTGCTAGTGGTCTGCTTCCGAAATAACGCAACATGAAACGGCGTCTTTTTCCGCATGGCGGCGTTGCTCGTCGTTGCCATA
>ERZ1645185.923-NODE-923-length-12369-cov-5.647474_pt1 | contig 12369 bp, 10 predicted proteins | sample MGYA00575351_ERZ1645185 | MGnify/ENA primary metagenome ERZ1645185 (study PRJEB40838, sample SAMN11284767) | freshwater sediment metagenome | isolation source: river sediment | host: Sediment | place: India: Jana village, Kanpur | collected 2015-12-17 ...
CGGCGATGACGACCATCGACATCGATGGCGATCTCCCCGCCGTGGACCTCGCGATGGCCGGGGTTCGTGCCGCCGTCGCTGCGATCCGCCGGTTCGACATCGGCGGCTCCATCGGCATCGACCTGCCGACGCTGCGCGACAAGGCCGCACGCCAGGCTGCGGGCGATCTTGTCGACAGCCTGCTCCCGCAGCCCTTCGAGCGCACAGCGGTGAACGGCTTCGGTTTCTTGCAGATCGTCCGCCCGCGCCCGCGCGCTTCGATCATCGAGCGTGTTCAGAACGCACCGGTGGAAACCGCCGCGCTTGCGCTCCTGCACCTTGCCGCGCGGACGCCGGGGGCGGGGCCGCGCACGCTCACGGCGGCGTCGCGCGTCGTCACATGGCTGCGCGCACACGCGCCGTTCGTCACCGAACTCGAACGCCGCATCGGTGCGCAGGTCGTGCTGGCCGAAGATGCCGCGCTCGCGCTACAAGGCGGCCATGTCCATGCCGTCCAAAGCTGACTCGCGCCTCGGTCGCTGCCCGATCTGCGGCAAGCCCGAAACGCCGGTGCACAAGCCCTTCTGCTCGCAGCTCTGCCGCGACCTCGACCTCATCTCCTGGCTCGACGAACGCTATCGCGTGCCCGTGCATTCCGACGAGGAACCCCCCGCCGAGGATTGACGCGCGGGTGCTGGACAAGCCCTGCGCAGGCCATTAAGAGGCGCGCTTCATTCCGCATTCGCTGGAATGTGCCCGGGTAGCTCAGTTGGTAGAGCATGCGACTGAAAATCGCAGTGTCGGCGGTTCGACTCCGTCCCCGGGCACCACTTTTCTCACGGGCGATTATCCCTCGCGCTTCAGAAAGCCGCGTGTGAACAGGCGGATCATGAAGGCGTTGCGCCTTGCAATCATCGGCTTTGCGTACATGGATTGGCCGAGCGCGTGCGCCGCGAAGGGTTCGATGACGGCGGGGCCGATGAAGTCGAACACCATGTAGATCGCGGCCCATTCGCGGTCGACGTCCGGCTGCAGGAAGCCGAGCCTTGCATTGTTGTCGATGAACTGGCGCATCACCGCCAGCATCTCGTCGAACAGCGCCTGGCTGCCCGGGGTGCGCTCCATCAGCGACATGCGCGCGTACATGAGCGCGTCGTGGTCGCGCGGGATCCAGTCGAGCGCGTCCTCGACCGCCCGTTCGAGCGCTTCGACGGAGGAATGCTCCAGAACGGCAGCGTAAAGCGCGCGAATCTCCTCGAGCACATGGGCGTCGATCGCTTCCCTCAGGCCGTCCTTCGATCCGAAATGGGTGCGGACCAATCCAAGCGAGACACCCGCCGCCGCCGCGATCTCGCGCAGGCCGACGGCGGCGAAGCCGCGCTCGGCGAACAGCTTCATGCCGGCCTTCAGAAGCTGGCGGCGGCCCTGCGCCTCGACCTGACTCACAATCGCGTTCCTTCAAAACGGACTATACAGACGTATATCGTCGCTATATACGATTGTATATGCGAATGAGAAATTAGACACGATCCATGTCGGGATTTCCAGCGTACAGCAGGGGGGGGCTGATGATTTCGAACGCCCACGACGACGCGATGATCGACCGCGCGACTGGCGCCTTTATCGAGGCGCTTGATGATTGCCGCGCCGACGGGCTGCTCTGATGGAGAGCACGGATCCGTTGGCCTGGGATCTGCTGGACGCGCGGGCGAGAACGCACGCCGACAAGGATTTCCTGCGCTTCCACAGCGGACGCGTCAGCTACGCGGCATTTCGCGCGCTTGTCGAAGCGACGGCCGGTCGGCTGCACGCCGCCGGTGTCCGCCCCGGCGACATCGTGCCGACCTTCTTTCCGAACGGCATCACCGCCGCCGCGATATGGTTCGCGCTCATGCGGCTGGGTGCGGTGTGGGCGCCGATCAACACCGAATTCCGCGGCGCGCAGCTCGTCGCCGCGCTGAACGCGACGCGCGCGCGGCTGATCCTCATCGATCCGGCTTATGTCGATCTGATCACGGGCGTTCTTCCCGAGGTTCCCGTTGTCCGGGATGTGGTCGTTTCCGGCGCTTCGACACACGATGTCGGCGCCGTGCGCTTTCGCACGCTTGAAGACATCGCGCCGGCGCCTGCGCCCCGCGCCGATGTGGCGCGCGCGGCGATCGCCATGATCCAGTTCACGTCGGGCTCGACGGGCGTGTCGAAGCCCGTGCAGCTCAGTCACGGCTATCTCGTCGGACAGGCGCGGCTCACCGCGCGCTACTTCGATCTGAAGGAGAGCGACGTCGTTTACTGCCCGTTCCCGCTCTATCATTGGGACGCGACCATCGGCACGGTGATGGGATCGCTTGTCACGGGCGCGACGGCCGCGCTCGGGGAACGTTTCAGCGTCTCGCGTTTCTGGGATGATATCCGCGCGTTCGACGCCACCATGTTCGATTTCATGGGCTCGACGCTCACCTTCCTCTACCAGCGCGCGCCGGACCCGCGCGACCGCGACCATCGCGTGCGCCTTGCGTGGGGGCTCCCGATGCCCGAATTTCGCGCGGATTTCGAAGCCCGCTTCGGCTTCCCGCTCTACGAGGGCTATGGCAGCACCGAAGGCGGCGTTTGCGTCTTCCAGACCATCGGCGAAACCTATCCCAAGGGCAGCTGCGGGCGCGTCGCCCCGGAGTTCCAATTGCGATTGCTCGACGATGCCGGGAATCCGGTCACGACTGGCGAAGTCGGCGAGATCGTCACGCGGCCGCGTGATCCCACGCTGATGTTCAGCGGCTATCTCGGGATGCCGGAAGTGAACGCGGAACTGATCCGCGACGGCTGGTATTACACGGGCGATCTCGGGCGGCTGGACGCATCGGGCAATCTCTATTTCGCGGGCCGGAAGAAGGACATCATCCGCCGCCGCGGCGAGAATATGTCTGCGCTCGAAATCGAGCGCGGTATCGAAACGCATCCGGCGGTGTCCGAAGCGGCAGCGTTCGGCGTGCCGAGCCCGGCCACCGAGGAGGATGTCGCCGTCGCGGTCGTGCTTCGCCCCGGTGCCGCGCTCGCGGACGGCGAACTGCGCGCCTACTGCGAAGGCCGCATGGCGCGCTACATGGTGCCGGAGCATGTGCTGTTCATGGATGCACTGCCGAAGACGCCGACCGAAAAGATCGACAAGCCCGCGCTGAAACGCCTGTTCGCGGAAACGCGCGGATGAGCGCGCCCCGCCTTCGCCGAACGCTCACGCCCATGCAGCTGGCGGCGATCGGCATGGGCACGACGATCGGCGTCGGCTGGATCGTCGTCACCGGCGGCTGGATCGCGCGCGCGGGGCCGCTTGGCGCTGCGCTCGCGTTCCTCATCGGCGGCGCGGTGATGGGTCTCGTCGCGCTTTGCTACGCCGAAGCCGCCGTGCGCGCGCCGGAAGCGAACGGCGAGTACGGCTACGTTTCGATGGCGTTCGGGCGCGGCTGGGGGTTCGTCGTCGGCTGGGCTGCACTTCTCGGCTATGTCGGCATCTGCGGCTTCGAAGGGCTGGCGCTGGCGTGGCTGCTTGGGGTGCTCATGCCGGATTTCACCGGGCCGACGCTCTACACGGCGGTCGGCGTGCCGGTGCGCCTGCTCGATCTTGCCGTCATCATCGGGGGGGCGCTGTTCTTCACCGCGATCAACCATTTCGGCGCGCGCGAATCGGCGCGCGTGCAGGTGGCGGTCACGGTCGGCAAGGTGCTGCTCAGCTTCGGCTTCGTCGCGATCGGTTTCGCGGGCGGCGCGCCTGCCAATCTTCAGCCCGCGTTCCTGCCCGCGGAGACGCCGTGGCACGGTGTACTTGCCGTGCTCGTCATGGTCCCCGCGTGGTTCTGCGGTTTCAACGCACTGCCGCAGGCGCTCGGCGAGGCGCGCGAGCGTCCGGGGGCACGCGCGCTCGCGGGGTTGCTCGGCATGGTGATCCTGCTGACGACGCTCTTCTACGTCTCAGTCATCACCGCGACGGCCTTTGCCGCGCCGCGCGGCATGCTCGATGGCGCGGAGCTTCCGGTCGTGGCGGCGATGGAGGCGGTGGCGGGCCCGTGGGGTGGCCGCATCGTGCTCGTCGCGGGTGTCGTCGCGCTGCTCAGCGCTTGGAACGCGGCGATGTTCGCGGCCTCGCGGCTGCTCTATGCGCTCGCGCGGGACGGCGCGCTGCCCTCGGCGCTTGCGCGCGTGCATCCGAAGAACGGCACGCCGTCGATCGCGGTGGTGTTCGTGGGCGTGATCGCGCTCCTTGGCGGCCTCATGGGCCGGGCGTTTATCGAGCCGCTGGTGCAGATCGGCGCGATGGGATTCGCGGTCGCCTTCATCGGCGCCTGCCTGTCGAGCCTTGCGCTTCGACGCGGCGCAGGCGGCAGCCGTTTTCCGGTGTTCGCGGCATGGGTGGGGGCGCTCGCGCTCGCAGGTGTCGCCACCTATTCGGCGTGGACGATCCTTGCGAACGTGGGCGAACGCCTGCCCGAAGCCGCCGCGCTCGCGCTCTGGGCAGGTCTCGGCGCGGCGATGTGGGCATTCGCCCGCACGCGGAAGGAAAGGGCATTCTGATGGCACGTCGCCTGGCCGCACTCATCGCTTTGTGTCTGGTCGGCGCTTGTGCCGCGTCGGCGCCGACACCCAGCCCTGCGGGCTGGAGCGATCAGTCTTATTATCTCCCTATGCGCGACGGCGTGCGCGTCGCGCTCAGCCTGCATTTTCCCGGCGGCAAGCCGCCTGCCACCAAGGCGACGACGATCCTCATTCAGACGCGCTATGGCCGCGCCGTCGAAGCGCGCAGGGGCGGTTCGCCGACGGATATCGAGATGTTCCTTGCGCGCGGCTACGTCGTCGCCGTTGTCGACACGCGCGGCTCCACGGCCTCGTTCGGTCTGCGCGACGTCGAGATGGGGCCGGATGAGCGCGCCGACATGGACGAGATCATCGCGCATCTCGCCGCGCGCAATTGGTCCGACGGGCGCGTGATCGGCTACGGCATTTCCTACATGGCGGACACCGCCGATTTCGCCGCGAGCCGCCCCGCGCCCGCGCTCATCGCTTCGGTCCCGCGCCAGATGGATTTCGATGCCTATCTGCAGGGTTTCCTGCCCGGCGGCGTGCAGAACAATTTCCTGCTCTACACGTGGGGCAATTACACGCTGAAGGTCGATCTCGGCCGCTCGCCCCGAAACGACGCGCTCGATTGCCGCCTGCGGGTGGAGGATTGCCCGCTGCTGTTCCCCGATATCCAGCCGGTCGATGGCGACAGGGATTTCACGCTGCTGCGGCAGGCGCTCGATGGCCGCCGGCACTGGACGCCCGAAGACTACGTGAACGCCCCCTTCCGCGACGACAAGGGCGGCAACGGCCATTCGATGCTCGACTTCTCGCCCGCAAGCGAGCTTGCGGGGCTCATCCGCGAAAACAAGCCGGTGATGATCTGGGGCTCGTGGATGGATGCGACCACGGCGCAGGCGGCGCTCACACGCTTCCATTCGACGCCCGACGCGCCCGTCGAGATCGTCATGACCGCCAACAACCACGGCCACGACCGCAGCGCCGATCCCTTCTTCCCCGATCGCGTCGCCCCGGTGCCGACCCGCGACGCCCAGTTCGCCGCCGTCTTCGATTTCATGGACCGCGTCCGCGCCCGCAAGCCCGTCACGCGCAACATTCGCTACTACGTGCTCGGCGCCGATACCTTCCGCGACACCAGGGTCTGGCCGCCCCTCGGCGTCTCAGAAACACGCTTCTACTTCGCGAAAGGAACGCTCCAACCGCAACCCCCCGCGAACAAGGCCGCCGCCGACTACATCGTCAACTTCACCGCCGGCACCGGCAAGAACACGCGCTGGTCCACCCAGTTCGGCGCCCCGCCCCTCTACCCCGATCGCCGCGAAGCGGATGCGAAGCTCCTCGTCTTCGACAGCGCGCCGTTCGAGGCAGACATGGAGCTGGCAGGCACGCCGGTCATCGAACTCTTCGCCGCCGCCCAGTCGAATGATCCGGTCTTCTTCGTCTATCTGGAGGACGTCGCACCCGATGGCCGCGTGACGTACATCACCGAAGGCCAGCTCCGTGCGATCCACCGCGCGCCCGCCGATCCCGCCACCCTGCCCTACGATCAGGGCCCGGCGCCCCACAGCTTCCGTCGCGCCGACGCGCTCCCTGTCGTACCTGGCGAGACGATGCGCATCGAATTCGCGCTCAACCCCACTGCGGCGCTCATCCGCAGTGGGCACCGCCTGCGGGTTGCCATCGCAGGCGCCGACGCGGACGTCTTCCGCCGTTATCCCGAGCAGGGGCCGGAGCGGTTCCACGTGTCGCTCGGCGCCGATGCCGCGAGCGCAATCACTGTACCTCTGCGCCCCTGGCGCTAAAGGCATTTGTCGTTGCGCCGGCAATGCGGCATCGCTTCCCGCCAGACGAAAGGAAGCGGGCGATGAGGACATTGTATCCGGAGATCGAGCCCTACGAGACGGGGCTGCTCGACGTGGGCGATGGGCATCAGGTCTACTACGAGCGCTCGGGCAAGCCCGGCGGCAAACCTGCGGTGTTCCTGCACGGTGGCCCGGGGGGCGGCTTTTCGCCCGCGCACCGGCGTCTGTTCGATCCCGACGTCTACGACGTGATGCTGTTCGATCAGCGCGGCTGCGGCCGGTCGCTGCCCTATGCGTCGCTGGAGGCGAACACGACGTGGCACCTCGTTGCCGATATCGAGCGGCTGCGCATCATGGTCGGCGTCGACAAGTGGCTGGTGTTCGGCGGTTCGTGGGGCTCCACCCTCGGGCTTGCCTATGCGGAAACCCACCCTGAACGCGTCAGCGCGCTCATTCTGCGCGGCATCTACATGTGCACGCGGCCGGAACTCGAATGGTACTACCAGTTCGGCGTCTCCGAGATGTTCCCGGACAAGTGGGAGCGTTTCGTCGCCCCGGTGCCCGAGGCGGAGCGCGGCGACATGATCGGCGCCTATCGCCGCCTGCTCACCGGAGACGACGAGGCGGCGAAGCTCGCCGCGGCGAAGGCGTGGAGCATCTGGGAGGGCGAGACGGTCACATTGCTTCCCGACCCCGCGCTCTCCGAATCGTTTGCCGACGGTCACTATGCGCTCGCGTTCGCGCGTATCGAGAACCACTATTTCCACCACGGCGCATGGCTTGAGGATGGCCAGCTGCTGAACAATGCGGATCGGCTTCGCGGCATTCCCGGTGCGATCGTGCATGGCCGCTACGACATGCCGTGCCCTGCGCGCTACGCCTGGGCGCTCCACAAGGCGTGGCCCGATGCGGCGTTCCATCTCGTGGAGGGCGCCGGTCATGCCTATTCGGAGCCGGGAATCCTGCACCGGCTGATCGAAGAAACGGATCGTTTCAGAAACGGCTGAGACGCGGCTCGGTGCCGTTCAGGCGGCGTGCGCGGCGGCCTTGGGCGCAGCGGCGGCTTCGAGTTCGTCCTCGCCCACCACGCGGTTGCGGCCGGTCGCCTTCGCCCGGTAGAGCGCCATGTCGGCGCGCTCGACAAGTGTGTCGACCGTGTCGTTCCAGCGCAGCTGCGAGATGCCGAGCGACAGGGTGATGCGCCCCACTTCCTTGTTGCTGTTCTTGGCGCGGACGCTGCGCGACGAAATGTAGTCGCGAATCTGCTCGCAGATGTCGTGTGCGGCCTGCAGCGTCTTGCCCGGCAACACGATCACGAACTCCTCGCCGCCGAAGCGCGCGGGGTAGCCGACACCGTGCGAAAGCTGTTCGAGGCTCTGGCCGACAAGGCGCAGCACCTCGTCGCCCATGCGGTGGCCCCACGTATCGTTGAACTGCTTGAAGTGGTCGATGTCGCAGAAGGCGACGCAGAGCGGCTTGCGGTCGGCGAGTGCCCGGCCCGCCTGTGCTTCGAGATATGAGGTGAACGCCTTGCGATTCGAAAGGCCAGTCAGCGGATCGGTGCGGCTTTCGGTGCGCGCCGTTTCCAGATCCTGTTTCAGGATGTTGATTTCCTGCCCCGAGATCGCAAGCTGCGCTTCCAGTCGTTCTGTCTTGTCGATCATCGCGCTCGTGGCAGCGACAAGGTCGGCAAGCAATGCGCGCTGTGTGTCGATGTCGGCGGCGGCGTTGATGCTGTCGGAGCTTTCACGCAGTGTGCGGCTGTAATCCTTGGCGTCGCCGCCGGTTTCCTCGACGAAGTGCGCCATGCGCTTCAACTGCGTCTGCGTCTGGTCGATGAGCGTGCTGAGGTCGGACGGCATCGAGGCGCCGTAGAGTTCGCGGCGGATGTTGTGCATCGCGCGCGTCGAAACACGGCCGACCGTCTGCATCACCGCGTCCACAGCAACGCGCAGCTCGGGGTCTGAGCCCGTGACGTAGCGATACCAGAATTCGTAGTTTGCGGGCGTCGGCGAAATCCCTCCAGCCTCCATGTGCTGTCGGATATCCTCGAAAATCTGGCCCGAATCTGTCATTTATCGCCCGCCGAATGTCCCCTGAGACCTTTTCTGCGGCTTTCCGTGCCCATTTCGGCACACGGAAACACCGCTGACCGGCCCATTCGCCGTAACCTATGGCAGGCTCTGGTTAAAATTTCCGAAAAGTAAGAAGAAATCAGCCGCGCGCGGATACAGAAAGGAAGTCGGGAAGGGGTCCGTTCCAGCCGCCATCGTCCGTTTCCTCCTCGCGGACCGGACGCGGAGCCGCCCTGGGCGCTCTCTCGGGCTCTTGCCGGGGTGACGGTTCTGCGCGCGCCGCTTCGGGTGGCCGTTCGCCGCCCCTGGTGCGTTTTCCGCCTCGCGCGCGGCTGCTTGCCGGACGGGCATCCTTGCCCCCATCCGTGCTCTTGTCTGCACGCTTGTCGGCGCTTTTGTCTGCGACGGCGGGCTGCTGCGGCACCGCGCCGCGGCGTTCGATACGGGCGCCGATCAGCTTCTCGATGTCGGCGATCAGCTCGGCGTCGGCAGGCGTGACAAGCGTGACCGCGATGCCGGTCTTGCCGGCGCGGCCGGTGCGGCCGATGCGGTGCACATAGTCCTCGGCGTTAAAGGGCACGTCGAAGTTGAAGACGTGGCTGACGCCCTTGATGTCGAGGCCCCGGGCGGCGACATCGGAGGCGACGAGGATCGAGATGCGATCGGCCTTGAAGTCCTCCAGCGTCGACAGGCGGTCGCGCTGCTCCATATCGCCGTGAATCTGCCCGGCGCGGAAGCCGTCGCGCTTCAGCGAATCGACTAGTTCCTTCACGTCGCGCTTGCGATTGCAAAAGACGATCGCGCTCGTCACCTCGTCGGCGCGCAGCAGTTCGCGGAGCGCCTGCTTCTTCTCTCGCGCGCCGGTCATCAGCAGCGACTGCGCGATGTTGGCGTTGGTGCTTGATTGCCGTTCCACCTCGATCATGCGCGGGTCGTTCAGGAATCGGTCGGCGAGCTTCTTGATCGGCGGCGCCATGGTGGCGGAGAACAGCAGGCTCTGCCGGTTCGGGCCGAGCAGCGAGCAGATGCGCTCCACATCGGGAATGAAGCCCATGTCGAGCATCCGGTCGGCCTCGTCGATGACGAGAATGTCGACGCCCGACAGCAGGATCTTGCCGCGCTCGAACTGGTCGAGCAGGCGGCCGGGGGTCGCGATCAGGACGTCGACGCCCTTTTCCAGTGCCTTGTCCTGATCGCCGAAGCCGACGCCGCCGATCAGCAGCGCCATCGAAAGATTGTGGTTCTTGCCGTATTTCAGGAAGTTCTGCGCCACCTGATCGGCAAGTTCGCGCGTTGGCGCGATGATCAGCGAACGCGGCATCCGGGCGCGGCCGCGGCCGTGGGCGAGGATGTCGATCATCGGCAGCACGAAAGAGGCGGTCTTGCCGGTGCCGGTCTGCGCAACGCCGATGATGTCGCGGCCCATCAGAACAAGCGGAATCGCTTGCCGCTGAATGGCGGTAGGCTCGGTGTAGCCGCTGTCTTCAACAGCCGCGAGAAGCTCGTCCGAAAGGCCGAGGGCGTGAAAGCTCAAATTCAATGACCTTGTGCAGGCGTTAACAGAATGCCTTGCGCCGCGCTTTTGGCGCTTCCCCGCCAAATGTCAAGGAAACTGCGCGACGCAGCGACAAGGGTCGCGTTCTCAGCGGACGATCTGCACCCGGTCGCGGCCGCTCGACTTGGCAAGATACATCGCCGCGTCGGCGTCTTTCAGCACGTCTGCGGGTACTCGTCCTCGCGCCAGCGCCGCCACGCCAACGCTGATCGTCACTGGCACGACGCCTTCGGGCATGTCGTCCGTGTCGGAGCAGGCCTTGCGCAGTGCCTCGCACAGGCCTGCCGCCTGATCGAGGCTGCGGCCGGGCATCAGCACCGCGAATTCCTCGCCGCCAAGCCGTCCGACCAAACCATGGCGCCCGACGATGGCCATCGCAAGCGCGCCGACATGGCGCAGCACAGCATCACCGACATCGTGGCCGAAGCGGTCGTTCACGGACTTGAAGTGGTCGACATCGAACAGCGCGACCGAAAACGCCGTACCGTTCGCGTTCGCGGCCTCGCCCGCCGCTTCGAGCCGGGCGAGGAACATGCGGCGGGAGGCCGTGCCTGTCAGTTCGTCGGTCGAGGCCTGTCGTTCGGCAATCGCGGCGAGCGCGTCGCGCTCATCCAGCACGGCAGCGACCGGAAGCGCGGGGAGAAAGGCGACGGCGAGGAAGAACTGGAAGAAATAGATCCGGTCCGCAAGATCGCCGGGCATCAGCGCGATCGGCCCGGAGCCGATGGTCGTGAAGTAGGAGCCGATGCACGCGACCGTGACGATCGCGACCGTGGCGCCTGCCGAGCGCAGGCGGAAGGTCGTCAGCAGCATCGGCGGCAGCAACAGGAACAGCATCGGCCAGCGCGTCTGCGCGAACACAAGGATGCTGAGCCCAGTCACGAGGGCGAATAGCGCTGCGGCCTCGACCACGCTGCGGCCTTGCAGGAACGAGCGTTTCCCGGACCAGATCGCGAAGACGATGAGCAGGATCGGTGTCACCAGCAGCAGCCCGAGGGTGTCGGAGGCAAACCACGACAGCCAGCTGCGCCCCATCGCCTCGTCCACAGCTGCGGACATGAACGGTGCGCTGAACGATGCCGAAAAGGCGGCGGCGATGATTGATGAACCGATGAACTTCAGCAGATGGTCAGGATGCTCGAGCTGCAGTGGGCCGCCGATAAGGCGCCTGGTGAGGAGGGCGGCGAGGGCGGCTTCGGCGATGTTGAGCGCGGCGAAGGGCGCGGCGGCGAAAGCGGGATAGCCGCCCAGAAGGTTGGCAGCGAACCCCGCGATCCAGACCGAAATCACATAGGGGGTCCAGCGCCGCGTCGGCACGACGAGCAGTACGGCGAGCACCAGCGCGTTCGCCGCCCACACCGTCGCCATGCCGACCGACCAACCGGTCAGGCGGATGTTGATGAGCGCGACGACGAAATGCGCAAGGCCGATGACGAGCGGGCCCGTGGTGAACGGACCTTTCGCCCGCACCGCGCGCTTCTCGGTCATGTAGAAGCCTTGATTCAGCATGAGTCCCCGCCCGTTTAGGGCGCGATATAGCGCGGAACCTGAATTAAGCCTTTACAAAAAATGCAGGCGGAACCGAAGTTCCGCCTGCATCCCTGTGTGAACCTCTATCCTAGAACTTGAAGCCGGCGCCCACGCCGTAGCGGCGCGGCTCCAGCGTGAACACGTTGGTGAAGAGGCCCGAGGAGGCATCGGTCACGTAGAGGCCGGTGGTGGCGTTGTTGTCCAGAAGGTTCTGGACGAAACCCCGTATGTACCAGCGGTCGTTCGCGCCGTTCAGCTGCAGCTGGGCGTTGATCTGCGCGTAGCCAGACACCTTGTTGACTGGGCCATTGAAGATATTGCCGTAGCTGTCGCCCGTGTAGGTCAGGTCGACGCGGGGGACGAGCGACATGCCGTTGTCGAAGTCCGCCGTATACTGGGCGCCCACCGAGAACTTGTAGTTCGGCGCCTGTGGCAGCTTATTGCCCTTGATGTTGACGGGGACGCCCGCGCTTTCGACCGTGAAGTTGGCGCCCGCATTGGCGGCGAGCACCGAGCAGATGCTGAATGCACCCGTTGCGGAGAGGCCGCTATTGGGACCGAACGACGTTGGGCCGGCAAGACCGAGGCCCGCGTTCACCGCGGAGACGAAGCCGTTAACAGCGGCGACGTTGCCTGCGACATTCGGCACGACCGCGCAGTTCGAACCGTTCGAGATGTCCTTGATGATCACCGCATCGGAGCGTCCGCCCGAAGGATCGCGCAAGTTCGAGAGGAACTTGTCGCTCGAAACCTTGGTGTGCAGGTAGCTGAACCCGATGTTGAACAGCAGGCCCCGCGTCGGGCTCAGGATGGCGTCGCCCTCGATGCCGTAGATGTCGGTATCGACGTTGTCGTTCACCGA
>ERZ1645185.924-NODE-924-length-12367-cov-4.519331_pt1 | contig 12367 bp, 10 predicted proteins | sample MGYA00575351_ERZ1645185 | MGnify/ENA primary metagenome ERZ1645185 (study PRJEB40838, sample SAMN11284767) | freshwater sediment metagenome | isolation source: river sediment | host: Sediment | place: India: Jana village, Kanpur | collected 2015-12-17 ...
ATGCGCGGATACCCGAGCTTCCGAACCCCTATTTCGGCAAGGTCCGCGACTGCTACGACCTGCCCGACGGCACGCGGCTCTTGATTTCATCCGACCGGATTTCCGCTTTTGATCAGATACTTGCGGTGATCCCCTGGAAGGGCCAGGTGCTGACCCAGCTCGCCCGCTACTGGTTCGACCATACGGGCGACATCGCCGCGAACCACGTCCTTGGCTACCCCGACCCCAACGTCGTCCACTGCAAGCGCGTCACGATCCTGCCGGTCGAAATCGTCGTCCGCGGCTATCTTGCGGGGACCACCTCGACCTCGATCCTGACCCAGTACAAGGCCGGCGCGCGGACCATGTACGGCCACACCCTGCCGGACGGCCTGAGGGACAACGAGGCCCTGCCGCAGGCGATCATCACGCCCACGTCGAAAGCCTTCGACGGCGGACATGACGAACCGCTAACGGCCGCCGAAATCCTGTCGTCCGGCCTGTTAACCTCCGCCCAATGGGACGAGGTCAGCCAGAAAGCCCTGGCCCTTTTCGCCCGCGGCCAGGAAATGTCGAAAAAACAAGGACTTATCCTTGTGGACACGAAATACGAGTTCGGCACGGATGCGGCCGGAAACATCCTCCTTGCTGACGAAATCCACACCCCCGATTCCAGCCGCTACTGGATCGCGGAAGGCTATGAAGACGCCTTGAAATCCGGCACCCGGCCGCCAAGTTTCGACAAGGACGTGATCCGCTCCTGGGTTGTCGCGCGTTGCGATCCCTACAAGGACCCGATACCCGATATCCCTTTGGAAATGATCGAGAAAACCGCCCGAATCTACATCGATGCCTTCGAGAAGATCACCGGCCAGCCCTTCCTCCCCGACGCCACCGGGACCACGCCCCTGGACCGCATAAGAACAAACTTAACGCCGTTCTTCACGGCCTGACCTGTTTGCGCTAACAGTCGGTACTATCAAAAGGGGGGGACAGGACATGATTCTCAGTTGCGGCGAAGCCCTGATCGACATGCTCCCCCGCGTCTCGACGCTCGGAGAACCCTGCTTCGCCCCCTACGCCGGAGGCGCCGTCTTCAACACGGCGATCGCATTGGGAAGACTGGGCGCGCCGTCAGCGTTTTTCTCTGGCGTTTCCAATGACATGCTGGGCGAAATCCTTGCGGATACGTTGGCAGCCTCCAAGGTGGATACCCGCTATCTCGCCCGGTCTGATCGGCCCACGACCGTGGCTTTCGTCAAGCTGGTGAACGGGCAGGCGACCTATGCCTTCTATGACGAAGCGACGGCGGGCCGGATGCTTTCGACTGATCAGCTACCGACCCTTCCGTCCGAAGTTTCGACCCTCTTCTTCGGTGGGATCAGCCTGGTGAACGATCCGGCTGCCGGCACCTATGAGGCGCTTCAGGCGCGCGAATGTGCCAGCCGCGTGACCATGATCGACCCCAATATCCGCCCAGGTTTCATCGCCGGAAAAGAGGCGGAGTACCGCGCCCGGATCGAGCGGATGCTCGCGCGCGCAGACATCGTCAAGTTGTCGGACGAAGACCTGCACTGGCTGGAAGGACCCGGCGACCTGACGGCGCTGGCCAGGGCAATCCTGGCACGGGGGCCGAAAGTCGTGTTCATCACCGAAGGCGCCAAGGGGGCGCGGGTTGTGACGGCGACACAGGATATTGGCATGGCGGCTCAGCGGGTTACGGTCGTCGATACGGTGGGGGCCGGGGATACGTTCAATGCCGGTGTCCTGGCGGCCCTGCATCAGGCCGGGGCGCTGACCAAGGCCGGGATTGCCGGGCTTTCCGACGATGCCCTGACGGCAGCTCTTGGTCTTGGAACCCGGGCGTCGGCGGTCACGGTCAGTCGCGCAGGCGCCAACCCGCCTTGGGCGCACGAGCTGTGAGGGCGGTTCTTCAGCGCGTCTCCCAAGCCTCGGTCCATGTCGACGGAGAGCTCGTGGGAGAGACGGGGAAGGGCTTCCTGATCCTGGTCTGCGCCATGCGCGGAGACAGTGACTCGCAGGCCGAAAAGCTGGCGGCCAAGGTCGCCAAGCTACGCGTCTTCAAGGACGACCAGGGCAAGATGAACCTGACGGTCAAGGACATCGGTGGCAGCGCGCTGGTCGTCAGCCAGTTCACCCTGGCGGCCGACCTGCGCGGCAACCGGCCCGGCTTTTCCACCGCCGCCGCCCCGGCCGAGGGTGAGCGGCTCTATCATCTTTTCAGCGAAGCGCTTGAAAAGGAAGGTGTTCCGGTCGCAAACGGCCGATTCGGGGCGGATATGGCGGTAAGTCTGGTGAACGACGGGCCAGTGACCATCTGGATGGACACCGACCAGTCCTAGTTCAGTTGAACGGGTTGCCCGGCGTCCGCTTGGTGATCACGTCACCGCAGTCGATCAGTGCGCTGATCGAGGCGCTGGAGCCGGAAAGCGAATAGTTCTGCACATCAGTACCGTCGGCGTCGCGGAGGTAGAGACGGTTGCCGCGCGCGACCTCGGTGATGAAGTTCACCCCCGCTTGATCGTCCGGCAGGTAGAAGAGCACCGAATTCTGGTAAAGTTCGGCGCCCGTCAGGCTCCACGGGGCGCGGCGGTCGATCTGGACGCCAAGGTCGGCGGTCTGGCCTTCGCCGAATTCCCAAGCGGTGGAGTAGAATTGCAGCTGCACCGCCCCATCGGGAAAGGTCCAGATCGAGAAGCTTTCGCCGGGCGCCTTGACCTCAGCCACACATCCGACCGAGCCGTCATCCCAGCCTACGATCGAGACTTGCCAATGCTTGTGCGAAAACAGGATCTCGGACTCTTGCGCCCCGGCACCTCCCGCCGAAGCCGCGATCAATGCGGTAGCCAAACCCGTGCGAAAATTCATTGCTTCGTCCCGTAGCGTCATTCCCTGATCACTTCTTCGCGCGTGACCGTGATTCAGGCAAATGAAACTTGCTGTCATCCGACGGACAGTCCGTTCCCGGTTGCAGGCTCAGGTCGCCCATTCCCAGGGATTCGAGAACTGGCCCAGCACGGAGGCCACGGCCACATCCTCGACCGGACCTGCGCGATCCAGTTGGGCTACCAGACCGCGCTTCTTGTCCTCGATGACGTTCGCGACCCGGGCCGGAATGCCGGCTTCAGCCAGAGCTGCATCGTAAGTCCGGGTGATCGCCATGCGCCGCAAGTCGGGCTTGAAGACTTTGCCGACAGCCGTCTTCGGCAATTCCGGAAGAATTTCCAAATACTTGGGAACCGCGGCACGTTCATGGATATGGGCCGACGCATAGGCCATCAGATCATCCACCGAGGCGGAAGAACCCTTGACCAGTTCGACATAGGCACAAGGGAGTTCGCCCGCATGGGCATCCGGCTGACCGATGGCACCAACGAAACTCACGGCCTCGTGTCCCATCAGGGCTTCTTCGATGATCGCCGGATCAATGTTGTGGCCACCCCGGATGATCAGATCTTTCGCCCTTCCGGTGATGAACAGGTAGCCGTCAGCATCAATCCGCCCCAGATCGCCGGTCCGCAGGAAGCGGCCCTCGGCAAAGAGTTCCCTGTTCTTGTCGGCTTCGGTGTACGTCGAGCCGTCGTAGACCCCGGGATTCGAGACGCAGATTTCGCCGATTTCGTCTACCGCACATTCGCGAAAGTCGGTGGCCCCCTGGCGGGTGAGGATCCGGACATTGCAGTAGGGGAACATAAGCCCAACGGACCCGATCTTCTTCACACCGTCCGGCGGGTTGATCGACACAAGGCAGGTGGCCTCGGTCAGGCCATAGCCCTCGATGATCTCGATCCCGGTTTCCTTCTTGAAGCGGTTGTACAGTTCGACCGGCAGTGGCGACGACCCCGAGAAGGCGTTCTTCAGGCTGGAGATATCAGCATTCACCGGGCGCTGCATCAGGGCCGCAAGCGCTGTGGGGACGGTGATCATGTAGGTCACGCGGTAGCGTTCGACCAGCTTCCAGAAGTTGTCGAAGACGCCATCGCCCCGATAGCCCTGCGGGGTGGGGAAAACCACATGCGCGCCCGAGCCGATCATCGACATCAGGATCGGATAGCAGGCGAAGACGTGAAACAGGGGCAGGGGGCACATCACCACGTCGGTCGGCTTGAACAGAAGTGTCGATCCAAGCCAGCCGTTGTAGATCATGCCGCTGACCTTGTGCTGGGCGACCTTCGGCATCCCGGTCGTCCCGCCGGTGTGGAAGAATGCGGCGACGCGGTCCTCAACCGTGTCGGCGAAGCTGAGCTTGTCTGAAGGCATCCGCGCCAGTTCGGTCGCGAAGTGCTTGATGTTGGCGGTGTGCTGCGGCGGATTCTTCGGGCGGATGAAGGGGACGATGACCTTCTTCAGGCCCGAGAGATAGGGGACCAGGTCCACCTCCAGCACCGTCTTCACGTTCGGGGCGAACTGCACCGCCTCGGACACCTTCTGCGGCAGGTCAGTCTTGGGGAAGGCCTTGAGCGTGACGACGATCTTGGCGCCCGTCTCGCGCAGAATGGCACTGATCTTCTCGGGCTCCAGCAGCGGATTGATCGGATTGACGATCCCTGCGACCGCGCCGCCCAGTAGGGTGATCGCTGTCTCCAGCGAATTCGGCAGGACGAAGGCCACCACGTCCTTTTCCCCGATGCCGAGGCTGCGGAACAGGTTCGCGGCCTGCGTGACCTTGGCGTGCAGCTCGGCCCAGGTCAGCGTGACCTTTCTGGTTTCCGGACCCGAGAGCAGCTGGTAGCTGATCGCCGGCCGCGTCCCATGCTGTGACTTTGCCCGTGTCAGATATTCATACATCGACCGCGCCTGACCGCGATCGGTCCAAGGCATCTCGGCTTCGATGGCTTTCAGGTCCGCAGCCGTGGCGAAAGTGGTCATCGGTTTCCTCCCCTTCGTGCCCGCTGTCGCCGCAGGCTTCAGTCGAACATGGGGGCGGGAAACGCGTTTGTGAAGTCGCTTTGTCCCGACCGCAGGGGCCGGGACGCGACGTCAGACCGCGCCCTCGGTGAACTGAAGCCGGGCGAGGCGGGCGTAGAGACCGTCTTCGGCAACCAGCTCGTCATGGGTTCCTTGCGCCACGATCCGGCCGTGGTCGAAGACCACGATCCGGTCGGCGCGCTTCACGGTGGCCAGACGGTGTGCCACGACCAGGGTCGTCCGCCCCTCGGCCAGCTTTTCGACCGCCGCCTGCACCAGTTGTTCGCTTTCGGCGTCAAGTGCGCTTGTCGCTTCGTCCAGCAAGAGGATCGGCGCGTCGCGCAGGATGGCGCGGGCGATGGCCACGCGCTGCTTCTGCCCACCAGACAGCATGACGCCGCGTTCGCCGAGATAACTGTCATATCCCTGCGGCAGGGCGGTCAGGAAGTCATGCGCGGCGGCGGCTTTCGCGGCGGCCTCGACCTCGGCATCCGTCGCGTCCAGCCGACCAAACCGGATGTTCTCGCGCGCCGAGGTGGCGAAGATCACGGGGTCCTGCGGGACCAGCGCGATGAATTGCCGGAAGTCGGCGCGGGTCATGTCCGGCAACGCCAGGCCGTCCAGGGTGATCCGCCCCGATTGCGGGTCATAGAAACGCATCAGAAGTTGCAGGATCGTTGTCTTTCCCGCGCCCGACGGGCCGACCAGTGCCACCGTCTCGCCCGGCTTTACATGCAGCGAGACCCCGTTCAACGCCGAGGCCTCGGGCCGCGCGGGGTAGCGGAAGGTCACATCCTCGAACGCAATCTCTCCGCGCACCGGGCGGGGCAGGGAGACAGGACGAACAGGATCCTTGACCGTGTCCTCGGTTCCCAGAAGCTCGACCAGCCGCTCCGTCGCCCCCGCGGCGCGCTGAAGCTCGCCCCAGATCTCCGATAGGGCGCCAACGGCCCCCGCCACCATCACGGCGTAGATGACGAACTGGATCAGGGCACCGACCGACATCACATCAGCCCGCACGTCACGCGCCCCGATCCAGAGCACGCCGACGACCCCGGCGAAGACGAGGAAGATCACGATCACCGTCATGACCGCCCGGGTCCGGATGCGGGCCTGCGCCGAGCCGAAGCTCTTCTCAGTGACCTCGGCAAATTGCGCCCGGGTCGCGCCTTCGTGGGTGAAGGCCTGCACGGTCTGAACCGAGGACAGAGCTTCGGAGGCCGAGCCGGAGGAGGCGGCAATCCAGTCCTGGTTTTCCCGCGAGAGCCGTCGCAGCTTGCGGCCCAGCACCACGATCGGAACGATTATCGCGGGGACCACCAGCAGCACCAGGCCCGTCAGCTTGGCCGAGGTCAGGAACAGAAGGACCAGCCCGCCGAGCAGGATCAGCACGTTCCGCAGCGCGACCGAGACGGACGATCCGATCACCGACAGGATCAGCGTCGTGTCCGTGGTGATCCGGCTGAGCACCTCGCCGGTGAGGATGCGTTCGAAAAAGGCGGGGGACATGCCAAGCACGCGGTCGAACAGCGCGCGCCGGATATCGGCCACAACCCGTTCGCCCAGCCGCGTGACAAGGTAGTAGCGCAACCCCGTGCCCACCGCGAGCAGAGCGGCAATCGCCAGCGCCGCGCCGAAATACTTGTCCAGAAGCGCGGCGTTGGCCGAGTTGAACCCATCCACCACCCGACGCACCGCCAGGGGCAGGACCAGGCTGATGCTCGCCGTCAGGATCAGCGCCATCAGGGCCAGTCCCGCCAGGCCGCGATAGGGCCAGAGGAACGGCACCAGACCGCGCAGCGCCCCGACCTTCTTAGACTTCGGCCGATCCTCGACCGTTGAGCTGTCCGCCATCCGCCTGCCCTTTCGACTTCGCCGACGCGTTTAGCCCCCGCCGTCCCGGCTCACAAGCGCGGTTATGCCGCTTCCGACCAGGCAAGCACCGCATCGGCCGAGTCGCGGGCAAAACGCCCGTCATAAAGCGGATGCAGGCTGGGAACCTGGGCCTGCACCGGGGCCATGTGCTCGCTGAAGGCATATGGGTCGAACTTGTAACCCACCTCGCAGACCAGGATGCGTCCGGAGCCGCTTTCGACCAGCAGGTCGTGATGGTAAAAGCCCGGGCCCAGGGCACGGTTCAGGTCCACCGCCAGCGCGCGCAGCTCGTCCTCGCGATCCAGGTAGAGCTTCCGGAAGACCTTGTTGTAAAGGTCCGCGTCGCGCGGGGTGGACACACCGTGCACCGACGGGCGCCGCAAGTCCTTCGGACGGATGCCCAGATAGGGCAGAACGACCGTCGGACCGACGGCCATGAGCCGCAACGTCGTCAGATAGTCCTTCCCGTCCACCGTGACCGTGGTGTCGATGAATTCCGTATTGTAGCGCTCTTCGTCCAGCGCCTCGGGATCGGATACCACCCAGGCGGGTTTCGAAGTGGACGCCGCGGCGTTGGAAAAGATAGGCGTGCCCTCAGCGGGCGCGAGGCTGGGCATGGCGATGCCCAAAGCCGTGAGGTGGTGATTGGTCGGAGCCTTCTTGCCGATGATCCGGCCGGTGGCCGGCCTGTTGAAGACGCAGCGCGCCTTCGCCTCGGCCCCGGCGACTTCGCCGTCGGTCGGGATGATGTTCTCTTCGTTGTACAGGTGGATCAGCGTGGTGTCCGGCCCGCTGCGCTGAAGCAGTTCGTGCGGAGTAAAGACGACGTGGCCCGCATGTCCCCGTTCGGCGAGGCGCTGGAAGAATCCAGGGAAGAAGCGGGCCGGGTTGACCTTGCCGCGGCACTTGATCGCCCGGGGCGTCAGGGCTGCAACCACCACCTGACCCACGGCATCTGGCACATGAGGCAGCGGGCCGATCTCGGCCAGTTCTCCGGCCCGGCGCGCCGCAACCCGACGCTCGGCCCGGGTCATCTCTGGCGGATTTCCTGCTTGATTCATCCCGGCCCCCAGCCCAACATCGCCCAGTTTAGGGCAGATCCACCTGCCGTTGAAAGGGTTGTCTGCCGTGTTGCGTTGTCCTGGGAGGGTTGATCCTTCCTTGCCGACGCCCTCCGTCGATGGCCAGGAGAAGACGATGCCGCACTTTGCCGCCGAAGACGGCGCCATGCTGGCCTTTCGCGATGAAGGCGAGGGGCTTCCGCTCTTGTGCCTGCCGGGCTTGACCCGGTCGATGGCCGATTTCGACTATCTCGTCCCGCATCTGCCGCCGGTGCGGCTGATCCGGATGGACTGCCGGGGCCGGGGCGAGAGCGCCTGGACCGGGGCCGCAACCTACACGGTGGAACAGGAAGCCCGTGATGCGCTGCGGCTGCTGGACCATCTGGCCGTGGACCGGACGGCGATCCTTGGCACCTCGCGCGGGGGGCTGATCGGCATGGTGCTGGGCGCGGTGGCACGGGACCGGGTTCTGAGCCTTTGCCTGAATGACGTGGGACCAGAGATCGCCCGCGACGGCCTGACCCGCATCTTCGATTATCTGGGCCGTAACCCGGCCGGGCGGACCCATCTGGGCTATGCCGAACGCCTGTCCCGCAGCCCCGGCTTCGACGGCGTCCCGATGAGCCGCTGGCTGGAGGAGGCACGCAAGCTGTCCGTGGAAACGCCAGAGGGCCTGCGGCTTCGCTATGACCCCGCCCTGCGCGCGGCGTTCCTCAAGGCCTACGAGGGGCCGCCTGTCGACCTCTGGCCGCTTTTCGACGCCTTGGCCGGCCTGCCGCTGGCGCTGATACGGGGGGCGAACTCCGACCTGCTCACCCGCGAAACGGTCGCGGAGATGCGTGCCCGCCGCCCCGACATGGCCTTCGCCGAGGTGCCGGACCGCGCGCATATTCCCTTTCTCGACGAGCCCGAGGCCGTGACGCTGATCCGCGCCTTCCTGGGAAGGCTGGCATGACCGACATCGCCCTGATCGAGGCTGCCGCCGCGCGGATGGCTGGTCATGTCCGTCGCACGCCCCTTCTGAACGCCCCGCTTCTGGATGCGGTGGCAGGACGGCGGATCTTCGTCAAGGCCGAGTGCCTGCAAGTCACCGGCAGCTTCAAGGCGCGGGGTGGCTGGTCCGCTGTTTCCGTCCTGCCGCCCGAGGCCCGCGCCAGGGGAGTCATCGCCTATTCCTCGGGCAACCACGCGCAGGGTGTGGCCTACGCCGCGGCCCGTCACGGCAGCCCTTGCGTTATCCTCATGCCCTCGGACGCGCCGAAGGTGAAGATTTCCAACACCCGCGCCTATGGGGCCGAGGTCGTGCTCTACGACCGCGCAACCGAGGACCGCGACGCCATCGGCGGCCGTCTTGCGACCGAGCGCGGTCTGACCCTGATCCGCCCCTACGACGACAGTCAGGTGATCGCGGGGCAGGGGACTGTCGGACTGGAGCTTGCCGCGCAGGCCGCTGAAGCCGGGATCGCACAGGCGCCGGTCTTCGTCTGCTGCGGCGGGGGTGGCCTGTCCTCCGGGATCGCGCTGGCGCTTCAGGCCCGTGCACCCGGCCTGCGCGTCCAGACTGCCGAGCCGGAGGGGTTCGACGACATGGCCCGGTCGCTGGCATCCGGTCGCCGCGTCCGCAATGCGGCCCTCAGCGGCTCGGTCTGCGATGCGATCCTGACGCCGACGCCGGGCGAGTTGACGCTGCCGATTCTCTCGCGCCTCGCCGGTCCGGGGGCGGTGGTCAGCGACGAGCAGGCGTTTCGGGCGGTGGCGCTGGCCTTCACCCATCTTCGCATCGTGCTGGAACCCGGCGGGGCGGTCGCCTTAGCCGCGGCGCTGTATGGCGACGACCTTCCCGACACGGTGATCGCCGTGGCCACCGGCGGCAATACTGACCCGGTCGCGTTCGCCACCGCGCTGGAGCGTTTCGCGTGACGCTGGTCTGGCTGGACGACCTGCGGCTGAACGCCGAGGTGAGCGGCCCTGCCAATGCTCCTCCGGTGGTCCTGATTCACGGGCTTGGCCTTGACCTTCGTCTCTGGGACGCGCTGCTGCCGCAGCTTCCCCGACAGCGCATCCTGCGGCTTGACCTGCGCGGACACGGCGGGTCGGACACCCCGGCAGCGCCTTATGCGATGGGAACGCTGATCCGTGATGTCGAGCGGCTGATGACCCATTTCGCAGTCAAGGATGCCGTGGTGATCGGCGCGGGCGAAGGAGGGCTGATCGCACAGGGGCTAGCCGTCAAACGGCTGGACCTGATCCGGGGCATGGTTCTGACCGGATCGGCCACCCGCTTCGCCAATCCTTCGGTCTGGGAAGGTCGATTGGCCCGCCTTCACAGCAGCGGCCCCGATCCTGAGTCCGAATGCACCGCCCTCCTTGGTCCGCGCTGGACATCAGTGGCTGAGCTTCCGCTGGTCCGCGACATGCTTGACCACACCCGCCCCGAAGGCTGGCTGGGCCTGTCTGCCGCAACTGCGACCGCCGACTTCTACCAGACCACCGCGACGTTGACCCTGCCGACGCTGGTCCTTGCCGGGGCGGACGACCGCAAGACGCCGCCCGACTTGCAGCGCGAACTGGCCGACCTCATCGCCGGTTCGCACTTTCAGCTGCTTCGCGGCGGCAGCCACTTGTCGATGCTGACCCACACCGCCAGTTTCGCCGATGCCGTATGCCGCTTTCTCACCCGGATCGGCCATCTCTGAGGCGGCAGCCGTGCACGTCCGTGGTGACGAAATCCGCATCCCTTAAAGGGTGCGATGAGCCGCCCACTTGTCTGCCAGCGCCATTTCCTGTCGCGGATGACGGGTCCGGATCAAGACTTCCTTCCTACCTTGCTCTCTTGAGAATACTCCACGGGGGCTCGGGGGTGTGAAACCCCCGCTCCTCGGCCAACCAGGGGGCGCGCGCCATGAAACTCAGGGACCTCGAAATATTCGTCGTCGCGCCCCCGTTCCCCGGCTGGGGCGGGCGCTACTGGATCTTCCCGAAGCTCACCACCGACACCGGGATCGTGGGCTACGGCGAATGTTATGCCTCGACCGTCGGCCCCAAGGCGATGCGCGCCGTGATCGAAGACGTGTTCGAGCGCCACATGCAGGGCGAAAACCCCGAAAACATCGAGCTGATGTTCCGCCGCGCCTATTCTGCGGGCTTCACCCAGCGCCCCGACCCGACGGTCATGGGCGCCTTCGCAGGACTGGAAATCGCCTGTTGGGACATTCTCGGCAAGGCGCGCAACCGTCCGGTCTACGCCCTTCTTGGCGGCAGGATGAACGACCGCATCCGCAGCTACACCTACCTCTACCCCGAGTCAGGCCGCGAATCCGCCGAATTCTGGGTCGACCCCGACGCCGCGGCCGAGGCCGCAGTCCGCTTTATGAACCTGGGCTTCACCGCGGTCAAATTCGACCCCGCAGGCCCCTACACGATCCGCGGCGGCCATGAACCGGCGATGTCCGACATCACGCGTAGCGTCGCCTTCTGCAAGGCGATCCGCGAGGCCGTGGGCGACCGCGTCGACCTCCTGTTCGGGACCCACGGCCAGTTCACCACGCCCGGCGCAATCCGCCTGGGCCGCGAGTTGGAGCCCTACAACCCCCTCTGGTACGAAGAACCCATTCCCCCCGACAACCTCCTCGAGTTCGCCGAGGTCGCAAGATCCGTCCGCGTCCCCCTCGCCACCGGCGAGCGCCTGACGACCAAGGCCGAATTCGGCACCCTCCTGCGGGCGGGCGGGGTCAAAATCCTGCAACCCGCGCTCGGCCGCGTCGGCGGGATCTGGGAAGCGAAGAAGATCGCCGGCATGGCCGAAATCTTCAACGCAGAGATGGCCCCGCACCTTTACGCCGGCCCCGTCGAATGGGCCGCGAACGTCCACCTCTCCGCCTCGATCCCCAACCTCCTTATCGCGGAAACCATTGAGACCGGCGGCGCCTTCCATCAGAAACTCATCCGCAACTCGATCAGGTGGGAGGACGGCTACATCCTGCCCCCCGAAGCACCCGGTCTTGGCATCGACTTCGACGAGGACGTGGCCCGCGCGCATCCTTACACCGGCACGGCGTTGCACCTGCAGATGCAGGAAGCGCCCTGCGACTATCGCCACGGTAACCGCTTCGAGGGCGGCGCGCCAAGCTCGATCACCTGACCGCCTGTCCTTTGGCAAGGCCGTCCGAGCGGCTCGATGCCGCAAGGACGGCCCTCCCTGCAGGAAATGGCGGGCCCAGAAGGACTCGAACCCTCAACCTCGGACTTAGAAGGTCCTTGCTCTATCCAGTTGAGCTATGAGCCCGCACGAGGGTCCTTTTGCAGAAGCGAAAAGGATCAGGCAAGCATCTTCGTCATGAAGACCGAATTCGGATCCTCCCAATAGCCTTCGAACGGCGGGCATTCCACGAACCCCGCCCGCGCATACAGGGCGCGGGCCGCGACGAAGGTCGGCTGAACGCCGGTCTCCAGGCTGAGGCGGGTGAACCCGTCCTTCCGAGCCTCGGCAACCAGATGGTCGAGCATCGCCTTCGACAACCCGC
>ERZ1645185.925-NODE-925-length-12366-cov-9.152384_pt1 | contig 12366 bp, 11 predicted proteins | sample MGYA00575351_ERZ1645185 | MGnify/ENA primary metagenome ERZ1645185 (study PRJEB40838, sample SAMN11284767) | freshwater sediment metagenome | isolation source: river sediment | host: Sediment | place: India: Jana village, Kanpur | collected 2015-12-17 ...
CGGCCGAATTCGGCGCCGGCTTCGAATACACGGCGCATGGTCGACAGCAGGCAGCGCCTGGAGATGGTGAAATTGATGAATCCGGGTTTGGCGACCGCCACTTTTTCGATGTGTTTGGATTCGTCATTGGTATCCATGCTAGCGATCAGGGCCTCGGCCAGCGCCATCGGAGACATGCCGATTTTCTTGGCCAGCAGCAAAGCCACATTGCAGGCGTAATCGCCGTGGTCACGGGATTTGCTGCGCTCGATGACGTAATCGGGCAATTCCATATCGGCCGGGATGCGGCCTTCGCGGCGCAGGTCGAGCAGGGCTTGCGCCACCAATTCGCGGAGATGGGCTTTCACAGGCGGGTTTCGTTGGCGGAATGAGCGGTTATTGTAGCCTGAACCGCTGTTCCGGCGCACTGGATAACGGACTACAACCAGCCCCGTTCAGCAAAGGATGTGACGCTGTTGCCGGCCACGATGAAGTGGTCCAGCACCCGGATGTCGACCAGAGCCAAGGCCTGCTTCAGGCGGGCCGTCAGCGCGTGGTCGGCGGCGCTCGGTTCCGGATGCCCGCTGGGATGGTTGTGGACCAAGACCACGGCCGCGGCCTGATGCTGCAGGCAGCGCTGGACGACCGTGCGCGGATACACCTCGGTGCCGTCGAGTCCGCCGGCGAACAGTTCCTGATAGCGGATTAGCCGGTGGCGCGCGTCCAGAAAGGCGCAGGCGAACACTTCACAGCCGCTGTCACGCAATTCGGTGCGCAGCCAATGCCGGACCTGTTTCGGATCATTGAACAGCTGTCCGCGCACCGGCGGTTCGCACCAGTAGCGCGTACCCAGTTCCAGGCTGGCCGCCAGCTTGCAGGCCATGCCGATGCCGACACCGTAATGCCGGCAGAATTCGCCGATGGAGGATTGCCGCAGTGTCTTCAGGCTGTCCGGCGGCAACAATGCCGGATCCGAACCGGCGGCATGCCGGCATGGCGCGGTGATCAGGTGCAGCAATTCATCCTGATGCAGGCTCTTGATGCCGCTTTCCAAGGCCTTGTTCTGCGCCGTGATCCAGGGTTTTTGTGCCGGAGTATTCATAAAGCCATTCTGTGCCGGCAATTTCGGCGTGCCAGTCGGATTTGACGGTCTTTTGGGTTAAGCTAATGCGCAACACCGTGTCGGAATAAATGGGTGGGAGATTGAACGGCGAACGGATTGTTCTGGGGATAACCGGCGGCATTGCCGCCTACAAGTGTGCGGAATTGACCCGGCGTCTGAAGCAGGCCGGCGCCGAAGTGCGCGTGGTGATGACCCATTCCGCCGAGCGCTTCATCACCCCGACCACCCTGCAGGCACTGTCCGGCAACCCGGTCAGGACCAGCCTTTGGGACGAAGCCGCCGAAGCGGCGATGAGCCATATCGAGTTGGCGCGCTGGGCCAGCAAGGTCTTGGTTGCTCCGGCCAGTGCCGATTTCATGGCCCGTCTTGCCACCGGCCAGGCCGACGATCTGCTGAGTACGCTGTGCCTGGCGACCACGGCGCCTATCTACCTTGCGCCGGCGATGAACCAGGCGATGTGGGCCAACGCCGCGACCCGCGCCAATGCCACCGTATTGGCTGAGCGCGGCATCCGCCTGCTCGGACCGGCCAGCGGGGAACAGGCCTGCGGCGAAACCGGCGAAGGCCGGATGCTGGAACCGGAACAGCTGTTGACGGAGCTGACGGACCAGCCCGGACATTGGTCTGGTCGGCGCGTGCTCATCACCGCCGGACCGACCTACGAGGACATCGATCCGGTCCGCTTCATCGGCAACCGCAGCTCCGGAAAAATGGGTTTCGCGCTTGCCGCCGCCGCCGCGCAGCAGGGCGCCGATGTGGTGTTGGTGGCCGGGCCGGTGGCTTTGCCGACGCCGCCTGGCGTGCGCCGCCTGGATGTGCGCAGTGCCGCCCAGATGCTGGATGCGGTGTTGGCGCATCTGAAGGGCGTCGATGCCTTCATCGCCGCCGCCGCCGTGGCCGATTACCGCGTCAGGCAATTCAGCGACCGCAAAATCAAAAAAACCGAATCCGAACCGCAGCTCGATCTCGAGCGTACCGTCGATATCCTGGCGACCGTGTCGGCGCATCCGGATCGGCCGCAGCGGATATTGGGTTTCGCGGCAGAAACCGAACGTCTCGAGGAATACGCCCTGAAAAAACTGCATGGCAAACAGATCGACGCCATCGCCGCCAATGACGTCAGCGCCGAGGGTGTCGGCTTCGAGTGCGACAGCAACGCCATGACGGTATTCACCGCCGATTCCCGGATTGAGATCGGCAAGGCGCCGAAAATCGCCGTGGCCAGGCAGTTGCTGGATATTCTTCGAACAACAGGACGGCGGTGATGGCAATGGATGTGCAGTTTCGAATCCTCGACCGGCGCCTGGGCACCGAATTCCCGTTGCCGGCCTATGCCACCGAACATTCGGCCGGCATGGATCTGCGCGCCATGATTGCTGACAGCCTGACCCTCGAGCCCGGCAGCAGCCATCTGGTCGCCACCGGCATGGCCATCCACATCGGCGATCCATCGGTCTGCGCACATATCCTGCCGCGCTCCGGCCTCGGCCACAAACAGGGTTTGGTCATGGGCAACGGCGTGGGTCTGATCGATGCCGATTACCAAGGGCCGCTGATGGTCAGTCTGTGGAACCGCGGCCAGACCGCACAGACCATCCAGGCCGGCGACCGCATCGCCCAGCTGGTGTTCATGCCGGTCATCCGGGCACGGTTCATCGAGGTCGAACAATTTGCCGGAAGCGTCCGCGGCGAAGGCGGTTTCGGCCACACGGGAGTGCGTTGATCATGGCGGATTTGAAAGTGCAGTTGTCGAAAGCGCAGTCCTGGGTGCAGAACAACCCTTGGAAGGCGTTTGCCGGGGTTCTCCTGCTGACCGCTTTGTGGTTCGGCTATCAGGGCTTTGATGTCTTCCGGCAGAACAAAACCGAGCGCGATATCCTGACCGCGCGGGATGCCGTGGTCGGCGCGGTGGCGCCCAGGATTGCCGAAATCACCGGCCAGATGCTGGCAGCGCACAAAAGCGCTTCCCCGACCATGTCGGATCAAGGCTTGATACTGGCGTTCCGGGCGGCGGTCAAAGACGCCGATGCCGTGGAAGTGTTTCCCGGCGACCTTGACGCCGCGTATGCCGATCCGCTGGCCTTCGGCGTCGGCAAGCTGGCGGTGCTTGAAGCCAGCGTCAACGAGGACGGCGTGGCCATGCGCATCATCCGTGTCGCCGGAGCGTCCAAGATCGGTTTGGCCAAATCCACGGGAACCGGCGCGGATGTCCGTCTGGTTTACGTGCAGCTGCCGATCGAGTCATTGAACGGCCTGTTCAATGCCGAGATCCCGGAAAATGCCTTTCTGGCCCTGCGTCAAGGCCAGCTCGACCTGCTTAAGCGCGGCGACGAAACGCTGGCGTCGACGGCGGAAATCAATGCCAGCAAACTGCCCGGTACGCCGTGGCGCATCGTCGCTTCGGCGCCTCTGGCCGATACCGGCCTGTTCAATGGCAAGGGCTACGGCGAATTCGGGCTGGCGTTGCTGTTCCTGCTGTTCGCGGGCTTGGCCGTCAAGGCCCCCGGCTACCTGGAACGCCGCCGCTACAGCCTTGGCGAGTACCCGGAGGACGCCGCCACGGCCCTGACCCTCGAGCAGATGAAAAAGCAGGGGCTGATCGCTGCGGCAGAGGCCGAAGAGGCGCCGGTGTTCAATATCGTCGATTCGGTGCGCGCCAAGGTTCCGCTGGAGCGTTCGATTTTCCGGGCCTATGACATCCGCGGCATCGTAGGCACCAATCTGGATGCCGGCATCGCCCGTCTTGTCGGGCAAGCGGTCGGCTCGGTGCTGGTCGAAAAAGGTCTGCGCGGCATCGTGGTCGGCTACGACGGCCGTCTGTCTTCGCCGGAAATCGCCGATGGCCTGATCCAGGGCCTTGTTTCCACCGGCGTGTCGGTCATCAACATCGGCATGGTGCCGACACCCTTGGTCTATTTCGCCGCCAACAACAGCGAATACACCAGCGGCATATCGGTTACGGGCTCGCACAACCCGCCCGATTACAACGGCCTGAAAATCGTCATCGACGGCCATGCGTTGTCTGGGGATGCCATTACCGGCCTGTTCGACCGGATCGTCGAGAAGCGGATCATCCAGTCCAGCAGCCAAGGCAACGTCAGCCATCGCGACATCGTCCCGGATTACACGCGCTTCATCGCCGACGACATCCAGATCGAAAGGCCGCTTAAGGTCGTGGTCGACTGCGGTAACGGCGTACCCGGCGCCGTTGCCCCGGAGCTGTTGCGCGCGATCGGCGCCGAAGTCGAAGAGATTTACTGCGAAGTCGACGGCAAATTCCCGAACCATCACCCGGATCCCAGTGACCCCGATAACTTGATCGACCTGATCGAGACGGTGCGGCGCAGCGGGGCCGATCTCGGCCTGGCTTTCGACGGCGACGGCGACCGTCTCGGCGTCGTCACCGGCGACGGCGAAATGATCTACGCCGACCGGCTGCTTATGCTGTTCGCCGAGGATGTGCTCAACCGTCTTCCGGGCGCAGCCATCATCTTCGACGTCAAATGCACCGCCGCGCTGCAGGGGCACATCCTCATGCATGGCGGCAGTCCGGTGATGTGGAAGACCGGCCATTCGCTGATCAAGGCGAAAATGAAGGAAACCCATGCCGAGCTGGCCGGCGAGATGAGCGGCCATTTCTTCTTCGCCGAACGCTGGTTCGGGTTCGATGACGGCATCTATGCCGCGGCCAGGCTGCTCGAGATCCTGGCGTCGGCGCCGGAAGGCATCCAGTCGGTGTTCGATGGCCTGCCGAAACTGGTTTCCACACCGGAGCTCAAGATCGAAGTGGAAGAAGGCCAGCAACATGCGTTCATCGCCCAGTTCCAGAAGGAGGCCCGCTTTGAAGGGGCGCGCATCAACCAGATCGACGGTCTCAGGGCCGATTGGAAGGACGGCTGGGGATTGGTGCGGGCATCGAACACGACGCCGGTCCTGGTGTTACGGTTCGAAGCCGAAACGACGGACGCGCTGCGCAGGATCCAGGGCGAGTTCCGGAATCAGCTGCTGGCCTTGCAGCCCGGATTGAAGCTCCCGTTCTAGATGCGGTCAGGGCGTTATTCCGGATTCGGCCTGCAGCGCTGCTTTCATTTCCCGGTATTTTTTCAGGATCACGTCGAATTCGCCCTGTAGCGTCTTGATGTGCGTTTTCATCACGTGCAACTGCATATCGAGGGCGTTGAGTTCCTGATGGTTGGTTTTCAGCCATGCCGATTTGTCGGCCGGTAACGCCCTGCCGGCCAACTCCGCGTCGGACAGCTCGTTGAGCACGCGGATTAGCTGTGCGCGCCGTGATTGAATGCTGGCGCCGAGCGAGATGATGGTCTCGTTGAGCAGGTCGGTGCGGTCGTCGAAAAACCGCTGCAGATCGGCTTCGGTCTCGTAGTTGACCATCATGCCCTGTTCGATGCGTTTGATCTGCTCGGCCTGTTCGAGCGCGAGGGCCTGCTCCGCGGCGGCTTTGTCGGCCTGCGCCTGCTGCGCCGCGGTCAACGGGATGACTTCATTCTTGAGCCTGCCGGAATTGGCGCTGTACTCCTTGCGCGCCTGGGTGACCGCTTCCGGCGGCAGTTGGTCGCTGATCTGGATTTTTCCGTTTTCGTCGACCCAACGGTAAATCTTCTTTTCCGGGGCTTTCTGTTCCTGGGCGCTGGCGATTCCGGTGGCGAGCAGCAGGGCGATGGCCAATATCCTGTTCATGATCAGACCCCGTAACGGTTACGGTAATTCTGCAACGCATCCCGGTATTGCGCAAGCTCCGGATCGCTTCCGGCCAGGGCCAGCAGGTCGGACAGGCCGACTATGCTGAACACCGGAAAACCGAATTCGTCTTGGATTTCCTGCGCCGCGGAGCGTGCCGATTCACGGCCCTGCTCCTGGCGGTCGAGGGCGATGACGATGCCGGCGGTTTCAGCGCCTTGGTCGCGGATGATCCCGATCGATTCGCGTATCGCGGTGCCGGCGGTGATGACGTCATCGATGATTAGCACGCGCCCGCGGACCGGCGCGCCGATCAGCGTACCGCCTTCGCCGTGGCTTTTCGCTTCTTTGCGGTTGAACGCCACCGGCACGTTGCGTCCCTGCCGCGCCATGGCCATGGCGGTGCCGGCAGCCAGTGCGATGCCTTTGTAGGCCGGTCCGAACAGCATGTCGAAGGCGATGCCGCAGTCGTCGATACGGGTTGCGTAGGCCTGGCAGATGCCGTCGAGACTTTCACCGTCATCGAACAGGCCAGCGTTGAAGAAATACGGACTGGCTCGGCCGGATTTCAGGGTGAACTCGCCGAAGCGCAACACCTGCTTGCGGATCGCCAAGCGTAAGAACTGTTCCTGGTAAGGCTGCATCGTTTTCCCGAAACCGGAATGCGGTAAGCTAGACTGACACCAGTTTATCAGTCCGGGGCCGGCATGCGCATCATCAGCTTCAACGCCAACGGCATCCGTTCGGCGGCCAGCAAGGGGTTTTTCGACTGGCTGCCGGCGCAGGACGTTGATGTCCTGTGCGTGCAGGAAACCAAAGCGCAGGAACACCAGCTCGTGGACGCATCGTTGCGTCCGCCCGGCTATCACGTGTTCTTCCGCGATGCCAGCACCAAGAAAGGCTATTCCGGGGTGGCCATTTACAGCAGGCAGAAACCGGATTCGGTGATCACCGGGCTTGGCTGGCCGGATTTCGATGAAGAAGGCCGCTATATCGAGGCGCGTTTCGGGGAATTGTCGGTGATTTCCCTGTACCTGCCTTCCGGTTCCTCGGCCGAAGCGCGGCAGCAGTTTAAATTCACGGTGATGGACTGGATACGCCCCAAATTCCAAGGCATGTTGGCCAGTGGCCGTAAGTTCGTGGTCTGCGGCGACTGGAACATCGCGCACACGGCGAAAGACATCCGCAACGCCAAGTCCAATGAAAAGAACTCCGGATTCCTGCCTGAAGAGCGCGCCTGGATGACGGCGTTGATCGAGCAGGACGGCTGGGTTGACAGCTACCGAACGCTCAAGCCGGAGGGCCAGGACTACACCTGGTGGAGCCAGCGCGGCGCGGCACGCGCCAACAATGTCGGCTGGCGCATCGATTACCAGATGGTCAGCCCGAATCTCAAGGCATCACTGCGCGAATGCCGCATTCATGCCGAACCGAAATTTTCCGATCACGCACCGTTTACAGTGGATTACAACTGATGACTGAAACGCAATCGTACAAAGGATGGCAGGGCATCAAACGCGCCTTCGGCACGCCCTCGGCGGCGACCATGCTGTTTTTCGGGTTCGGCTGCGGGCTGCCGTTCCTGCTGATCGTTGGCGGTACGCTGTCGACCTGGCTGCGTGACATAGGACTCGCCCTGAGTCTGATTGGATTGCTCAGCTTCGCCAGTTTCTTCTATGTGCTGAAATTCCTCTGGGCGCCCTTGCTTGACCGTTATGCCCTAGCATTTCTAGGCCGCAGGCGTGGCTGGCTGTTCGTCTCGCAGTCGCTGCTAATGCTTGCGTTGCTGGCGATGGCCTATACCGACCCGACCGCCAAACTGTCGACGCTGATCGCGTTCGTGGCTTTGGCGGCGTTCGCCGGGGCGACCCAGGACATCCTGGTCGATGCTTACCGCATCGAAATCGCCGGGTTGCAGGCACAGGGCGCTTTGGCCGCGACGTATACCTTGGGCTACCGCATCGGCCTGATCCTCGGCGGTGCGATGGCGCTGTATTTCGCCGAATTGTTCGGCTGGCAGCTCACCTATACGGTGATGGCCGGCCTGATGCTATTGCCTTTGGCCGCGACCCTGCTCGCCCGTGAACCGGCCGAGCGCGTGGCAATCCGCAAAGTCAGCCTGGCGGAAGCCTTCATCGAACCGTTTCGGGAGTTCTTCGGTCGCAATGGCGTTCTGCTGGCACTGGCTTTTCTGCTGTTCGTCGGCCTGTTTAAATTTCCCGACCAGATGATTGGCGTGCTGGCCGGCCCGTTTTATCTCGATTCGGGTTACAGCAAAGCCGATATCGCCACGGTTTCCAAGCTTTATGGCGTTTGGCTTGGCATCGGTGGTGCATTCCTTGGCGGTGTGTGCGTGGCGGCTTTCGATATCCGCAAACTGTTGGCGGCTGCCGCTGTCGGGGTCGCACTATCGAATCTGGCATTCCTGCTGATGGCGCAGAATCCGTCCGAAATCTGGGCTTTTTTCGCCGCCATCACTGCCGATAATCTGGCACAGGGCTTCGCCGGCACGGTATTGGTGGCCTTCATGTCGAGCCTGACCAATCAGAATTTCACGGCAACGCAATATGCCCTTCTGGTTTCCTTGGCCAACCTGCCCGGCAAGGTGGTCGGCGGCTTTTCCGGGTTCATTGTCGAACAGAGCAGCTATTCTGCGTTTTTCATCGTCAGCGCGGTTTCGGTCGTGCCGGCGCTGATGCTGTTGGCCTGGCTGTGGAAACGAATAGGTACCGCCGCTCAAGCCTGATGGATCGCGCCTAAAATACGCGGTCCGGCCGCGCCGGTCACAGCCATCACGTTGCCGGGTTTGCCTTCCAGGCATTGCTTGGCCAGCCAGGCAAAGGCCATGGCTTCCACATAATCCGGATCTACGCCGAGCGCAGCGGTGGATTGCACCGGGCACGGCAGCAAATCCCGCAGATGCTGCATCAATAGCGAATTGTGTACGCCGCCGCCGCAGACGAAGACCGAATCGACAGCTGTGCCCGAGTGCGTCAGGGCTTCTGCGATGGTGTGCGCGGTCAGGTGGTTGAGCGTGCAAAGCACGCTTTCCGGCGCGGTGACGTCATCCTGCAAATGGCCGCGCAGCCAATCAAGCTGGAAATAATCGCGGCCGGTGCTTTTCGGCGGCGGCGATTTCAGCCACGGATCCTGCAGCATGCGCTCGAGCAGGACGCCATCCAGAACGCCTTGCGAGGCTTTCTGGCCCTCGGCATCGAACGCCAGATTCCAATGCTTGAGGCACCACGCATCCATCAGGCCGTTGCCCGGGCCGCAGTCGAAGCCGCGAATGTCGCCGTCCGCCGAAAGCAGGGTGACATTGGCGATGCCGCCGATGTTCACCACCGCGCGGTTATTGCCGGCGCGTCCGAATAGGGCCGCATGGAAGGCCGGAACCAAGGGCGCGCCCTGGCCGCCGGCAGCCACATCGCGGCGGCGGAAATCGGCGACGGTGGTGATGCCGGTGCGTTCGGCGATGATGTTGGCATCGCCCAGCTGCAGGCTGAACGGCTGCTCGCCGTGCGGGTTGTGGCGGACGGTCTGGCCATGGCTGCCGATGGCGCGGATCTGGCTCGGGTCGATTCCGTGCCCGGTGATGAACGCGGAAACGGCATCGGCGAAGGCCTGGCCCAGTGCGGTATCCAGATGACCGACCTGCTCCAGGCTGACCGCTACATTGGACTGGCTCATCTGCAGCAGAATCGCGGTCAGCACAGCCGGCAGCGGGTGATGCGCCTTGGCGACCAGGTTCGCGCCATCGCTGAAATCGACCAACGCGACATCGATGCCGTCAAGACTGGTGCCCGACATCAGGCCGATATAAAGTGCTGAAGACATGTTTATTGCGCTGTGGTGGCGGCGGACTGCTCCATCATAGCAACTGCGGGAGCGGTTGCAGCCTGGAATTTGGCCAAAGCGGCCCCGCGCAGGGGTTCCGGCTTGGGCATGGTCACTTTCAGCGGGTTGACCTGCTTGCCGCCGATGCGGAATTCGTAATGCAGATGCGGGCCGGTGGCCAGCCCTGTGCTACCGACGCGGCCGATGACGGCGCCCTGCGGGACGAATTGCCCGCGCTTGTACTTGCCGAGTGCCGACATATGGCCGTACAGCGTGCTCCGGCCCTGTCCGTGGTTGATGATGACGGTCTTGCCGTAACCGTTCTTCCAGCCAGCCAATTCAATCCTGCCATCGCCGGCAGCCATGATCGGCGTTCCGGTCCGGGCCGCGTAATCGACGCCTTTGTGCGCGCGCATGCGTCCCAGCACCGGGTGCCTGCGCATGCCAAAGCTTGAGCTCAGGCGCGCGAATTCGATCGGAATGCGCAGCAGGACCTTTTTCAGCGGCCGTCCGTCGGCATCGAAGAATTCCTCGCGGCCGTTGGCGTTGTAGCGGAATGCGGAATAGGTTTTGCCGCGGTTGTTGAACCGGGCGGCCTGGATCCGGCCCTGCCGGTAGGGCTTGCCTTCCAGATAGCTCTGTTCATAGACGACCTGGAAAGTGTCGCCCTGTTTCAGGTCCTCGGAAAAATCGATGTCGTACTTGAAGACGTCGGCGATCTGGTTAACCACCGTGCCGTCCAGGCCGGCGCGCTTGGCATCGGCGTACAGCGAACTGGTGATCTCGCCTGAAGCGACCATCGTCCGCTGTTCAAGATTGCGATTGATTACCGTCTCGGTGACCTTGCCGTCCTCGAACGCCAGAACCGCCTGCTCCAGGTCGCTGCGGTCGAATTTGAGCGTGCGCAAAGTCCCGTAACCGTTGATTTCGAATTCCAGGACATCGCCCGGGCGGATACGCCGAAAGGCCTTCTTGCCGGATTCAGTCGATGCCGCCAGCGCCAGTGTCGAACGGTCGATGCCGGCTTCCTCGAACAGGCCACTGATGGTCTGGCCGCTGGCGACGGTGACTTCCTGCCATTGAAACGCGCCGCGGTTCAGCGCCTGTCGTTTGAAGGTCGGCAGCGAAACCAGGCCTGGCGAGGTCAGCAGCAGGCCGGCGCTGCGGTTCAGCGCCGGAATCACCGACAGGGCGCACAGCACGGTGGCGACGAGCAGAAGGGCGTCTTTCCATTTGACGGAATCCCGGTACCGGCTCGGTGGGTTGAATGCAGACAAGGGCTTCCTCGGGGACTTCCAGCGGGCAATGGGCTAAAATACCCACTACGGCTGTTGCGCGTCAAACCCACGGTTGCCGCATTCAGTCTCTTTAACGCCGGATTAACCGATTGACCGCTAAGCGCTTGTATTTCAGGCCGGCATGACAGGAAATGGGAACATACGATGAATGATGGATTGGCGTTGATTCGCCGCGGTGCGCAGGAAATCCTCAAAGACGAGGATCTTGAAGCGCGCCTGAAGTTGGGGAGGCCGCTGCGCATCAAGGCCGGATTCGATCCGACCGCGCCCGACCTGCATCTGGGGCACACCGTGCTGCTCAACAAGATGCGGCAGTTCCAGGATCTCGGGCATCAGGTCATTTTCCTGATCGGCGATTTCACCGGCATGATCGGCGATCCGACCGGCAAGAACGTCACCCGCAAGCCGCTCACCCGTGCCGACGTCGAAGCGAACGCGAAGACCTACGCCGACCAGGTGTTCAAGGTGCTCGACCGCGATCGCACCGAAGTGCGTTTCAACAGCGAATGGTTCGGGCAGATGTCGGCTGCCGACATGATCAAGCTCGCCGGCCAGCACACGGTGGCGCGCATGCTCGAACGTGACGATTTCGCCAAGCGCTACGCCGCGCAGCAGCCGATCGCCATCCACGAGTTCCTGTACCCCCTGGTGCAAGGTTACGACTCGGTGGCGCTCAGGGCCGATGTCGAGCTCGGCGGCACCGACCAGAAGTTCAACCTGCTGATGGGCCGGGGTTTGCAGGAGCACTTCGGCCAGCCTGCACAGATCGTGCTGACCATGCCGCTGCTTGAAGGGCTGGACGGCGTCAACAAGATGTCCAAGTCGCTCGGCAACTACATCGGCATCAACGAGCCGGCCATCGACATCGTCAACAAAACCATGAAAATCGGCGATGAACTCATGTGGCGCTGGTTCGAGCTGCTCAGCTTCGAGGTTTCGCTGGACGAACTGGCGCGGATGCGGACGGGCGCCGCTTCGGGCACCCTGCATCCCAGGGAAGCCAAGCTGCGCCTGGCGCGGGAGCTGGCATCCCGGTTCCACGGCGCGGCCGAAGCCGATGCCGCTATCGCCGGCTGGCAGGCGGCGGTGCGCGGTGAAGCCGACAAGGACCTGCTGGAGCTGAAGACCCTGACCATTCCGACCGAAGGCGCACGTCTGGCCGCTGTCCTGAAGCTCGCCGGGCTGGCGGCCAGCAACGGCGAGGCCAACCGCAAAATCACGGAACGGGCCGTGCGCATCGATAATGTCGTAATCGAGGATCCGCAATGCATGCTTGCTCCCGGCTTCGAGGGCGTTCTGCAGGTCGGCAAGCGCAGCTTTGCACGTGTACTGCTGCGGCCTGAAGTCGCTTGACCCAAAAAAATCGCAATCCGGCAGTTGACTCCCTGTCCGAGGTCTGCCATACTGTGCGACCACTTTGAGACGAAATGT
>ERZ1645185.926-NODE-926-length-12365-cov-8.236799_pt1 | contig 12365 bp, 14 predicted proteins | sample MGYA00575351_ERZ1645185 | MGnify/ENA primary metagenome ERZ1645185 (study PRJEB40838, sample SAMN11284767) | freshwater sediment metagenome | isolation source: river sediment | host: Sediment | place: India: Jana village, Kanpur | collected 2015-12-17 ...
GCACGATGCCCTTGCGGGTGCTGATGGCTTTGACGCCGGGATGCGATTCACTGCCTTGGCTGATGCAGGTGCCGGCCATGTGCGGGCGTTCGGTATCGCGGATCCACAACGGCACTTTGAAATCGCGGCAGGGGTGGATGCAGCGCGGATGCAGCACCTTGGCACCGGTGGTGGCGATTTCCTGGGCTTCCCGATATTCCAACTGATTGAGCAACCTGGCCTCGGGAACGGCCCGGGGATTGGCGCTGAACATACCCGGCACATCGGTCCAAATCTCGACCCGACGGGCGCGTAGCAAGGCCCCGAAATAGGCGGCCGAGGTATCGGAACCGCCACGGCCGAGGATGGCGGTACCGCCATCCGGGGCGCGTGCGATGAATCCTTGCGTGATCAGCAAGCCATTATTCGATTCAAACCGTGAGCGCCAGGCTTCGCTGCCCTGATAATCGCAGGACACCGAAAGCCGCTTGGCCCATTCGCTTTGATTGGGCATCGGCAGTGCCTGCAGCCAGTCCCTGGCATCCAGCCAGTCAACCGGCAGGCCTTGACTCTTGAGGTAGGCCACGCCCAAGGTCGACGACAGCAATTCGCCATGTGCCAGCAATTCGGCCTGCCAATCCAAAGCGCGGTTACGACGGCGCGGATCGGCAAACAGGTTTTCCAGCGCCGACAGGCGTTCAGCCAGTGTTTGTTCGGCATCCAGACCGAGCACGGCGGCGAACTCCAGATGCCGGCTTCGCAGCGCCGCAAGCTGCTGCGCCAGGAAATCGTCGTCATCGGCGCGGTCGATGGCGCCCTGCAGCTGATTGGTAACCCCGGACAAGGCCGATACCACCACCAGCACCTTGGCATCCTCGCTTTGTTGCCGTTCGCGCATCAAGGCACCGATGGTGTCCCAACGCTGACGCTGCGATACCGAGGTGCCGCCGAATTTCAGGACAATCCAGGACGAAAGGTTACTGCGGTCGGGCATAAACGGTGATGTGGGTATTGCCGTAAAAGCGGAACGTCCATGATAAGTCATCACGGCCTTTGTCGGGCGCTCCGGGCAACGCCAGACGGTGCCAAAAACCATCAGGAACGCCTCCGATGACGACACACCTGCTTTTTTTCATCAAAAAAGCTTGCTTTATGTATTAATGCGCTATTACACTAACGCAATGAAAAAACACCTTATCCCGAAAAAACCGCTGAAACATGGCGTAGAAGCCTTGGCTTCCGCCATCAACAGCCTGAAAAACGCCGACCAGGTCTATGCCTTTCTGGTCGATTTGTGCACGCCCGCCGAACTGGAGGCGATGGCTGACCGTTGGCAGGTGGTCGAACCGCTGTCCCGTGCCCTGCCCTATCGGCAGATCCACGACGATACCGGCGTCAGCGTCACCACCATCGGGCGTGTGGCGCGCTGCCTTGAACTCGGCAGCGGCGGCTATCAGCTGGCATTGGCCCAGCTGCGCAAAGGAACCAAGGCATGAACCGCCCGGTCGATCGCCTGCGCATCGCCATGCAGAAATCCGGACGGCTCAGTGACCCGGCCCGCAATCTGCTGAAGCAGGCCGGTTTCCAGTTCCGCAGCGACAAGGACCAGCTGTTCTGCTACGGCGAAGGCTGTGCCATCGACCTGGTGCTGGTGCGTGACGACGACATTCCGCAGCTGATCGCGGAAAACGTCTGCGACCTCGGCATCGTCGGCCGCAACGTCCTGCTGGAAAAAGCGCTGGAATTGAAGGATTCCGCGCACAGCGGATTGCAGGAACTGATGCCGTTGGGTTTCGGCGGCTGCCGGCTGTCGCTGGCGGTCGGCAACCAGCAGGTCTGGAACGGCGTTTCCGACCTGCAGGATCAGCGCATCGCCACCAGCTACCCGGAGCTGTTATCGGATTACCTGCAGCGCTTGGGCGTCCGTGCCGATATCGTGGCCTTGAAAGGATCGGTCGAAATCGCTTTGAAACTCGGCAAGGCCGATGCCATCTGCGATCTGGTTTCGTCCGGAGCCACTCTGGTGGCCAACGGCCTGAAGGAAACCGATGTCATCCTGCAAAGCGAAGCGGTGCTGGCCAGCCAGAACACCCCTTTCGGCGACAGCCGCGATACGCTGCTGGCCAATTTCCTGTCGCGTATCGACGGCGTGATGAAAGTCCAGGCCAGCAAGTTGATTCTGTGCCAGATCGGCCTGAACAATCTGGATGCGGTGTTGAAACTGTTGCCGGATGCCATTGCACCCACGGTCAGTCATGTCTGGGGCAACCAGGACATGGTTAGCGTGCAGGCGCTCTGCCAAAGCGCCGTCACCTGGCAGCGGCTGGAGGCCATGAAGCAGGCGGGCGCCAGCGGCTTGATGGTGTTGCCGGTGGAGAAGCTGCTGGCATGAAAATCCTGAACTGGAAATCACTGTCGGCAACTGAGCGCGATGCCGCCCTGTCGCGGCCGCGCCGGCTGCGAGGCAAAACACTGTTCACCGACGTGCAAACCATCATCCATCAGGTCCAACGCCAGGGCGATGCGGCTTTGCTGTCCTATGCCAAGCAATTTGATCATGTCAATTTGAAGTCAATGGCAGTGACCGAAAAGGAATTCGCAGCCGCCGATAAAGCGCTGGATCCGCAGGTGAAAGCGGCGCTGATCGAGGCCATCGGCCGCATCAGCCGATGGCATGAAGCCGGGATGGCGAAGGCGTACTCGGTCAAGACCGCGCCCGGCGTGCATTGCGGACGGATTATCCGGCCGATCCGGCGGGTCGGCTTGTACATTCCCGCCGGCAGCGCGCCGTTGCCCTCCACGGTGCTGATGTTGGCCGTTCCGGCACGTCTGGCGGGTTGCCCTGAGGTGGTGTTGTGCAGCCCGGCGCAGGCCGATGGCCGTATCGATCCGGCCATCTTGGTGGCGGCAAAGCTGTGCGGCGTGTCGAAAGTCTTTAAGACAGGCGGTGCGCAGGCCATCGCCGCCATGGCCTTCGGCACAAAAAGCATCCCGCGCTGCGACAAGCTGTTCGGACCGGGCAACGCCTATGTATCGACCGCGAAAATGATCGTGCAGGCCATGCCCGATGGTCCGGCCATTGACATGCCGGCTGGCCCCTCGGAAGTGTTGGTCATCGTCGATGCCGAATCCAATGCCGGTTTCGCCGCCGCCGACCTGCTGGCGCAGGCCGAACACGGGCCGGATTCGCAGGTGCTGTGCCTGAGCGACAGCGCCGAGAAGCTGCGCGAAATTCTGTCTGAAGTGAAGAGGCAGAGCGAACAGCTACCCCGGCGCGCCATCATCGCCAAGGCACTTCGCTACGCGCGCTTAATCCAGGTCGACACCATCGACCAGGCCATCGCCCTTTCCAACCGGTATGCCCCGGAACATATGATCCTGGCCATCGAAGACGCCGAAGCGAAACTGCCGCTGGTCAGCGCCGCCGGTTCGGTTTTTCTGGGCCAATGGGCTCCCGAGAGCCTGGGCGACTACTGCTCCGGCACCAACCACACCCTGCCGACCAACGGCTTCGCGCGCGCGTACAGCGGAGTCAGTGTGGCCAGCTTCCAGCTGTTCATCAGCACGCAGAAGGTGAGCCGCAAAGGCCTGCGCGCCATCGGCCCCTGCGCCGAAACCCTGGCGCGCTGCGAGCGTCTGGATGCGCACGCCAATGCAGTGAGCATACGGCTCAAGGCCGCCTCATGAGCGTTCTGGATCTGGTCCGCCCCGATCTGCGGCAGTTCAGCGGCTACCTGTCGGCACGCAAACAGAACAGCGGTGGCGCCGTCTGGCTGAACGCCAATGAATCGGCCCACGCCCAAAGCTTCGACACGCAGGAGCTGAACCGTTATCCGGAGCCGCAGCCGAAAGCCCTGCAATCGGCCCTGTGCGGATACTACGAGGTGGCTGCGGAGCAACTGCTGATCACCCGCGGCAGCGATGAGGCCATCGACTTGTTGGTGCGCGCGCTGTGCACGCCTGGGCAGGACAGCATCGGCATCCAATCGCCGACCTTCGGCATGTATGCGGTATCGGCACGCCTGCACGCCTGTGAAGTCATCGACAGCCCTTTGCGGGAATATCCCGACCGCTTTGATTGGGACATCGACGCGATGGTCGCCGCCGTTGTGGCAAATGCCAGCAAACTGCTGTTTCTGTGTTCTCCGGCCAACCCCACCGGCCAAAGCCTGGCACCGGAACAACTGCAGGCTCTGTTGACCGCGCTCGATGGCCGATGCCTGGTCGTGGTCGATGAAGCCTACGGGGAATACAGTCGGAATCTCTCGGCGCTGAGCCTGCTGCCGCGCTTCGGTAACCTGGCCGTATTGAAAACCTTATCGAAGGCGCATGCACTGGCCGGTGCCCGAATCGGCTCGGTCATCGCCTCGCCGGAATTGATTGCGGTGTTGAAAGCCTGCCAGGCGCCTTATCCGATCAGCAAACCCAGTTCGGAATTGGCGGCGAAAGCCTTCGCGCCAGATAATCTGGCGCGCAGCTATGACAACATCCGCACCTGCCTCGGCGAGCGCGCCCGCATGCAGGATGCGCTGAAACAACTGCCTGTGGTACGCACGGTGTTCGACTCCGATGCCAATTTCCTGCTGGTACGTTTCACCGACACCGACGCCATCGCCGGCTACCTGCTCGACCGCGGCATCGTGGTGCGGGTCATGCGCCAATACCCGGCCATCGCCGATTGCCTGCGGATCAGCATCGGAACCGAAGCCGAAAACACCCAACTGTTACAGGCGCTGAACGCCTTCTGCCGAGCAAGCCATGCGTAAAATCCTGTTCATCGACCGTGACGGAACGTTGATTACCGAACCGTCCGATTTCCAGATCGATTCCCTGGAAAAATTCCAGCTGGTCGACCACGCGATCAGCGCGTTGCTGCGGCTGAAGGACGCCGGTTACCGTTTTGTCATGGTCAGCAACCAGGACGGCCTGGGCACCGATGCGTTTCCGGAACATACGTTCTGGCCGGCGCAGAATCTGTTGCTGCAGATCCTGTCGTCGCAGGGCATCGTGTTCGACGACATTCTGATCGACCGCAGCTTCGAGCACGAACATTTGCCTACACGCAAACCGGGCATCGGCATGCTGGTGCCGTATCTGAAGGACACCACGGTGCTCTGGGAGCGGTCCGCGGTCATCGGCGACCGCGATACCGACCTGCAACTGGCCAGCAATCTGGGTTGCCGCGGCTATAAATTGGCGCCGGGCGGCCTGTCGTGGCCGGACGTGGTGGCGGATCTGCTCGACACGCCGCGTACGGCGGAGATCGTCCGCAACACCAAGGAAACGGCGATTACCGTCAGCGTCAATCTCGACCGTGGCGCACCCGTGCATATCGAGACCGGACTGGGTTTCTTCGATCACATGCTGGAACAACTGGCCAAGCATGCCGGCATCGCCTTGAATGTCCGCTGCCAGGGCGATACCCACATCGATGAGCACCACACCGTCGAAGACTGCGGCATCGCCATCGGCCAGGCTTTGAAGAAGGCCTTGGGCGATAAATTCGGCATCATCCGCTACGGCGCCAGCCTGCCGATGGACGAGGCCGCCGCCGAAGCCCTGATCGACATCAGCAACCGCGGATTTCTGAAGTTTGAAGGGCACTTTCAGCGCGAGGCGGTAGGCGCCCTGCCCACCGAGCTGGTGCCGCATTTCTTCCAGTCCCTGGCCGAGGCGGCCGGATTCACCGTGCACATCACGGTTACCGGCGAAAACACCCATCACATGATCGAAGCCTGCTTCAAAGCCTTCGCGCGTGCGCTGAGGCAAGCCATTGCCCAAACCGGCAATGACCTGCCTTCGACCAAGGGGATGCTGTGATGGCCGCTTCGGGCAAAGCGGATGTAGTCCTGCTCAATTCCGGCGGCAGCAACTACACGTCGCTGCAGGCCGCCTTTGAACGACTGGGCGCAAGCTGCCAGCAAAGCGCCAATCCGGAACGGATCCGCGCCGCCAGCCATGTGGTGTTGCCGGGCGTCGGCTCCGCCGAATCGGCGATGGCGGCCATTACAGCACAGCAGTTCGCGCCCTTGATCGCGTCATTGAAACAACCTCTGCTGGGAATCTGCCTTGGCATGCAGATATTGTTTGAATCCTCCGAAGAATCCGATACCCGCTGCCTCGGCCTGCTGCCCGGCAATGTACGGAAGCTTGCACCCGGCCCGGGCATCCGGATTCCGCACATGGGCTGGAACAGCATCGAGAACCTGAACCCGCATCCGTTGCTGCAGGGTCTGGATGGCGCCGATTTTTATTTCGTACACTCCTATGCCGCCCTTCCCGGGCCGGATTCGCTGGCCGTATGCCGGCACGGCCAGGATTTCACAGCCGCCGTCGGGCGCGGCAACCGCATGGGAGTGCAGTTCCATCCCGAGCGCTCGGGCGCGCAGGGCCAGCGCCTGCTCGGCAATTTCCTGGCTTTATCCGCATGAACACCGAAATGATCCCCGCCATCGATGTCAGGGAAGGCTGCGTTGTCCGCCTGCAACAGGGCGATTACAACCGGCAGACCACCTACGCCATGGATCCGCTCAGCCTGGCCCAGGACTACAGCGCGCAAGGCGCACAGGTATTGCATCTGGTCGATCTGGATGCGGCCAGACTGGGCGGATTCAGTCTGCACACCCTGTTGAATGCCATCAAACGCTCGACCAGACTGCGGCTTCAGGCCGGCGGCGGCATTCGCACCCGTGAGCACCTGATCGCCTTGTTCGAAGCCGGCGCCGAACGTGCGGTCATCGGCACCCTGGCGCTGACGGAGAAAGCCAAGGTCAAATCATGGCTGCAGGAATTCGGCGCCGAAGCCATCACCCTGGCGTTCGATGTCAGAACCGATGCGCGCGGCATCTGGCGCTGTGCCAGCCACGGCTGGACCGAACTGGAACCCGACAGTCTGGATGACACCATCGGGTTCTACCGGAGCTGCGGCCTGAAACACCTGCTGTGCACGGATATCGCCCGTGACGGCCTGCTCGGCGGCTACAACCTTGAGCTGTACCGGCATTTGCAGACACGCTGGCCGGATCTGGCCGTGCAGGCTTCGGGCGGCGTCAGTCAAATCGCCGATGTCCGCGCCATCAAGGCCATGGGGGTATCCGGCGCGATCATCGGACGCGCGCTGCTGGAAGGCCGCTTCAGCCTATCGGAGGCGTTGTCATGCTGAAAAAACGCCTCATCGCCTGTCTGGATGTCGCCGGCGGCCGGGTGGTCAAAGGCGTGCGTTTTCGCGGCCACGAGGATGTCGGCGACATCCTGGAGCTGGCACAACGATACAGCGAACAGGGCATCGACGAGCTGGTGTTTTACGACATCACCGCCAGCCCCGAGCATCGCGGCGTGGCGCCGGCGTGGATCGAATCGGTCGCCCGAAGGATCAACATCCCGTTCTGCGTGGCCGGCGGCATACGCTCCATCGCACAGGCCGAACAGATTCTGGCTCTCGGCGCGGACAAAGTCTCGATCAACACCCCGGCCTTGGAAAATCCGGAACTGATTGACGGATTGGCGAAGCGTTTCGGCAGCCAGTGCGTGGTCATCGGCATCGATTCCCTGCGCGATGCCGACGGCCAGTGGCGGGTTCGCAGCCACACCGGCGATCCGGAAAAAACCCGGCAGTCCGGCATCCGGACCCTGGATTGGCTGCGCGACGTGCAGGACCGTGGCGCCGGTGAAATCGTCTTGAACTGCATGGCCTCAGACGGCACCCGCGACGGCTACGACATCGAGCAGCTGGCGGCGGCTCGGCAGGATTGCCATGTGCCGCTGATTGCCTCCGGCGGCGCCGGCACGATGCGTCATTTCCTCGATGTCTTCCAGCGCTGCGATGTCGACGGCGCGCTGGCGGCCAGCGTCTTCCATAAGAACATTCTGCCGGTGCCGGATCTGAAACAGCACCTGTCCCAACACGGAATTCCGATTCGCCTATGACTCCCGAACAGATCGATGCCTTGGCCTGGCAAAAACAGAACGGCCTACTGCCGGCCATCGTGCAGGACGCCAAAAGCCTGCAGGTGCTGATGCTCGGCTACATGAGCCGTGAGGCTCTGGAACAGACGCTTGCCAGCGGCCGGGTCTGTTTTTTCAGCCGCAGCAAGAACCGCCTCTGGACCAAGGGCGAAAGCTCAGGCCATTATCTGCAGCTGCGCTCCCTGCAGGCCGATTGCGATTCGGACACCCTGCTGGTGCTAGCCGATCCGATCGGCCCGACCTGCCACCTGCAACGCGGCAGCTGCTTCCCCGAGGCTCCCGTACCCTTTCTGTCGGTGCTGGAAAAACGCATCGCCGAACGCAGAAACGCCGATCCGGCCACCAGCTACAGCAGACGGCTGATGGATTCGGGGCTGGATAAAGTCGCCCAGAAGGTCGGCGAAGAGGCGGTAGAAACCGTAATCGCGGCATTGGCGCAGGATCGCGAGGCATTGCTCGGCGAAAGCGCCGATCTGCTTTATCATCTTCTGGTGCTGTTGCATTGCAAGGACGTGGCGCTTGCCGATGTCGTGGCCGTGCTCGAGAAGCGCTGAATCGCAAAGGGACTGGAAACTTCAATGACGACAGAAATGACCGCCCGGCGCATCGTGCATTGCGATGTGTTCGCGCCGCGCATCGGCACCGGCAATCCCTTGGCGGTCATTCTCGATGGCCAGGGCCTGAATACCGAACAGATGCAGGCCATCGCGCATTGGACCAATCTGGCGGAAACCACCTTCATCCTGCCGCCGACCCGGCCCGAAGCCGACTACCGGGTCAGGATTTTCACCACCCAAAAGGAAATCGCCTTCGCCGGCCACCCGAGCATCGGCAGTGCCCATGCCCTGATCGATGCCGGCCTGCAGCCCAGGCAAGCCGGCTTGATTGTGCAGGAATGCCAGGCCGGGCTGCTGCCGATCCGTTACCGTCCGGAACAGCCGGACAACACCTACAGCGTCCGCGTTCCGCGCTCGAAATGGCTGCACTATGCCGACGAAACCGATGCCGTGTTCTGCAACGCGCTGCCTGCGCATTACTGGACAGCGTTGAAGCCGGCGCTGGTGGAAGGCGGCCGACGCTGGTGGCTGGCGCAACTGCCCGATGAGCGGAGCGTACGCGGATTCCAGCCGAACCGTTACGCCATCGAAACCCTGGCCCAGGCCACCGGCAGCCTCGGGTTATGCCTGTTCGCCGCCAGTTCAGAGCCCGGCGTCGATTTGGTCGTGCGCGCCTTTCCCTTGGGGGTCGGCATCGATGAGGACCCCGCCTCCGGAGCCGCCAATGCCGCCATCGCGGCGTTTCTGCACGAAACGGGGCATTTGTCGGATATCGGATACAGCTACCGCGTCAGCCAAGGCCGTGAAATCGGCCGCGATGCCATTCTCACTCTGGAAGTCGATGACGAAAATCAGGTTTGGGTCGGGGGCGATTGCAAAACCGTGATTAGCGGGCAGCTGCATTGGTGATTGCCGGCAACCATTGATCGGCCGCATCAATACCGGTAGGCGACCCGTGCCTCAGGAAGCGGCCTGGCATCGACACGGATCTGGATGGTTTTGCCCGGGTAGTAGGGCATCACGGTAGTGTAATAGCGCTTGTTGTACCGGTAGGTCACCCGGTAATCGATATCGCGTTCGCGGTACCGGTTCCAATCCGGATGGCATTGCACGTACTGCCGATCGTAACTGCCGTCGTGTCGGCGGTCGACGCTCTGGCCGATCAATCCGCCGATTGCGGCACCGGCCAGCGTTGCGGCGACGCGGTTCTGCTCGGAACCCGCCTGGTTGCCGACAATGCCGCCGATGACGGCGCCGACCACGGCGCCCTGATTGATGCCGGATCGCGCTTGCGGTTGCTTGTAGGCACCGCAATAGCGGCCGTAATCGTCGTCATAGCCTCGGATCGGCTCGACCCGTACCACTTTCGCCTGAACGTATCGGGGCTGCGGATACCGGTAATACCCCTCTTCTACCGCGTAACGTCCTTCGTCGCGGTCATGGCCGTACCGGCCACGGTCATGATGATCATCTTCGTCATGGGCCGAAACCATCGGCACGGCAAGCAAAGCGGCGGCGGCCAGTGCGGCGCAAAATCGGGTCTTCATGCAGCTCTCCGGTTCGGGATGCGTGATTTCACTCTACACGCGCTTGCGTAACCGGAGCTTAACGGCATCAACCCCGTTTAGGTTGCAGCATGGTTCCGGTGCACTTGCCGCTGCCGCAAAGGCATTGCCAGATCTTTTTCTGCTTCGCGGTATGCCGCACGGCCAGGCGGATGCCGTAGTTGTAACTCAGTTCTTCGCCCGGCTTGATATTGCGCGCGGCGTGGATGACGATGCGGTCATGGCGCGGATCGCCGTCGGCGGCGTCTTCGTGCGACGATTCGCAGTTGGCGCTGCAGCTGTGGTTGATCCAGCGCGCCTCGTTGCCGTCGATGTTGGCATCGATCACGTAGTCGTCGTTCAGGGTGAACAGGAAGGTGTGGCCGTTTTCGTCTTCATCGCCGTAATCGGCATCGACTTCGGCATGGCTGCGCACTTTGCCCTTGTATTCGATGATGAACTCGCCTTTCCGGATGAAGTCCGTGGCGTAAACGCCGGTTCCGTGGATTTTCGAACGGCGCGCCTGGATTTTTCTGCTGGTCATAAATTTCCCTGAATGAGCGGCTATTGTGGCCAATATCGCCTGCGCTGCCAAGCCCGGATTGCCTGGTCGGTTCAAATACCGTACAATATCAGTCCTATATGGAGGTGCCATGCGTCTGCTTTCCGAATCTTTTTCCGAACAGCAACCGATTCCCGGCGAGTTCGCTTTTGCGGTAATCGCCGAACCGGGACCGATCGCCCTGTCGTCGAACCGCAATCCGCATCTGGCCTGGTTCGATGCACCGGCCGGAACCCGGAGTTTCGCCTTGAGCATGCACGACCCGGACGTGCCCAGCATCGGCGACGATGTCAATCAGCACGGGAAAACCGTGGCGGCCGATCTGCCGCGCGTGGATTTCAGCCACTGGCTGTTGGCCAATCTGCCGGCCGACATCACCGAAATCGCCGCCGGCAGTTTCAGCAACGCCGTCACTGCCCGCGGCAAGCCGGCTGCAGGCCTGCACGGATCGGTCCAGGGACTTAACGATTACACCGGCTGGTTCGCCGGCGATGACGCCATGCGCGGCGATTACCACGGTTATGACGGCCCCTGCCCGCCCTGGAACGATGCCCGCATGCATCATTACCTGTTCACCGTGTTCGCATTGGATGTCGCGCAACTCGCGTTGCCGGAGCGCTTCACCCGCGCCGATCTGCAAGCCGCCATGCGCGGCCATGTGCTGGCTTCGGCCACGCTCACCGGCCGTTACACCCTGAATCCGGCTGTGGCGTACTGACATGCTGCGGGTCACCAAGCTCACCGATTACGCAACCGTGCTGCTGGCCTGTCTGGCGAAAGCGCCGCATGCCGTGCTCAGCGCCAGCGATCTGGCCGAACAGGCCAGGCTGGAGCTGCCGACGGTGAGCAAGGTGCTCAAGCCGCTGTCGCGCGCCGGGTTGGTGCAGGCGTTCCGCGGCAGCCAGGGCGGCTACCGGCTGGCCAGACCGGCGGCGCAGATTTCGCTGTATTCGGTGGTGGAGGCGATGGAAGGCCGACCGGGCATGACCGAATGCAGCGGCGAACACAGCCAGTGCCAGCACGAACCGCACTGCGGCATCCAGGACCACTGGCAGATGATCAACGACGTCATCGCCGGCGCGCTGCGTTCGGTGTCGATCGCCGACCTCGGCGGCAAGACCCGCAGAAACATCCCGTTGAAACTGGCGAAGGCATGACCATGGCCACCGAACGCACCGAGCTCGAACGCCAGCTCGAACGCCGATACGATGCCGGTTTCGTCACCGACATCGAATCCGACACCCTGCCGCCCGGTCTGAACGAAGAGGTCATCCGCTTCATTTCGGCCAAGAAGGACGAGCCCGAATGGCTGACCGAATGGCGGCTGAAAGCCTACCGGCATTGGCTGACGATGACGCCGCCGCATTGGGCCAAGCTCGACATCGCGCCGATCGATTTCCAGGCGGTGAGTTATTTCGCCGCGCCCAAGAAGAAGTACGCCTCTCTGGACGAAGTCGATCCGAAGCTGCTGGAAACCTATGAAAAGCTCGGCGTGCCGCTGCATGAGCGCGCCCGCCTGGCCGGGGTCGCGGTCGATGCCGTGTTCGATTCGGTATCGGTCGGCACCACCTACCGCAAGGAACTGGCGGAAAAAGGCATCATCTTCTGCTCGTTCTCGGAAGCGGTGAAGGAGCATCCGGAACTGGTCAGGCAGTACCTCGGCTCGGTGGTGCCGCCCGGCGACAACTACTTCGCGGCGCTGAATTCCGCGGTGTTTTCCGACGGCAGCTTCGTGTTCATCCCGAAAGGCGTGCGCAG
>ERZ1645185.927-NODE-927-length-12360-cov-12.197074_pt1 | contig 12360 bp, 11 predicted proteins | sample MGYA00575351_ERZ1645185 | MGnify/ENA primary metagenome ERZ1645185 (study PRJEB40838, sample SAMN11284767) | freshwater sediment metagenome | isolation source: river sediment | host: Sediment | place: India: Jana village, Kanpur | collected 2015-12-17 ...
CAGTCGGCATCGACAACCTGAGCATCCAACAAGTCCCCGAGCCCGCCTCGCTGGCTCTTGCTGGCCTGGCTCTGCTGGGTTTGGCAGCCTCGCGCCGCCGCCGCTGATCCTCTTCGAGGATGCAATGCCAAGGGCCCCGCGGGGCCCTTTTGTCTCGACATGCCGCGTGTCGGTGGTTCGATTCCGCCCCAGCCACCACTTCACCTCTGCGGGGTTGCGAGGAAGTGGTGGGAATCGGTAGGGGGTCCAGTTCGAGCGCTGCTGCTGCCTACCCAGTCCAGTACAGCGAACCGGGTGGCCCCGCAGGTCGAAGAATCAAGGACTTGCGCGTGCGCCGCCTGACGCGAGCCGGCCAAGGCGGTCAGAGTCGGCTCGTGCTTCGGCCAGCAACTGCCCCCAGTCCGACGGCGGCCGGCCGCTGTCGAGCATCCTGCGGAACACGCGGTAGGCGTCGTCGGCGCTCTCGTAGGCCCGCTTCGTGCCCTCGTCGTTGACCCAGGCGAACACGATTACCTTGGCCTGCGCATGGAACCGGAAGAACAGCCGGTACTGCTGGAAGAACTTGGCCCGGAACCAGTGCTTGTGCTCGTCGCCGAGCGTTTGGCCCTGGCGGTACTCCGACCGGGCGGGGTCTTGCGGAATCACCTCGAACGCCAGCTTGGCGATGGCCGCCAGACGCTTGGTGGCGTTCTTCTTGACGTAGCCGGCCGGGTCCTTGCGCTTGAGTGCCTCGACCTGTGCCGTCAGGGCGTCAAGTTGGTCGAGAAAGATCGGGTGGGCGAAGAGGGTCCAGCCGTTGACGACCAGTGGCTTGCCGCCGCTCATTCATCGTCGGCCGACAGCGGCGCGTCCAGATCGACCTCGACACCGGCGACCAGTGCCTGGATGCGCTGAGCCAGACCAGCATCCACAGCCTGGAGCCGCTCGGGGTGCTCGGCCAAGTCGCGGGCCAGGAAGCCGAGAAACGGCGCCAGTGCAGGATCGTCGTTCTCGCCGGCGGCCGCGCGCGTGAGCACGACCTCGCCGTCTGGACGGATCGTGTAGTTGATCTTGTCGCGCTTGCCCAGGCGCAGGGCCCGGCGCACCGTCTCGGGCACCGTGGTCTGATAGCGGTCGGTCAGTGTCGATTCGACTTGCATGGTGGCGGGCATGGCACTTCTCCGGCGAGGATGCAGTGCACAGAGAGTAATGCATATGCATTGTTTTGTCAATGCAGCGCATTGTCTGTGCGGTCAAACCGGTAGCGAAGCCAGAGCCTGCTGCAACGGCCGCCGGCAGCCCGAAGGGCCTGTGGCCGCCAGGGGCGCGATGCGGGTAATCGCCTCGACGCCGCCTAAGCCCGCGAAGTACGCAGCACCACCGCGCATCTCCGAACCTGGGGGTAGTGCAGTTCCCATCGGTTAGGCTTGCACCACCAGCATCCCTCCGAAGCCCGTCCATCGCGATGGGCTTTGTCGTTTCTGGGGTTGGCGCCATGGGGCTGCCCTGGTCGGCTGGAGTGCGGTGCCGAACTCGGGCGCCGAGCGGAACTGTCGCGTGGTTTCGGGCCGCAAAGGCAGCTGGGGACACCGTTGACCACAAGGCGAAAACGCAGCTGCCGTAGCGCAGCCTGATGAATTGGCCCGAGGCGCCGCTTCGAGGCGAAGTCGCGGGCCTGAAACCGGACGCCGATCGATCGTGTATTGTGAAGCGGCACTGCAGGCACGGGCATGGCACTGACGACTACAGGGGAAGGTCCCTCGACGCGTCCCTCGAGGCCGACGATTGCGCTTGCGCCTCCGGCGGCGATGCTTTTCGACTGGCACGGCACGCTGGTCGACACCCTGGACATCATGTACCGGTCGATCGAGCACATGCTGCAGCAACTGCCCGAACTCGGCCTGATCGACCGCCTCGTTCCCGAACAGAACTGCCGCAGCGATGCCGACGCGAGGCTGGTGCACTACGTGCGCATCTTCAGGCGGCTGCCGCCGCGCGTGCTGGCCGAGCGTCGCGTCTCGCGTACCGACATCTTCGATGCGCTCTTTGGCCATGACCGAACGGCGATCGCGCGTGCGCATGCTGCCTACGACGATGCGTATCGCCGCTTCTGCGGCCCCGTCCGCCCCTTCGAGGCCGGCGTGCGTGCCCACCTCCAGGCGCTGGCGGCCCTGGGCATCCGCCTGGGCGTGGCCACGAACCGCCGGCGGGAATTCCTCGCCGCCGAACTCGAAGCGGTCGAGCCCGGGGGCTGGGCGCCGCTCTTTTCGGTGACGGTGGCCGGCGACGAGGTCGAGCACCGCAAACCGCATCCCGAATTGCTCCTGCTGGCCGCGCGACGGCTGGGGATGCCTGCCAGCGGCGGGATCTGGGTCGTCGGCGACTCGGTCTCCGACGTGATCGCTGCCCACGCCGCGGGTCTGGGCGCCGTGTTCTACAACGGTGCCGACTGGCCGGCGGACTGGTTCGAGGAGATCTTCCCGGACCCGGCGGTTCGGCCCGAGGCGGTCGTCGACGATCTCGATGCGCTGATGGATCTGGTCGCAGCATCGGCAGCCCCGGGCGATGCGGGCTCGACGCCGCGCATTGACGCGCTGCGGCCGGCGCGACGCGCGCGGGTGGCCGCTGCCCAGGTGCCGGCGCCGGCCCCCTGGCCTGCCGCCGGCGCCCGGCTCGCCGCGCCCGATGGCGTTCTGTTCGACTGGCATGCCACGCTCGTCGACACGCTGGACGCGATGTACAGCGCGGTCGACGACACCCTGCCCGAGCTCGCGGGCATCGGCCTCATGCAGCGGTTGGTGACCCCTGAGCTCAGCCGTTCGATCGAAGACCGAAAGCTGGTGGAGTACGTGCGCACGCATTGCCGGCTGCACCCTCGGGTCATGGCCGAGCGCCGGATCTCGCGCACCGACATCTTCGAACTGCTGTTCGGCCACGACGAAGACGCCAAGCGCATCGCGCACGAAACTTTCACGCGCCACTACCGCGCCCACTTCGGCGCGGCCGAACCCTTCGAGCCCCATGTGCGCGACGTGCTGGTGGCGCTGCGCCGGCTGGGCCTCAAGGTCGGCGTGATCACCAACCGCGACCGCGAATTCTTCGTGCAGGAGCTGGCCAAGGTCGAGGGCACGGGCTGGGCCGAGCATTTCCAGACCAGCGTGTGCGGCGACGACACGCCGCGCCGCAAGCCGCACCCCGACCCGCTGCTGCGGGCCGCGGCGCAGCTCGGTCTCGCGCCCGGCCGCTCGGTCTGGTACGTGGGAGACAGCACCACCGACGTTGTCGCCGCACGCGAAGCCGGCATGACTGCGGTCTTCTTCAACGGCGCGAAGTGGGACGCCGCCTGGCTGCACAAGATCTTCCCGGGCAGCGAACGGCATCCCCACCAGCCCGACGTCGTCGTCGCCGACTTCTCGGAGTTCTTTGCGCTGGTGCTGGCGTCGCTGGGCCGCGTGCGCCAGTCACCAGGCGGCACGCGCTGAGACGAGCCGATGCTCGAGCCAGTCGAGCAGGGTGAGGATCGTTCACTCCTTGCCGCAACCCACGGTGGGCGGGCCGTGGCCGCCGGCACGGGAGCAGGGGGAACGGGCCCGCGCGCGGTGCGGCGCGCGTGCGCGGCGCGTTGACAGCCGGGCCCGCGGCGCGCAGCATCCGCTCGCCGCCACCACCGGCCAGTCCGGTGGGAGCATGTGCCCGGGCAGGCGGCAGACCGAGCCATCCTGGAGACCGTCATGCACACGATCCGCAGCCTGCGCAAGTCTCTGTTCGCCGTCTCAGCGCTGGGCGCCTGTGGCATGGCCGCGCTGGCCCTGGCACAGGCGACCGTGCCGTCGGGGCCGAACAAGCTTGCCTACCCGGAAGGCTGGGACAAGGGCGAGCTGTACGCCACGGTCGACCGTCACGACACCAAGCAGTACCGCGAGTTCTACGCACCGGCCGAGGTGGTGAAGGCGGTGCGCGAGGGCAAGCCCATTCCCTACGGCACGGTGCTGACGCTGGCCGCCTACGCGGCCAAGCTCGACGCCGCCGGTGTGCCGATCAAGGACGCGAACGGGCGCTTCGTCAAGGACCGCCTGGTCGCCGTCAACTCGATGATGAAGGGCCAGGGCTTCGGCGCCGACATCCCGGCGGCCATCCGCAACGGCGACTGGATCTACCAGTCCTTCACGCCCGACGGCAAGGTCAACGACAAGGCCAACCTGACGGCCTGCTTCCAGTGCCACCTGCCCTTCGCCAAGGACGACTACCTCACCAACATGGCCAAGCTGGCCGGACGCTTCCCGACGGACGCGAAGGCGCAGCCCAAGGGCGGGCCCGGCGAGGTGACGATCAGCGACTTCCGCTTCGGCCCCGAGACGATCAAGGTCGTCGCCGGACAGAGCATCACCTGGGTGAATGCGGACGACACGCCGCACCAGGTCAGCGTGGTCGGCGCGAACGGTCAGCGCAGCGAGTTGATGCTCAAGGGCCAGTCGGCGACGCTGCAGTTCGACGCCGCGGGCAACATCGCCTACGTCTGCGGCCTGCACCCGGGGATGAAGGGCACGATCGAGGTCGCGGCCAAGTAGTCTCGGGCCACCATCACGCCATCGCGCCGCCCGCCGCCGCGGCCCTTCCCGCCGGCGGCTTCAGTCGCCGGACGCGGCCCGCTTCGGAAAGCCGACGGTCTGGGCAAGCAGCACCTGCTGGTCTGCGCCGAGTTCCATCGCCCGGCTCAGCGCGTGGCGGTCGATCCAGGCGCGGATGACGGTGGCCAGGCCCTGCGCGGCGCAGTACAGGTAGACGTTCTGTGCCATCGCCCCAGCCGCGCTGTAGGCGTAGGCCTCGCGCTGGGCGGCAGGGACGAGCGCCATGCGACGGTGATCGGCGACGAACACCAGATCCAGGGCCGCCTCGTCGGTGAAGTCCTGGTATCCGGTGACGGCGCGCACATCACGGGCTGCTTCGAGGTGCAACGCATGGGCTGCAGCGTCGTACAGGTACAGGCCCGACGGCAGCGCGACGAAGACATCCACCTCCTGGGAGTTCATTGCACTCGGTGCCGTACGACCCCCGAGCGACGGCCGGTTCACTCCGGCGGCCGCCCACAGCAGGCCACCCAGCAGCGGATCGGGCAAGGCTTGGCTGCCGAATTCGCGTTGCGACTGACGCTGCCACAGCGCCTGCATCAAGCTCATTCCACCCCGCTTGGCGGGTGGCGCGAGCACCAGGCTCTGCGCTGAAGGTCCCCGGGCAGGCCGCGCCTTGACTTGTCCCATCAGGCCGAGTGCCAGTTTGGTCAGCGTGTTCATGTGTGGGCTCCAACGAGATTGGGCACGCTCGCCTCGACGAGCCTGCGCGATGCTGGCGCACAGGGGCCGCATGCGCATTGAGCGCACGCAAGCGGCGGGCCGACGGCGCCGCACGGGCCCTCTCCGGCGGCGATTGATCCGGCGCAATCGCAGCGGGCCCGCGGCCGCGATCATGCAAGTGAGATGAGCCTGCGCATGTCCATGCCCGACCTGAATGCGAAGCTGGAATTCCTGCGTTCGGCGCGGGCGTTCGCCGGCGCAGGCGGGCCGGTGGAATCCATCGAGACCCACATGTCGTGGGTGTTCATCGCCGGGGACCGCGTGCTCAAGCTCAAGAAACCGGTGCGGCACGAGTACCTCGATTTCTCGACGCTGCAGGCTCGCGAGTTCTGTTGCCGCGAAGAGCTTCGGCTGAACGAGCGGTTGGCGCCGGGCGTGTACCTGGACGTGCTGGCACTTCAATGGCACGAGGGGAGCTTCGCACTGTTGCGTTCGGGCCAGCTGCCGGCGCCGGGGCAGACCGTCGACTGGCTGGTGCTGATGCGCCGCCTTCCGGCGCAGCACATGCTCGACCGGCGCGTTGCCGCAGGCCGTGTGACGCCGGCCGACATCGATGCGCTGCTGCGCGTGCTCGTCAGCTTCTATCGCCGCGCGCCGGGGGTCGAGATCGATCCGCAAGCGTACCTGCAGCGGCTGCGGCGCGAGCAGCTGACGAACCGACGCGTGCTGCTCGATCCGCGCTGGCAACTTCCGGGCAGCACGGCGGCGCTCGATCGCACGGATGCCGCCCAGTGTCACCTGGCGCCGACCCTGTCGGCCTGTGCAGAGCAAGGCCACCTGCGCGACGGCCACGGCGACCTGCGACCCGAGCATGTGTGTCTGCTGCAGCCGCCCTTGGTCATCGACTGCCTGGAGTTCAACGCGACGCTGCGTCAGGTAGATCCTCTGGACGAGATGGTTGGCCTCGGGCTCGAATGCGAGATGCTGGGTGCTCCGTGGATTCAACGCCAACTGGTCGACGGCTGCGCCGAGGCGCTGCGCCGGCAGCCGAGTGCGGCCCTGCTGCATCTGTACACCGCCCAACGGGCGTTGCTGCGTGCCCGTCTGGCCCTGGCCCACCTGCTCGACCCGGTGCCGCGCAGCCCCGAAAAGTGGCCGCCGAAGGCGCAGCGTTATATCGAGCGTGCAAACCTGGCGCTCGATGCGATCGACGCTTGGCATGCAGGCCTGACCACCTCTGCCGACCCACCGTCGCCAGTTTGCGCAGGACCCGGCGACGACCGCAAGTCTTGAGCCTGCTCAATCGGTCGGTGCCGGCGGCCCATAGAGTCGCGACAGGAGGGCTCGCCTGTCTAGGTCGCGTGTTTGCGCCGACGGCACTGCCCAAAGGAGGAGGAACGCATGAAACACGCACACCGCACGACCAGCCGTGGCACCAGGTCCAACGCCCCTGCTGCGAGCACCGCCGTGCAACAAGAGTCCGCCGCCGTGGACAGTGACCGCGAAATCCAGATTCGCGAGGCGGCGTATTTCCGCTACCTTGCTCGTGGCGCCGAGGTTGGCCGGGAGATGGAGGACTGGCTGCAGGCCGAGGCGGCACTGCTGAAGGCCGAGAACCTCAACCCGTCCGATCACTGAACCCGCTGCCTGGAGTTGCCGCTGCTGGGCAAAGGCAGGGGATTGCCTCGGCGCGGCAGGTCGCGGTGCCCGAGCGCCAAGCCCTCCGGTTCCAGCACGACGCCCCGCGCAAGGAAGACCCGCCCGACGCCCACCGACGGTACCCGCGCCACCAGGATCCGACCGCAACCGATCCAACCCTCCACCTGGCGCAGCGTGCACGCGCATCGACGGCTGGCATTGCGCAGACTCAAACTGCAGCATGGCGGCTCGGCGCAGACTGACCCCTATGCTGACGATGGATAGTTCTTGAGCTGGGTAGTCGTTGATGCTGTTGTATTCCCTCGATCCTGACAGCGCACTGGCGGCAGCAGTGTCGCGGGAACTCGGCGAGCCCATCGCCAAGCACGAGGAGCGCCGCTTCGAGGACGGCGAGTGCAAGCTGCGGCCGTTGTCGGATCCGCGCGGCGAGGACGCCTATGTGATGCTGGGTCTTCACGGCGGGCCTGTGCACAGCCCGCACGACAAGCTGTGCCGGCTGCTGATGTTCATCGCCGCCTTGCGCGATCACGGGGCGGCACGCGTGACGGCATTGGTGCCCTACTTGGCCTATGCCCGCAAGGACCAGCGCACGAAACCCTTCGATCCCGTCGGTCTGCGCTACGTGGCGCAAATGTTCGAGGCGGTCGGCACCAGCCAGGTGGTTGCGCTGGAAGTCCACAACGTCGCCGCGTTCCAGAATGCGTTCCGCTGCCCCACCGTGCATCTGGACGCGCATGCGGCCTTCGACCCGCTGCTGGACGGGTTGGCGGACGGCGCATTGGCGGTGGCCTCGCCCGATCCCGGGGGGGTGAAGCGGGCGTTGTTGTGGCGCGAGTCGCTGCAGGAGCGCCGGGGTGCCCCAGTGGGTTTCGCCATGGTCGACAAGCGGCGCAGTGCGGGGCAGGTCACGAGTGCCCAGCTCGTGGCCGGAGATGTCGCCGGCGCCACGGTCCTGCTGATCGACGACCTCATCGCCAGCGGCGAAACGCTGGAGCGCGCGGCCGCCGCCTTGCGCGACAAGGGTGCGCGCCGCGTGCTGGCCTTCGCCGCTCATGGCCTGTTCACGGCTGGCGCGCAGGAAAGGCTTGCCAGCCCGTTGTTCGATGGCGTGGTCGTCACCGACAGCCTGCCGCCTTGGCGGCTGCGCCCCGAGGCCAGGATCGGCACGCGCCTGCACGTGGCATCCGCCGCCACGCTGTTTGCCGATGCGGTCCGCAACGCTTGCCGGCATCGACTGGCGCCCTACGGTGCGACGGTCAATGCAGCCCCATTGCAATGACGGCCGCCGTGCCGAAGGAGAACGACCCATGGTCAAGAAAGACAAGGCAGCTTCCAGTCCGGCACTCGATTGGGTGCTGATCGCCAATGCGGCGCGTGCACGCTGCTTCGTGCGCGACCCGGACAACGGCGCGATGCGCGAGGAGTGCAGCTTCGTCCACGAGGCCAGCCGGCAGAAGGGCGCCGCGCTGGCGCATGACCGCGGCGGCAAGGTGCACAAGGGTGTCGCCAGCACGCAATTTGCCCCGCACACCGATCCGCACGAAAAGGAACATGCGGCATTCGCACGGGAACTGGCGATCTTCCTGGAGGAAGCGGCCCTGGCAGAGCGCTACCCCGGGTTGTCGCTGATCGCTTCGGCGACGTTCCTCGGTGAAGTGCGCTCCATGCTGGGGCCCGCAGCACGCAAACGCCTGCGTCACGGGGTGGCCCTGGACCTGACGACCTGTCAAGACGCGGACCTGGAACACCGCGTCACCCAGGCACTCGCCGGCCAAGGCGCGCACTGATCCCGGACCTGGCCCGCCTCGGGCCCGGTAGATCAGCGCCTCATCACGCACTTTTCGAAGAGACCGAGCAGCCGCTGCTGCGGGTCGTACTTGCGCTTCAGCGCCGCATAGGCTTCACCGCCATAGGCGCGATCGAACTCGTCGCGGGAAAAGAAGCTGTCGGAATACAGCGACTTGATGCCACCCAGCGCAATCACCTCTTGTTCGACGCGGCGGTTGAAGTGGCCGGGCTCGTGCCGGCCGCGGCCCTGCACGACGTCCCAGAAGCCGAAGTTCAGGTACGGCGTGTCGCTGCGCAGCGGATAGAGGGCGAACGGCTGGGCCGGATCGGCAGCGCGGACCGGGCAGATCCAGATCGGCACGATGCCGATCTCGCGGTGCAGGAAGTCGAGAAACTCGGGTGCGCGGCCGAGCGGCAGGTCGACGTCCTGGATCACCGATTCGCGCTGCAGCCCGCGAAGGCGCGACCACGCGCGCGTCAGCCCGAGACGCGCGTTCCAGCGCATCCAGCGCGTATAGGTGCGCGAGTTCAGCCGCTGTCGCCCGACCAGGCGGCGCAGCCAGGCGTGCTGCAGGCCGAACTGCCGGGAGTTCCAGAACCAGTCGGTGTCCCAGCGCCATAGGTAGCCGGCCGTCGTCAGCCAGTCCTCGGCGCGCTCGAGCAGCGATCGGTAGTAGATGCGCTCGAAGCCGTAGTCGCTGGGTGACGGGCTGCCGTCGGCGAAGCGCGCCACGCTGAGCACGAGCGTGTCCCGGCCGAAGACGACGCCATCGACGAAGTCGGCGTCGCTCGCGCAGGCCGCGGCCAGCGCGTCGAAGAACGCGTCGGCCGAAGCAAAGCGCCGGTGGCACACCTGCACCCGTGCCTTCACCGGCTGCGTGCGCAGCCGCAACCGCAGCGCGTAGCCGAGCGTGCCGTACGAGTTCGGAAAGCCCAGGAACAGGTCGCGGTGCTCGTTGTCCGGCGTGCAGTGCACGACCTCGCCGTCGGGCAGCAGCACATCGATCGCAAGCAGCGTGTCGTGCACCAACCCGTAACGGAAGGACGTGGCCTCGATGCCGACGCCGGCCACCGCGCCCGCGGCGGTGATCGTCTTCAGCTGTGGCACCACTGCCGGCATCACGCCCTGCGGCAGCGTCGCCCCGACCAGCGCCTCGTAGCCGACCAGCCCTTCGGTGTCGACCCACTGCGCCTCGGGATCGACCGCCAGCACGTGGCAGAACGCCGCAAGATCGAGCCGTTGCTTGGCGCCCTCGCTGCGGTCGCGGAACAGGTTCGACGTGGCCTTCGTCAGGCCGAGGGGCGCGCGGCCATGCCTGCCGGCCAGTTGTGCACGCAGCGCAGCCACGCGCCGTGCGTGGCCAGCGTCTTCAGGCATAAAGGAAGCCGCGTCCCATCGGATAGCCGCCTCGCGTGACGTTGCCCTTGCTGAAGACGATCTGGAACAGGTGCGTGTACCCGGCGGACGAGCGGAACATCTCTGCGCAGCCGACCAGGTAGGTCAGCCAGATGCGGCGGAAGCGCTCGTCGAAGCGTCGCGGATCCAGCGCGCGGATCTCGTCCCAGCGATGCTCGAAGCGTTCGGCCCAGGCATCCAGCGTCGGCGCGTAGTGGCGGCGCAGGTTCTCGATGTCGAGCACCTCCAGCCCGTGTCGCTCCATCTCGACGATGACCTCGGCCAGGCTCGGGATCCAGCCGCCGGGAAACACGTGCTTGCGGATGAACAGCTCGGTCGCATAGTGGCCGACGTGGCCGATGAAGTGCAGCATGCCCAGGCCACCCGGCTTCAGGAAGTCGGCGTGTGCCTTGATCACCTCGGCGAGCTGGTCGCGGCCGGCATGCTCGAGCACGCCGATCGAAACCACCTTGTCGTAGGCACCGTCGACCTCGCGGAAATCGGCCTCGCGTACCTGCAGCCGATCGCCCAAACCGCGGCGCGCGAACTGCTCGCGCAGCCAGTCGACCTGCTCGGTCGTCGTGTTCACGCCGCTGCCGGTGGCGCCGGTCGTTTCGTGTGCACGCAACATGAAGCCGCCGAAGCCGCAGCCGATGTCGACGAAGCGCTCCCCCGGGCTCAGCCGGATCTTGCGGCACACATGATCGATCTTCGCGGCCTGCGCCTGTTCGAGCGTGGACGTGCCCTCGGGCCAGTAGCCGCAGGTGTACATCATCAGTGGTTCGTCGAGCCAGCGCTGGTAGAAGGCCGCTGGCAGACCGTAGTGCGCGCGCGCGTTGGCCTTGGCTTGTTCGATGCTGCGGTTGCTGCGCCGCCACTCGAGCAGCCGGTTCTCGAACGGGTCGATCGGATTGAAGCGCGGGTCGATGTCGGCCATCAGACCGGTGGCGAAGGCCGCGTTGAGGCTGCCTTCGACGTCGACCTCCTGGTCGAAGTACGCCTCGAGCAATCCGATGTGGCCGCGCGTCAATGTCGCCAGCAGCGCCGCGTCGCTGCGGAAGACCAGCGTGAAGGCCGGCGTGCCCGGCCCGCTGGCATGTCGCGCGCCGTCCGGCAGCGCCACCGCGAACGGCTGCGCCGCGCCCGCGCCGAGCTGTTCGATCAGCTTCTGCACGAAGGGCCGGATCAGCCCGCTCTGCAACTCCGTCGCCTGCATCGCCACCCCTTTCGGTTCCCCGGGGACGCCAGCACGCGCAAGGCCCGCATCATCGGCATGGCTTTCTCCCTGGTCGGCGCAGTGTGCGCCCTGTGGCTGCCGCTTCATTGAGCCGGGTCAACCACCGCAGCGCCGCCGCCGTGCACGAGGCGCCGCCGGAGCGTGGACCCGGCGCTCCGGCAGCCGACGCGTACCGCCGCGCGCCATGACCAGGATCTTCCGAATGGATCGCCACCCGATCCCGCGTGCGCCCGAGTTCGCATGCACCTGCGGCGTTGACGTTCAGCGGCGTGCAGGGCCGGACCACGGATTCACGAGTCGCGAAGCAGCTCCGCCATCAGGTGCCACACGATCGGCAGCGCGGGCGCCTCGGTCCGGCCCGCCAGCGTCGCCATGGCGAACCGCGCCGTCGCGTGCATTGCGGGTTTCATCGGCAGCTCCACCAGGTCGGGCCCCAGCGCCCGCACCGCGACCAGCACCGTGTCGGTCCGCCGCGTCAGCTCGACCAGGCTCGGAATCTCCTCGCAGCGCAGCGTGATGCAGCGCTCGGGGTGTGCCTCCGGGCCGTAGCGCTCGACCAGCACGCGGGCCACCTCGTCGCTGAGCGGCGTCGATGCCATCGGGTAGGCGCGCAGCTGGTCGAAGCCCAGGGCGCCCCTTCGGCGCAGCAGCGGATGGCCCCGCCGGCACAGGAAGGCGCCGCGCATCTCGTAGCTGTCCGACACGCGCACATCGGGTGCCGGCGCCAGCGATCGGGCGTCGACCACCAGGGCGTCGATCGTGCGTTCGCGCAGCCCGCGCGCCAACAGCTCGGTGCTGCCGCGTGCGATGTCGAGCCGCAGCTGCGGATGGTGCCGCGCCATGTGCATCAGCATCGGCGTCATCAGCAGCGCGCCGGGTGTCACCGACCGCCGTAATGGAGCCACCGATGTGCGGCGTATTGGAGCCAGCAACAGGTGGGTAGAACGGGCGCCCCGAGGGGTTACGCCGGAGTGGATTTTGATGGTTTTTGGGCTGTCAGTTTGACGCTG
>ERZ1645185.928-NODE-928-length-12356-cov-5.388099_pt1 | contig 12356 bp, 8 predicted proteins | sample MGYA00575351_ERZ1645185 | MGnify/ENA primary metagenome ERZ1645185 (study PRJEB40838, sample SAMN11284767) | freshwater sediment metagenome | isolation source: river sediment | host: Sediment | place: India: Jana village, Kanpur | collected 2015-12-17 ...
AGCGGCAGGATGGCCTGGGTCCGGCGGTTACGTCCCTGCTTGGCAGAGCCGCCCGCGGAGTCCCCTTCCACGATGTAAAGTTCGGACAGGGCAGGGTCCTTTTCCTGGCAGTCGGCCAGCTTTCCCGGCAAGCCGGCAATGTCCAGTGCGCCTTTGCGCCGAGTCATTTCGCGAGCCTTGCGCGCCGCTTCACGGGCCCGCGCCGCATCGATCATCTTGCCGACCACTGCCTTGGCTTCATTCGGATTCTCCAGCAGGAAGTCGGCGAAGTACTTGCCCATCTCCTGTTCGACGGCGGTCTTCACTTCCGAGGAAACCAGCTTGTCTTTGGTTTGCGAACTGAATTTCGGGTCCGGCACCTTGACCGAAATGATGGCAGTCAGGCCTTCGCGCGCATCATCTCCCGTTGTGGCGATCTTGTGCTTTTTCGCCAGGCCTTCCTGCTCGATGTAGTTGTTCAGGTTACGCGTCAGCGCGGAACGGAAACCCGCAAGGTGAGTACCCCCATCACGCTGTGGAATGTTGTTGGTAAAGCACAACAGACTTTCATTGAAGCTGTCGTTCCACTGCAGGGCGACTTCAACACCCACACCATCGTCACGCTGCACGTTGAAATGGAATACCTGGTTAACCGGAGTCTTGTTGGTGTTCAGGTACTCCACAAAGGCACGCAAGCCGCCCTCGTATTTGAACAGCTCTTCCTTGCCACTGCGCTCGTCCCTGAGCACGATGCCCACGCCGGAGTTCAGAAATGAAAGCTCGCGCAAACGCTTGGCCAGGATGTCCCAACTGAAGTGAATGTTGTGGAAGGTTTCCGCTGATGGCTTGAAGTGAATCTGGGTGCCGGTGCTGTCGCTATCGCCAACGATTCGCATCGGCTCCTGAGGCACACCATGTACATAGGTCTGCTCCCAGATATGCCCGCTACGGCGGACTGTGAGCAAGAGCACCTCGGAAAGCGCGTTAACCACCGACACACCTACGCCGTGCAGGCCACCAGAAACCTTGTACGAGTTATCGTCAAATTTACCGCCAGCATGCAGCACGGTCATGATGACTTCGGCCGCCGATACACCTTCTTCTTTGTGCATATCGACCGGAATGCCGCGGCCATTGTCACGCACGGTGATCGATTCATCGGTGTGAATGGTTATGCTGATGTCATTGCAGTGCCCGGCCAGGGCCTCGTCGATCGAGTTATCGACCACCTCGAAGACCATGTGGTGCAGGCCGCTGCCGTCATCCGTGTCGCCAATATACATACCGGGTCGTTTGCGCACAGCATCCAGGCCTTTGAGCACCTTGATGCTATTTGAGTCGTATGTATTGTTATCGCTCATGCCTTACTCCCGGAAATCTGTGGTCTGGGTAATCCGGCCATGTTCCACGTGGAACATGGCGACTGGCGTTTCTGGCCGCCAGCAATCAAACAAAATGTCATTATCAACACAGGTAATAAAAACCTGGCACTGCAACTCTTCTAGCAATCCACAAAGGGCGCGACGATGCTGATCATCAAGCTCAGATGGCAAATCGTCTACCAAATAGATGCACTCGCCTTGGCGAGCCTGATTAACCAGATAGCCTTGCGCAATCTTGAGCGCACACACCACCAGCTTTTGTTGGCCGCGAGACAACACATCAACCGCATTGAAAGCACCAACTCGAAGCCGCAAATCTGCCCTCTGCGGACCCGCCTGGGTATGCCCCAGTTGCTGGTCACGCATCAAGGAAGCGCTCAACACCTGACTTAGTTCGCGATCCTTGTCCCAGCCACGGTAATAACTCAATTGCAGCTCTGGAACATCTATCAGCCTGGCAAGCGTCGCATCAAAAAGCGGTTTGAGCGCCTGAATGTACGCGCGTCGGTAGCCATCAATTTCATCGCTGGATTGAGTTAACTCACGACTCCATGCCGCCTCTGCAGCCGGGTCGATTGTACCATGACGCAACCATGAGTTTCGCTGGCGCAAGGCACGCTGCAGGCGCTGCCAAGCCGAAAAAAAACACGGTTCCACGTGGAACACTCCCCAATCAAGAAACTGTCGGCGCGTGCGCGGACTACCTTCAAGTAGGCGGAAGCTATCCGGATTAATCAGCTGCAATGGCAAGGCATGGGCAAGTTGAGAAGCACTGCGCACCGTTTGACCATCGATGCGAATTTGAAAGTCGCCATCTCGAAGGCGGGAGACGCCAAGACTACGCCTGCCTGAATCAAGCCTGACCTCACCAAAAACAGTACAGGCGGGCTGATCAAACTGAATGACTGGCTGATGTCGGGTGGTACGAAATGAGCGCGCCATACCCAGCAGGTGTATCGATTCAAGCAGGCTGGTCTTACCGCTGCCATTGGCCCCGGAAAGAATATTGATGCGCGGAGAGGGGGAGAGGCTCACCGCGCCCAAGTTGCGAAGCGCGGTGATATTCAAGCGGAAAAGCGACAAGGGAAAACTACAGGCGCATCGGCATAACAACGTAAGCAGATTCGTCGTTATCAAACTCTTGCACCAACGCGCTGCTGTTGGAGTCAGAAAGAATCAGACGGACCTTATCGGTAACCATTACCGACATGACATCCAGCAAATAACTGACGTTGAAACCAATCTCCAGATTGCCGCCGGCATAATCAACAGCAACTTCTTCTTCAGCCTCTTCCTGCTCCGGGTTGTTGGCCTGAATCTTTAACAATCCAGATTCCAGTTGCAGACGAATACCGCGGTACTTCTCGTTCGACAAAATAGCCGTCCGGGTGAAGGCCTCGCGAAGTGTCTGCCGGTCAGCCACCACAAGCTTGTCGCCGCCCTTGGGTAAAACACGCTCATAATCCGGAAACTTGCCGTCCACCAGCTTGGAGGTAAACGTAAACTCGCTGGTCGTGGCGCGTATGTGATGCTGGCCAAGTACGATAGCCACTTCAGCATCCTGATCAGTCAGCAGCCTTGCCAATTCGAGAATGCCCTTACGCGGAACGATGATCTGATGTTTCTCCTGCTGCTCGATAGGTGCAGACAAGGAACACATCGCCAGGCGATGACCGTCCGTGGCAACCGCGCGTAATACGTTCGCACCAACCTCAAGCAGCATTCCGTTGAGGTAATAACGCACATCTTGCTGCGCCATAGCGAAACTGGTGCGCTCGATCAGGCGACGAACTTTGGTTTGAGGCAGATTGATCACCAGAGAAGCTTGACCTTCCTCGGAGGTGGGGAAGTCATTGGCGGGCAAGGTCGAAAGGGTAAAACGACTGCGCCCGGCCTTGATCAGGACTTTCTGCTCTTCAAGCCGGATGTCGATCAACGCATCGGCAGGCAGGCTTTTGCAAATATCCATGAGTTTACGTGCAGGGACAGTAATCTCCCCAGGTTCAGCCTTTTCCTCCAGAGCAACGCGCCCAATCAGTTCGACTTCCAGATCGGTACCGGTCAAGGAGAGGTGCTGGCCCTCAACTACCAGCAATACGTTGGACAGAACGGGCAGCGTCTGTCGGCGCTCTACAACGCCAGCAACCAACTGCAGAGGTTTCAACAGGGCTTCGCGCTGAATGGTGAAGTGCATGATCTGGTCCCTTGCCTGAGTGTTGAATTAACGAATCAAGTTGTCAGTGTACGTAACAGGTTTTTGTAATCTTCGCAGATATCAGCATCCGTCTCTCTGAGTTCTGCGATCTTACGACAAGCATGTAAAACAGTTGTGTGGTCTCGGCCACCAAATGCATCACCAATCTCCGGAAGACTGTGGTTGGTCAATTCTTTGGAGAGGGCCATGGCCACCTGTCGGGGGCGGGCCACTGAACGTGAACGGCGTTTTGAAAGCATGTCGGAAATTTTGATCTTGTAGTATTCCGCGGCAGTTCGCTGAATATTATCGATGCTGACCAATTTGTCTTGCAGGGCCAGCAAATCTTTCAATGATTCACGAATGAGATCTATGGAGATTTCCTTACCCATGAAGTGCGCATGAGCGATGACGCGCTTCAAGGCACCTTCCAGTTCGCGAACATTGGAGCGGATTTTCTGTGCGATAAAAAACGCCGCATCATGGGGAAGATCAACCTTCGCCTGATCGGCTTTCTTCATCAGAATTGCCACGCGTGTTTCCAGTTCAGGAGGCTCAACAGCAACCGTCAGCCCCCAACCGAAACGGGACTTCAAACGCTCCTCAAGCCCGTCAATTTCCTTGGGATAACGATCACTGGTCAGAATCACTTGCTGACCACCCTCAAGAAGGGCGTTGAACGTATGAAAGAATTCTTCCTGCGAACGTTCCTTCTTGGCAAAGAACTGAATGTCATCAATCAGCAGTGCATCGACGGAACGATAAAATCGTTTGAATTCGTTTATGGCATTCAGCTGCAATGCCTTGACCATGTCCGCCACAAAACGCTCTGAATGCAAGTACACAACTTTGGCGTTGGGATTCTTTTTTAACAGATGGTTACCCACTGCATGCATCAAGTGGGTTTTGCCCAGTCCGACGCCTCCATACAGGAACAGCGGGTTATAACCGTGCTTGGGATTGTCCGCGACCTGCCAGGCCGCCGCTCGCGCCAGCTGGTTGGATTTACCTTCTACAAAGTTTTCAAAGGTGAATGTGCGGTTGAGGTAGTTACTGTGCTTGATAGCACCTTCTACCTGAACGCTCCGATCGACGCTTGCTGCCGGGGTTGGCTGAACAGGCTCCGGGATTGAACTCGTGGCAACTTGCCGCTCACCCAAGGTAGCAGCCGGCAAATCTGCGCGTTTAACCGGAGCCGGAATCTGTGCCGGCGCGGGACTCGAGCGCTTGCTGCCAATCAACATGGAAACCCTTGGTGGTTCTGCATCTGCGCGCTCCTCGAGCAAGGCAAGCAAACGACCCAGGTACTTATCATTTACCCAATCAAGAACAAACCGATTCGGGGCAAAAACCCGCAGTTCATCATCACTGGCTTCCACTTGAAGTGGGCGAATCCAGGTATTGAATTGCTGAGCTGGCAGTTCATCGCGTAACAACTCGACACACTGCAACCAAAGTTCCACAGACACGCGGCGCCCCCCATTGGGTAACAAATTCGGACTCGATTGTAACGGCCTGCAATAGGGTTATCCACATAAGAAATTTTTATACAAAATAAAAATCGCCAGTTATCCAGACCCTAATAAAATTCCGTCTGAAAATTGGATTAATTGTGGATATACGCTGCCTGACAATCCAAGGTGACACTGCTCAAGCGCGATTCAAGGCCATGGCAATACACCTTCAGCCGAATTTTCCACAATCATCTGTGGACTTATTCACGCAAGTAAAAATTAATAAAGTCATTAAATATCAGTTAGATATAAAATTTATATACGCTTCTTAAGATCTATCCACAGAGATCACCCGAAAGGATCTGCTGTCTTCGCGGAAGACATCAACGGATTTGCCCGAAAATTCCCTCTGCACAGCAAAGAAAAAACGATATCAAATTGACCTGCAGGCCTTGTTTCTCTAGAATGCGCGGTCTCTTTAAACGGGAGCTACTTCCAGCTCCTCAGTAACTACCAGGTAAGCATCATGAAACGTACTTTCCAGCCAAGCACAATCAAGCGCGCTCGTACCCATGGTTTCCGTGCCCGTATGGCCACCAAAAACGGTCGCACCGTTCTGTCCCGTCGTCGCGCCAAAGGCCGCAAGCGTCTGGCTGTTTGACCGATACAGCACGCAGGGTGAATCAGGATTTCAGCAGAAACAAACGTCTGCTGATTCCGAGCCAGTTCAAGGCAGTTTTTGATTCACCCAGTGGCAAGATTCCTGGCAAGAATGTTCTGCTTCTTGCTCGCGAAAACGGTTTGGATCATCCGCGCATCGGCATGGTGATCGGCAAAAAAAGCGTAAAGCTTTCCGTTGAGCGAAATCGCCTCAAACGACTGATTCGAGAATCCTTCCGATTGCATCAAGAATTCCTTGGTGGTTGGGATATCGTTGTCGTTGCGCGAAAAGGGATGTCTGATTCAGACAATGTCGAGACCTCTCGGCAGTTCAGCAAGTTCTGGAAACGCCTTGCGCGCTCACAGAAAACTGAACAACAACCTGCTACCGATTCGGGAGTGGCGTAAAGCCAAGATGCGTAAACTGGCCCTCGGCACAATCCAGTTTTACCGTTATGCCATCAGCCCTCTGATGGCAAGCCACTGTCGTTTCTATCCTTCCTGCTCGTGTTACGCCTATGAAGCAATTGAACAGCACGGGATTGCCCATGGTGGCTGGTTGGCCTTGCGCAGATTAGGCCGCTGTCACCCCTGGAATCCAGGCGGATACGATCCTGTACCTCAACTCAAATCTCCCCGATCCCCTTCGCTGGTCGAGTAATCATGGATATCAAACGCACACTCCCGATAGTTGCTCTGGCAGTTGTTTCATACCTGATGGTTCTGCAATGGAATGAAGACTACGGTCAGATTGTTCAACCTCAAGTTGAAACCACTGCAGCTGTTAGCGAATCGTCTATCCCGGTGGCTCCGAACACGGCTGATGGAGCAGCGTCGGATGTTCCCAAGACCGATCTGAGCTCACAGGACAAACCTGTCGACTCTGCTGCCGCCAGCACTGATTTGATCCGTGTAGAAACCGATGTGTTGCAGCTGGCGATTGATCCGCGTGGTGGCGATGTCGTTCAGTTGAAACTGCCCAAATATCCACTGAACCAGAGCAATCCTGAGGTTGCTTTTCAACTCTTCAATAACAATCCGCAGCAGCTGTATATCGCTCAGAGCGGACTGACCGGGACTGATGGACCCGATGCCCGTGCAACGGGGCGGCCCTTGTATTCCACTGAGAAGCGCGAATACCGGCTGGCTGATGGCGAGGACGTACTGGTCGTTGATTTGAAGTTTAATGAGGCCGGCGTCGATTACATCAAGCGCTTTACCCTCAAGCGTGGTCAATACGATCTCGATGTTAAGTTCAAAGTAGACAACCAAAGCAGTTCGCCATGGTCAGGAAACCTGTTTGCACAACTCAAGCGTGACAACAGTGCTGATCCCTCCTCAACCACAGCCACTGGTACTGCGACCTATCTGGGAGCAGCAATCTGGACGCCTGAAAAACCTTACAAGACTATTTCCATGTCGACCATGGATGACCAGTTTCCGTCAGAGAAAATCGATGGCGGCTGGGTTGCATGGTTGCAACATTATTTCGTCACCTCGTGGGTATCTGCGAAGGATCAGAGCAATCTGGTCAGTGCGCGAAAGGACAGTCAGGGTAACTACATCGTGGGTTTCACCGGACCCGCAATCAATGTGCCCGCTGGCGGCCAAGCAGAAGCGAGCGCAACCCTGTACGCAGGGCCCAAGGATCAGGGTGAACTGAAAACGCTGTCTCCCGGATTGGAGTTGACCGTCGATTACGGAATGCTCTGGTTTATTGCCCAGCCGATTTTCTGGCTACTGGAAAATATTCACGCGGTGCTGGGCAATTGGGGTTGGTCGATAATTGTCTTGACCGTGATTATCAAACTTTTGTTTTTCCCGCTTTCCGCAGCCAGTTACAAATCCATGGCGCGTATGCGGGCAGTGGCGCCAAAACTGGCCGCATTGAAAGAACAGTTTGGTGACGACCGGCAGAAGATGTCGCAAGCCATGATGGAGTTGTACAAGAAGGAAAAAATCAATCCGCTCGGCGGCTGCCTGCCAATTCTGGTGCAGATGCCTGTATTCCTGGCGTTGTACTGGGTACTTCTAGAAAGTGTTGAAATGCGTCAGGCGCCCTGGATGTTCTGGATTACTGACTTGTCGATCAAGGATCCATACTTCCTGCTGCCGATCATCATGGGGGTGACCATGTTCATCCAGATGCAACTGAATCCGACTCCTCCGGATCCGATGCAGGCCAAAGTGATGAAATTGATGCCTATCATCTTTACCTTCTTTTTCCTCTGGTTCCCTGCCGGTCTGGTGTTGTACTGGGTAGTCAACAACATCCTGTCAATTGCGCAGCAGTGGTACATTACCCGGCAAATCGAAGCGGCCAGCAAAGCCAACTGATCAAGCCTGTTAATAAGACGCCCCCTCGTGGGGCGTCTTGCTATCCAGCATAAAGAGGGTCCGGCGATGACCAGCAACCTTAAAGACACCATTGCGGCGGTAGCGACTGCACAGGGCAGGGGAGGAGTTGGTATCGTCAGAGTATCGGGGCCCGCTGCATACTCGCTGGCCTTGACCATCAGTGGGAAGTCACCCAAAGCCCGGCATGCGCATTACGGACCATTTTATGCAGAGGATGGACAGATACTCGACGAAGGGTTACTGCTGTACTTCCCAGGTCCACATTCGTTCACAGGCGAAGATGTAGTTGAGTTTCAAGGCCACGGCGGCCCCATCGTGCTGGATATGCTGGTACAGCGTTGTCTGCAGCTCGGAGCCAGGCCAGCAAGACCCGGAGAGTTCAGCGAGAGGGCCTTTCTTAACGACAAGCTGGACCTCGCACAGGCAGAAGCCATCGCCGATTTGATTGAAGCCACTTCCGCCCAGGCAGCGCGTAATGCCCTGCGCTCACTGCAAGGCGAGTTTTCAAAACGGATTAATCAGCTAACAGAAAAACTGATAGAACTGAGAATCTACGTTGAAGCCGCCATAGACTTTCCCGAAGAAGAAATAGACTTTCTGGCAGACGGCCATGTGCTGAATCTACTCGATGGTATCCGCGGCGAATTGCAGCATGTCCTCAAACAAGCCAATCAGGGAGCGCTTCTGCGCGACGGCATGACGGTTGTTATAGCCGGTCGACCGAATGCCGGTAAATCCAGCTTGCTCAATGCGCTGGCCGGCCGTGAAGCCGCCATTGTGACGGCCATTGCAGGCACCACTCGCGACGTCCTGCGTGAGCACATCCACATCGATGGAATGCCGCTGCACATCATCGATACAGCCGGTCTGCGTACTACCAGCGATCAGGTTGAAAAGATCGGTGTGGCGCGCGCACTGACTGCCATCAGCGAAGCTGACCGTATCCTGCTGGTGGTGGATGCCACATCCATTGAAGCCACGGATCCATTTGCACTGTGGCCCGAATTTCTGCAGGAAAATCCGCCGCTTGAGAAGGTTACCCTGATTCGCAACAAGGTCGATCTGACCAATGAAAGCATCCGTCTGGAAACATGCAATGACGGGCATGTGACGGTCAGTCTGAGTGCTAAATCGACTGCCGGTCTGGACCTTCTGCGTGAACATCTCAAAACCACCATGGGCTATGCACAAACCTCCGAAAACACTTTCAGCGCTCGCCAAAGACATGTTCAGGCCTTGCTCAGGGCGCAACAGTCACTCGATCACGGAAGAGCACAATTAACGGCTACAGGTGCCGGTGAATTGCTCGCAGAAGACCTGCGCCAAGCACAGAAATTGCTGGGTGAAATTACCCGTGCGTTCAGTTCCGATGACTTGCTGGGGCGAATTTTCTCCAGTTTCTGCATTGGTAAATGAGTCAAACCCAGACTTAAACCTGTTCAAAACTCCCAAAACCGCTTCTTTTGACCGAAAGATCCGGCCCTGAGCTTTGTGGAAAAACGGGGTTAGACCTCGTTAATAAGCATGGGTTAACTCAGTGCATAAGTTGTCCTGTGCATAACTAGCGCTTCCACACACAGCATACCTACCGCTTCTACCCTTGATACGGGCAGCTAAATCACAGATTTTCATTTCTCTACAAGCCATTAAAATAAAGGCCTACAGAATCTTATCAACAGAAACTGTTCACACCATAAATAAAAACAAAAAGAGTCTTTATAAGAATTCTTTCTTTTTTATTCTTGTTTACTGAGCAGTCGTGACGGCTTGGTTATTTTTTGTTCAAAGCGCTTCTTACAAGAAGCCTAAATCCCTATACTTGCCGACCTTTCAGATAGCCCCTTGATAGAACAGGCACGAGGTGCATGGTGGATTTTCCTTCCCGTTTTGATGTGATCGTGATTGGTGGTGGACATGCCGGTACCGAAGCTGCTCTCGCAGCGGCGCGTATGGGTGTGAAAACACTGTTGCTGACACACAACATCGAAACACTGGGCCAGATGAGCTGTAATCCCGCCATTGGTGGAATCGGCAAGAGTCATCTGGTCAAGGAAATCGATGCGTTGGGCGGTGCCATGGCGCATGCGACAGACAAGGGCGGAATTCAGTTTCGAGTGCTCAACAGCCGCAAGGGCCCCGCAGTGCGTGCCACACGGGCACAAGCAGACAGGGTGCTATACAAGGCAGCTATTCGCAGCATTCTGGAAAACCAGCCGAACCTGTGGATATTTCAACAGGCCTGCGATGATCTGATCGTCGAACAGGATCAGGTCCGCGGCGTGGTGACTCAGATGGGGCTGCGATTCTTGGCAGAATCGGTTGTGTTGACCACTGGAACCTTTCTCGGTGGACTTATCCACATAGGCATGCAGAACTATTCGGGCGGACGCGCTGGTGATCCCCCGTCAATCGCGTTGGCCAATCGGCTGCGTGAGTTGCCGCTACGTGTAGGTCGCTTGAAAACGGGCACACCACCACGGATTGATGGTCGTTCGGTTGATTATTCGGTCATGACCGAACAACCAGGCGACACGCCGATTCCGGTCATGTCATTTATGGGGTCGAAAGAAGATCATCCGGCTCAAGTCAGCTGCTGGATTACCCATACCAATGCCCGCACCCATGAAATAATCGCCAGCAATCTCGATCGCTCACCCATGTACTCGGGTGTCATCGAAGGAATAGGTCCGCGTTACTGTCCATCGATCGAAGACAAGATTCATCGGTTTGCTGACAAGCAAAGCCATCAGGTCTTCATCGAACCAGAAGGTCTCCACACCCATGAGTTGTATCCGAACGGAATCTCCACATCCCTGCCGTTCGATGTTCAACTGCAAATTGTTCGTTCGATCCGCGGTATGGAAAACGCTCACATCGTCCGGCCTGGCTATGCCATCGAATACGACTATTTCGATCCACGGGACCTGAAGTACAGCCTGGAAACCAAGGTCATTGCAGGATTGTTTTTTGCCGGACAAATTAACGGCACCACCGGCTACGAAGAAGCCGGTGCACAAGGGTTGTTGGCTGGTACCAATGCAGCCTTGCGTGCTCAGCAAATGGACAGCTGGTGCCCGCGCCGGGACGAGGCATACATCGGTGTACTGGTCGATGATCTGATTACACTGGGTACACAGGAGCCGTATCGGATGTTCACCTCCCGCGCCGAATATCGTTTGATACTGCGCGAGGATAATGCCGATTTGCGACTGACCGAAAAAGGTCGTGAATTGGGTCTGGTTGATGACCAGCGCTGGGCTGCATTTGAAACCAAGCGCGAAGCCATTCTCAAAGAAGAACAACGGCTGAAAAACACCTGGGTGCGTCCAGGAACCACTCAGGGCGATTCAATCGCCTTGCGCTTCGGAACGCCGCTGGCCCATGAGTACAATTTGTTGAATTTACTGTCGCGCCCAGAAATTGATTACTGCGGGCTGATGGAAATCACCGGTGCCGGTGCAGAAGATCCGCAGGTTGCTGAACAAGTCGAGATAAAGACCAAGTACGCAGGCTACATTGAGCGGCAGCAGGAAGAAATTCAGCGCCTGCGTGCCAGTGAAGAGGTGCGCCTGCCCAGTGATATCGACTACAGCGCAATCACCGGATTGTCGAAAGAAATTCAACACAAACTGGGTCTGAGTCGCCCTGAAACACTCGGCCAGGCTTCACGTATCCCGGGCGTTACCCCTGCCGCCATCTCCTTGCTGCTGATCAACCTGAAAAAGCGTGGTGCAGCCCAGCAACTGGAGCAAAGTGCGTGAATTGTGCAGTAACCGGTTTGCATGCGGATGAACTCAGGCGCGGAGCCGAAGAACTGGGTATCAAATTGAATCCAGTTCAGGAAACTCAGCTGCTGGCTTACCTGGCTTTGCTGATTAAATGGAACAAAGCCTACAACCTGACAGCGGTTCGAGATCCCGATGAAATGGTGTCTCGTCATCTGCTGGACAGCTTGAGTGTAGTGCCCCATGTGGCTGAAGCGGGCCAGCATTGGCTGGATGTCGGTAGCGGTGGTGGCATGCCAGGCATACCGTTGGCGATCATGTTTGCGGATGCGCAGTTCACCTTGCTGGATTCCAATGGCAAAAAGACCCGATTCCTTACCCAGGTCAAACTGGAACTGAAATTGGATAACCTTGAGGTTATCCACAGCCGGGTCGAATCTTTCAAGCCCGCCCGCCCTTTTGAGGGTATTTGTTCCCGGGCCTTCAGCTCACTGGAAGATTTTGCCAATTGGACGCGTCACCTTGGCGGACCGGATACGCGCTGGCTGGCGATGAAAGGAGTACATCCGGACGAAGAACTGCAGGTTTTGCCAGCTGATTTCAA
>ERZ1645185.929-NODE-929-length-12345-cov-27.614483_pt1 | contig 12345 bp, 16 predicted proteins | sample MGYA00575351_ERZ1645185 | MGnify/ENA primary metagenome ERZ1645185 (study PRJEB40838, sample SAMN11284767) | freshwater sediment metagenome | isolation source: river sediment | host: Sediment | place: India: Jana village, Kanpur | collected 2015-12-17 ...
CGAGCGGCGTGGATCGCGAACCGGGCGAGATCACCGCGCGGCGCACGCCGGCGGCGACAAAGCCGGCAGCGAGGGCAACCGACCAACGGAAGTTGAGCGTACCCGTATGCATCCCGCGCGCTGCCTGGAACCGGTGCGCCTAGCGCACCCGCTCCTTCATCGCGCGCTGTGCCTCGCGCTTGGTTTCCTTGTCCTGCTGGTCGGCCCGCTTGTCGTGCTGCTTCTTGCCCTTGGCCAGGCCGATTTCGAGCTTGATGCGCCCGCGCAGGAAATGCAGGTCGAGCGGGACGAGGGCGTAGCCGGCACGCTCGACCTTCCCGATCAGCTTGGCAATCTCGCGACCATGCAGCAGAAGTTTGCGGGTCCGCGTCGGATCGTGGCTGACGTGGCTGGAGGCGGTCGACAAGGGGGTGATGTGCATCCCGATCAGGAACAATTCGCCACTGCGGATGATGACGTAGGATTCCTTGATGTTCATCCGGCCGGCACGGATCGCCTTGACCTCCCATCCCTCGAGGGCGATCCCGGCCTCGTACTTCTCTTCGATGAAGTAGTCGTGGAAGGCTTTTTTATTGACCGTGATGCTCATGCCGCCGGCGATCCTTTAAAATCCGGGATTCTACAGGAAACACGAACCCGCTCCGGGCATGGCTCTGGTCGAGAAAACCGTCCTCATCGCGCAATCCGCCGAACGCATGTTCGACCTCGTCGACCGTTGCGAGGACTACCCGGAATTCCTGCCGTGGTGTGGACGCACCGAGGTGAAGTTCCGCGATGCGACCAAGACGGTCGCCACCCTGTTCGTGAACTACCATAGCGTGACCACGTCGTTTACGACCGAAAACGACAAGGCTTACCCCGAGTCGATGCTGATCCGCCTGATCGACGGTCCGTTTCGCCGCCTCGAAGGGTCATGGCACTTCAGGGCGCTTGCGGAGAATGCCTGCAAGATTGAATTCCGGCTGCACTACGAGTTTTCCAGCAAGGTGTTCGAAAAGGTCATCGGGCCGGTGTTCAGCCATATCGCAAACACCTTCGTCGATGCCTTCGTGCGCCGCGCCGGGCAGGTTTACGGAGAAGGAAATGTCTGAGCTGATTAACGTCGAGGTCTGCTACGCCCTGCCCGAGCGGGCGGAACTGGTGGCTCTGCGCCTGCCTGCCGGGGCCACGCTGCAACAGGCGCTGGAGGCCTCCGGCCTGCTGGCCAAGTACCCGGAAATCGACCTCAAGAAAAACAAGTTTGGCATATTCGCCAAGCTATCGAAGCCTGATGCCTTGTTGCGCGACCGTGACCGCGTGGAAATCTATCGCCCGCTGATCGCGGATCCCAAGGAGGTGCGCAAGCAGCGTGCCGCCGAGGGCAAGGTGATGAAGAAGGGGGCCGGGGACGTCGAGTCAGAAGGCTGAGGAGGGCACGCCTGCCGCCTGCACCGCCTAGTTGCAGGCTTCAGCGATAGCCCGTTGCGCCCGCTCGATTTCGCTAGCGCGCGCGGCGTCGTCCATCAACATTTCGCCGCCCTTGCCATCGGGAACAAGCATTCTCCGCCCGGATTCAAGGGCTGATGCCTGCATGCGAGCACGCTCGCAATTTTCGCGCTTCTGGGTTGCAGCTGCCTGTTCCTTGGCGTCCTTGTCGGCTTTTTCGCGGGCTTCCTGCTGGCGCTTGCGGAAATCCATGTCCTTCTCGGCCGTTGTCTTGGGTGCATCAGCGGCCTTGGCAGCAGCCTCGGCGGGTGCTCCACCGAGCGTGCGAGCGCCCTGTGCCGAACCCGGCGGGGGGGTGTCCGAAATGACCGTGCGGCCGCGGCTGTCCTTGTACTGGTAGGTCTGGGCGTGGGCAGCGGTGCCAGCGATTGTCACAACGATGCCGGCGGCGAGGATCAGGGCACGATTCATGGTCATCCGGAGTTCTTGGTGATTTCGGTATAATACGGCTTTGTGACCTTGGAACAAAGGCCATGCGACTTTTGCAAAAAGCCCTGACTTTCGACGACGTCCTGCTCGTCCCCGCCCATTCCCAGATCCTTCCGCGCGACGTCAGCCTCGCGACGCGCCTGACCCGCAACATCACGCTGCAGTTGCCGCTGTTGTCCGCCGCGATGGACACGGTAACCGAGGCGCGTCTGGCGATCGCCCTTGCCCAGGAAGGCGGCATCGGCATCATCCACAAGAACCTGACGGCGCGCGCCCAGGCTGCCGAGGTGGCCAAGGTCAAGCGTTTCGAGTCGGGCATCCTGAAGGATCCGATTACCATCCAGCCGACGATGACCGTCCGCGATGTGCTGGAAATCACGCGCCAGCACCGGATTTCCGGCTTGCCGGTGGTTGACCGTGCCGGCAAGGTCGTCGGTATCGTGACCAACCGCGACCTGCGCTTCGAGACCAATCTCGACCAGCCCGTGAAGGCCATCATGACGCCGCGCAAGCGCCTGGTGACGGTCAAGGAGGGCGCCAGTGTCGAGGACGCCAAGGAATTGCTGCGTGAGCACCGCCTCGAGCGGGTGCTGGTCATTGACGACGATTTCCACCTGCGCGGCCTGATCACGGTCAAGGACATTCTCAAGTCGACCGAGCACCCGCTCGCCAACAAGGATGCCTCCGGCCGCCTGCGCGCCGGAGCCGCGGTCGGCGTGGGCGCCGGAACGGAAGAGCGCGTGGCGCTGCTGGCCGAGGCTGGCATCGACGTCATCGTCGTCGATACGGCACACGGCCACTCCCAGGGCGTGCTTGACCGCGTCAACTGGGTCAAGAAGAATTTTCCGCATATCGAGGTGGTCGGTGGCAACATCGCGACTGCCGATGCGGCCCGTGCGCTGGTTGACCACGGCGCGGACGCGGTCAAGGTCGGCATCGGCCCGGGCTCGATCTGTACGACCCGCATCGTTGCCGGTGTCGGCGTGCCGCAGATCACGGCCATCCAGAACGTTTCGGAAGCCCTCAAGGGCAGCGGCGTACCGATGATCGCAGACGGCGGCATCCGCTATTCGGGCGACATTGCCAAGGCGATCGCCGCCGGCGCCGACACGGTCATGCTGGGCGGCCTGTTTGCCGGCACCGAGGAAGCCCCGGGCGAAGTCGAGCTCTTCCAGGGGCGCTCGTACAAGTCCTACCGGGGCATGGGTTCGCTGGGTGCGATGCAGGCCGGTTCGTCGGACCGCTACTTCCAGGACAATACGGCCAATGTCGACAAGTTCGTTCCGGAAGGCATCGAAGGTCGCGTTCCCTACAAGGGTTCCGTACTCGCCGTGATCCACCAGCTAATGGGCGGTCTGCGCTCGTCGATGGGCTACCTGGGCTGCGCGACCATTGCCGACGTGCATGCCAAGGCCGCCTTCGTCGAAATCACCTCGGCCGGCGTGCGCGAATCCCATGTCCATGACGTCCAGATCACCAAGGAAGCGCCAAACTACCACGTCGAATGACGCGTCCGCTGTTCCGCAGGGCGGCTCCGCGAGCCGCCCTTCTTCATTCAAGGTCCTGAAGATGGCTCACCAGAAGATACTGATCCTCGATTTCGGCTCCCAGGTCACCCAGCTCATCGCGCGCCGGGTGCGCGAGCAGCAGGTCTATTGCGAGCTCCATCCCTTCGATGTCTCCGAGGATTTCATTCGCAGTTTCGCGCCGCAGGGCATCATCCTTTCCGGCGGCCCGAACTCGGTCTACGAGGCGCTCGACTGGAAGGCACCGCAGGTGGTTTTCGAGTTGGGCGTGCCGGTGCTAGGGATTTGCTACGGGATGCAGACGATGGCCCAGCAACTGGGCGGCAAGGTCGAAAGTTCCGGCAAGCGCGAGTTCGGCTTCGCAGAAGTTCGTGCACGTGGACATTCCCGCCTGTTCAATGGCATCCAGGACCGCACCAACGCCGAAGGCCACGGTCTGCTCGAAGTCTGGATGAGCCACGGCGACAAGGTCACGGAGCTACCGGACGGCTTCAAGGTCATCGGCAGCAGCGAATCCTGCCCGGTGGCCGCGATGGCTGACGAAGCGCGCCGCTTCTACGCCGTGCAATTCCACCCGGAAGTGACCCACACGATCAAGGGCAAGGCCATGATCGAGCGCTTTGTGCATGACATTTGCGGCTGTGGACACGACTGGAACATGCCCGACTACGTGAATGAGGCGATCGCGAAGGTACGCGCCCAGGTCGGCTCGGAGGAGGTGATTCTCGGGCTTTCCGGCGGCGTCGACTCGTCGGTGGTCGCGGCGCTGCTCCATCGTGCCATCGGCGATCAGCTGACCTGCGTCTTCGTCGACAATGGCCTCTTGCGCCTCAACGAAGGCGAGCAGGTCATGCAGACCTTCGCCCGCAATCTCGGGGTCAAGGTCATTCATGTCGATGCCACCGAACAGTTCATGGGGCACCTGAAGGGCGTTTCCGACCCGGAGCAGAAGCGCAAGATCATCGGCCGCGAATTCGTCGAAGTCTTCCAGACCGAGGCGGCCAAGCTGCCAAATGCCCGTTGGCTGGCGCAGGGCACGATCTATCCCGACGTCATCGAGTCGGCCGGCGCCAAGACCGGCAAGGCCCATGCGATCAAGAGCCATCACAATGTCGGCGGCCTGCCCGAAACCCTCAACCTGAAGCTGCTCGAGCCGCTGCGCGAGTTGTTCAAGGACGAAGTGCGCGAGCTGGGAATCGCCCTCGGGTTGCCGCACGAAATGGTTTACCGCCATCCGTTCCCCGGGCCGGGACTCGGCGTTCGCATCCTCGGCGAGGTTAAAAAGGAATTTGCCGACCTGTTGCGCCGTGCCGATGCCATCTTCATCGACGAATTGCGCGCCGCCGACTGGTACGACAAGACCAGCCAGGCATTCGCCGTGTTCCTGCCGGTCCGTTCGGTCGGTGTCATGGGTGACGGCCGCACCTACGAGTATGTCGTCGCACTGCGTGCAGTCCAGACACAGGACTTCATGACTGCCCACTGGGCAGAACTGCCCCACAGCCTGCTGGGCAAGGTCTCCAATCGCATCATCAACGAAGTGCGCGGCATCAACCGGGTGGTGTACGACATCTCGGGCAAACCGCCGGCGACCATCGAGTGGGAGTAAGCGGCCTGGCGCTCGCCGGCGTCGGCGACGAGTTCTTCATGCGCGAGGCAATCCTCCAGGCGCGGGCAGCCGAATGCCTGGGCGAGGTTCCGGTAGGCGCCGTGGTCGTCCGCGAGGGGGTCATCATCGCGCGCGGGTTCAACAGCCCGATTGGCGAAAGCGATCCCACGGCCCATGCCGAAATTGCCGCCCTGCGCGCGGCAGCGCGCGCGCTCGGTAACTATCGCCTGCCTGGGTGTGACCTGTTCGTTACCCTTGAACCCTGCGCCATGTGCGCCGGGGCGATCATGCATGCGCGGCTGGCGCGCGTGGTCTATGGCGCCCGTGACCCGAAAACGGGCGTCCATGGCAGCATCCTCGACCTGTTTGCCGAAGAGCGCCTGAACCACCACACGGAAGTCGTTGGCGGAATCCTCGCGGAAGAGTGCAGCGCGCTCCTCTCCGGTTTCTTCGCAGAACGGCGGCGCAAGGCGTCGTGAAGATCGTCATTTCTGTCGCCCGCCAGACCCTGCGCCTGCTCGACGACGACGGCGGCCTGTTGCGCGAGTATCGGGTTTCCACCGCCACGGCTGGGGTGGGGGAGATCACCGGCAGTTTCCGCACGCCGCGCGGTCGCCACCTGGTCAGGGCAAAAATCGGGCGAGATGCCCCGGAAAACACGATATTCGTGCGCCGCCGGCCGACCGGCGAGGTCTGGTCACCCGAGTTCGGTGCCCTGCACCCCGGTCGGGACTGGATATTGACGCGCATCCTCTGGCTCTCGGGCTGCGAGCCTGGCCGTAACCGCCTTGGGAATGTCGATACCATGCGGCGCTACATCTACATCCATGGCACGCCGGATGGCGTCGAGATGGGAGTTCCCGGCTCGCACGGCTGCATTCGCATGCGCAACGCAGACATCGTCGAGTTGTTCGATCTGGTCCCGCCTTATACGCCGGTCGAAATCCGCGAAGACTGAAACAGTTTTCCGTCAGGCCCGAAGCTGCGCTCCTCGAAGCGCAGATGTCCGTCAGCAGCCACCGTCAGTACCGTCGACGCTCGCGTCCCATAGGCCGGCGAGCGGACGAAGATGGCCGACAGCATCCGCTCCCACTCGAGCGGCACACCGGTCTCAGGAAGTTCGGTATCGGGAACGATCTCGTCGTCGGCGAGAATGCCGAACATCGGCTCGGGGTCAGGAAGATTGCCCAAGGCAACGGCGAAGCGCTCACGGGCGGTCAGCAGCTTCGGCCACGGGCTGTCAAGAAGGTGGTTGGACAGCCCGTAGATCCCGGGCGGAAGCTCGCGGGCCTTAACCGAGTCCCGGTTGCTGCAGTACCATAGACTCCGACCGTCACTAGCCAGCAGGTTGAATCCAGCATAGGCCGCGCCGTCCACCTGCCGGCAATAATGCGCAGCTGAAATATCGCTGGCAAGGAAGCGCAGCGGCAACTCGCCCCGGGAAACGCGGCCAGACTCCCTGCCGGGCTCGCGGACATTGGTGACTGCTGCGAAGCGGCCGCCACGCCCGATTCCCAGCCAGGTACCACCCGCCTCGAGATCGCGGCCGCCATAGGTGCCGGGGTGGTCCGCCCACTCGGCTGCAGCCGAAGTTGGCCGACGGTGGAATTCGTCTCGGTTGGCGGCAACGGCGAGCGTAAACCCGGGATGCGCGCGCCAGCCGACGACGATAAGGCACATTTCTGCCCGTCAGGCGGGGTTGACCGCAGCAGCGTCGATTGCCGGTCCGTCGAGTCCGCCAAGACGCAGGCTGGCCGCGTAGTTTGACTGGATGACCGCAAGGCCGGCCCAATCGCCATCCGGTGACAGTGCGCCCGAGACGACCATGCCGCAGGCCTGGTCGGGATTTTCTGGGGAGTGGAGCGCGGTGCCGGCGATGAGTGGCTGTTCGGCGGCGATGCGGTACAGATGACGCTTGACCTTGCCCAGATACTGGGTGCGGGCGACAATTTCCTGCCCAGGGTAGCAGCCCTTGTGGAAACTGACGCCGCCGATCTTTTCGAAATCGGCCATCTGGGGCACAAACTCCTCGCGGGTGGCAGCGCTGATCAGCGGGAAGCCGGCCACGACATCGAGCCAGCGCCAAGCCGGGATACCGGCCGGCGAGGCCTTGACCGAAAGCTTCTGCCAGATGCCCGGGGCTTCAGCAAGCGGAATGCAGGCCACATAGCGCCCGTCATCCAGTGCAATCACCTGGCTGCCAGCCGAATCCGCCGTGACCAGCGTGCCTGTGGGCGGCGCGAGCCCGGCGTCGGCCAAAGCCTCGGCAGCTTGGGCGCCGGCAACGCCGATCAGGACATGCGTATCAGTCAGCGAAGCAAGTCTGACCCGCGAACGGAGCACAAACATCTGCAGGCGCTTGAGGATCGGCGCCTCGAGGTCCGCGGCGATGGCCAGCCGAAAGGCGTTACCGGCGCGCCAGGCAACGAAGCTCGCTTGCATCCTACCCTTGGCGGTACACCACGCCGAGTGTTGGGCCCGGCCCGGAGTGAGATGGTTGATGTCGCTGGTGAGCTGGTTGTGAAGGAAACTCTGCGCATCGTCGCCCGCCGCCTCGATGCAGGCGAGATGGGACAGCGGGACGACGACGGTACGGCTGCGCGCCGCCTGCAGTTCGCCGCCGGCGTCGCCAAAACTCACCGCCTCGTCGCCATCGAAGACGGCGTCCGCGGATTCCAGAAAACTGCGCCAGTTGGGGTTCATGAAGGCTCCTTTCGCTGATCGGCTATTATATCGCCCATGCTTGCTAACCTTGGGCAAGACCGGGCTACCGCCCGCCAGTTCCCTTGCGCACACTCCTGAAATTCTTCGTTCTGCCCGCACTCCTCGTGCTGTCGGTGCTCGCCGGCGCATGGCTATGGTGGATTGACTCCCCGGTGCGCCTTAGCGAGCCGACGGTGGATTTCCGCATTGTCCCTGGCAGTAGCCTGCGTGCCGCGACACGCCAGATGAACGAAGCCGGGGTTGCCGTCGAGCCCGAACTCTTCGCGCTGCTTGCGCGGTTACGCGGCAGTGCGGCCGGTATCAAGGCGGGCAGCTACTCGGTCAACCGCGGCATCACTCCTGAGTTGCTGCTCGCCAAGTTAGCCCGCGGCGACGTTTCGCAAGCGGAGATCGCCCTCGTCGAAGGCCTCACCTTCCGACAGTGGCGTGCGCGCATGGATCGCCACCCGGATTTGCGCCACGACACCGCCGGCCTTTCCGACAGCGAAATCGCGCTGAAGCTCGGGCTCGATGGCATGCCGATCGAGGGCTGGCTGCTGCCCGATACCTATCTATTCGACAAGCAGTCCTCGGACCTCGAACTGATGGCCCGCGCCCATCGCGCGATGCGCAAGCGTCTGGACGAGGCTTGGGCGGGGAGGGCGGCAGGCCTGCCCTATCGCTCGCCTTACGAAGCACTGATCATGGCATCGATCGTCGAAAAGGAGACCGGAAGGGCAGATGACAGGCCGCTTGTCGCCGCCGTATTCGTTAACCGGCTGCGCCGCGGCATGCTACTGCAGACCGATCCGACGGTCATCTACGGGATCGGGGACTCGTTTGACGGCAATCTGCGCAAACGCGACCTGCAGACGGACACCCCGTACAATACCTATACGCGTGCCGGACTCCCGCCTTCACCCATCGCCATGCCGGGACCGGCTGCATTGCTGGCGGCGCTCAATCCGGGAGACAGCTCGGCGCTATATTTCGTCGCGCGGGGCGATGGCAGCAGCCAGTTTTCGCACACCCTTGACGAACACAACCGGGCGGTCAACAAGTACCAGAGAGGCGGCAAGTGAAAGGCAAATTCATTACCTTCGAAGGCATCGATGGTGCTGGCAAGAGCAGCCATGTCGAGTGGTTGGCCGGACACCTGCGCGACGCTGGGCGCGTTGTCCATGTGACGCGAGAGCCGGGTGGCACCGAACTCGGCGAAAAACTGCGCGAATTGCTCCTGGGTACTTCCATGCACCTCGAAACCGAGACGCTGCTGATGTTTGCCGCTCGTCGCGAGCACCTCGCGCGCCTCATCGTGCCGGCTCTCGAGCGAGGCGAGTGGGTCGTCTGCGACCGCTTCAGTGACGCGACATATGCTTATCAAGGCGGTGGGCGAGGGCTGGACCGAAACAAGTTCCTGCAGCTTGAACAATGGGTCCAGGGGCAGTTGCAACCCGACCTGACGCTGCTTTTCGACCTTCCGCTTGACGTGGCACGCGAGCGAATCGTACTGGCCAACCGGGTGCTCGACCGCTTCGAGCAGGAACGCGTCGACTTTCACGAACGCGTCAGGCAAGCCTACCTCGAGCGCGCCCATGCGTCGGCCTCCCGCATGCGCATCGTGGATGGCCAACAGAGCATTGAAGAAATTCGCAGGTTACTTGAAAAAATAGTCGCAGACCTCGGTTAATGAACATTTTTTTGACCCAGACCGCTGCGTGGAACGCGCTCCAGGCGCAACGCCTTCGCCTGCCGCATGCGCTATTGCTGATCGGCCCGCGCGGGGTAGGGAAACTGGCGCTCGCCGAAGCATTCGCGGCGAGCCTCTTCTGCGAGTCGTCGGCCGGCGATGGCCGCGCTTGTGGTCAATGTCCCGCCTGCAACTGGTTCCAGCAGGGACATCATCCGGACTATCGCCTGCTTCAGCCGGACGCATTGAGCGAGGAGGAGGGTGCGGAAGAGGGGGGGCGCAAGGAAAAAGCCAGCCAACAGATCACCATCGACCAGATCCGCGCCCTTGACGACTTCCTGGTGGTGGGAACGCACCGCGCCGGGCTGCGCATCATTGTGGTCAATCCTGCCGAGGCGATGAATCGAAATACGGCCAACGCTGTTCTCAAAACACTTGAAGAACCGCCGCCAGATACATTGTTTTTATTGATATCAAACGAGCCGACACGCTTGTTGCCAACCATCCGCAGTCGTTGCCAGACGGTCGTGGTCAACCTGCCTCCCGCTCGCGAGGCGGTCCGGGCGCTTGCCGAGGACGGCGTGGCCGATGCGGAGCGCTGGCTCGCCCTGGCCGGGGGCGCACCCGGTGTTGCCGCGGAACTTGCGGCCTCCGGTGCCGGCGGTTGGATTGACCTGCTGACAGCGCAACTTGCCGGCTGGCGCGAACTGGACCCGTTGTCAGCTGCGGCACAACTCGAGAAGACGGTCAAGGAAAGCAAGGGGCGCTTGCCTCTGCGCGCCGTCGTCGAAGCGATCCAGAAATGGGCAATAGACCTCAACCTCGCTGCCAGCGGCCTTCAGCCGCGCTATTTTCTGCCGCACCGGGACACAATTACCAGTCTGGCTGATATGATTCCTCCGGCCCGTCTGATCCGCTTCTACAGAGGGCTGCACGAACGCCGGCGCGCCGCGGAGTCACCCCTCAACGCACGCCTGTTCTTCGAGGGCCTGTTCATTGAATACCGCGCGCTTACGAAACCTTGACCGCCCATGACTGACGCCGCCAAAACTGCAGCTGCCGTCCATCGTCCCAGCGTCCTGTCGCTGAACATCAACTCGAAGTCTGCCCTTTACGCGGCGTTCATGCCGCATCTGCGCAACGGAGGGGTCTTCATCCCGACGACCCGCAATTACAACATCGGTGACGAGGTCTTTATGCTGTTGTCCCTGATGGAGGACCCGGCCAAGTTGCCGATCGCCGGCACCGTGGTCTGGGTGACCCCCGCAGGATCCCAGAACGGCCGCGCCCAAGGTATCGGCGTCCATTTCAACAGCGACGAGAGTGGCCAGGAAGCACGCCGCAAGATAGAGGGCCTTCTCGGCGGCGTCCTCCAGTCCACACGACCGACCCATACCCTCTGACGACCAGGATGCTGGTCGATTCCCACTGCCATCTGGATTTCCCGGACCTGGCCAGCGACCTGCCGGGCATCCTCGAGCGAATGCGGACCGCAGGGGTGGGGTGCGCCGTCTGCGTCAGCGTGAACCTTGAGGATTTTCCGCGAGTCCTGGCTCTTTCCGAGCGCCATCCCGAACTCTATGCGACCGTCGGCGTACATCCCGAATATACCGATGCCGAAGAGCCCACCAAGGCACGCCTGCTCGAACTCGCTGCGCACCCGAAGGTGATCGCCATAGGCGAGACCGGCCTCGACTACTATTGGCAGAAGGATCGCCCGGAATGGCAGCGCCAGCGCTTCCGCACGCACATCCGAGCGGCCCGCGATTGCGGAAAACCGCTGGTGGTTCATATGCGCGACGCTGCGGATGACACCTTGGGCATCCTGGCAGAGGAGGAGGCATCAGCGGTCGGCGGCATCATGCACTGCTTTACCGAAACTTGGGATGTCGCACGGCGGGCGCTGGACTTGGGGTTTCTGATTTCGTTCTCGGGCATCGTGACCTTCCGCAACGCCACGGCGATCCATGAGGTCGCACGCATGGCCCCCCTGGACCGGATTCTCGTGGAGACCGACGCACCCTATCTGGCGCCGGTGCCATACCGCGGCAAGCGCAACGAACCTTCCTATGTGCGCCATGTCGCAGAAAGTGTGGCCAGCTTGCGCGGGATTTCGACGGAAGAGGTTGTTTCCGCGACCACAAGTAATTTCTATCGCCTTTTCAATAATTTAGAGAAACCTTCCTGACATGAAACAAAAACTTCCGGCCGTGTTCATCTTGGCATTGCTGCCGCATCTTGGCTTCGCAGCCACTTACGATGACCTGATCAACGCTGCCAAGATGGGCGTCACCGCGGACGTGGCGACCATGGTCGATCGGGGCGCTTCGGTCGACAGTACGGACAAGGAGGGCAATACACTGCTGATGCTCGCTGCCCGCGACGGAAACGACGACACGGTCGCCTACCTGATCAAGAAGAAGGCCAAGTTGAACAACCGTAACGCCGTGGGCGATACGGCACTGGCACTGGCTTCTTTCCGGGGACACAAGAAGTCGGCAGAACTGCTCATCGCCGGTGGTGCGGACGTGAATACGCCGGACTGGTCACCGCTGATCTACGCCGGATTCAACGGGCACGCCGACATTGCGGCTTTGCTCATCAAGGCGGGCGCGAACGTCAATGCGGCGAGCGACAACGGTAGTACGCCGCTCATTGTCGCGGCCAAGGGGGGGCATATTGACGTCGTCAAACTGCTTCTCGCCAACCGTGCCGATCCCAACAAGGCGTTGCAGAACGGCGACACAGCGCTCGATATCGCGCTACGTGCCAACAATACGGATATCGGGGACCTGCTGCGCAAGGCTGGTGGAAAGTCCGGAAAGGCCGTCAGCATTCAGGTGAGGTAGTAACAGCGAGACCGAGGCCACTGCCCGGTCTATTCGAAATGCCGCATAATTTGC
>ERZ1645185.930-NODE-930-length-12342-cov-6.170912_pt1 | contig 12342 bp, 11 predicted proteins | sample MGYA00575351_ERZ1645185 | MGnify/ENA primary metagenome ERZ1645185 (study PRJEB40838, sample SAMN11284767) | freshwater sediment metagenome | isolation source: river sediment | host: Sediment | place: India: Jana village, Kanpur | collected 2015-12-17 ...
CGCCGTGACGAAGTCGGCGTAGGCGATCTTCCACGCGCCACCATGGTGGCCGCCTGCCACCTTCTTGATGCGCTTGACGATGATGGGCGCTTTTTGTTCGCTCATGGTGCTCGGTCCGGGTCAGGTCCTGGCCGGGATCAGCGCGATTTGGCGCCCTTGACGTGCTCTTCGAGCTGGCTGAACGAAGGACGCTCGGTCGAATACAGCACCTTGCGGCCGAATTCCACGGCAATGGCCGGTGCGTAGCCGTTGATGCTGGCCAGCAGCGTGACTTTCACGGTCTGGTAGATCTTGGTGGATTCGTTGAGCTTCTGCTCAAGCAGGTTGGCAAGCGGGCTGACGAAGCCGTAGGCCAGCAGAATGCCGAGGAAGGTGCCCGTCAGCGCCGCGCCGATCAGCACGCCGAGTTCGGCGGGCGGCAGGTGGACCGAACCCATGGTCTTCACCACGCCCATCACCGCCGCAACGATGCCGAAAGCCGGCAGGCCGTCGCCAAGCTTGGTCACGCTGTGAACGGGCACTTCGCCCTCGTGGTGATGGGTTTCGATTTCGTTGTCCATCAGGTTCTCGATTTCGAAGGCGTTCATGCTGCCGGACACCATCAGGCGCAGGTAGTCGGTCAGGAATTCGATCAGGTGATGGTCGGCCAGGATGCTGGGGTACTTGGAGAACAGCGGGCTGCTCTCGGGATTCTCCACATCCCCTTCCACCGACATCAGGCCTTCCTTGCGGATCTTGGTGAGCAGTTCGTACAGCAGGGCCAGCAGATCCATGTACAGCGCCTGGTTGTACTTGGAGCCCTTGAAAAGCGTGGGTAGCGCCTTGAGGGTGGCCTTGAGCGCCTTGTTGTTGTTCGACACGATGAATGCGCCGATCGCCCCGCCGCCGATGATGATCAGCTCGATGGGGTGCCATAGCGCCGCCAGGTGGCCGCCCGCAAGCGCAAAGCCACCGAACACGCACAACAGCACAACGACCCAACCCACTATGACTAACACGATGCTTCATCCTCATGTAACGGGAGCCAGGCGTGCCCTGCCCTGCTCTCTGCGTGGCGCGCACTGTTGCGCCGACATGCTTGGAATTCGACCATGGCTAAAAAAACTTGATGGCGCAGTCCGTTTATTTTGTCGCGGCCATGTGCCAGACGTAGAGGGTATGGCGCGCACCGTCGGCCAGCGCAATCGTCCGATCGGGCGGCTGGCCGGCCACCTCGAAGGACAGGCTGACGAAACACGAGCCGGCCCGCATCTGTGCCTGTGCCTGCGCCCACAGCGCCGGCATGGCGGCGGGCGACAGGAAGGCGAAGACCACGTCGTAGTCGCCCAGATCGAAAGTGGCATAGTCGCGCCGCAGGAAAACCGCCTGGCTGCGACGCCAGGCCGCGCGCAGCCTGCTGATCAGCCAGGGCGCGGGGGCGATTTCGGTGCCTTCGAAATGGCCCAGCGGGAAACGCGGCTCCAGATAGAACAGCACGTCGCCCAGCCCGCTGCCCAGGTCGATGAAGCGGAACGGCCGGTCGGTCGGCAGCAGGGGAATCAGGGCCTGCCAGGCCTTGTGGTCGGACAGGTAGAGCGGCACCCGGGTGCGGAAGGTGCTCCAGAAGAACACCAGCAGCACGGCAAAGGCGGCGAGGTAGGCCCAGGGGGGCAGGTCCAGATGCAGCGCCAGCCAGGCGGCGGGCAGAAAACCCAGGTGCAGCCCCCACCACCAGGCGGGCTGGCCCAGCCGATGGCTCAGTGCGGCTGCCAGCATGCCCTGGATGAGGGCGAATCCGGGCAGGGGTATGGCGATGCCGGCCACACGCGCCAGCCCCCAAAACAGCAGCGCCGCCAGGACGAGGGCGGCGCACTGAATCAGCAGGGATTGCAGGCTGACCGGCAGGCGGTGCATTGCCGGAGGCGGGAACTCAGGCAGCGTGCAGGCTGGCCTGGGCATCCTGTTCGGCCCGGGCCTTGCGGGTTTTGCCCGCACGCGCCGGCATGTTGCACAGGCCGCAGACGTAGTCGTGATGCAGGTCGTCGGGGTGCACCACGAAGTGGCCGCCGCATTCCTTGCACACGGCGGTTTCCAGCATGCGGCTCTCGAAGAAGCGGTTGAGCGTCCAGGCGCGGGTGAAGCTCAGCACCGGCTCGATCTGGTTGGTGTGGACGTATTCCTGATACAGGCGGTAGCTCTTCAGCAGGGCCTCGATGCCGGTGGCATCGCTGTTCTTGGTGAGATAGCGGTGGATATTGACGAACAGGGAGGCGTGCACATTGGGCAGCCAGGTGAGGAACCAGTCGGTCGAGAACGGCAGCATGCCCTTGGGCGGCGATACACCCTTCACTTCCTTGTAGAGCTTGAGCAGGCGCTCGCGCGACAGGGAGGTTTCACATTCCAGCACTTGCGGACGGGCACCGAGTTCGATCAGCTCGATGGCCAGCTGGGTGTCGCGCATTTCGTTCAACAGGCTTTTCTTGGTCATGGTGCCCTCCCCTTCGACGCGATTGGATGTGGTTTATGCGAACGCGGCTGCCTGCTGGCCGGCCATGAGAATCGCAGCGTGCGACTGGGCCAGCGAGCGATCCTTGGTGTAGTTGGTGAGCAGGTTGAGCACCGCGCCATCGTCAAAGCGGAAGCGCGACATCAACATGCCCGAATCAGCGAGTTTCAGCACCTGGGCCGGGGTCAGCGCCTCGATCAGCTCCGCCACGTCCTGGCTGATGCCCAGGCGGAACACGGCGGTGGTCTTGTCGTGGCGGATCATGCTCTGCGCCAGCATGAGGTAGCTGAGATTGACTTCGCGCATTTCAGCCAGCATTTCGTCGAGTTTCATGATCCTGTCCTTCCCGAAAGTTTTTTCATCTGCGGGCTAAACCTTGCCCGGATGAATCGTTTTCGGCGGCAGGTCGGGAAAGTTAATGTGGCGCGACGCTGTTTAAGCGGACGGAAGGATTCCGGGAATCGTGTAGGTGTTTGTCTTACATGAGGGGTCAGGGGGCAGGATTCAGGGATCAGGATTCAGGGGGTTTGTGCGGCTACGCCGCGTTTCATGAATTCATGAGGCGCGGCGCAGCCGCAGTCACCTTTCCCTGACCCCTGACCCCTGACCCCTCAGCTCCGCTGATAGATATCCTCGAAACGCACGATGTCGTCCTCCCCAAGATAGGAACCCGACTGCACTTCAATCATGTGCAGGTCGATCTTGCCGGGGTTTTCCAGGCGGTGCGAGGTGCCCAGGGGGATATAGGTCGACTGGTTCTCGGTCAGCAGCGTAATGGCCTCGCCGCAGGTGACGCGGGCGGTGCCGGAAACGACGATCCAGTGTTCGGCGCGGTGATGGTGCATCTGCAGGCTGAGCTTTTCCCCCGGCTTGACCATGATGCGCTTGACCTGGAAGCGTTCGCCGTCGTCGATGCCTTCGTACCAGCCCCAGGGGCGGTAGACCTGTTTGTGGATGAGGTGCTCGCAGCGCTTTTCGGCCTTGAGGCGGTCGACCAGCTTCTTCACATCCTGCACCTGATCCTTCTTCGCCACCAGCACCACGTCGGCGGTTTCGACGATGACCAGATCGTCCACGCCCAGCGCGGCAACCATGCGGGTTTCGGCACGGATGAAGTTGTTGCGGGCATTTTCGAGCATCACGTCGCCCCGGCTGGCGTTGCCGCTGGCGTCCTTGTCCGCCACGTCCCACAGGGCCGACCAGGCACCGATGTCGTTCCAGGCGATGTCGGCCGGGACCACGGCGGCGCAGCCGGTCTTTTCCATCACGGCGTAGTCGATGGATTCCGAGGGGCAGGCCTCGAAGGCAGCGGGGTCGAGACGAACGAAATCCAGGTCATTTTTGGCGGCATCGAGTGCGGCCCGGCTGGCGTCGAGAATATCGGGGCGCAGCTTGCCGAGTTCGGTGAGAAAATCCGAGGCGCGGAACAGGAACATGCCGCTGTTCCAGTAATAGTCACCCGCAGCGACATAGCCCTGTGCGATGGCAAGGTTGGGTTTTTCGACAAAGGCAGCCACCTGGCTGGCACCCGCCGTATCCGCCAGGGGCGAGCCTTTGCGGATGTAGCCATAGCCGGTTTCCGGGGTGGCGGCCACGATGCCGAAGGTGGTCAGATGGCCATTTTTTGCGGCGTCGGCTGCCACGCGGATGGCTGCGTGGAAAGCCGGAATGTCGCCGATGAGATGGTCGGCCGGCAACACCAGCATCAAGGCATCGGGATCGTCCCGGCTCAGCATGAGCGCGGCCACGGCAATGGCGGGGGCCGTGTTGCGGCCCACGGGCTCCAGCACGATGGCGCGTGGGGCGACGCCGATTGCGCGCATTTGTTCGGCGATCATGAATCGATGCTCGACGTTGCACACCATCAGCGGTGCGGCGATTTCCGGCATGTTCGTCAAACGGTCGACAGTGTCCTGCAGCAGGCTCCTGTCGCTGGCCAGGGGCAGAAGCTGCTTGGGCAGTGCGGCACGGGACAAGGGCCACAGCCGGGTACCGGAGCCGCCGGAGAGAATCACGGGATGGATCGAAGTCATGGTCGCGAGAGAGTCGGGGTCGAGGTTCGGGATCACTGGCAAATTGCATTCCATGCAGCACCGCCATTCCGCGCAGCGCCGCAAGGCCGCATGGCACGATTGTGCCACGTTTACCGGGACGTTTTTGTTGCGGCGAACAGTCGCCTGAAGCAGTACGCTTGTATCAGGTGAGCGGCGCTAAAGTTTTTTATTGCGCCGTCGTAATTTCACTCAATACCTGATTCACGCTGGCCTCGGTGGGCTGGACGAAACAGGTAGGTTTCCCTTGTAGACTTTCCCGGTACGGGGTTTGACCCCAGGCGCTCCTCCTCCTGCCACACCGGGTTTCAGCGGCGCTCGGTGGCGCCGCTTTTTTATTGTCCGCGTGTGGCGCGCCTGGTTCCCGTCAACCCGGGGGCTGACGGACAGGCCATATGCCGATCAGCGTGCGTTGTCCGCGAATGCCCGCGTACCCGTCTGGCGACGGGCGTCTTCGAGGGCGCGGGCCGCACGCTGGCGCACCGTGTTCTCGCTGCCGGGATTGACTGCTGCAACCGCAGGGTCGTTTTCATCGAATGCACTGATGTCACTGGAATTCCGGATGTCGGCCAGCGCGGCGGCAGCACGGGCGCGGGCAGCCTGTTCCTCGCGTTCGGCCTGAGCCGTGAGGGCAGCTTCGCGTTCACGCTCGATCCGCGCGGCATCGAGTTGCTTCTGGCGCAGGGCCAGTTGCTCGGCCCGGGCTGCCTTGGCTTCGCGGGCGGCTTCTGCTTCGCGCTGCTGGGCTTCGGCATGGGCGCGCTGCTCTTCCTGTTCCCGCTTGCGCGCTTCGGCTTCTCGCGCCTTTTGCGCGTCCAGCCTTGCCCGAGCCTCGCGCAGGTCGGCGCGCAATTTCTCGCCGGTCTGGCGGATGCGCTCGCCAACGCTGGCAAGGTCGGCACCCGACAGGGCACCGGGCTCGGCAGCCACAGTGAAGGTGGGTGAAAGTGTGATCAAGGCCACCAGCGCGGCCTGGCTCAGTCGATGCTGCATGAATACGTCCCCTTTTTCGTTCATGACAAACGCCCGGCCACCCTGATGGGCAGTCGAACGGTTATCAGGGGATAACGGCCAGTGGGTCTACCGACTGAATGGCACGTTCATGCCGGGACGGTTTCCTCGAAATCGAGCCTCACCTGTTCGTTGGCGTCGAGGTCGATGACCACCTTGCCACCGCCTGCCAGCCGGCCAAACAGCAGTTCGTCGGCCAGAGCCTTGCGGATGGTGTCCTGAATCAGGCGAGCCATGGGGCGCGCGCCCATCTTCGGATCGAAGCCGTGTTTGCCGAGGTAGGACTTGAGCGCATCGGTGAAGACGGCCTCGACCTTCTTCTCGTGCAACTGCTCTTCGAGCTGCATCAGGAACTTGTCGACCACCTGCAGGATGACGGGCTCGTCCAGCGGCGCAAAGGGAATGATCGCGTCGAGGCGGTTGCGGAATTCCGGCGTGAACATGCGCTTGATGTCTTCCATCTCGTCTCCACGCTCACGCGCGTTGGAAAAGCCGATCGTCGACTTGTTCAGGGTCTCGGCTCCCGCATTGGTGGTCATGATGAGCACCACGTTGCGGAAATCGGCCTTGCGGCCGTTGGTGTCGGTCAGCGTGCCGTGGTCCATCACCTGCAGAAGCACATTGAAAATGTCCGGGTGCGCCTTTTCTATTTCATCCAGCAAAACAATCGCATAGGGATGTTTGTTGATTTGCTCGGTGAGCAAACCGCCCTGGTCGAATCCCACATAGCCGGGCGGCGCGCCAATGAGGCGGCTGACGGCATGGCGTTCCATGTATTCGGACATGTCGAAGCGGATCAGCTCTACGCCCAGCACATAAGCGAGCTGGCGCGCGACTTCGGTCTTGCCGACGCCGGTCGGGCCGGAGAAGAGAAAGCTGCCGATGGGCTTCTGCGGATTGCCAAGGCCGGAGCGGGACATCTTGATGGCCGCAGCCAGCGCGTCGATGGCCGTGTCCTGGCCGAACACCGTCGCCTTGAGGTCACGATCGAGCTTGGCGAGCGAGGACTTGTCGTCGGTCGACACGTTCTTGGGCGGAATGCGCGCGATCTTGGCAATGATGTCCTCGATCTCCTTGGGCGTGATGACGCGTTTCTGCCGGGATTTGGGCAGGATGCGCTGCGCCGCGCCTGCTTCGTCGATGACGTCGATGGCCTTGTCGGGCAGATGCCGGTCGTTGATGTAGCGCGCAGCCAGCTGAGCGGCCGTGGTGAGCGCCGCCGAGGTGTACTTGACCCCGTGGTGGTCCTCGAAGCGCGACTTGAGGCCGCGCAGAATGGCCACGGTTTCGGCGACCGAAGGCTCGGGCACGTCGATCTTCTGGAAACGACGCGAAAGCGCGTGGTCCTTCTCGAAGATGCCGCGATATTCGGTATAGGTGGTCGCGCCGATGCAGCGCAGCTGGCCGGACGAGAGTGCCGGCTTCAGCAGGTTGGAGGCGTCCAGCGTGCCGCCCGAGGCCGCACCGGCCCCGATCAGCGTATGGATCTCGTCGATGAAGAGGATGGCGCGCTGGTTGTCAGCAAGCTGCTTCAGCACGCCTTTCAGGCGTTGCTCGAAATCGCCCCGGTACTTGGTGCCGGCCAGCAGCGCACCCATGTCGAGGGCGTACACCGTGCTTTGCGCCAGGATTTCGGGCACCGAGCCTTCGATGATGCGTCGGGCCAGGCCTTCGGCAATGGCGGTCTTGCCCACGCCCGCCTCGCCCACCAGCAAGGGGTTGTTCTTGCGGCGGCGGCACAGGGTCTGGATCACGCGCTCCAGTTCCTGGTCGCGCCCGATGAGCGGATCGATCTTGCCGGCCAGCGCCTGGGCATTGAGATTCTGTGCAAAGCTGTCGAGCGGCGAAGTCTGGCCGGGTTCGGCACCCGGTTCAGCCGCCGGCTCATCCGGGCGCGGCGAAGGCTCGCTCTGCGGGGTCTTGGTGATGCCGTGCGAGATGAAATTGACGATGTCGAGCCGGGTCACGCCCTGCTGCGAGAGGAAATACACGGCGTGCGAATCCTTCTCGCCGAACACGGCCACCAGCACATTGGCTCCGGTGACTTCTTTCTTGCCCGAGGACTGCACGTGCAGGATGGCGCGCTGGATCACGCGCTGGAAGCCGAGGGTGGGCTGGGTGTCGACCTCGTCCTCACCGCCAACCTTGGGCGTGTGCTCGTCGATGAACTTGACGATCTGCTCGCGCATGGCCTCGAGGTTGGCCCCGCAGGCACGCAGCACCTCGGCCGCGGAGGGATTGTCCAGCATCGCCAGCAGCAGGTGCTCCACCGAAATGAATTCGTGGCGCTTCTGCCGGGCATCCATGAACGCCATGTGCAGCGTGACTTCGAGTTCCTGGGCAATCATCTAACTCTCCTCCATCGTACATTGCAGCGGATGCTGATGCTGCCGCGCGAAATCCACCACCTGCTCGACCTTGGTGTGTGCAATGTCACGGGGATAAACCCCACACACCCCCACACCCTCAGTATGCACTTTGAGCATGATCTGCGTCGCCCGTTCTTGGTCGATACCGAAAAACTTTTTCAGGACCAGCACGACGAATTCCATCGGCGTGTAGTCGTCATTCAGCAGCAGAACCTTGTACAGCGGCGGCGGTTTCGCCCGGGTTGCAACCGGTTCCAGTAGGGTATTGCTTTCTCGCTTGGTTGCCATAGCCGGAATAAGCCTGAATTACTGGCCTTATTTTGAGGACATGGGGGGAATTATCAAGCCCGCTGGGAGTGGGGCTAAGACGGGCCGCGTGGCAAACTGGCCCGGAATGCCCGCAGCAGACGCCGCAGGCGGAGGAATTACTTGTCGGACTTGCTCTTCTTTTCGGCTTTTTCTGCTGCCCTGGCGGCCTTTTCCGCTTCGCGCTGTTTGATCTCGGCCATGCGCTCGCGCCATTCGGCGAGGTCTTCGTCCTCGATCTGCAACTGGATCGCCACGGCTTCCAGCTGAGTCAGCTTGTTGTCCAGCATCCGCCGCATGAGCTTGCCGCGTGAGCGCGAGAGCAATCGCTCGGTCTGGATCTTGGAAAGTTTGCTGGCTTTTTCGAGGTATTCGTCGGATGGGGATTTGGCCATGGCTGGTGTCCTGTTGGGTGGGAAATTCCGCCCGCGAAGACTAGCCCCAAAATCATGATTCGCGCTACCTCGGCTGTGTGACAGCCGTGACTGCGCGAGGATGACGTTCCCTATCCGGTTCAAACCGCCATGGCAGCCCGTTGGCTGAATGGCGGCTCAAGCTGTGGGGAACGATCAGATCTGATGGAAATGCACTGCCGTCATCACCGAGAAGGCCATCACACCCAGATTGATGATGCCAAGCTGCTTCAGCTTGCGGTACAGGGTGGGCACCGACACGCCGAGTCGCTTGGCTACGGCACGCCGCGATCCATATTGCTTGAGCAGGGCACGGATGGTTTCTGCCTCGTCGCCCGATTCCACCAGGGGTGTATCGGGTTCAAGTGATGGCGGCGACCGGCGGCGTGAAGCAGGTTTCGCGACGGTTGTGGCAGCTCGCCCAGCCGACACGCTGAAATCGATGTCGCCCGCCTCGATCAAGCCATCCTTGCAGCGGGTGGCCGCACCAAGCAGCAGGCTGCGCAGTTCACGCATGTTGCCCGGAAAGGGATGACCGCACAGTGCGTCGATGGCGCTCTGGTTCAGTTGGCAGACCCGCCCGGTTTCCCGAGCAATCTGGCCGAGCAGAGATTCGGCGATGAGCGGGATGTCCAGGCTGCGTTCACGCAACGCCGGCACGCGGACGGGGAATTCGGCGATGCGATAGTAAAGGTCCTGGCGGAAGCTGCCCTCGGCCATCATGCGTGCCAGATCAGCCTGGCTTGCCACGATCAGGCGCACATCCGCCTGCTGCAAGACATCGCTGCCGGGTGGCTTGTAGGTGCCGCTGTCCAGTAGGCGCAGGAGCTTGCCTTGCAGGGAAAGCGGCAAGGCGTCGAATGCATCCAGGTAGAGCGTGCCGCCCCGGGCCTGCTCGAACGCGCCTGCCTGTGAACGCTGGGCACCAGACTCATCGCGTGCCAGATCGAACAGCCCTGATTCGCACTGCTCTGGGGCATATTCAGAACAATTGAAGCTGACGAACGGACCAAGCTTGCGCGACGAGTGCTCGTGGATGAAACGTGCCGCCAGCCCTTTGCCTGTTCCACCTTCCCCGTGCAGCCAGACAGTCACGCCGGTTCGCGCCACACTGGCCAGTTGGGAAAAGAACTGCAGGAAGGCTGGCGACTTGCCAGCGAGTCGGTAGGACTCGACATCCATGTCGACACGCGGTGCCAGCCGTTGTATCGATTCCATGAGCAGGCGTTCGCCCGATTCATCGTGCAGGGGATGGGCGCGGATGCGCACGTAGTCCGGCCGATTTTCAAAGTCGAAATGCATGTGCAGGACTTCGCTCGGTCGGCCTTGCTGAAAGACTTCCTGGTGGGGGCATTGTTCGCCATGCTGATGGCACGGTACCGGCGAGCGGTGCGAAATCTCGTGACAGGTCTTGCCCACCACGCCTTCGGGCGAAACACCATACGATTCACAGTAGGCCTTGTTGGCCGCCACGATCCGGTAATGCTTGTCGACCAGTACGGTCGGGTTGTCACGCGTGTCCAGCAGAGACCCCAGCGTAATGACGATTTTTCTGTCCATGACCTCTCCGGCATTGTTCGATGCCCCCAAAGGGCACACCGCTGCCTGTTCCCAAGCGATGATCACTCAAATGACGAACCGCTTGTCAGAATCGTCGAATTGCCACTCCGCTGTATTCAATTATTTATGGCAACCCACAGACTGATATTAATGGAATCAATCAGGTCTTGAGCGGTCGATGTCGCGCGCAAGTAGTAAAAGACTACCGCCAGGCGATGGAGAAAATCGTGCGCCCGCCTCCCGGCCACCTCTTGAGATTCACGGCCGGGAACGCATGATTCGGAACGAGGGAAACGCCCGGCTGAACGCCGAGGAAGGACGGGTCGGAGAGATGTGTGGGCTGGGCCGATTTGAAGCGCAAGCCAAACGCAAATACACCCGATCAAACCCGGAGGTCGAAGATCAAACGGTTTGGGTCAGGGTGGGGCTGAAAGTGGGCTGGACTGCGAACCATGCCTGTAAATCGCATGGTTGCTTGTATGGTGGCGGAGAGGGTGGGATTCGAACCCACGGTAGGCTTGCACCTACGCCTGATTTCGAGTCAGGTACATTCGACCACTCTGCCACCTCTCCGGCGGCGCGTATTGTAACCGAGCTGTCGCCAATCCGGCCCCGGCTGGACGAAAATTTCCTGTCGGGGCAGACTGCGGCCATGCCAGTCACAAAAAAAATGGCGACCTCACGGAGTTGGCTGTCCCTGTTGATGCTTGGCCTGCTGTCGGCGTGCGGCGTGCCCGTGCCGCCGGCAGAAAACACGGGTGAGCTGGTGGTGGGAACACGCAACTACCCTGCCACTTACTTCATCGCGCCGGATGGCGAAGCTGCCGGCTATGAACACGACGTGTTGCGGGCCTTTGCCGAGTCGCAGCAATGGTCGGTACGCTGGATGGAGAAGGACGATCCGGCCGCCCTGTTCGATGCCCTCGACAAACGCACCCTCCACATGGCGGCCGCTGCCCTGCCGCAGGCAGTGGTCAAGGACCGCCATTTCATTGCCGGGCCCGTGCTGTTCGAAACGCCGGTGCACGTGATCGTGCCGGCGGGCAAACCTGCGCCGCGTTCGCTGCGCGAACTGCAGGGTAAACGCCTTGCGCTGATTGCCGGTTCGGGCCATACCCCGATGCTGGCCCGCCTGAAACGCAAACATGCGGGCCTCGCTTGGACGACGCTGCAGAACGTCTGGCCGGAGGAACTGCTGGCGCAGTTGCAGGCCGGCGACTATGACGCGGTGATTGTGAACGGCATGGTCTACGACCCCATGCGCAATCTCTATCCCGATCTCAGGGTGGCCTTCGATCTACCCGACAAGCAGAAAATTGTCTGGGCCCTGCACCCGCTGAGTTCGCAGGACCTGCGCATCCGTCTGGCCCGCTTCATCGAACGCGCACGCAAGGACGGCACGCTGGCCCGCATCCATGAACGCTACTTCGGGCATGTGAAGCAGCTCGACCGCAGCGATGTGCTGGGCATACTCGAACGCCGGCCGCAGCGGTTGCCCGGTTTGCGCCGGCATTTTCAGGAAGCGCAGACCCTCACCGGCATCGACTGGCGCCTGCTGGCCGCCATCGGCTACCAGGAATCGCAATGGAATCCCTATGCCACCTCGCCGACCGGCGTGCGCGGGCTGATGATGCTCACTGGTGAGACGGCCGACCGCATGGGCGTCAGCAACCGGCTCGATGCCCGGCAGAGCATCGTCGGGGGCGCGCGCTACCTGGCCATGCTGAAGGACAGCCTGCCCACGCGCATCGTGGAGCCAGACCGCACCTGGATCGCGCTGGCGGCCTATAACGTGGGGCTGGGCCATCTCGAAGACGCGCGCCGCATTGCGCAGGCGCGCGGCGGCAACCCCGACAGCTGGGTTGACGTAAAAGCCGCCCTGCCCTATCTCAGCCGGGGAACCTATCGGGGTGTGATGCGCTACGGCTACGCGCGTGGTTACGAGGCGCTGGGCCTGGCCGAGAACATCCGCAACTACTACGACATCCTGTTGCGCCTGGAGCCGGAATACGATTCGCTCATCAACCTGGGCCGGCGAGATACGCCCGCCCACGCGCCGGGTTGACGCAGCGCATTCAGGCCGGCGTCAGGCTATCCAGCCCACCCATCCAGGGCCGCAACGCTTCCGGTACGGTCACGCTGCCGTC
>ERZ1645185.931-NODE-931-length-12329-cov-13.562245_pt1 | contig 12329 bp, 7 predicted proteins | sample MGYA00575351_ERZ1645185 | MGnify/ENA primary metagenome ERZ1645185 (study PRJEB40838, sample SAMN11284767) | freshwater sediment metagenome | isolation source: river sediment | host: Sediment | place: India: Jana village, Kanpur | collected 2015-12-17 ...
GCTGCAGCGGCTGGCCGAAGCGGCGCTGTGCCTCGGCCTGCAGGAACACCACGCCCAGATCGAAGGGGATCGAATCGAAGCCGCAGGAGAACACGATGCGCGCGCCGCTGGCGCGGGCGGCGGCCTCGTGGCGCGCGATCATGCGGGCCATCCACAGCGGCTCGCCGCACAGGTCCACGTAGTCGGTGCCGGCGTCGGCGCAGGCGCGCACCAGCGGCTCGCCGTGCAGCTGGTAGGGGCCGACGGTGCTGATCACCACCCGCGCCTGCCGCACCAGCGCGGTCAGCGCCTTGGCGTCGGCGGCATCGGCCTGCAGCAGCGGCAGCGAGCCCGGCAAACCCAGCTCGCGCCGCACGGCCGCCAGCTTGTCCGGATTGCGTCCGGCCAGCGCCCAATGCAGCGCCGCGCCATGCGCCTGTTGCAGGTACTCGGCCACCAGCCGGCCGGTGAAGCCGGTGGCGCCCAAGACGACCAGGTCGAAAGGCTTGCCCATGGCGCATCCTCGCACGGCGCGCCGGCCCGCGCTTTCCCGCATGGTCCAGGCGCCGCGCAGGGCGAAGAATGCGGGCGCAGCGGCCGTCACCCGCAAGGAGCAGCGCATGCCCGCATGGCAAGTCCAAGGCCCGACCCGCGGCACGGCCAAATCGTGGCGCGAGGTCTATCCCGAACTGCGCGAGCAGGTCGAGCGCATCACCGCGCCGCGCGGCCGCGGCATCGCCTGGGAAGGCACCGAGATCTGGGCCTGGCGCGACCGGCCGCAGCACATCGCGCAGCTGCTGGCCGCCAACGTGGCGCGCTGGCCCGAGCGCGAGGCCTATGTCTTCCACCCGGGCGGCCAGCGCCTGAGCTGGCGCCAGGTGGGCGAGCAGGTGCAGCGCGTGGCGGCGCGACTGCGCCGCGAGTACGGGTTGTGCAAGGGCGACCGCCTGGGCCTGCTGACGCTGGGCTGCCCGGAGTACGTGATCGCCTACCTGGCCACGGTGTCGCTGGGGGCGATCGCCGTGCCGGTGAACCTGGGCCTGGCCGCCGAGGGCCTGGCGGCGCAGATCGACAAGGTCAAGGCGCGGCTGCTGCTGGTGTCGCCCGAGGTCTGGGCCGGCAAGCTCGAAGCGGTACGCGGCCAGCTGCACAGCGTGCAGGCGGTGTTCATGACCGGCGACGAGGCGGCCACCGGCACGCTGCCCTTCGCGCAACTCGACCGCGCCGGCCACGAAGACGCGGTGCACGAGGCCATCGACGAATGGGACGTGTGTGCGATCTCCTTCACCTCGGGCACCACCGGCGTGCCCAAGGGCACGATGGCCATGCACCTGAATGCGCTCGGCTGCGCACGCAACATCATGGTCGCCGCCCGGGGGCTGGACGAGCACGATGTGAACCTCTGCATGCCGCCGCTGTACCACAACACCGCCGTCTACACCGACTTCATGCCCGCGCTGCTCACCGGCGGCTGCTGCGTGGTGATGCGCCAGTTCGAGCCGCTGGCCGCGATCGAACTGATCGAGCGCGAGCGCGTCACCTGGGCGGTGGCCGCGCCGATCATGCTGTGGATGATGATGAACCACCCCGCTTTCGCGCAGCACGACTGCCGCACGCTGAAGAAGATCCTGTTCGGCGGCCATGCCGCGTCCGAGACCTTCATCCGCCAGCTCGAAGCCAGCTTCGAGCCGGTGGCCATGGTCAACGGCGGCAGCGTGTCGGAGAGCACGGCATTGGGCTTCGCGCTGCCCACCGAGGACGCCATCCGCAAGATCACCAGCTGCGGCCTGGGCACCGCCATCTGCGACATCGCCATCTTCGACGACGACGGGAATGAAGTGACCACGCCCAACGTCATCGGCGAGGTCGCCTACCGCGGCCAGCAGACCAATGCCGGCTACTGGGACGAGCCGGGCAAGACGGCCGAGGTGTTCCGCAAGGACGGCTTCGTGCTCAGCGGCGACTGGGCGAAGATCGACGAGGAGGGCTACCTCTGGCTGCTCGACCGCAAGAAGGACATGGTGGTGCGCGGCGGGCAGAACGTCTACTGCATCGAGGTGGAGAACAAGCTGTTCCTGCACCCGGCGGTGCTGCGCGCGGCGGTGGTGGGCGTGCCCGACCACCTGTTCAGCGAGCGGCTGAAGGCGGTGCTGGTGCTCAAGCCCGGCATGAGCCTGACGCCGCAGCAGGTGCGCGAGCACTGCGCGACGCATCTGGCGGCCTACGAGGTGCCGGAGTACGTGGTCTTCGCGCAGGCGCTGCCCACCAATGCGGCGGGCAAGACGCTGAAGACAGCGCTGATGGACTTCTGGGGCGACGCGCTCGACGGCGCCGAGGCCCGTCTGGCCGCGTACTGCGCCAGCCTGCCCGAAGCGCTGCTGGACAAGCCGCTGTTCAAGCTGGACGGCCAGGCGCTGGCGCCGCGTGATGCACTGTCGGCACTGCGCGCCGGCGATGCGCTCGGCCAGCGGCTGGCGCGTGCCCTGGCCGAAGGGGGCATCGTCGCGCTGACCCGGCCGGACGAGGCACGCTTCCGCGCCTGAACCGCGGCGCGCCCGCAGCAGGGGTTGGGAGCAGGGCCTGAGACGGGCTAAGCTTGGCCGGTTGCAGCCATGCCGGCACCTCGATGCCAGGGGGAAAGAGTGAAGAGCAGCTTCTATCGCCGGCCGAACGCGGCCTTCTTCAGCTATTCGAGCCGCGACGATGCGCTGGCGCGCGCGGTGGTGGACTGGCTGCAGGATTGCGCCAAGCTGGGCGTTTGGTACGACGCCAAGGACCTGGCGGCGGGGCGCACGACCGCGTCGGCGCTGCGCGAGGCGGTGGGGGACTGCCGCGCCTACGTGCTGCTGGCCACGCAGAACTCGCTGCGCTCGAACTGGGTGGCGCTGGAGCGCGAGGTCGCCGAACAGCAGAGCGCCGAGTTCAACGGCTTCAAGGTCATCGCCGTGGTCACGCCCGACGTGCCCAACGACGACATCCCGCCGTCGCTGCAGGGCATCACGCGCATCCAGCTGCCGGGCTCGGCGCTCGACGGCCGTGCGGCGGCCAAGCTGCTGAGCAGTCTGCGCCCCGAGCAGGGCGCCCGGCACAGCGAGGACGATGTCTTTGTCACCCGCACCTGGAAGGAGGACGAGCCCGCCTCGCAGTTTGCCGACGTGGCCTGCCGCAAGCTCGCGGCGCAGGGCTTCAGGCTGATCGGCGACGAGCCGCGCAGCGACGACGACGAGCAGCGGTTGCGCGACATCATCTCCAGCTGCGCCGCGTACCTGGCGCTGATCCCGCCGCGCGAGCCGGACGAGCTGAAGTGGCTGCTGAAGGACCTGAACGTGGCCAAGTCCTGCGGTTTGCCGATCGTCATCCTGGCCGACCCCAAGGCCGTCGCCCACGAAGCCCAGGGCCTGCTGAAGACCGACACCGGCGAGGCGGTGAGCTTCGCCGGCTCGGTCGCGGTGATCCCGGTGGACATGTCCGGCGGCGCCCCCGACGCCGAGGGCCGCAAGGGTATCGACAAGGCTGTCTCGCTGATCGGCGATGCCGGCCGGCGCGGCCCGCTGAACCCGTACTCGGTGTTCTACGCGGCGCCGCCCGGGCGGCTTTCCACGGACGAGCGCGGCGACATCGACCGCATCGTCAGCAGCATCACCGGCCGCCGTTGCATCTATCCCGACGACATCGACGGCGCCGGCGCCTACGAGCGCACGGTGCGGGCGATCGCCGCCTCGGTGCTGACCATCGCCGACGTCGGCGGTGACCACGGCGACGGCTGGGTCTATGCCGGCGTGGCCAGTGGCGCGAGGCGGCGCATCGACATCGTCACGCCCGAGGCCGAACTGCGCAAGCCGGCGCTATTCAGCACCTTCAAGGCGCGGCACTATGCCTCGCACGTCGAGCGCCTGGGGCACCTGCATGCCGCGCTGTACACGCACCGGCGCTTCTTCCTCGACCGCGAGGTGACGCGATGGAACTGAGCGCGCACGCCGCCGCGGTGCGCGACGTGGCCGCCGCGGTGCAGGCGGTGCGCGCGCTGGGCAAGCCGGTGGTCACCTTCGGCGGCTTCGGCGAGCTGGGCTACGAGGACGAGGCGCAGGTGCTCGAGCGCTGCAGCGCCGAGCTCGACCGGCACGACCCGGCGCGCACGCTGGTGGCCACCGGCACCTTGCTGACCGAGGGCTTCCGCAGCGGCATCGCGATGGTCTATGCACTGGCCAAGGCGCGCGGCTTCGCCACCGCGGGCATCCACCCGTCGGTGGCGCTGCACCATCCCAAGCGCCATGCCATCGCCCCCGGCGTGGACCATGTCTTCATGGTCGACGACGCCACCTGGGGCGGCGTCGACGATGCCGGCATGCCGTCCAGCACCTTGCAGGTGCTGCTGGCGGTGTCGGACGAGTTCATCGTCTTCGGCGGCGGCCACCACACCGCGCACGAGCTGCTCGCCTTCCTGCAGGCCGGCAAGCCGGTGCGCTTCCACGACGCGCCAATGCACCGCGCCACCACCGACCGCTGGTGCCGCGACAGCGGCGCGTGCATCGGTGACTACCGCGGCGCCGCCTTCCACGTCTGGCGCAGCCGGCATGCCGATGCCTGAAGCAGCCGCCTGCGCCGAGCTGCCGCAGCTCGTGCAGTCCTACGCCGACGGGCTGGCGGCCGGCGCGGGCTGCAAGGCCGCCCTGTTCGCGCGCTGGATCGCCGCCGACGCCACGGGCACGCTGCTGGACATCGGCTGCGGCCCCGGCGCGGTGGCGGCAGGCCTGGCCGCCGTGCGCCCGGGCTTGCGCGTGCTGGGCATCGATGCCCACCCCGGCATGCTGGCGATGGCCACCGCGCACCATGATGGCCTGCCCAACCTGGGCTTCAGGCTCGGGCATGCCGACCGGCCGCTTGGCGCCGAGGCCGCGGTGTGCCTGCTGTCGTCGGTGCTGCACGAGCTGGCGGCCCAGGGCGGGCTGCCGGCCGTGGCCACGGCGTTGCGCGCTGCCGCCGCCAGCTTGCGGCGCGGCGGCCGGCTGATCGTGCGCGACTTCGTGCGTCCGGTCGGCGCGGCCACGGCGGTCGTGCTGCGGCATGCGCGGCACGACATGCAGCGCGGCCGCAGCTTCGCCGACTTTGCGCATGCGGCGGCGTTCGCCGTGCGCTTCGACGGCGCCAGCAGCGCGCCCGATGCGCTGAGCTACCGCACCGACGTCGAAGGCGCCTACGAATATGCGTTGCGCAAGGATTGCGGCGATGCTTGGGCGGCCGAGCTCGGCCAGCGCTACGCGTTCTGGTCCGAGGCCGATTGCCGCCGCCTGCTGCATGACGCGGGCCTGCGCATCGTCCACCTGGCAGTGATGGACGATTCCTGGGTCGTCGCCCATCGCCTGTGCGGCCGGCTCAGCTTGCACGATGCCACCAACGCCGCGCCACGGCCGCTGCCGGCAGTCAAGCTCTTTGCCGTCGCCGATCGCGCCTGAGGCTGCGCTTTCCGCCTGCCAGGGCACGCCCTGATGGATGGTGCAGCAAGCGGAATGCGCGCACCTGACTCCGAGCTCAAGGTCGCTGCTCATCGGACCTTCTGATGTGGCTGTCGCGGGGCAGTGCCAGCGGCGCCTTAATCCCGGCTTCATCGAACGCTAACCGAGCGCTAACCGCGCGTTCCTAAGCTGCACGGAATGCGGAATGTTCCGCGACCCGTGGAAACAGGAACCCGATGAAGACCAAACCCCTGAATACCGCCCTGATCGCCGCTGGCGTGCTGGCCGTCGGCACGGCCGGCGCCTTCACGCTGCGCCCGGACCTGCTGGACAAGGCCAAGGCCGGCTTGCAGCCGACGCAGCCCGTCGCGGTGCAGGCGGCCGGTGACGTGCAGTTGGCCGCGTTGACGAGTGCCGCGGCCGCGCCCGCGCCGGTGCCGATGATCGCCGGCAACGGCCAGGTGCCGAACTACCGCGCCATCGTCGACCAGTTCGGCCCGGCGGTCGTCGGCATCACCGTGGCCGGCACGCAGAAGCCCGAAGGCCAGGCCGGCGGACGCGGCCTGCCGCCGGGCATGGAGGACGACCCCTTCTTCCAGTTCTTCAAGGGCATCCCCGGCTTCGGCCAGGGCGGCCCGCGCGGCGGCCAGGGCGGCATGCCGCAGCAGCCGTTCCGCGGCCAGGGCTCGGGCTTCATCATCAGCGACGACGGCCTGATCCTGACCAACGCGCACGTGGTGCGCGACGCCAAGGACGTGACCGTCAAGCTCAGCGACCGGCGCGAGTTCACCGCAAAGGTGCTGGGCAGCGACCCGGTGACCGACGTGGCCGTGCTGCGCATCGAGGCCAAGGGTTTGCCGATGGTGCGCCTGGGCGACCCGAAGCAGCTGGGCGTCGGCGACCCGGTGCTGGCCATCGGCGCGCCTTTCGGCTTCGAGCAGACGGCGACGCAGGGCATCGTCAGCGCCAAGGGCCGTTCGCTGCCCGGCGACGCGGTCGTGCCCTTCATCCAGACCGATGCGGCGGTGAACCCCGGCAACTCCGGCGGCCCGCTGTTCAACGGCAGCGGCGAGGTGGTGGGCATCAACGCGCAGATCTACTCGCACACCGGCGGCTACCAGGGTCTGGCCTTCGCCATCCCCATCGACGTGGCCTTGAAGATCAAGGACCAGATCGTCGCCACCGGTAAGGCCAGCCACGGCCGCCTGGGCGTGACGGTGCAGGACCTGAACCAGCAGCTGGCCGAGTCCTTCGGCCTGAAGCGCCCCGACGGCGCGCTGGTGTCGCAGGTGGCGCCGGGCAGCGCCGCGGCGGCGGCCGGCCTGAAGCCGGGTGACGTCATCACCCACGTCAACGGCGAGGCGCTGGCGCGATCGGGCTCGCTGAGCAGCGTCATCGGCATGTCCGCGCCTGGCGCGAAGGTGCGCTTGAGTGTCTGGCGCGACCAGAAGGCCATCGACATCGACGCCAAGCTGGGCGGCGCGACGCCGGCCGACGAGGTGGTGGCCGATGCCGGCGATGCCGCCACGCAGGGCCCGCGCCTGGGCTTGTCGCTGCGCCCGCTGCAGCCGCAGGAGAAGCAGCAGGCCAAGCTGGACGGCGGCCTGGTGGTCGAGCAGGTGAGCGGTGCCGCGCAGCGCGCCGGCATCGAGACCGGCGACGTGCTGCTGGCCATCAACGGCAAGCCGGTGAGCTCGATCGAGCAGATCCGCGGCGTGCTGAAGAGCCATCCGAAGAGCGTGGCGCTGCTGGTGCAGCGCCAGGGCAACCAGATCTTCGTGCCGGTGCCGCTGGGCTGAGTTGCCGCCGAGGCCGCGTGCGGCTTGCGGCCGCGAGCGCACCCCGCAGTCCCGAAGCCGTGCCTGGGCACGGCTTTGACTATTGGAGCGCGGCGTGCGGCCTGAGCGGGGGCAGTAGTCTGCTTGCGTCGTCGCGAGTCGACAGGGGTCGCGCCCGGGCCATACTCCTTGCCGATGCCGTCCGCCCCCCATCACCCACCGCATCACCCACCGCATCACCCACTCCCGGCTCCAGTCTGGCGCCTGTTGAGCGCGGCCGGCCTGGTTCTGCCTTTGCTGGTGCAGGCGCAGGCGCCCTCAGTGAACGACGGCTGGCACACGTCGCCGGCGTTCGGCCGCATCGGCTACGAAACCATCACCCTGCCAGGCGACGAACAGATGGGCCTGGTCGGCCTGAGCTATCTGGTGCAGGCGCGCGAGGGTCTGTGTCTGGGCCCGGCGGTCTACGGTGCGGCCAGCGGCCAGCGCGGCGGCTTCTTCACCATCGGTGCCGAGGCGGCACTGTGCACGCGCATTTACGGCCCGCTGAACGTGGTGGCCGGCCTGTATGCCGGCGGCGGCGGCGGGGCGGCCGCGCCGGTGGGCGGTGGCCTGATGCTGCGGCCGCATGTCGACCTGCTGTGGGACTTCGGGCCCTTGCGCGCCGGCGTGTCCTGGTCGCAGGTGTGGTTCCCCAACGGCGACATCCGCAGCGACCAGTTCGGCCTGATCGTCGACCTGCCGTTGCAGTTCGGCCATGGCGGCACCGGCGCCGGCGGGCTGGCCGGCTGGAGCGGTGGGCGCAGCGGAATGGGCTTCGACCGCTTTCTCGCCGTGGCCGGCGTGTACGCGCCGCGCGGCAACGCCGTGGGCAGCAGCGGTGCGCCGCTGCCGTCGCACATCGGCTACCTGGGCGCGCGCGCCGAAACGCTGCTGCTGCCGCGGCTGTACCTCGGCCTGGAGGCCAACGGCGCGGCCAGTGGTGGCGTCGACGGCTATGCCGAGATCCTGGGCACGGTGGGCACCGAGTTCGTGCTCGGCGACAGCGGCGCCACGCTGGGCGGCCGGCTGGCGCTGGGCATGGGCGGCGGCGGCGACATGCCGATGGGCGGCGGCTTGCTGAGCAAGGCTGCGCTGGACCTGGCCGTGCCCTTGACGCGTGAACTGGGCCTGGGCCTGGAAGCCGGCTGGGCCTATGCGCCGCAGGGCGACTTCGCGGCGCCCTTCGCGTCGCTGGCGCTGCGCTGGTCGCTGGACCCGCTGCCCGGGGCGCCGGTGGTGCCTGTGCGCCAGGAGTGGTCGGCCGGTGCCGAGATCTTCTTCGACGCGGCGCGCAAGGACGGCAGCTCGCGTGACCTGCAGAGCGTGAGCTTCAAGTACAGCCGCTTCGTCGGCGAGACCTTCTACGTCAGCGGCCAGGTGCAGAGCGCCTACCAGGGCGGGGCCGGTGCGTTCTCGGTGGGGCTGTTCGGCGTGGGCGCGCAGTGGCGCAATGGCCCATGGTCGGCCGGCGCCGAGCTGCTGGCCGGCGCGGCTGGCGGCGGCGGCGTGGACACTGGCGGCGGCGCGGTCGTCAAGCCGATGGGCTACGTGGGCGTGGTACTGACGCCCGCCACCTCGGTGCGGCTGGGCGGAGGCTGGGTCAAGGCGCTGAACGGCGAGCTCAGCAGCCCGGTGCTGGACCTGTCGGTCACCTATGCCTTTGGCGTGCCGGGGCCGCGCTGACCTACCATCGGCCACACGACAACGAGGAGACCGCATGAACAAGATCCTGCTCGTCACCGGTGGCAGCCGCGGCATCGGTGCCGCCGCTGCGGTGCTGGCGGCGCAACGCGGCTGGGACGTGGCCGTCAACTACACGCGCGACGCCGAGGCCGCCGAGCGCGTGGCCGCGCAGGTGCGTGCGGCCGGCCGGCGCGCGCTGGTGATCCAGGCCGACGTGGCCGACGAAGCCCAGGTGCTGGCGATGTACGCCACGGTGGACCGCGACTTCGGCCGCTTGGGCGGCCTGGTCAACAACGCGGGCGTGGTCGACATGCCGGCGCGGGTGGACGAGATGAGCCTGCAGCGGCTGCAGCGCATGTTCGCCATCAACCTGACCGGCGCGTTCCTGTGCGCGCGCGAGGCGGTGCGACGCATGAGCACGAAGCACGGCGGCAGCGGCGGCGTGATCGTCAACTTGTCTTCGGCCGCGGCCAAGCTCGGCTCGCCCGGCCAGTACGTGGACTACGCGGCCAGCAAGGCCGGCGTCGACCTGATGACGCTGGGGCTGGCGCGCGAGGTGGCCGCCGAGGGCATCCGCGTGAATGCGGTGCGCCCGGGCATCATCGACACCGAGATCCACGCCAGCGGCGGCCTGCCCGACCGCGCGAAGCAGACCGCGCCGATGGTGCCGATGCAGCGCGCCGGCAGCGCCGAAGAGGTGGCGCAGGCCATCGTCTGGCTGCTGTCGGACGAATCGAGCTACACCACCGGCGCGGTGCTGGACGTGACCGGCGGGCGCTGAAACCGCCAGCGACGCCCAGCACGGAGCTCAGCGCGCCAGCGCGTCCAGCTGCTTGAGCAGCGCACGCGCTGCCTTGTCCTCGGCCCCGCCGGCAGCCTTGGCGTAAGGCTCCAGCACGAACAGCGCCTGATCGCGCACCGATTGCCACAGATGCGGCGCGGGCACGCGCTGTGCCAGGTCGTCGAAGCCTGCCGCCACCGCGGCCTGCACCTTGGCCAGCGCGCCCGCGGCGACGGCTTCCATCCATTGCAGCTCGACGCCGCCAACCACCGACCAGAAGTCGGGCGCGCGGGTCGCCGCCGCCTGCAGCGATCGCCGCGCCGCGGCAAAGCGCGCGGGGTCGATGGTTGCACCCTTCTGGCCGCGCATCGCCGCCAGGCGCAGCTCGCCGGCGATGGCGCTCATCGCAGGGTAGAACAGGTTCGCCGCTTCCGTGGCCAGCGCCAGCGCCTCGGCGCGGCCATAGTGCGCCGCCATCTTCTGCAGCGCCTGCTCGGCGGCTGTGCCGGTGCTGGCCAGCACCAAGCGCTTCCAGGCCGAGCCGAGCAGGCTCTCGCGTTCGACCGTCGGGTGCAGCGCGACCAGCTGCTCCAGGTGGCCAATGGCCTCGTGGATCTCGCGCCGGCCCTGTGCGGCGTCGCTGCGCTGCGCGCCGCGACGCGCCAGGTGGTTGGCCCACTGCTCGGCGGCGCGCAACGACGCGCTGCCGTCGGCGGCGCGCATGGCGCGGCCGTACCAGTCGATGGCGGCGTCGCTGTCGCCGCTTTCCGCATAGGCCAGGCCGAAGGCTTCGGCCACGGCGCCGATGCCGCCCCAGGCGGCTTCGTAGCGCGCCTGCAGCGCGCGCAGCAGCTGCAGCCGCCGGCGCCGCGCCGCCTGGTAGCGCCGCGTGTCGCTGCGGTCGTCGCCATGGCGCGCGGCCAGCGCCTCGGTCTCCAGCAGCAACGCCAGCCCGCTGGGGGTCCACAGCTCGGGCGCGGCGCTGCCGGCGTCGTCATCGTCGTCGTCGGGCGGCACGAAGCGCCAGTCCGGGTCGCCGTAACACTGGTATGCGGCCCAGGTGTTGCCGGCCTTGCGAGCCTCCCAGGCAGCGCGGCGCGCCGCGCCGACGGCGTCGATGAAGCGGTCGCCGGCCAGCAGCCGCTGGTAGAACGCGCTGGCAAAGCGCTTGGCTGGCACGTCCTCCACCGCCCAGCCAGCAGCGACCACGCAACGTACGCCCTCGCGGATCAGCTGCTCGGCCACACTGGAGGCGAAGCGGGGCCGGTCGGCGCCCGGTCGGCCGCCGATCGATCCGATGAAGCAGCAGTTGATGAACACCAGCTCGGGCACGGTGCGCATCGCGCGCACCTCGCTCGAGCCCAGCAAGGTGTCGTTGGACAGCACCACGCCGCCAGTGACATTGCCTTTGCCGTCGTCGCGCAGCTCGCCGTGGCCGGCGATGTGCACGATGCGCAGCGGCTTGGCCAGCAGCGCGTTGACCACCTGCAGCGCGTCGGCGTCGATCAGTGCCTGCGTGCCCAGCACCTTGGCGACTTCGACCGCCTCGTCGCGCGCGGCCGGCAGCTCGCTGAACTTGCTCTTGTCGCACTGCGGCTCGCCGATCACCAGCACCGCATCCTCGCGCCCGGCACCCACCGGCTGGTTGCGGAATTCCTGCGTGCGCAGCTTGCGCAGCAACCGTGTGCGCACCGCCCAGGGTGCCTGCTCGCCAGAGCGTTCGGCGGCTTCGCGGTCGAGCAGCTCCCAGGGGAAGCGCGCGGTGGCGGGGTCGAGCTGCAGCACCAGCGCGCTGGCCCCGGCCAGGAAGGGCTCGATTTCCACCGGCACCAGCAGCTGGAACAGGCTGCGGCCGATCTGCTCGTCGGCGTTGGCGGCGTCGGCGCCGACACGCACCAGTTCGTCCACCAGCCTGGCCTGCGTGGACTGGCCGCGCACCTCGCTGCGCGCACGGCGCGTGTCCAGCGTGTATTCGATCAGCGGCTGGCCGGCGTCGTCGCGGCGCTCCAGCGCGGTGATGAAGTCGTAGTCGGTGCCGCGGTAGCCCGATTCGAGCGTGCGCCGCAAGGGGCCGATGCCACTCTCGATGGCCGCCGCCACGCTGAACTGTGCCGGCCGCGTCTGCGCCAGCGCCACCAGCGCACGCTGCGCCTCGATGGCGCGGTCGAGGTAGATCTCGGCGATCTTCAGCAACCTCACCTCCGGCCAGCCGTTGGCGCGCAGGCGCTCGTTGGCCTCGGCCACGCCCTGCGCAATGGCCTGCGCGGCGCTGCCGACGTGCACGCCGACGCCGCCGGAGCCGATCAGCGTGGTCGCCAGCTCGAAACCGGTGGAGCCGCCGCTGCGCTGCTCGGCCATGCGCTGCGCATAGGCCAGCGTGCCTTGGCGCACGCTGTGCGTCAGGTCGCTGCTGCGCAGCCGGCCTTCCTCGCCCAGGCCCAGCACCACCACCGCACCGGGCCGCGGCATCGACAGCGGCTGTTCGGGGTCGACGCGCAGGTTGCTGAACACCTGGTGCATGCCGACCTGCGTCGGGTACAGGCCGGCGCGCAGCGACTCGCGCATCGCGCCGCCGATCAGCCGGTCGACCACGTCCTCGCTGCCGCTGAGCCG
>ERZ1645185.932-NODE-932-length-12323-cov-4.065944_pt1 | contig 12323 bp, 10 predicted proteins | sample MGYA00575351_ERZ1645185 | MGnify/ENA primary metagenome ERZ1645185 (study PRJEB40838, sample SAMN11284767) | freshwater sediment metagenome | isolation source: river sediment | host: Sediment | place: India: Jana village, Kanpur | collected 2015-12-17 ...
GCAAGTGTCGGCATTGCCTTGCGGGCGATCAGCCGCTCTGCGTCCAGGCGCGCATTTTCGGCGAACATCGCGACGGCACCTTTGCCGAAGAGATTGTGGTGCCCGTCACGTCCCTTGTCCGCCTGTCGCCCGCAGCCGACCTTGCCGAAGCCGCCTGCCTTGGCGTGGCCTATCTGACCGCCTGGCGCATGGTCTTCGGCAAGGCCCCCGTCGGCCCCGGCCAGGTCATATTGATCCAGGGCGCGGGCGGCGGCGTGGCCTATGCCGCCCTGCAACTTGCCCGGATGGCCGGCGCGCGGGTCATCGTCACAACGTCGGGATTGGACAAGCTGGCCCTTTTCCGCACGCTGGGGGTCGAGGTGATCGACTACCGCACCGAAGACGTGCCCAAGGCCGTACAAGCCCTGACCAATGGGGAAGGTGCGGACCTGGTCATCGACAACGTCGGTGAGAAGACCTGGGGTGCCTCGTTGCGGTCGCTTGCGCGCGGCGGCCATCTCGTCACCTGCGGCGCCACAACCGGCGCGCATCCTTCGGCCGATATCCAGCGGCTGTTCGTGCGGCAACTCTCCATTCACGGTTCCACTATGGGCAGCATGGAGGAGTTCCGCCGCCTCGTCCGCGCTTTCGAGGGCGGGGCCTTCCATCCCCCCATCGACAGCACTTTTCCGCTGGACCGCGTTCCCGACGCCTTCGACCGGCTGGGCCATCCCGACCGGCTTGGCAAGATCGTCATTTCCATCTGAGGCCCGCAATGACCTATCAGACCATCCTCACCCAGACCGTGAACGGCGTCGGCCTGATCACGCTGAACCGACCGCAGGCGCTGAACGCGCTGAACGCGGAACTTGCACGCGAGATCGCCGAAGCCGTCGATGCGATGGAAGCGGATGACAGCGTCGCGGCGATCGTCCTCACCGGATCGGACCGCGCCTTCGCCGCTGGGGCGGACATCAAGGAAATCAAGGACAAGACCTTCATCGACGTCTTCTCCGGCCAGTTCATCACCAAGAACTGGGAGCGCATCGCCTCGGCCCGCAAGCCCACCATCGCCGCCGTATCCGGCCACGCCATCGGCGGCGGCTGCGAGCTTGCGCTGATGTGCGACATCATCATCGCCGCCGACTGCGCGCGGTTTTCCCTGCCCGAGACACGGATCGGCATCATTCCCGGCGCGGGCGGTACGCAGCGGTTGACGCGGGCCGTCGGCAAGGCGCTGGCCATGGACATGATCCTGACCGGGCGCGTCCTGACCGCCGAGGAGGCCCGCGCCGCCGGCCTGGTGGCCCGCGTCGTGCCGGACCGTACCCAGGTTCAGGTCGCACAGGAGATGGCAGAGCAGATCGCCAAGGCCTCGCAGCCGATCCTTATGCTGGCCAAGGAGGCGGTGAACAAGGCCTTCGAGACGCATCTGGCCGAAGGCATCCACCTGGAGCGCCGTCTGCTTTACGCCACCTTCGCCACCGAGGACCGGCGCGAGGGCATGACCGCATTTGCCGAAAAGCGCCCGCCGAAATTCCGCAACCGCTGAGCCAAGGACCGATCCGGCAGCCCGCGCAAGAGAACACATCCAGCCTTCGGGACCGGGGTCAGACGCCCTCTGCCCCGCCCGACTGCGCGGCCCGAAGCAGGTTCGCCGCGACCAGGGCGCCGCGATGCCCGACGACACAAGCAGACACGCGTTGCGCCTGCCGGACGGAGATATCTTGGGGCAAACCCGCCAGGCGTGCGGCCAGATAGGCCCCGTTGAAGCTGTCACCCGCCCCGGTGGTGTCGACGGGTCGCGCTACCGGCAGAACCGGAACCTCCCCGCTGCGCCCGCCCGCCAGGAAGAGCGTCGGCCTCGTTCCGTCCTTGACCACGATTTCGGGCACGCCCAGAGCCGCGTAACGCGCCAGCGTAGCCGCCGCATCCACATCCCCAAAGGCCATCGCCTCATCGTCATGCGTCGGAAGCAGGATGTCGGAAAGTTCGGCCGCGGCTGTCACATCGCGCGCTGCGGTTGCAGGACTTTCCCAAAGTCGCGGTCGGATATTGGGATCGAAGGCAACCTTGAACCCCCGCGCTCCGCGTTGGCCAAGACAGGCCATCAGGCGCGCACGGTCTTCGGGGGGCAGGATCGCCAGCGTGATGCCCGACAGATAGACCAGATCGGCCTGGGCAAAGGCCTGGCGTAGCGTGCTCTCGTCGCGCGCCAGACCGCGCGCTGCGCTGTCGGACCGCCAGTAGCTGAAACTTCGCTCGCCAGACGGATCGGTCTGGATGGTGTATAGTCCGACAGTGCGCCGCGGGTCGCGGGCGACGTGGTCCGTCGCGATGCCTGCCTCCTTGAACATGCAAAGCATGGCATCGGACAGCGCATCCATCCCGACGCGAGTCAGATAGCTGACCCTGGCCGATGACGGCAGAAGCGCCCGCAAGGCCCAGGCGACGTTCAGGCTGTCGCCGGCGAACCCCTGCGACCAGGACCCATCGTCCCGACGGAAGAATTCCACCATGCACTCGCCAACGCAAAGCACCCGCAGCGATCCTTCTGTCATGGGACAGACCGCAAGACGCGGCGGCGTGAACCAGCCTTGGCCGGTACGGAAATGTCGGGGTCCGACAATTGCATCAGTGTCTCGGACACATTCCCCAGATGCCGCCACATCGCCGCCCGCGCGCTTTCGGGATCGCGGCGTTCCAGTCCGCGCAGGATCTCGCGGTGGTCGTGGCTCCACTGGCGGCGATAGGTCTGGTCGAAGATGCGTAGGTGGATGCGTGCCCACAGCGGCGAGGTGCTGCGGATCGACCACAAACCCTGCGATGTCGCCACCAGCGCCTCGTTCTGGGTCGCTTCGGCCACCAGCCGGTGAAAGGCGGCGTCGCCTTCGTACGAGCCGCGCCCCTCGGCAATATCGGCCTCTTCAAGGGCAAGTGCACGCCCCATATCGGCAATCTGGCTGTCACTGACCGTCAGGGCCGCCGCCGCCGCGATGGCGCTTTCCACGACCTGGCGGGCGCGGAGCAATTCGAACGGGCCGATGTCCTGCACCGGAGGCGGGACGGACGCCGTGATGGCCGATGCGGCCTGGGGCAGGGCATAGACGCCCGACATCTGCCGCACTTCGACCCGGCCCTCCACCTCCAGTACGATCAGCGCCTCGCGCACGGTCGCGCGTGGCACGTCCAGTTCCTCCGACAGTTGCCGCTCGGCGGGCAGACGCTCTCCCGCTTGCCAGCGGCCCTGATCCAGCATGTCTCGCAGCGTGGATGCCACGGAAAGATAGCGGCGGCCGATGCTGGTGCCTTCGCTCATGCCTTGTCGCCTTCCGCCAGCCTTTGGTAGTGCCGGGCCAGGACGGCGAAGGCGTCCTTCCTGGTTGCCTTGTCCTGTGCGATCAGACCCTTGCGGTTCCAGCCGCGCTGATAGCGGTTCATCCGCTTTTCGGCGCGGAAATCGTAAAGGATCCAGGGGCTCATTCCGCGAATGTAGTCAAGCCGTCCAAGGATGTCGATCTGGCGGCGGTAGACCTCGGTCATGTAGTCTTCCGAGAAGAAGCCGGATTTCGGCCCGCCCTCCTTCACGCCGTCCGCGCCGGTTTCGGTGATGACCACCGGGCGGTCGGGGTTCGAGTTGCGACCGATGGCGATCAGTTCCTCGTAGTCTGGGAAGTACCAGCCGAAGTATTCGTTGATGCCGATCACGTCGATCACCTCGGCCAGCCGGTCCTCGATGCGGAAGCGGACGTGGTTGACCAGACAGGCGGCGGACACCAGGCGCGTCGGGTCCAGCGCGCGGGCCGTGTCGACCAGCGTGGACATGAAGGCAAAGCGCGCGTCGCTGTCGGGGTTTTCATTGCCCATCGACCAGATGATGACCGAGGCCCGGTTGCGGTCGCGGCGGATCAGTTCGGAAAGCTGGTTTTGTGCATCGGCCAGCGTGCCGGGGTTGTCGAAGGCGATGGACCAGTAGACCGGCACCTCCTCCCACAGCATCAGGCCCATCTCGTCGGCCAGTTTCGCCGCCGCCTCGTGATGCGGGTAATGCGCGAGCCGCAGGTAGTTGCAGCCAAGCTCCTTCGCATGGGCAAAGCGGCGGCGCAGGTCGGCCGCATCGAAGCACTTGCCCAGATGTTCGTCGTCCTCGTGCACGGAAATCCCGCGCAGGAAGACAGGCTTGCCGTTCAAGAGGATGTCGCGGCCCGCGCGCCGGATCTCGCGGAAGCCGACCCGGTCGGTCACGCGGTCCTGTCCGAAGGTCAGCGCCACGTCGTAAAGGGTCGGCGACGCGGGCGACCACAGGTCGGGGGCCGCGTCGAAGGTCGCCTCGGCCCATCCGCCCGCGCCGGGGGTCAGCGTCGCGTCGATGCCAAGGCCGGGGATTTCCAGCCGGGCGGTACCGTCGCCCTCCAGTTCCGCCTGCACGCGGATGGTGCGATGGGTGCCGTCTGGCACCAGGTGTACGAAGAGATCCCGGATGTGGGCCTTGGGCGTGGCGAAGATCTCGATCTCGCGGTAGGGGCCGCCGTAGTTGAACCAGTCGGTGTGGTTCATCGGCACCCGCGTGGCGCTGCGGCGGTTGTCGATGCAAAGCAGAAGGTGGTTCGCGCCGTCCCGCAGCGCAGCGGTGATCTCGACGGCGAAGGGGGTCGAGGCACCAAGGTGGCGACCCAGGTACTTTCCGTTCAGGAAGACCTTGCATTCATAGGCCGCCGCCCCAATGCGTAGGAACTGCCGGTCCCCCACAGGCAGGTTGGTACGGTCGAAGTGGCGTCCATACCAGCAGGCGCCCTCGAAATAGAACAGACGTTCGTCCTGCATCTGCCAGCAGGACGGGACGGGCATGGTCCAGTCGGTGTTGAACGGGTCCCAGTCGTAAGGCAGCGCCCGGGCCTCGGGCGCCATGTCTTCCATCTTGTACCAGTGCTGGCGCAAGCCGCTGTCGTGCAGGTCGGTGGTAAAGACCCAGTCGCCCTCCAGCGACAGGCCTTGCCGCCCGCCGATAAACAGCCAGTCCTCGCCGGTCAGCAGCGGGGTGGCGAAGGGACGGGCATAGCCCTCGTCCAGGATCATCGCATAAGCGGTGTCGTCCTGATCCTTGTCGGTGGCCATGTTCCGTCCCCCTTGGATTGGCTTACTTCCCCAGCGCGACGATCTGGTCGATCAGCGCGGCGGCTTCGGGGCTTGCGGCCTTGGCCTCGTCGATCATTGGCGCGGTCGCCGCGATGAACGGAGCCTTGTCGACATCGTGGAAGGTCACGCCCAGGGTCTCTTCGGCAGCCTTGCGCTCCTTGGCATCCTCGGCAGCCCAGGCATCGAACTGCAGGTCAAAGGTTTCCTGCGCGGCCTGGCGCACGGCGGCCTTCTGCTCATCCGACAGCTGGTCCCAGGCGGCGGTCGACATGAAGTAGACGGCCGGGACCATGGTGTGTTCGTTCAGCGAATAGTGCTTGCTGACCTCGCCATGCCGGACCTGCGTCAACGCGCCGATCGAGTTCTCGGCTCCGTCCACCACGCCCTGTTGCAGGGCCGAGTACAACTCGCCGAAGGCGATCGGGGTGGGCTGTGCACCCAGAAGTTCCACCATGCGGATGGCCGAGGGGCTGGGCTGCACGCGCATCTTCAGGCCTGCCATGTCGGCGGGCGACAGGATCGGCTTGCTGGCATAGAACGACCGCGCGCCTTCGAAAAGATACCCAATCCCGACCAGACCATTGTCTGCACCGGCGTCCAGAACGGCTTGTCCGACCTCGCCCTTCAGGACGGCCTTGGCGTGTTCGGCGTTCTGGAAGATGTAGGGGACGTTGAACACGGCGAAGAGCGGCTCGAAGGCCTCCATCTCGGCGGCGTTCGACTTGGCCATGTCCAGCGCGCCCTGCTGCACCAGCTCGATCGATTCGCGCTGCTGGCCGAGCTGGCCGTTGTGGAAGACGCGGATCGTCACTTCGCCGTTCGTCAGTTCGCCGACGCGCTTGGCGAAGAATTCGAACGACTTCCCGGTGACGGAAATGTCCGGAAGATTGTGGTTCAGCTTCAACGTCACCGACTCGGCCAGCACCGGGCTTCCCGAAAGGGCCCCGGTCAGTGCGGTTGCAGCCAGAATGCCGAACAGGCGGCGGGTCATCGTGGTCATGGTCTCTCCTCCCGTAGTGCCGGACATCCCGGCGTCCATCCGGACAGATGCCGCAGCTCATGGATCTGGTCAACCAAAATTCTGCAAATGGATGCATAAGCGCAAATTGGTTGACCAAACTTCAGGCCGCGGCTAAGGGTCTCGGCAAGTTGGCTTCTGGAGGAGGGAAGACGACATGCGGGCGACCTTGAACCTCATCGACTGGCTTCTGATACGCGCGCTGATCGCGGTGGTCGGAGTGCAGCTGGTGTGCGTGATCTGGCAGTTCGTTTCACGATACTTTCTGGGCACGCCAAGCACCCTGACCGAAGAGATTGCCCAGCTTTTACTGATGTGGCTGGGTTTCCTGGGCGCGGCGCATGTGCTGGCGCGGCGCCAGCATCTGGCGATCAACCTTCTGGGCGATCTGCCGCCCGGGCCGAAACGGCGGGTCGTATCCCTGATCGGCATCGCCTCGGTCGCACTCTTCGCCGGGGCGGTGCTGGTCTATGGCGGCGGCTGGCTGGCACTGGACACGTTCCGCCAAGGCCAAGTGACGCCGACACTGCGGATCCCGCAAGGCGTGGTCTACCTGTCCATCCCCATCTCGGGCCTTCTCATGCTTGCCTATTGCATCGACATGCTGTCGGGCGCACTTGGACCCGAGTCGCTAGGCCCCACCGATCCGATCGACGGATCCCCCCGGATCGAGGAGGTCTGAGCCATGGATATCCTTCCCCTTGTCGTCATGTTCGGCGTGTTCTTCGTGCTGATGTTCCTGGCGGTTCCGATCAGCTTTGCCATCGGCCTCTCGTCGCTCGCCACGCTGATGATGATGTTCCCGCTGCATCAGGCCCTGGTCGTCACCGCCCAGAAGACCGCCTCCGGTTTTGACAGCTTCACGATCCTGTCCCTGCCCTTCTTCATTCTGGCAGGGGCGGTGATGAACTCGGGCGGCATTGCCCGACGTCTGATCAACCTGGCCAAGGTGATCGGCTCGCCCCTGCCCGGCTCGCTTCTGCACACCACGATCCTTGGCAACATGATGTTCGGCGCGCTCTCCGGCTCGGCGGTCGCCTCGGCCGCCGCCGTGGGCGGCGTCATGGCGCCCGAGATCAGGAAGGCCGGCATCGACCCCTCGCTCGGGGCTGCGGCCAACATCGCTTCCTGCACCACGGGGCTGCTGATCCCGCCTTCGGGGGCCTTCATCATCTATTCGCTGATCGCGGGCGGGGTGTCCGTCTCGGCGCTGTTTCTGGCCGGTTACCTGCCCGGTATCCTGCTGGGCCTGGTAATGATGGCCGTCACCTCGATTTCGGCCTACCGGCGCGGTTATTCCTCGCAGGGCTGGCCGAGCCTCACCGCCGTGCGCCAGGCTTTTGTCGAGGCCATCCTGCCGCTTGGCATGGTCCTCCTGGTCATCGGCGGCATGATCGCGGGCATGTTCACCGCGACAGAGGCTTCCGCGGTAGCCGCCGTCTACGCACTGGTCCTCGCCCTCATGGTCTACAAGGAGATCACCGTCCGGGACCTGGGCCCGATCATCATGACCACGGTCGAAACCAGCGCCATCGTGCTGTTCATGGTCGGTGTCTCGGTGGTGATGTCCTGGGCGATGACCTTTGCCGACATGCCCTACATGATCGAGCAACTGATGGCGCTGGCTTCGGACAACCTTCTCGTCACGATGCTGATCATCAACGTCCTTCTGCTGATCATCGGCACCTTCATGGACCTGACACCGGGCCTGCTGATCTTCACCCCGATCTTCCTGCCCATCGTGCAGAAGCTGGGGATGGACCCGGTGCATTTCGGGGTCGTCATCACCCTGAACCTCTGCATCGGCATCGTGACCCCGCCCGTCGGATCGGCCCTGTTCGTGGGCGCTTCGGTGGCCAATGTCTCGCTTCGCAGCGTGATGGCGCCGCTCAACCTCTACTACGTCGCCTTCCTGACCGTGCTGGCACTGGTCACGATCTTCCCCGAGATCAGCCTGTTCCTGCCGCGCCTGCTGCTTGGGTACGGAGCCTGAAATGACCTTGCACCCGGACCGCCTCTTCCCCGCCGATCCTGCCACCCGTCGCATCGCACGCGATCTGTTCCACAAGGTGGAACACCTACCCATCGTCTCGCCCCACGGCCATACCGACCCGCGCTGGTGGGGCGAGAACCCGGCCTTCGAGACCCCGGCCGCGCTGTTCGTGATCCCCGATCACTACGTCTGCCGGATGCTCGTTTCCCAGGGCGTCCCCTTTGCCGCCCTTGGCATCGGGCCAGGGGCCGAGAGCGACCCGCGTGCAATCTGGCGGACGTTTGCCGGGCACTATCACCTGTTCCGCGGCACGCCCTCGCGCCTCTGGGTGGATCACGCGCTGGAAACCGTCTTCGGCGTGACCGACCGGCTGTCCGCTGACACCGCCGATGCCGCTTATGACGCGATCGCCGAACGGCTGACCGACCCCGCTTACCGACCCCGCGCCCTCTATGACCGCTTCGGGATCGAGGTGATCGCCACCACCGACTCGGCCATCGACGACCTGCGCTGGCACAAGGCGGCGCGCGAGTCGGGCTGGAAAGGGCGCGTGGTGCCGACCTACCGCCCCGACGCCGTGACCGACCCGGATTTCGAGGGCTTCCGCGCCAATCTCGACACTCTGGGCGCCCTGACCGGCTGCGACATCGGCACCTGGGACGGCTACCTTGCCGCCCACCGCGCCCGCCGCGCCTTCTTCAAGGCGACGGGCGCCACAGCCACTGACCACGGCCACCCCACGCCCTTAACGGCCGATCTGCCGGGCGCCGAGGCCACCACACTTTACCAGGCGGTCCTGTCGGGCCGCGCCACCCCCGACCAGCGCGAGACCTTCCGGGCGCAGATGCTGACCGAATTCGCCCGCATGTCGGTCGAGGACGGGTTGGTGATGCAGCTTCATGCCGGATCGTTCCGCAACCACTCGGCCAAGGTCTTTGCGACCCTGGGCCGGGATCGGGGCTTCGACATCCCGCAGCCCGTGAGCTTTACCGCCGCGCTGAAGCCGCTTCTCGACGCCGTGGGCATGGACCCCCGCCTGACGCTGATCCTGTTCACGCTGGACGAAACCACCTACGCCCGCGAACTGGCCCCCCTTGCCGGGGCCTACCCGTCCTTGCGCCTTGGCCCGCCCTGGTGGTTCCACGACAGTTTCGAAGGCATTCGTCGCTTCCGCCAGATGGCCACGGAAACCGCCGGGTTCCTCAACACGGTCGGCTTCAACGACGACACCCGCGCGCTCTGTTCGATCCCCGCGCGCCACGACCTGTCGCGCCGCGCCGACTGCGCCTTCCTCGCCGACCTCGTCACCACCCACCGGCTGGACGAGGATGAGGCCCACCACCTTGCCCCCCTGCTGGCGAACGGTCTTGCCCGCGCCGCCTACAAGCTCTGAAAGGACCCCCGATGCGCCAGACATGGAGATGGTTCGGCCCCGCCGACAAGGTGACGCTCTGGGACATCCGGCAGGCCGGGGCCGAGGGCATCGTGACCGCGCTTTACCACATCCCGCCGGGGCAGGCCTGGTCCCGCGCCGAGATCCGCAAGCGGATCGACGAGGTGGAAACGCATGACGACGGCACGCCTTCGGGCCTGACGCTGGACGTGATCGAAAGCATCCCCGTGTCCGAGGCAATCAAGACCGCCGGACCGGACCGCGAGGCCCATGTCGCGGCTTGGATCGAAAGCCTGCGGAACTGTGCGGCCGAAGGCATCAAGGTCATCTGCTACAACTTCATGCCCGTGCTGGACTGGACGCGGACAGACCTGAAGCATCGCCGCCCCAACGGCGCGCTGGCCCTGCGCTATGACCTGCCCGATTTCGCCGCCTTCGACATTCATGTGCTGGCGCGCGCGGGCGCCGCACGGGACTATGCGCCCGAGGTCGTGGCCGAGGCCGCCAGTCGCGCTGCCGGCTGGGACGCGGCGGCGCGCGAGAAGCTGGCGGGCAATATCCTGGCGGGCCTTCCTGGCAGCGTCGAACGCTGGACGCTGGACAGTTTCCGCGCCCGGCTGGCCACCTATGACGGCATCACCGCCGATGCCCTGCGCGCCAACATGGAATGGTTCCTGCGCCGCGTCGTGCCGGTGGCCGAAGAGCTTGGCCTCCGCCTTTGTTGCCACCCTGACGACCCACCGTGGGCGCTGTTCGGCCTGCCCCGCATCATGTCGACCGAGGCCGACTACCGCTGGCTGGTGGACGTGGTGCCAAGCCCCGCGAATGGCATCACCTTCTGTACCGGCAGCCTGGGCGCGCGCGGGGACAACGACCTTGCGGGGATGGTTCAGCGGCTGGGCCCGCACATCCACTTCCTCCACCTTCGCAACGTCCGGCGCGAAGGCGACACGGTGCCCTGCTCGTTCTTCGAGGATGACCACCTTGGCGGCTCGACCGACATGATCGCTGTGATCCGCGCCGTGGTCGTCGAACAGAACCGCCGCCGCGCCGAGGGCCGCGCCGACTGGCAGATCCCGATGCGCCCCGACCACGGGCAGGAGATCCTGACCGATGCCGAACGGGTGGGCGCGCCGGGCTATCCGGCAGTCGGTCGCCTCAAGGGTCTGGCCGAGCTTCGCGGTGCGATGCTGGCCTTGCAGGCGGTCGCCTGACATGCCGCGCATCCTGCATTTCGGGCTTGGCGCCTTTCACCGGGCGCATCAGGCGGCATTCACCCAAGACGCGGGGGGATGGCAGATCGAGGCCGTGTCGATGCGTAACCCCGCCCTGTCGGACGCGCTGAACGCTGCGGGCGGGCGCTGGCATCTGGTCGAACGCGTCCCCGAAGGCCCGCGTGTCCTTCCGATGACTGTGATCGTCCGCGCGCACTGCCTGGCCACCGACCCGGCCGGAACACTGGCCCGGATGGCCGACCCGGAGGTGCAGGTGGTCACGGCGACGGTGACGGAAAAGGGCTACGGCTTTCACCCCGCCACCCGCAAACTCGACGTCGACCACCCCTCGATCGCGCCGGACCTCAAGGACCCCACCGCACCGACGGGCCTTGTCGGCGCGCTGGCCGAAGGTCTTCGCCTTCGCCGTGCAGCGGGGCTGTCGGGTCTGACCATCATTTCGTGCGACAACCTGACCGGCAACGGCCACCTGCTTGCCAGGCTGGTGGGCGACTTCGCCCGGCTGCGCGACCCCGCGCTGGCCGACTGGATCGCCGCCACATGCACATTCCCCGACAGCATGGTGGACCGCATCACCCCCGCCAGCTCTGACGCCACCTTCGCTGCCGTCCGCGCGGCAACAGGCCTTGACGACCCCCTCGCCGTGGAAACCGAGCCTTTCCGGCAATGGGTGATCGAGGACCGCTTCGCGGGCCCGCGCCCGGCATGGGAAAAGGCAGGCGCGCTGCTCGTGGCCGATGTCGCGCCCTACGAGGTGATGAAGCTGCGAATGCTGAACGGCAGCCATTCCCTGATCGCCTACCTTGGCGCTGTTGCGGGACTGGAGGCGGTGCGCGACGTCATGGCGGTTCCGGCCTTCCGCTCCCTGGTCCGACGTCACATGCAGGCCGCCGCCGACACCCTGCCCGCGATCCCCGGCTTCGACCCGGCCACCTATACCGCCGACCTCCTGCGCCGCTTCGAGAACCCGGCAATCCGGCACCTGTGTCTCCAGATCGCCACGGACGGCAGCCAGAAACTGCCGCCGCGCATCTTTGCCCCGGCGGCCGAGGCATTGTCGCAGGGCAAGACCGCTAATGCCTTCGCGCTGGTCACTGCGGTCTGGATCCGCTTCCTGCAGGGGCGCGCGGACACGGGTGGCCCCATTGCGCCCAAGGACCCCCTGGCCGACGCGCTGATGCTGGCCGCAGGCTCCGATGTCGCGGCGGTGGCAAAGGTTCTCGGACTGCTGGACCGCTTGCCATTTTCATCCGAAGATTGGTGTTCGCGGGTGTCGGGCCACCTTGACGCCCTGCGGAAAATGGGCGCGGTGGCCTATGCAGAGGCGCTGACATGACCCCCATGCACGGGATCTGCCGCCAGGGCCCGGTCGTCCCCGTCATCGTCATCGACGCGCTGGATCAGGCCGTTCCCCTGGCCGAAACCCTTGTCGCCGCCGGCCTTCGGGTTCTCGAGATCACCTTGCGGACGCCGGTTGCTCTCGCGGCGATGGAAAAGATTGCCAGGGCCGTGCCGAACGCCATCGTCGGCGCAGGCACGATCCGCAAGGCCGCGGACATCACGTCTGCG
>ERZ1645185.933-NODE-933-length-12309-cov-4.354333_pt1 | contig 12309 bp, 14 predicted proteins | sample MGYA00575351_ERZ1645185 | MGnify/ENA primary metagenome ERZ1645185 (study PRJEB40838, sample SAMN11284767) | freshwater sediment metagenome | isolation source: river sediment | host: Sediment | place: India: Jana village, Kanpur | collected 2015-12-17 ...
CAGCTGGTGACGTTCAAGTACCAGGACATGGGTGTGGCGACGCTGGAAGACGGCCTCTACGTGCTTGAGGACAAGCTGAAAGACCCGGCCTTCGAAGAGACGATGGTCAAGTTCGTCCGTGCCAGCATGAAGGGCTGGAAATATGCCGAGGCGAACCCGGACGAAGCCGCGATGATCGTGCTGGAGAACGACCAGACCGGCGCGCAGACCGAAGTGCACCAGAAGCGCATGATGGCCGAGGTGGCGAAGCTGACCGCAGGATCCAACGGTGCGCTGGATGTGGCGGCGGCCGAGAAGACCGTGGCCACGCTTCTGGCCGGCGGGTCGGACCCGGTGATCACCAAGGCCCCGGAAGGCGCCTGGACCAGCGTCATCACCGACAAGGCGCTGGCGCAATAATTCATCGACTTGTCTGATCATGGGCGGGCGCGGCCGGGGGTCGCGTCCGTCTTTTCTTTACGCTTTGCCGGTCATCTGGTGGCTGTGGTCACGGGGGCGGGCATGAAGGGCATCGGAATCGGGGCGGTGGCACTGGCTGCGCTTCTCTTCGCCACTGTCTGGTGGCAAGGCTTCGCGGCGCCTCCCGGGCTGCTGTTCGGGACCCCGACGGCAGAGGTGGAGGCCGCCTATTGCCTTGCCGTGGCCGAGCGTATCTCGGAAATCACCGGGGGTCGGGGCGACGGCCGGCTGGAACGCCATCTGGACGAACAGGTCGACTTCTGGCGCCCCCGGGCCGGGCCGCGTCCGGGCATGGGCCGGATTGCGCTGGCGCGGGACAGTTCCGCGACGGACGTGAACGAAGGGGCGCATCTGCATCTTGCGGTGCAGGATTGCGCCTTTCGCGCGGTCAACTTCTACGGACACCGCTTCGCGGAGTTCGAGGGTCCGGGGAATTGACAAGCGCCTGTAAATCCGGCGTGGTCCTGTCAATCCTCTGACAGGCCGACCCGCGATGCCGCTATCTGCCCTGACCGGAACCAAATTGCGCGACCGCAGGTTGCTGCTGGGGCTGCGTCAGGCCGATGCCGCGGCTCAGGCGGGGATCTCGGCATCCTACCTGAACCTGATCGAGCACAACCGCCGGAAGGTCACTCCAGACGTGATCGAGCGGTTGGCCGAAGTGCTTGGCATCGACCGTGCTGCGCTGGTTGATGGCAAGGATGCGGCTCTTGTCGAAGACCTGCGGGCCGCCGCAGCGCGCAGCGGTCAGGACGCCGAACTTGATCGCATCCAGGATTTCGTCGACCGTTTTCCTGGCTGGGCACGGCTTCTCGCGGCGCTTGACACCCGTGGCCGTGCGCTGGAACGGGCGGTCGAAGCGCTGAACGACCGGATGACGCATGATCCCCACCTGTCGCAGTCGCTGCACGAACTTCTGTCTTCGCTCTCGGCCGTGCGGGCGACCGCGGCGATCCTTGCCGAGACGCCGGATCTGGAACCTGACTGGGCCGCGCGGTTCCATCGCAACCTGCATCAGGACAGTGAGCGTCTGGTTGCCGGGGCCGAGGCTCTGGTGGGCTTTCTCGATGCCGGGCAGGGGATTGAGGAGCAGGGCATCGTCGCCCCCCAGGAAGAGGTTGAGGATTGGCTGCGGGGTCGGCTCTGGTCGATTGCTGACACGGACCTGGCCGACGGGCTGGAGGACGAGATCGGCAACCTCGCCTCCAGCGCCGCGCGCAGCCTGGCGCGCGGCTTCCTGAAGCGCGCGCGTCAGGATGCCGCGGCCGTGCCCGAGACCGCGTTCCGGGCCGCCCTCGACGATCTGGGGCCCGACCCCCTTGCGCTGGCGGAAGGGTTCGCCACGTCGCCCCTGGTGACGATGCGACGACTTGCGGGCGTGCCGTCGCTGCAAGCGGGGCTCGTCCTCTGCGACGGGTCGGGCACCTTGACCTTCCGCAAGCCCGCAACCGGCTTTTCCCTGCCGCGGTTTGGCGCGGCCTGTCCGCTCTGGCCGCTCTACGCTGCCCTTGGCCGACCCATGCAGGCCATCAATGCGCGGGTGCAGATGGCGGGGCAGACCGACCGTCGGCACCGGGTGATTGCCTGGGCGGAAACGCGGCATCCCGAAGGCCTGCGCGGACCGGAACTGCGCGAGGCTGCCATGCTGATCCTGCCCGATGACGGCATCGGGCCGGTTCTGGATGTCGGCACAAGCTGCCGGGTCTGCGCCCGCGCGGTCTGTCCGGCCCGGCGCGAACCCTCGATCCTGGCCGCCGAAGGGATCGGGTGAACCGCAGCCAAAGCTTTGACACGCCGCGTGGTTCTGCCGATAGTGGGGAAGGGCGGCTGAAGATCGCCCGGGGGGACCCATTTGGCAGCGCATGTGCTCCTCATCGAGGACGAACCGAACATCGCCGAGGCGATCCGATTCCTCCTGACCCGTGACGGGATGCGCGTCAGTCACGCCGCCGAAGGGCGCGCGGCGCTGAAGCTGTTGCGGCTGGATCGACCGGATCTGGTGGTCCTTGACCACATGCTTCCTGGACTCTCCGGGCTTGAGATCCTTTCCGCGATCCGGGCTGACCCGGACAGCCGCGATCTGCCGGTGATGATGCTGACCGCCAGGGGCCGCGACCGCGAGATGGCAGAACGGGCCGGGGCGGACCGCTTCATGACGAAGCCCTTCTCGAACGCCGAGATTCTGGCCGAGGTGCGCGCCATGCTGGGCCAGCCGCGACGGAACCCGTGATGCGGCGGCCGAAGCGGCCCCTGTTCCTGGCCCGCGCCCCCTACCGGCGGCGACGCTTGCGCGACGCGGCGCGGCTGCTTCCGGTTCTGGGGGCGTTCCTGCTGCTCTTGCCGCTGCTGTGGACCCCGACCAGCCGCATGGCGATGACCTCGGGCGACGTGATCTACTTCTTCTCGGTCTGGCTGGCGCTGATCGCCTTCGCCGCCGCCTTCGCTCCCGGACTGCGCGGGGGCGACACCGCGGACGACGAGGAGGACTGACATGCCGTTCAACCTGCTCGTCCTTTCCTGCTTTCTGTATGTGGCATTCCTCTTCACCGTCGCCTTCGTCGTCGAAGGACGCGCCGCGCGCGGACGGCTCGGGTGGCTGCGTTCGCCCCTGGTCTACACCCTGTCCCTGTCGATCTACTGCACCGCCTGGACCTTCTACGGCGCGGTCGGTTACGCCGCGCGGTCCGGGCTGGAGTTCCTGACAATCTATTTCGGCCCGACGCTGGTCTTCGTCGGCTGGTGGTGGCTCTTGCGAAAGCTGGTGCGGATCGGGCGGCAGCACCATGTGACCTCGATCGCGGACCTGATCTCGTCGCGCTACGGCAAGTCGAACACGCTGGGGGTGATCGTCACGGTGATGGCGGTGGTCGCCGCCACGCCCTACATCGCCCTGCAACTGCAATCGGTGGTCCTTTCGTTCGGCGTCTTTGCCAGCGCCGCACCCGATGGGTCGCGGCCGCTGGACCCTGGCCAGATCGCGGTCTGGGTGGCTGCGGGGCTGGCGGCCTTCACCATCCTCTTCGGCACCCGCAACCTTGACGTCCGCGAACAGCACCACGGCATCGTCACCGCCATCGCGGTCGAGGCGGTGGTGAAGCTGGTGGCGCTGCTGGCCGTCGGCAGCTTTGTCGTCTGGGGCGTCGCGGGGGGCGTGGCCGACGTGATCGACCGGATCGAGGCCGCCGACCTGTCGGCCTGGCAGGTGCAGCCGGGGCGCTGGACCGGCCTGATCTTCCTGTCGGCCGCCGCTGTCATCTGCCTGCCGCGCATGTTCCAGGTCATGGTGGTCGAGAACGAGGACGAAGGCCACGTTGCCCGCGCCAGCTGGGCCTTTCCCCTGTACCTGATGGCGATGAGCCTTTTCATCGTGCCCATCGCCGTTGTTGGGCTGGACCGGCTGCCTTCCGGTTCCAATCCTGACATGTTCGTCCTGACCCTTCCGCTGGCCGAAGGGCAGGGGGCGCTGGCGATGCTGGCCTTCCTGGGCGGGTTCTCGTCGGCCACCTCGATGGTGATCGTCGAATCCATCGCGCTGGCCACGATGATCTCGAACCATGTGATGATCCCGATGTGGCTGCGCCTGCGGTCCGGTGCGGCGGCCGGGGACGACTTGCGCCAGGTCGTGCTGATGGCGCGGCGGCTGGCGATCGCGGCGGTGCTTGCCCTGGGATACGGCTATTACCACGTCTCCGGCGGCTCGGCCGCGCTGGCCACGATCGGTCTGGTCGCATTCCTGGGCGTGGCGCAGGTCCTGCCCGCGATGCTGGGCGGCATCTTCTGGCGCGGGGCCACGCGCACGGGGGCGATCCTCGGCCTGGTGACGGGGCTGGCCACTTGGGCCTATACCTCGTTCCTGCCCTCGTTCGGGCCCGGTGCGGTCTTGCCCGAGACGGTGTTCACGCAGGGGCTGATGGGCTTCGCCTGGCTCCGCCCGCACTCGCTCTTCGGGACCGAGGCGATGGACCCGCTCATCCACGCGCTGTTCTGGTCGATGGCGCTGAACATCCTCGCCTTCTGCCTGGGGTCGCTGTTCACCTTCCCCGGCCCGGTCGAACGGCTACAGGGCGCAGCCTTCGTCAACGTGTTCGAGGGTGCGGTCGGCCCGCAACGCTGGGCGCGCGGCCGCGCCGAGCCCGAGGCGCTTCTGGTCATGGCCCAGCGCATCCTGGGAGAAGAGACGGCGCTTTCCCTGTTCCAGTCCGCGGCGCGGGCGCAAGGGAAAGAGGGCTTCCTTCCCGACCCGACGCCGGCCTTCCTGGACGGTCTCGAAGCGCGCCTGTCCGGTTCGGTCGGGGCAGCGACGGCGCATGCGATGATCAGCCAGCTTGTTGGCCGCGCCACGGTCACGGTCGAGGATCTGCTGGCCGTTGCCAGCGAATCCGCGCAGATTCTGGAATATTCCGCCCGGCTTGAGGCGCGCGAGGCCGAGTTGACGCGGACCGCCGGCGCCCTGCGTGAGGCGAACGACAAGCTGACCCAGCTTTCCCTGCAAAAGGATGCCTTCCTCAGCCAGATCAGCCACGAACTGCGGACACCCATGACCTCGATCCGCGCCTTTTCGGAAATCCTGACCGAAGGCGACCTGCCGACCGAAATGGTCGTGCGCTACGGTCGGATCATCCACGACGAGGCGAAGCGGCTGACCCGGCTGCTGGATGATCTGCTGGACCTTTCGGTTCTGGAGAACGGTGCCGTGCAGTTGACCCTGGGTCTGGCCAGCCTGCAAGGCATGATCGACACCGCGCTGACCGCCGCGCGCCAGACCCGGCCGGAACGCGACTTCCAGGTGATCCGCGACCTGCCCTCGGAAACGATCTACCTCAAGACCGACGCCGACCGGCTGACGCAGGTGTTCATCAACCTCATCTCGAACGCGCGGAAGTACTGTGACTCCGACCGGCCCGAATTGCGGATTGTCGTCCGCCAGCGCGCCGGGCGGGTGACGGTGGATTTCATCGACAACGGCAAGGGCATTCCCAAGGACAGCCAGGCCCTGATCTTCGAGAAGTTCGCCCGCCTCACCGATGCCAACCGCGCGGGCGGCGCTGGTCTGGGGCTGGCCATCTGCCGCGAGATCATGACCAACCTCGGTGGTTCGGTCGCCTATGTTCCCGGCCAGCGCGGTGCGGCCTTCCGGGTCACGGTGCCGCTGCGGCTGGAGCGGCTGGCCGCCTGAAGCATGGCTTAACCATTTGTGAAGGAAGCCCGCGCTAGGGTGGTGGCTAAGGGACAGGGCTGCCATGACCGACGTGATCCGCCGCAAGATCGACCGCTGCCGCCCGACGCAGGCGGAAGGTGCCCCCGGGGCCGACCGGGGCTGGCGGTTGGCGCTGGCGCGGGCGGCGCGGGACGCGATGGGCCTGGACCTGGAATTCCGCAGCCTGACCATCGCCCGCCGCAGCCTGGCCGAGATCCTGGAACTCGTGCCCGACCTCGCGCTGCTCGCGCTGCTCGACGGGCCGCGGGGAGGGCTTGGTGTGATCATGCTGTCCCCGACGGTGACGGCAACCTTCATCGAAAAACAGACCCTGGGCCGGCTGTCCTCCCAGCCGGCCGCCGCCCGCAAGGCCAGCCGGATCGACGCGGCGATGGTTGCGGGCGTGGTCGACCGCGCGCTCGCGGGCCTGGAGGAGGCGCTGGCGGAAGAGGCTGACCTGGTCTGGGCCGGTGGCTTCCGCTATGCCAGCTACCTCGAAGACGCCCGCCCCCTTGGCCTGATGCTGGAAGAAGACGCCTATCGCGTCCTGTCGGCCGAGGTGTCCCTTGGCCCCGCCGGGCGCGAGGGGCGGGTGATTCTTGTCCTGCCCGCCATCGGCCGCGGCGAAAGCCCCGCCATCGCCCCCGACGCGACCGAGGTCGAGGCGCCGCAGTTCACCGCAGCCCTGTCCGCCCAGGTGATGCAGGCCGATTGCCGTCTGGATGCGGTGATCGACCGCCTCACGCTCCCGCTGCGGCAGATCATGGCGCTTCAGGTCGGCGAGACGCTGTTGCTGCCCTCGGCGGCGCTGGATTCGATCACTCTCGAAACGGTCGAAGGCCAGCGCGTCGCCGTGGCCCGGCTGGGTCAGCACCGCGGCATGCGGGCCGTGAAGCTTTGCGATGCCGTGGCAACCCGGCCCGCGGGGCCGCCCATCCTGCGCCCGGCCCAGACGCAGCCGGAGCCGCCGCTTCCGGAACTGCGGGCGGCCGGATAAGGCTCAGCCCTTGGCCAGCGCCTCGATCTGCGGACGCAGGTGGTCAAGCTGATAGCCGAAGCGCGCGGGAAGGCCCACCAGCTCATCCACCGGCCGCTTTCCTGCATTGGCCAGGGCCCAGACGATCGACGACCGATTGCCGGACGCGCAATAGGCGAAGACCGGCCCGGACGAGGCCGCGATGGCCGCCCCCTGCGCCCTCACATTGTCCATCGTCAGCGCCCCCCCGACCACCGGATTCGCCACGAAGGTCAGGCCCAGCGCCTCGGCCGCCTTCTGCATTTCGGCGGTGTGCAGCTCTGGCGGGATCTCGCCGTCCGGGCGGTTGTCGATCACCGTGACATAGCCCGCCGCCTTGATCGCAGGCAGGTCGCCCGGCGTGATCTGCGGCGAAACGGCGTAGTCGGGGGTGATCGCGCGGATGTCCATGGCTGTCTCCGTTGGCGCGCCGGGGCGCGGGGAATGCTACGGCGCGACCTTAGCCAGCTTGGCCTGAAAGCGAAAGCGCCGTTGACTTGGGTCAAGGTCGCCCCGCACGATCCTCTGTATAGTTTCCTCATTCAGAAGGAGAAGTCGATGCAGGCCACACCGAAGACCCCGCATTCCGTCCGAAAGGCCGCGCTTGAGAAGCGTCTGGTCGAACTGGGCGCCAGACTGGAGGCGATCGAGGAGGAACTCGATTCGCACCACAATCCGGACTGGGAGGATCTTGCCACCGAACGCGAAGGTGACGAGGTTCTGGAAGCGACCGGGAACGCGGGGCTGGCCGAGATCACCCAGATCCGTGCCGCGCTGCGCCGGATTGCCGACGGGACCTATGGCGAATGCGCCCGCTGCGGCGAGCCGATCGGCGAGGCCCGGCTAGACGCTCTTCCCTGGACCCCCCTTTGCCGGAGTTGTGCCCCATGACCAGCCGCGAGCCCAAACCCGCCGACCTTGTCCGCAAGGAGGCCGAACTGATCGAAGCCGGTATCGAGTTGCAGTCCCAGGGTCTGGGTCTGCTTCTGGCCGAAATGCGCGCTCTGGCCGCGCTGATGCCTGGCGACGAAAGCGAGTTGCCCAGCGATGCCGAGGTCGAGGCCGGCTTCGACAACATGCCGGTCTGATCGCGACTCGCTTGTAAACTGTCTGTGGTTGTTTCTAACTTGCCGGGAAATCCGGGCAAGGGAACGGCAATGTCCGCAGTTGGGCTTAGAGTTGAACTGCGCGACGGGATCTTGGTCCTCACCCTCGCCCATCCGCCCTTGAACCATCTGGGACCCGGTCTGCGGGCGGCCCTCGTGCAGGCTGTCCGTGACCCGGGCGCGGCGCGGGGGATCGTTCTGACGGCCGACGGCCCCGCCTTTGCGCCCCATCTTCCGATCGATCCCGATGGATCCGATCCCGCTTTGTCCGTTCTTTGCCAATCCGTCGCCGAATGCCCGATCCCGGTCGTCGCCGTCTTGCAGGGATTGGTGACGGGGCCAGGTGCCGAACTGGCACTGTCGGCCCGGGCGCGCCTTGCGACGCCGTCGGTGCGGATCAGTTTTCCCGATGTCGCGCTGGGACTTTGTCCGGCGGGCGGCACCACCTGGCGCCTGCCCCGTCTGGTTGGACCGCACGCCGCGCTGCGGTTGCTTCTGACCGGACGTGCGGTTCCGGCCTCCGAGGCCCTTTCGCTGGGACTGATCGACGGTGTCACCGACACCGCACCCCTGGCCGCGGCGATGCGTCTGGCCGGGGCGCTTGCGGTCGGCGATCTGCTGCACCGCCCGTCGCCCGACGCCGCGGTCTGGCAAGCCGCGATTGCCGATGCGCGGGTCGATCCGCTTGCCCGGATGCAAGCCGGTCGCAAGATCGTCGATTGCGTCGAGGCGGCGCTGCTGCTGCCCGCCGAGAATGCCTTTCAGTTCGAAGCAAGCGCGCGCAGCGATCTGGAACAGACGCCTGACTCCGCCGGTCTGCGGGCCGCTGCCCGCGCCGAACGGCGTGCCTTGGCAATCCCGCCCGTGCTTGGGCGCCTGCAACCGATGTCGGTGGACCGCCTAGGCCTTGTAGGGCTGGCGCCGGATCTCGCACGGCTGGCTGTCGCGGCGCTGTCGCGGGGGCTGTCCGTCACCTGGGCCTTCCCCGACGCGCTGGCCCGCCAGCAGGGGCTGTCCGCGGTCGAGGCCGGGATCGCCGAAGGCGAGCGGTCGGGCAACCTCGCGCCGGATCGCGCGCACGAGATGCGCGGCAGGCTGACGGCCACCGAGGATCGGCTGGCGCTGGCCACGACGCCGCTGGTGGTCAGCGACCAGCCCTTGGGCGAGTCAGGGTCCTGGGGAGGTCTGCCGGGCGTGGCCCAGCTTGTCCTCGGCGGGGCCGAGGGCGCGATGGGGCTTGGGCTTGCCCCTGCGGGCCGGACCTGCGAGGTGGCGCTTCCGGCCGATCTGCTGCCCCTCAGCCGCGCCACGGCTCTTGCGGGCCTGCGTCGCATCGGTCTGGCGCCGGTGCTGGTGGGGCATCGTCCGGTCGTGGGCGCGCGGATGGCCGATGCGGGCCGGACCGCCTTGGCCTGGCTCATCGCGCGCGGCGTTCCGCAGCGGCTTGCGGCTTCGGCCCTGTCCGGCTTCGGCATGCGGCTGGCAGAGCCGGTCTCGGTCGAGGTGCCCGCCGTCCTGCGGGCCATGTCGGGGGCTGAGGTGCTGCACCGCTGGCTGGCCGCGCTGGCGAACGAGGGCGCCCGGCTGCTGGACGAAGGCATCGCCCGCCGTCCGTCCGACATCGACCATCTGATGATCGCAGGCCACCACTTTCCGCGCTGGCAGGGCGGACCCATGCACCAGGCCGACCGGCGTGGCCTCATGGTGCTGCGCCACGACCTGCGGACCTGGGGCGCGGAAGCCACGTTGTGGAGCCCGGCCCCGATGATCGACCGTCTGATCCGCGAGGGTCAGACCTTCGCCAGTCTGGACGGCTGAGCTGCCCCGTCAGCCCAGAAGGATGCCCGCCACCACCGCCGCCAGTCCCAGCGCCGAGACGCCGAGCGCCGCCAGGTTGATCGTCACAACCCGCTGCAACTCGGCCCGCATCGCCGAATCGTCCAGCCCGGCGCGCTTGGCCCGGGCCGCGCGCAGGATGCAGTAGCCCAGACCGATCAGACCGATCACCGTCAGCGCCGCGCCTGCCCAGATCATTGCCTGCATCGCCGTTCTCCCGTCTCGTTCCGGCCCCAGCTAGCGCGACTTTCCCCGCCACGCAAGCAATCCGCCGCACCGCCTTCGATCCTGCCTTGCCCCCGGGCCGCCCGGCAGGGTAGGAACCCGCGACCATCCCAAAGCCAGAGGACCGCCATGGCCGACGCGACCGATCCCTATGCCGTCACCGCCGACGAGCTGCGCCAGTTCATCGAACGCTTCGAGCAACTGGAAGCGGAGAAGAAGGACGTCACCGAGCAGCAGAAAGAGCTGATGGCCGAGGCGAAGGGCCGCGGCTACGATACCAAGGTGATGCGGAAGGTCATCGCGATGCGGAAGCGCAAGCCCGACGAGCTTGCCGAAGAGGAAGCCGTGCTCGAGGTGTACAAGGCCGCGCTGGGGATGAGCTGATCAGGGCTCGATCAGCGTGACGCCGGGAAACCGACGGATCCGTTCCACATCGGCCAGATAATTCCGGGTCATGTCCTCGACCAGCTCTTCGCTCCAGCCGGGCAGGTCGATTTCGCTCGTCAGGATCTCGGGGCGGCCGAACTTTTCCAGGAAAGCCGTCACGATCCGCCGGCGCTGCGACACCGACTGCGGCGGATGCTCGGTGCAATAGCTGTGATAGCGCGCAAGGCCCGCTTCAGTCAGCAGATGCGCCAGAAGCTCGTCGCAATTCTCCAGCCGGGTCTCGGGCGCGTGGCCTGAGATCGCCTGCAACACCTCGGGCCAGATCAGCGGCGTGTCCTCATCGCACCAGACCGTCATCGCCACGCCCGGATTGGCCTCCTTGATCTCGCGCACAGTGTCCGACCAGCGCAGGCGTGTCGGGTCCACCCCATGCAGGATGTCCTCGTGCCCCTTGGCCTGGGCACGCCCGCGCAAGTCGGGCAGGAAGGTCGCCGGATTGCGAAGCGCCAGGTGAAATTCGGCCTCGCGGTCCGGGAAGATCTGCGTGAAGGCGCGCAGCCGCTTGCCGCCGTTGCCGTAAAGCCGGTCCCCCACCGCATAGGCCGGAAAGCTCAGGAAACTGGTCCAGGACAGGATCAGCCGATCGGCTGAACCCTCATCCATGATCTGGTCCAGGATCATCGCCTCGGTATCCTGCGAGGCCGGCGCGCCGCGCAACTGTCCCGCAGTATCGCGCAGAAGCTTGCGGTATCGCGTCGGAGAGGGCACCGCGATGCCCTCTTCGGCCAGCACCGCGCGGTTCTTCAGCAGGCAGCGGACCAGACGGTCCTCGTCGGTGCAATGGGCACCCAGGTGGTAGACGATACGCATCGGGCCAGACTTCAAGGACCGGGCATTCCGGCCCGGCGGCGCGACTATACGGGCTTTTCTGGACAGATAAACCGCTTTCCTGTAACCGGACCACAGGATGTCTGACCATTTCACTCAACTGACCCGCCGTAGCCCTCGCCTGCGGCTAGACCCTTGGACTTTGGGCGCCGTGCTCATCGCCGGGGTGGTGTTGGCGCCGATCCTGTCGATCGCCTGGATCGCCTTCAACCCGACCGAGAACATCTGGCCGCACCTGATGGCGACTGTCCTGCCGCGCTATCTGGGCACGACGCTGATGCTGATGGCCGGCGTAGCAGTCCTGACTGCGGCGATGGGCACCGGCGCGGCCTGGCTGGTCAGCCAGTACCAGTTTCCCGGCCGAGCCTGGCTGGCCCAGGCGCTGCTCTTTCCGCTGGCGATCCCCGCCTATGTCGGGGCCTATGCGCTGGTCGACCTGCTGGACTATGCCGGCCCGGTGCAATCCGCCTTGCGCGCCAGCTTCGGCTGGGAAACCGCCCGCGATTACTGGTTCCCCGAAACCCGTTCGCTGCCGATGGCGATCCTGGTCCTGTCCTTCGCGCTTTACCCTTACGTCTACCTTTTGGCCCGCGCCGCCTATCGCGAGCAGTCGGGCCGCGCCTACGAGGTCGCCCGCGCCCTAGGCTGCGGACCCTGGGGCCTGTTCCTGCGGATCGGCTGGCCCCTGGCCCGCCCGGCCATCGCGGCCGGAGTGGCGCTGGCGATGATGGAGACGGTCGCGGATTACGGCACGGTCCTGCATTTCGGGGTCCAGACGCTGACCACCGGCGTGTTCTCGACCTGGCTGAACGGCGGCAATGCCGGGGGGGCGGCACAGATCGCAGGGGTGATCCTGGTCCTGATCCTGATGCTGGTCGGGCTGGAGCGGGCAGGGCGCGGCAAGGCGCGTTTCCACCGGCTTGGACGCGGCTCGCAACCTGTGCAGCCAGCGCCCATCGCGGGGCGGAAACGCTGGTATGCGACGCTTCTCTGCCTGATCCCCATTACCGGGGGGTTCGTGCTGCCAGTTGGCGTTATGCTCGTCCATACGGCCGCCGCGCCCGAGGGCTGGCTTGCACCCGGTCTTTTCGAGGCGCTGACGAACACCCTGATCGTCGGCGGCCTTGCGGCGCTGGCGACCGTGGGTGCGGCGATCTTCCTAGATCGGAAGAGCGTCGTGTAGGGAAAGAGTGTAG
>ERZ1645185.934-NODE-934-length-12308-cov-7.680976_pt1 | contig 12308 bp, 14 predicted proteins | sample MGYA00575351_ERZ1645185 | MGnify/ENA primary metagenome ERZ1645185 (study PRJEB40838, sample SAMN11284767) | freshwater sediment metagenome | isolation source: river sediment | host: Sediment | place: India: Jana village, Kanpur | collected 2015-12-17 ...
GGGCCTGGCTCATCAGGCGGGCGTGCAGGCCGACCATCTGGTCGCCCATCTCGCCCTCGATTTCGGCGCGCGGCGTGAGGGCGGCGACCGAGTCGACGACGATGATGTCGACCGAGCCGGAACGCACCAGCATGTCGGCGATTTCCAGCGCCTGTTCGCCGGTGTCGGGTTGCGAGATCAGCAGGTTGTCCACGTCCACGCCAAGTTTTTTGGCGTAAACCGGGTCGAGCGCATGTTCGGCGTCGATGAACGCCGCAGTACCGCCGGCTTTCTGCATTTCGGCGATGACCTGCAAGGTCAGCGTGGTTTTGCCGGAAGACTCCGGTCCGTAGATTTCCACCACCCGGCCGCGTGGCAGTCCGCCGATGCCCAACGCAATGTCCAGACCCAGCGAACCGGTGGAAATGGCCTGAATGTCGCGCGCGACATCGTGGTCACCCAGCCGCATGACCGATCCCTTGCCGAACTGTTTCTCGATTTGCGACAGCGCGGCGGAAAGGGCCTTCATTTTGTCTTCTGCGATAGCGGCGGTTGCCATGGTGGTCTCCTGTTTCATTGAATGGTGATCGAACTTTAGGCGATATATTTAGACATGTCAATATAAAATATTATATAAGTAAATAATACAAACTAGATATGTTTTATGTTGCATGAGTATCTATAATGGCTGGACGGAGAAGCCTGATGATTACAAAAGACAAAATGCGCCTGGACCTGAAGTGGGCCGCCTTGCAGCGGCTGAAGTTCATCGAGATCATGAGCTGGTATGCCGGGGTGGTGACCAGAAGCGATCTGGCCAGAGCGTTTGGCATGTCTGATCCGGCGGCAACCAAGGACATCAAGCTGTATAACGAGCTGGCGCCAGGCAATCTGGGATACAGCCAGGCCGTGTTCGGCTTTGTTCCCACCGACCGTTTCAGTCCCGTATTCGCCAATCTGGAACCGGCTGTCGCCCTGCCGGTTTTTGCGGCCAATCTGGCCACCATGGGTGGCCCGTATGGCGACTCGCTGATTTACGGCCTTGCTGTTGAATCGCTGCCCTTGCCGGCGCGGCTGCCAGACAGGCATGTTCTGGCGCAAATAACCCGCGCCATGCGTTGGCGCAGGAAGCTGAAAGTAAGCTACCGCTCACTTTCGGGCCGTGAAAGTTCTAACCAGCGCATTCTGGAACCCCATACCCTGGTCAATACCGGCACGCGTTGGCATGTGCGTGCGTATAGCGAGGAAACCTACGATTTCCGGGATTTTGTGCTGTCGCGCTTTGCCGGGGCGGAATGCCAGATCGAACCGGCGGAATCCAGCGTGCTCTACGATGAGGACTGGGTGGAAACCCTGCAACTGAAACTGGGACCGCATCGCATGCTTGATCCTCAAAAGCATGAAAGCCTGCTGGTTGATTATGGCGCGGTCGATGGGGTGATCGAGATCGAGGTCAGGCGAGCATTGCTTGGCTATGTGCTGCAACGGCTCAATGTCGATACGTCGCTGGAAGGAACAATGAATCCTGCCGCTTATCCGCTGATGCTGCTGAACCGGGACGATATCGAGCCATTCGCGGCGTGGGTGTTTGATCAGGAATAGGTACTCAGGACAACAACTCAATCAATCCACGCAACGCAGAAGCCACCGCGCGGGAACGGATTTCCTCGCGGTCGCCGGAGAGGCGGCAAGTGGTCGAAACGGGCGCCATGCCTTCAATGCACCAGCCAATGCAAACCATGCCAACGGGTTTTTTGGGGGTGCCTCCGCCCGGCCCGGCAATGCCGGAAATGGACAGCGATGCTTGCGCCCGGCTGTTTTTCAGTGCACCCGCCGCCATCTCCAGCACGGTTTCCTCGGAGACGGCGCCAAATTGCTCAAGTACCACGGCGGAAACACCCAGCATGTCCTGCTTGGACTGGTTGGTATAGGTGACAAAGCCGCGGTCGAACCAGGCTGACGAACCTGGAACGGCCGTGATGCGTTCCGCGGTCCAGCCGCCGGTGCAGGATTCCGCCGTGGCCAGCATCATGCTTTTGGCTTTCAGCAGCCCGCCAAGCTGTTCGGCAAGTTGATAGAGTTCGTCATCGCTTACGCGAGCCATTGCAGTCCCTTGAAAATCGCCAGTGCATAAACAGCGGCCAGCACATCGTCCAGCATGACGCCGAATCCGTTTTTGAGGCGTGCATCGAGTTGCCGGATTGGCCAAGGCTTGAGGATATCGAAAAAACGGAACAAGACAAAAGCCGCCAGCCATTCCAGCCAGCCAGTTGGAATGAGGGCAAGAATCAGCCACATGGCAACGATTTCATCCCATACGATGCTGCCGTGATCGGCTACCCCCAGATTTCTTCCGGTGACCGCACAGGCCCATATGCCGATAAATAAACTGATGCCAATGATTGCGATGACTGAAACTGCATCCGGTACGGTCTGCATAATTATCCAGAACAATGGCAGTGCGGCCAGTGACCCGAATGTGCCCGGCGCCTTGGGCGGCAGCCCTGAGCCAAAGCCCAGCGCGATGAAATGGGCCGGATGGGAAAGTAGAAATTTCAAATCCGGCTTCATGTTCCGAAATGATCGAAGCCGGTACGGGAAAGTGGCATGGGCTGGCCGTTATTCAGAATGCGCAGTAATTTCTGTACCGTTTCACCCTTTCCCCTAGCCCCTCTCCCCTCAAGGGAGAGGGGAATAATCTTACCTACACGCGTCAGGCGCAGATTCAATTCAATGCTGGTGGTTTCTATCAACGTTCGGTTTTCTGCCGGCGCGGTAAAGATGAGCTCGTAGTCATCGCCGCCAGCCAGCACGCAGTCCCGCACATTAGAATTTTCACGCATTGGTTCCAGTGCGTTGGAGAGCGGCAGGTTTTCGAACTGTATTTCTGCCCCTACATTGGAACGTTCGAGAATGTGACCGAGGTCGGCCGCGAAACCATCCGACACATCAATGCAGGCATGTGCGATGCCGCGCAGCGCCAGCCCCAGTTTGATACGCGGTGTAGGCACGAACAGGCGAGGGAAGCATTGCACGGCCTGTTCGGTTTCCAGCCGCAGCCGCCCTTGATGATGTGCCAGCGCAGCCGCAGCATCGCCCAGCGTGCCGGAAACCCAGATGTCATCACCAGGTTGCGCGGCATCGCGTCGCAGTGCCTGCCCTGGCGGTACCTCGCCGATGACGGTCACATTGATTGTCAGCAGTCCGCCGCGCGTGGTGTCACCGCCAATGACTTCCACCCCGTGCTTTTGCGCCAGCCCGAAAAATCCGCCCGCGAATCCTTTCAGAAATGATTCACCCGCATCTGGCAGCGCGATGGAAAGCAGCGCGTAGCGTGGTTTGGCGCCCATTGCGGCGAGGTCTGACAAGTTGACCGCCATGGATTTATGTCCGATGGTGCCGGGTCCGTCAGACGGCATGAAATGCCGGCCCGCGATCAACATGTCGGTGGAGATCGCCAGCTCCATGCCGGAAGATGGTTTTATCAGTGCGCAGTCATCGCCCACCCCAAGCACCGCAGAGGGCGCGGCGCGGGTGAAGTATTTTTTGATCAGATCAAATTCGCCGGGCATAAGCAAGAATCTTGAACCACGAAGGACGCCAGGGTCACAAAGGGAAAAGGAACTTCGTGTATTGCGTTTTTATTGTGATTAAAGTTTTTTTCGTGCTGAAGGCGCGGCCATTTCATCTGGCCGCATGACCTTGGCCAGCTTGTCGAGCACACCATTTACATATTTATGGCCATCGGTGCCGCCGTATTTCTTTGCAAGTTCCACGGCTTCGTTGATTGCCACGCGGTAGGGCACATCGGGACAGTTCACGATTTCGTGCGCCCCTATAAGCAGGATGCCGCGCTCAATCGGGGATAACTCTGCGAAACTACGGTCGAGATGGGGCGAAAGCTTCATTTCCAGATCGGAAGTTTCCTTCAGCACGGCATGGAACAGGGATTCGAAGTAGGCGGCATTGGCTTTCGGGAAACCTTCATCCTCACGCACGTGGGCCGCGACATCGACTTCATCCTGCCCGCTTAAATGCTGGGCATACAAGGCGCGCAAGGCAAATTCTCGTGACAGGCTGCGCGAGCCAGTATTGTGTGAACCAGCCCTGGAGGCGGGTTTCATACCCGTTTCATCAGGTTGGCCATTTCAACCGCCACACGCGCTGCATCCTTGCCTTTTTCCATCATGCGCTCGTGTCCTTGCGCATCGGTTTCGACAGTGAGGATGGCATTGGCTACGGGCACGCCGGTATCCAACTGCACATCGGTGATGCCTCGCGCGGATTCGTTGGCGACGATCTCGAAATGATAGGTTTCGCCGCGCACGATGGCGCCGATGGCAATGAGTGCATCGAACTTGCCGCTTTGCGCCATCTTCAGCAGCGCAAGCGGGTGTTCCAGTGCCCCCGGGATATTCACGACCAGAATGTTATCCTTGGCCACGCCAAGCCTCAAAAGCTCGCGCTCGCAGGTGGACAGCAGTCCCTCGCATATGTCCTTGTTGAAGCGGCTCATGACGATGCCGATTTTCATTCCCTGGCCGTTCCAGGCGGGGTCGAGTTCGGCAAAGTCGGAAGTGTTTGTGCCCATGGTGATTCCTTTCAGTGGTTTTCCAGATAGCCCGTGACTTCAAGATCGAAGCCGTCCATCGCGGGCATTTTGCGCGGACTGGCAAGCAGCTTCATTTTGCCTACGCCAATATCGCGCAGTATTTGCGCACCGATGCCGTAATCGCGCAAATCGACTTTGTGCGGTGTTGACGGCTGTGACGGCGGGTTGACGCGATTGAACAATGCGTCAGCGGTTTCCGGTCGGTGCAGCAGCACGATGACGCCAGACTGCGATTCGGCGATGCGCTCCATTGCGCCCATGATAGGCCACGAATGGCCGCTGCCAGTCACGTCGAGAAAGTCCATCACGCTCAAGGGTTCATGCACACGCACCATGGTTTCGCGGTCGGCATGGATTTCGCCCTTTACCAGCGCAAGATGGGTTTCGCGGTTGGTGCTGTCGCGATAGGCGATCAGCCGGAAGGCGCCATATACCGTCTGTACAAGACGGTCAGCCACACGCTCGACCAGGCTTTCGGTCTGGTTGCGGTAATGAATCAGATCGGCGATAGCGCCGATCTTCAGGCCATGTTCCTGCGCGAAAGGGATCAGGTCCGGCAGTCGCGCCATGGTCCCGTCGTCCTTGAGGATTTCGCAGATGACTGATGCCGGTTGTAGTCCGGCAAGCAGCGCCAGGTCGCATCCCGCTTCGGTGTGGCCCGCGCGCACCAGCACGCCTCCCGGCTGGGCGCGCAAGGGGAAAATATGGCCGGGCTGGATGATGTCGGTGGCTTTTGCATCTCTGGCCACGGCAGCCTGAATGGTGACCGCGCGATCCTGCGCCGAAATGCCCGTGGTCACGCCTTCCGCCGCCTCAATCGAAACGGTGAACGCGGTGCCATGCGGCGTCTGGTTGTCGCTCACCATCTGCTTCAAACCCAACTGGCGGCAGCGCGCATCGGTGAGCGTCAGGCAGATCAGCCCGCGTCCGTATTTGGCCATGAAGTTGATGGCTTCCGGCGTGACGTGCTCGGCCGCCATCACCAGATCGCCCTCGTTTTCGCGGTCCTCTTCATCCACCAGCACGACCATGCGGCCGGCTTTCAGTTCAGAGATGATTTCAGTAATGGGGGCAAGCATGACTAGTCTTTATCCGAGGTATTCATGAATTGGGTTAAACGTTCAACATAGCGCGCGACCATGTCGATTTCCAGATTGGCGCGGCTGCCAGGCTTGAGGTGTTTCAGCGTGGTCATGGCCAGCGTATGGGGAATCAGGTTGATGCTGAAACGCACACCTTTAACTATATTCACCGTGAGGGACACGCCTTGCACGGTAATCGAACCCTTGGCGGCAATGTAGCGGGCGAGGCTGGCGGGTGCGTCAATTTCCAGAAGATGCGATTCGCCAACCGGCTGAAAGCGCGCCACTGTGCCAACGCCATCGACATGGCCGGATACGATATGCCCGCCCAGCCGGTCGATGGGGCGCATGGCCTTTTCCAGATTGACCTCCGCGCCGGGTGCGAAACCTTCGGTGCAGCGCAGGGTTTCAGCGGAAACGTCCACGGTAAATGTTGAGGGTGTCAGCGCAACGGCCGTCAGGCATACGCCATTGACGGCGATGGAATCCCCCACGCCCACATCAGAAAAATCCAGCCCGCCGCCCTCGATCACCATTCGGGCATCGCTGCCGCGTGATTCGTATTCGTGAATTCTGCCGACTGACTGAATGATTCCGGTGAACATGGGTTAAAGAGCAGTAATAGCGTAATAGGCCTATTTTAGCAGGCCGGCACGCATAAAAAGTGGCCATTTCAGCGGCAGGGGCTGGTTTGGTTCTTGCCAGTGCTGTGCCAGGCTGGATTCAAGACTGGTCAGGGGACTGTGTCCGTTGTCGGCTTCATAGCGCTTGACGGCCGACCACGTGGAAAGATAAGCCAGCAGCCGGGGCAGATTCCATTCCACCTCGATGAAAAATTCAGGCGTGTGGATTTCATTGAACGGGAAATCCAGACTGCGATAACCGTCATCAATAAGCGTACGTTCGGGTGGCCAATATTCGCCGATGACGTCACAGTAGAAAGTTGCAAGTGGCTCATCCAGTTTGCCCGGCAAAACCAGTCGTCCGTAGCCCCACAAGGCAATCATCCCGCCTGGCTTGAGAACGCGGAGGGCTTCAGCATGGAAAGCTTGCAAGTCAAACCAGTGTGTTGCCTGTGCCACAGTGATCAGGTCGATGCTGTGATTTTCCAGTCCGCTGAATTCTGCAGATGCCACGCGAAAGCGGACATTGTCAGGTCCGCTTGCGTGTGCGATCTGCTCGGTGCTGGCATCGGTGGCGATTACTTCCCTGAAATGCCTTGCCAATCCCGCCGCAGCCTGGCCGCTGCCGGTGGCGCAATCCCATGCAAGGTCATGCTCTGTACACTGGCTTGAAAGCCAGGAAAAGAGTTCGCCGGGATACGTCGGGCGAAATTCAGCGTATTGCGCAGACGCGTCCGAAAAATGATCCTTGAATGTCATTTCCGCCAGGTCAGGCGAAGGTCGGAATCGATCATGCGCTGATCGACCAGTTTCCAGTTCAGGCGGTTTTGCATCGTGGCGGGTTCATGCAACTCAAACAGCGGCCGCGCGTCCGAGCCCAGCAGACAGGGCGCGACATATTGCACCCACTCGTCGACAAGTCCCGCGGTCAGCAATGAGCCATTCAAGCGCGGACCGGCTTCGGTCATGACTTCGTTGATGCCCTTTTGCGCCAGCCTGGAAAGCAGCGCATGCAGGTTGACCCTGCCGTCCGCACCCGGCAGGCAAAGAATTTCCGCACCAGCCGCTTCCAGCGTGGCGGTTTTTTTTGTATCCGGTTCGGTGCAGGCGATGATTGTTTTCGCGCCCTGCAAAATCCGTGCATCCGGCGGGGTGCGCAGGGTGGAATCGACAATCACTTTTACTGGCTGTCGCGATGCTTCGCTGATTTCATCCAGACGCGATGCGTCCATGCCGCGAACATTCAATTGCGGATTGTCCGCCAGCACGGTGTTGATGCCAGTCAGAATCGCGCAGGATCGTGCACGCAGTCGATGCACATCAGCGCGTGCGGCCTCGCCGGTAATCCATTTCGATTCGCCGGAAGACAATGCGGTTTTACCGTCCAGCGAGGAAGCGGTCTTGATACGGACGTAAGGATGGCCCAGCACCATGCGCTTGACGAAGCCGGCGTTCAAGTCGTGTGACTGTGCAGCCAGCAGACCATGCTCGACAGTGATGCCCGCTGCCTTCAGTCGCGCCAGTCCCTGGCCGGACACATTGGGGTTGGGGTCCTGTATGGCCGCAATGACCTTCGCCACGCCCGCCCCGATCAGCGCGTCCGCGCAGGGGGGGGTGCGGCCATGGTGCGAGCAGGGCTCCAGCGTCACGTAAACGGTTGCACCCAGCGATGCGGGACCCGCCTGCATCAGGGCATTGATTTCCGCGTGCGGTGCGCCGGCTTTCTGGTGCCAGCCTTCACCAATGATTTGACCATTCTTGACGATGACGCAGCCGACGCGTGGATTCGGCGTGGTCGTGTAAAGTCCCCGCTCAGCCAGATGCAGGGCGCGGGCCATGTAAAGGTGGTCGTCAGCCGTGAAAGACATTTTCAAATTCTATATTGAACGCAGAGACGCGGAGGGGCAGAGGAACCCAGAGATATCGCGACAGGGCGGTAAGAAAGGCGCGGGAGGGAAAGCGACTTACACCCTCTTTTACCCCCTGTTCCTCCCTGTTCAGGGTTTTGCTTTTTCTCCGCGTCTCTGCGCCTCTGCGTTAAATAAGGTTTTCCAGCTTACTTGAACAAATCATCCACGCCAGGCGGTGGAGACTTTTCCAGATCTTTCAGCACATCGCGGAAGTCGTCGGCATCCTGGAAGCTTTTGTAGACGGAAGCAAAACGGATGTAGGCGACCTTGTCCAGTCGCTTCAATTCCTGCATGACCAGTTCGCCCAGCTGGCGCGAGGGAATCTCGCGTTCGCCCAGGCTCAGCAGTTTCTGCCGGATGCGCTGGATCGCTTCGTCCACCAGCTCGGTGGAAACCGGGCGTTTATGCAGCGCGCGACCGAAGCCCTCGCGCAGCTTGTCCTCGGAAAACTCTTCGCGAAAGCCGCTGTTCTTGACGATTTGAGGCAGGCGGATGTCCGCCGTTTCAAAAGTCGTGAATCGCTTTTCGCAGTTCGGGCAACGGCGCCGGCGACGGATCGTGTCGCCGTTTTCGTTGACGCGCGAATCAACGACCTGAGTGTCGGCGTGACCGCAGAAGGGACATTTCATAGGTGGGTGGGGCGTGAGGGGTGAAGCGTGAGGTGTGCGGGGGGGCGGGTTTCCACCTTGCGCCTCACGCCTGTCGCCTTACTTTCCATATACCGGAAACTTCGCCGTCAGTTTGGCGACTTCGGCCTTGACGCGATTGGAAACGTTTTCGTCATTCGGTGCGTCGAGCACGTCGGCGATTAGGTTGGACAGCAGTTCGGCTTCAATTTCCTTGAATCCGCGCGTTGTCATGGCAGGCGTGCCGATGCGGATGCCGCTGGTGACGAAAGGTTTCTGCGGGTCATTGGGAATGGCGTTCTTGTTCACTGTGATGTGCGCCCGGCCCAGCGCCGCTTCGGCGTCCTTGCCTGTCAGGTTCTTGGGTTGCAGGTCAACCAGAAACACATGCGACTCGGTGCGTCCGGAAACAATGCGCAGCCCGCGTTCCTGCAACACCTTGCACATCACCAGCGCATTGGCGGCAACCTGTTCCTGGTAATGCTTGAATTCCTTGCTGGCCGCTTCCTTGAATGCGACCGCCTTGCCGGCGATGACGTGTTCCAGCGGACCGCCCTGCAGGCCGGGGAAGATGGCGCTGTTGATCGCTTTCTCGTGTTCGGTTTTCATCAACACGATCCCGCCGCGAGGGCCGCGCAGGGTCTTGTGCGTGGTCGAGGTGACGACATCGGCGTGCGGCACGGGGTTGGGATAAACGCCGGCGGCGATCAGGCCCGCATAGTGCGCCATGTCCACCATGAAAATGGCGCCGATGTCCTTCGCCACCTTGGCGAAGCGCGCGAAGTCGATGCGCAGCGAATAGGCAGACGCGCCAGCGATGATGAGCTTGGGCTTGTGCTCGTGCGCCTTTTTCTCCATCGCGTCGTAGTCGATCTCTTCCTTGGCATTCAGGCCATAAGCCACGACGTTGAACCACTTGCCGCTCATGTTGAGCGCCATGCCGTGGGTGAGGTGGCCGCCTTCGGCCAGGCTCATGCCCATGATGGTGTCGCCGGGCTTCAGGAAAGCCATGAACACTGCCTGGTTGGCCTGCGAACCGGAGTTCGCCTGCACATTGGCGGCTTCCGCGCCGAACAGCGCTTTCACCCGGTCAATGGCCAGTTGCTCGACGATGTCGACGTTCTCGCAGCCGCCGTAATAACGCTTGCCGGGGTAACCCTCGGCATATTTGTTGGTGAGCTGCGAACCCTGGGCCTCCATGACTGCCGGGCTGGTGTAATTTTCGGACGCGATCAGTTCGATATGTTCTTCCTGACGGCGGTTTTCGGACTGGATGGCGGCCCACAGTTCGGGGTCGACGGTGGCAAGGGTGTGCTGGCGGGAAAACATGGGAGGACCTGAAGGTTGAGCGAAAGCTGCAATTCTACCAGCCAAGCCGACCGTCCAAGAATGGTTCAGCCGGGCAACCCGAATGGATTAATCCTCCAGAAGTACTTGACTAATTTAATCAAGAATATATATTAGCCATTAATGAAATGCTTATGACCAAATAAGTATTTCTTATCTTGAATTTTTCTCGAAAGGAGCATGAACATGAGCGGACTTATTCCCGGTTTCAATGTCGACGGCGTGGTTACCATTAACCGCGTCATTATCAAACCAGAGTACAGCGTTGACGACCTGCAGGAGCGCGTGGCCTATCTGTGCGAAAACGTCAAAACCTACCATTCCGATACCGGCTTTGTCGGTGGTTTCGTCGCGCTGAATTCCGGCGCAGTTTCCAACGAAGGTTCAACCGTCGGCCAGGCGGTGGGCAGCCCACTGGCTGGCAAAGAGGCGCTGATCGTCACCTTCTGGCAATCCTTTGATGACCACGAAAAATCTCACCAGAGCGAAACCTTCCAGCCCCTGTTCAAGCAGGTTCTGGAGCTTTGCGAGAACGGCAATGAAGAAATTGCGTATTCGATGCTCTGGAGCGGCAAGGCGTACAGCGCCGAAGAGGCGGCGGAAGCGCGTGCCGTGAAGGAAAAGTATTCAAAGGCTGCGTAATTCAGTATGAAAAAACGGCGCATCAAGCGCCGTTTTTTTCTGAATCTGATTCAGCGCCCTGCCGGTGGCCGCCACACTTGCTTGTCAGTTGCGCCATCATCTCGCGCAACTCAACCATCTCCTGACGGAGAATCTTGATTTCCTGGTGCATCTCGCGCCGTATCAATTTCTCCTCCTTGCCGATGAAGAAGGCGGCAATAGAAGCGGTAACCAGCGACATGACGCCATAGGTCAGCACAATCACTATGCCGGCAAACAGGCGGGCGGGCGCGGTAGTGGGAACCAGATCGCCGTAACCCACGGTCAGGCCGCTGGTGAACGCCAGCCAGACACCATCCCAGTAATCGTGAATAGTCGGTTCCAGCCAATAGAAACCGCCGCCGGACAGCAGCATGAGCCCAAATCCAAGCAACAGGATATAAGGCGTAGAACCAGGGGTCAGTGCGCGAAGCGAATGTGCAAACCGGGCAATCAAGAGGCCGACGATGGCAAGCCGCAGCAGCCTGAACAGCGCCGACAGATCGGTTGGCAGTTGCGGCATCAGAACCGAAGTCGCGGTTACAAAGACGATGGCCACAGAGAGCCAGTTATAAACGAGATAGCGCTTTTTCTGGGCAGTGACCGAAAGCATGATGGCAAGCTCGATCACGAACGTCAGCAGTACCACTGCATCCAGTATCCAGCCCAGCCTGAAAAGATGCGCATCGCCGGATAGCACAGTGAGATAAAACGCCGGAATTGCCAGCAGCGTGGCGATCAGCACGGGCAAGTGCAGGCGCTTTTCCCATTCATAGGCCTGTGGAGTATCGAGCGGCGGAACGCCCGCTAATCCCAAAGCGAGCCGGGTATTCAGTGACATGGCATCAGACGAGTTGGCTAACCTTATAATTCTAGCCTTCACATCCCCAATCGGAGCCATTCATGAGCGTTAACCGCCGGGATTTTCTCAAGGGCGCGGGCGCAACCGGCGCACTAACGCTGGCTGGGGGCGCGCAGGCGGCCGACCTGCCGGCCATCAACTGGCGGCTGGCGTCCAGCTTTCCCAAAAGTCTGGACACGATTTTCGGTGCGGGCGAAGTCATGGCCAAACGCGTCGCCCAGATCACCGGCGGCAAATTCAACATCCGCGTCTTCCCGGCGGGAGAACTGGTGCCCGGCCTGCAGGTGCTGGATGCGATTCAGGCCGGCACCGTCGAAGCCGGTCACTCGGCGGGTTATTACTATGTCGGCAAGAACATGGCGTTTGCCTTCGATACCGCGCTGCCCTTCGGCCTGACCGCGCGCCAGCAGAATGCCTGGATGTATGCGGGCGGTGGCATGGCCTTGTTGCGCGATTTCTACAAGGGCTACAACATCGTGCAGTTCCCCGGCGGCAACACCGGCGTGCAGATGGGCGGCTGGTTCCGGCGCGAAATCAAGACATTGGCGGATTTGCGCGGCCTGAAAATGCGCATCCCCGGCATCGGCGGAAAAATCATCGCCAAACT
>ERZ1645185.935-NODE-935-length-12304-cov-7.374316_pt1 | contig 12304 bp, 6 predicted proteins | sample MGYA00575351_ERZ1645185 | MGnify/ENA primary metagenome ERZ1645185 (study PRJEB40838, sample SAMN11284767) | freshwater sediment metagenome | isolation source: river sediment | host: Sediment | place: India: Jana village, Kanpur | collected 2015-12-17 ...
TCCCGGTGTTCCTCAAGCCCACGCGCAACCACTACGGCATCATCGGCCCGATCCCACAGAGCGAGTTCGATCCCGAAGCCATCAAGGCCAAGATCCGGGCCAACCCGCTGCTCAAGGGCGTCGATCCGGACTCGGTGCGCCCGCGCATCCTGACGCTGACCCAGTCCACGTACGACGGCGTGCTGTACAACACCGAAACCATCAAGGGCATGGTGGACGGCTACGTGGACAACCTGCACTTCGACGAAGCCTGGCTGCCGCACGCCGCCTTCCACCCGTTCTACGGTCCCTACCATGCGATGGGCAAGAAGCGCGCGCGCCCGAAGGACACCATGGTGTATTCCACTCAGTCCATCCACAAGCTGCTGGCCGGCATCAGCCAGGCCAGCCACGTGCTGGTGCAGGACTCGCAGAACCACCAGCTGGACCGGGCTCTGTTCAACGAGGCTTACCTGATGCACACCTCGACCTCGCCGCAGTACAGCATCATCGCCAGCTGCGACGTGGCTGCCGCGATGATGGAGCCGCCTGGCGGCACCGCGATGGTGGAAGAGAGCATCCTGGAGGCGCTCGACTTCCGCCGCGCCATGCGCAAGGTCGACGAGGAATACGGCAGCGACTGGTGGTTCAAGGTCTGGGGGCCGGACGCGCTGGTGGACGAGGGCATCGGCCGGGCCGACGACTGGATCATCCGCGGCGACCGGCGCGGGCGCAAGGGCAGCCAGTGGCATGGTTTCGGCAAGCTGGCCGACGGCTTCAACATGCTCGATCCGATCAAGGCCACCATCGTCACGCCGGGCCTGAACCTGAACGGTACCTTCGAGAAGACCGGCATCCCGGCCTCGATCGTGACCAAGTTCCTGGCCGAACATGGCGTGGTGGTTGAAAAGACCGGCCTGTACAGCTTCTTCATCATGTTCACCATCGGCATCACCAAGGGCCGCTGGAACACGCTGCTGACGGCGCTGCAGCAGTTCAAGGACGACTACGACAAGAACCAGTCCATGTGGCGCATCATGCCGGAGTTCTGTCAGAAGTTCCCGCGCTACGAGCGCATGGGGCTGCGCGACCTGTGTCAGTTCGTGCATGAGATGTACGCCCGCCACGATATCGCGCGCCTCACCACCGAGATGTACCTGTCCGAACTGGCGCCCGCGATGAAACCGGCCGACGCCTATGCCCACATCGCGCACCGGCAGACCGAGCGGGTGGAGATCGACCACCTGGAGGGACGCGTTACGGTGGGCCTGGTCACGCCCTATCCGCCGGGCATTCCGCTGCTGATCCCGGGCGAGGTGTTCAACCGCAAGATCGTCGACTACCTCAAGTTCTCGCGCGAGTTCAATCGCCAGTGCCCGGGCTTCGAAACCGACATCCACGGACTGGTCGAAGAAAAGGGCCCGGACGGCGTCAAGCGCTTTTTCGCCGACTGCGTGCGCTGACGGGGCGGAGTTGGGCTCACGCCCCGACCGGCATATGCTATGAATAGAATAGCTGCTCGTGGCCATTGGACGCTGGGATGAGGCCGATTGGATGCATGTTTTGGCCTTGAAGCACCATTTGAACGCACGGGCGCAGGCTTTCGTGCGACCTTCGACGGGGGGCGGCCGCGGAGGCCGGGGTGAGGGACGGCTGCCGGGCGAAACTGTGCAGAATGGCCGGATGCGCCTCCTGTTGATCAGCGTCCTGTTCTGGGTGTCTCTGCCGGCGTGGGCGGCGCACGCGTATGCCCAGTTCGGCGACATCAAGTACCCGCCGGGATTCCAGCACTTCGACTACGTGAACCCCAAGGCGCCCAAGGGCGGCGAAATCCGCCTGGTGCCGCCGATCGCGGTCACCAATTTCGACAAGTTCAACCCCTTCACGCTCAAGGGCACGGCACCGGCCGGTCTGACCGATCTGGTGTTCGAGTCGCTGCTGATTGGCAACCTCGAGGAGCCCACCACCGCCTATGGCCTGCTGGCCGAAGATGTGGACGTCGCGCCGGACCACCTGTCGGCGACCTTCCGTATCCGCGACAAGGCGCGCTTCAACGACGGCTCCCCGGTGCTGGCCGCCGACGTGGTGCATTCGTTCAAGACCCTGACCAGCCCGCTGGCCTCGCCACAGTTCCGAACCCTGTTCGCTGAGGTCAAGGACGCGCGTGCCCTGGGAGATCGGGTGGTGCGTTTTGATTTTTCCAGCCCGAACCGTGAACTGCCGCTGCTGGTCGGTAGCCTGCCGGTCTTCAGCCGGGCCTGGGGCGGCGGCAAACCGTTTGACCAGATCACCACCGACCTGCCGATCGCCTCCGGCCCGTATCGGCCCCAAAGCGCCAGACTGGGGCGCGACATCACTTACCTGCGCGACAAATCGTACTGGGGCGCCGAGCTGCCGGTTCGGCGCGGCCACCACAACTTCGACCGCATCACCTACAAGCTGTACCTGGACGACACGAGCCGCTTTGAGGGGCTGAAGGCCGGCGAATACGACTTCAAGCGCGAGTTCATCTCCCGCAACTGGGCACGCCAGTACAAGGGGCGGGCGTTTGACTCGGGCGAGGTGGTGAAGAAGGTGTTTCACAACCGCAACCCGGGCGACTTTCAGGGCTACATCTTCAACCTGCGCAAGCCCAAGTTCCAGGACATCCGGGTACGCGAGGCGATCACCTTGGCCATGGATTTCGAATGGCTGAACCGGCAGATGTTCTACGGTCTGTACAAGCGGGTCGACGGCTATTTTCCGAACAGCGATTTCCACGCCAGTGGACTGCCCGATGCGAAGGAACTGGCCCTGCTGGAGCCTCTGCGCGCGCAATTGCGGCCGGAGGTGTTCGGGCCGGCCCGGCGCTCGCCCAGTACCGCGCCGCCCGGTAGCCTGCGTGAGAACCTGCGCAAGGCGCGTGGCTTGCTCGCCGAGGCGGGTTGGACCTACCGCGATGGCGCGCTGCGCAATGCGAAGGGCGAGCCCTTCGTCATCGAATACCTCAATGCGCAGCCGTCGGGTGTGCGTCTCCTGCTGCCGATGCAGACGGCGCTGGGCAAGCTCGGCATCGAGCTGCGAGTGCGCAACGTGGATGGCGCGTTGTACCAGCAGCGCATGGATGACTTCGACTTTGAGCTCGCCAGTCTTCGCATTCCGGGGCGCACGTCGCCCGGCAGCGAATTGCTGGAGTATTTCGGCTCCAAGGCCGCGAGCACACCCGGTTCCGCCAACCTTTGGGGCATCGCCGACCCGGCGGTGGACGCGCTGATCCGCAAGGTGCTGGCGGCGACGACCCGGGACGAACTGGCTGCAGCGATGCGGGCGCTGGACCGGGTGCTCACCAGCGGGCACTACTCGATCCCGCAGTGGTACAGCGATGCGTTCCTGGTGGGCTACCGCCCGGCCGGTTTCGTGCTGCCCGCGGTGGTGCCGCCGTATTACCAGCCCGACAGCTGGGCCGCCTCCACCTGGTGGGCCTCGCCCGCCAACCGTTGACGCCATGGCCGCCTACATTCTCAAACGGCTGCTGCTGATCATCCCGACGCTGCTCGGTGTGCTGTTGCTGACCTTCGTGGTGATCCAGTTCGTGCCGGGCGGGCCGGTGGAGCAGATGATGTCGCAACTGCAGGGTCGCGATGGCGGCGGCGAAGGCGCGCGCGCCAGCAGCGGCGATTACCGGGGGCGCCAGGGGCTGAGTCCGAAGCAGGTGGACGAGATCAAGGCCCTCTACGGTTTTGACAAGCCGGCGCATGAACGCTTCTGGCAGATGCTCAAGAGCTACGCGCGATTTGACCTGGGCACCAGCTTCTACCAGCGCAAGGATGTGTGGCAACTCATTCGCGAGAAGCTGCCGGTGTCGATCAGTCTGGGGCTGTGGACCTTTTTCATCAGCTACCTGATCGCGGTGCCTTTGGGTGTGGCCAAGGCGGTTCGGGCGGGATCGCGCTTTGACTTCATCACCACGCTGATCGTGCTGATCGGCTATGCGATCCCTGGGTTCGTACTGGGCGTGGCGCTGCTGGTGATCTTCGGCGGACAGTTGCAGTGGTTTCCGTTGCGCGGTCTGACCTCTGCAAATTGGGAGTCGCTGAGCTGGGGCGCGCGTATCGTCGACTACCTGTGGCACATCACCTTGCCGGTCACCGCCATGGTGCTCGGCAGTTTTGCCGTGACGACGATGCTCACCAAGAATTCGTTTCTGGAGGAGATTCGCAAGCAGTACGTGCTGACCGCCCGCGCCAAGGGCCTGAGCGAGCGTCAGGTGCTGTGGAAGCACGTGTTCCGCAACGCGCTGATCCCGATCGTCACTGGTTTCCCTGCGGCTTTCATCGGCGCCTTCTTCACCGGTGCCTTGCTGATCGAAACCCTGTTTTCGCTCGACGGCCTGGGGCTTCTGAGCTATGAGGCCGTGATCCGGCGGGACTATCCGGTGGTGCTGGGCACCTTGTACCTGTTCACGCTGATCGGGTTGGTTACCAAGCTCATCAGCGACCTCTGTTATGTGTGGGTGGATCCGCGTGTCCGGTTCGACTGAAGTCATCGCTGTCTCGCCGAGCCCCGGCAAGCGCGCCTGGATGCGTTTCCGGCGCAACCGGCTGGGCTACTGGAGCCTGGTCGTGTTCGTCGCGATGGTGGTGGCGAGCCTGTTCGCCGAGGTGCTGTCGACCGATCGGCCGTTGATCGTGCGCTACGAGGGATCGACTTATTTCCCGGTGTGGAAGGACTATTCCGAAAAGACCTTCGGCGGCGACTTCGAGACCCCGACCGACTACCTGGACCCCTTCATCCGCCAGCGCATCTCCAGCGGCGGGAACTGGGCGGTCTACGCGCCCAATCCCTACGGTCCCAAGACGCTGAACTACTTCGCGACCTTGCCCAACCCGGCCGCGCCGTCGCGTGAAAACCTCTTCGGCACCGACGATCGCGGGCGCGACCTGCTCGCGCAACTGATTTACGGCTTTCGGGTCAGCGTGCTGTTTGCGCTGGCGCTGACCGCCATCGGGGTGGTGCTGGGGGTGATCACCGGCGCCATTCAGGGTTTTTTCGGCGGTCGCATCGACCTGGCCTTTCAACGTTTCATCGAGATCTGGGGCTCGATGCCCGAGCTGTACCTGCTGATCATCTTCAGCGGCATCTTCGCGCCCAGCGTGGCGCTGCTGCTGGTGCTGCTGAGCCTGTTCGGCTGGATGGGCCTGTCGGACTACGTGCGCGCCGAATTCCTGCGCAACCGGCAGATGGATTACGTGCGCGCCGCGCGCGCCCTGGGCGTGTCGAACCGGCGCATCATGTGGCGCCACATCCTGCCCAACAGCATGACGCCGGTGGTGACTTTTCTGCCGTTTCGCATGAGCGCGGCGATTCTGGCCCTGACTTCGCTCGATTTCCTCGGGCTGGGGGTGCCACCCGGGACGCCATCGCTGGGTGAACTGCTGAGCCAGGGCAAGGCCAACATCGACGCCTGGTGGATCTCCCTGTCCACCTTCGGCGTGCTGGTGCTTACGCTGCTGTTGCTGACCTTCATGGGCGATGCGCTGCGCGATGCCCTTGACCCGAGAAAGCAGGACCGATGACACAGCCGCTGCTGGATGTCCGAGGCCTGCGCATCGCCTTTGGCGGCAAGGACGTGGTGCGGGGCATCGATTTCCAGATTGCGCCGGGGGAGAAACTGGCACTTGTGGGCGAGTCCGGATCCGGTAAGACGGTGAGCGCCCTGAGCCTGTTGGGGCTGGTACAGAACGCGGACATTTCAGGGTCGGCGGCCTTTTCCGATGCCAACCATGGCCCGGGCTCACGGGATCTGCTGGCCTTGCCGGAGCGGGCCCTGCGCGGCATCCGTGGCAAGGAGATCGCGATGATCTTCCAGGAGCCGATGACCGCCCTCAATGCGCTGTTCACGGTGGGCGACCAGATCGCCGAGGTGCTGGAGCTGCACGAAGGCCTGAGCAAACCCGCCGCGCGCGCGGCTGCGGTGCAATTGCTGGCCGACACCGGCATTCCCGAGCCGGAGCGACGCGCGCGGGCGTTCCCGCACCAGTTGTCGGGCGGGCAGCGCCAGCGGGCGATGATCGCCATGGCACTGGCCTGCGGGCCTAAGCTGTTGCTGGCGGATGAGCCAACCACCGCGTTGGATGTGACGCTGCGCGGGCAAATCCTCGACCTGCTGGATTCCCTGCGGCATCGCAGAGGCATGGCGGTGCTGGTGATCACGCACGATCTGAATCTGGTGCGCCGCTTTGCCGACCGCGTGGCCGTCATGGAAAACGGCTGCATTGTCGAGCACGGCGCCGTGGCCGAGGTCTTCGCGGCGCCGAAGCACCGGTACACGCGTCGCCTCATTGATAGCCGGCCGCAGCGGGATGTCATTGACGCCGGTGCGGACGCGCCGGGGATGGCGCCGGTGATGCAGGCCGAGGGGCTTCGGGTCAGCTATTCCGTGTCCCTGCCCGGTTTGCGGGGCTGGTTTCGTCGGGGCGAGTTCGTTGCGGTGCAGGGCGCAAACTTCCGCCTGGCCGAGGGCCAGACCTTGGGGGTGATCGGCGAGTCGGGCTCCGGAAAGTCGACGTTGGCCTTGGCGGCGCTGGGCTTGCTTCCGTTTCAGGGTTCGCTGGAGGTCGATGGTGGCACCTGGCAACCCAAAGCCGCGGCCAACAAGGCGCTGCGTCAGGCGGTGCAGGTGGTGTTCCAGGATCCGTTTTCGTCCTTGTCGCCGCGCATGACGATCGGGGAGATCGTCGGGGAGGGCTTGCGCATCCACGCGGGCGAACTGGGCGTCGACGCCCGCCAGGCACGTGTCCGCCAGACGCTTGCCGACGTCGGACTGACCCAGGATCTGTTTCCGGGGCTGCTGGAGCGGTACCCGCACGAGTTCTCGGGCGGGCAGCGCCAGCGCATCGCCATTGCCCGGGCCTTGATCGTCCAGCCGAAGCTGCTGGTGCTGGACGAGCCGACCAGCGCCCTCGACGTCACCATTCAGAAACAGATTCTGCAACTGCTGCAGGCCTTGCAGCGTGACCGGGGCCTGAGCTACCTGCTGATCACCCACGACGTGGACGTCATCCGGGCCATGGCGCATGCGGTGCTGGTGATGAAGGACGGCACGGTGGTCGAGTCCGGCCCGGTGGCGCAGGTGCTGGATGCGCCGCAGCACGCGTACACCCGTGTGCTGGTGGCTGCGGCGGGTTGAGGCGCGCCGCCGGGGTGGAACGGGGCGCGGTAGCGAAAAAAACCTGACGAATCAAGCCACTTGCGCCGGATTTTCGGTTAGAATAGCGACTTCACGACCAAACGGGCGGGTACACACCGCCCGTTTTTTTTGGTCGATCGGTTTCTGAACCCCGTGATGGATGGTGGCAGGGCAAGTGGCGTTACAAGAGATAGTGGGACAAACCGTGACCGGTTTGGGTTACGAACTGGTGGAGATCGAGCGCTCCGCCGGTGGCTTGTTGCGCATCACCATCGACCTGCCATGGGTACCGGGCGCTGCCGAAGAGCCTTTCGTCACGGTGGAGGATTGCGAGAAGGTCACGCGCCAGTTGCAGTTCGCGCTGGAGGTCGAGGGTGTCGAATACCGCCGGCTGGAGGTGTCGTCACCCGGCATCGATCGTCCGTTGCGGAGCGAGCGCGATTTCGAGCGGTTTGCGGGGTCGCTGGTGGACATCACGCTCAAGGCGCCGATCGGCAAGGAACTGGGTGCCAGCGCAGGCGGGCTGGTCAATGCCAATCGCAAGAAGTTTCGCGGCACGCTGGAGCGTGTCGACCAAACGGGTGGGCCCAGCTGGCAGGTGGTCTGGCGGGACGAGCCCGTGGTGAAGCCCGGGCAGCGGGTCAGCGCCAAACGCGCGCCAGCGCCCCTGCAGGCGCTGGGCTTCACGCTGGACGAGTTGCGCGAGGCGCGCCTGGCGCCCGTGGTGGATTTCAAGGGTCGTCGGCCGTCCGGGCCGCGACAGACGGATTGATGGGTTGAATCTGGACAGGAGAGCCGTGGCATGAATCGCGAAATGTTGATGTTGGTCGAAGCCATCTCGCGCGAAAAGAACGTCGAGCGTGATGTGGTGTTCGGTGCGGTCGAAGCCGCGCTCGCTCAGGCGACCAAGAAACTGTACAAGGGTGACGTGGACATCCGGGTTGCGGTCGATCGCGACAGCGGCCACTACGAGACTTTCCGCCGCTGGCTGGTCGTACCTGACGAGGCCGGCCTTCAGAACCCGGACGCCGAAGAAATGCTGATGGACGCGCGCGAGCGCATCGCCGATGTCGAAGAGGGCGAATACATCGAGGAACAGGTCGAGTCGGTGCCGATCGGCCGCATCGGCGCCATGGCGGCCAAGCAGGTCATCCTGCAGAAGATTCGCGACGCCGAGCGCGAGATGCTGCTCAATGAGTTCATGTCCCGTGGCGACAAGATTCTGGTCGGCACCGTCAAGCGCATGGACAAGGGCGACATCATCGTCGAGTCGGGTCGGGTCGAAGGTCGCCTGCGTCGCAGCGACATGATCCCGAAAGAGAACCTGCGCACCGGCGATCGGGTCCGGGCAATGATCATGGAGGTCGACCTGACTCTGCGGGGCGCCCCCATCATCCTGTCGCGCTCGGCGCCCGAGTTCATGGTCGAGCTGTTCCGCCAGGAGGTGCCCGAGATCGAACAGGGCCTGTTGGAGATCAAGAGCTGCGCCCGCGACCCGGGTTCGCGCGCCAAGATCGCGGTGTTGTCGCACGACAAGCGGGTGGACCCCATCGGCACCTGCGTCGGCGTGCGCGGTACCCGCGTCAATGCAGTCACCAACGAGCTGGCCGGTGAGCGGGTCGACATCGTGCTCTGGAGCGACGACCCAGCCCAGTTCGTGATCGGCGCGCTGGCACCCGCCAATGTGTCTTCGATCGTGGTCGACGAAGAGCGCCACGCGATGGATGTGGTGGTGGACGAGGAAAACCTGGCCATAGCGATCGGCCGTGGCGGGCAGAACGTGCGCCTCGCGTCCGACCTGACCGGCTGGAAGATCAATATCATGGACGCCGCCGAGTCGGCCCAGAAGCATGCGGAAGAGTCCGACGCGATCCGCAGATTGTTCATGGAAAAGCTTGATGTCGACCAGGAAATCGCCGACATCCTCTACGCCGAAGGCTTCACCAGCCTGGAAGAGGTGGCCTACGTTCCGATCCAGGAAATGCTGGAGATCGAGAGCTTCGATGAAGACACGGTGACGGAGCTGCGCGCCCGTGCCAAGGATGCATTGCTGACGCTGGAAATTGCCCGCGAAGAAAGCGTCGAGGAAGTGTCGCAGGACTTGCGTGACCTCGAGGGCCTGACCCCGGAGCTGATTGCGAGCCTGGCGGTCAAGGGCATTCACACCCGTGACGATCTGGCCGATCTGGCCGTTGACGAACTCACTGAAATCACCGGCCAGTCCGAGGACGAAGCCAAGGCATTGATCATGAAGGCGCGCGAACACTGGTTCGCGGGCCAAGAGTAATGGTCATGGAGGCAAGAACCGAATATGTCCAGTACCACTGTCGCCGAGTTTGCAAACGAACTCAAGAAATCCACTGAAACCCTGTTGGAGCAGCTCAGGTCCGCAGGTGTTCCGAAAGCCTCCGCAGCCGATGCGCTGACCGAGGGCGACAAGCAGAAGCTGCTGAGCTTTCTCCAGGCCAGTCATGGCACGGCGACGGCCGACCGCAAGAAGATCACGCTGGTGAAGAAGTCCACCAGCGAGATCAAGCAGGCCGACGCCACCGGAAAGGCGCGGACCATCCAGGTGGAAGTGCGCAAGAAGCGGACCTTCATCAAGCGAGACGACGAGGGAGTTGCGCCGGTTGAGCCAGTTGCCATCGAGACGGCCCCAGCCAAGACGGCCGCACCGCTGATCGACGAAGCCGAACTGGCGCGCCGCGAGGGAGAAGCCCGTCGGCAGGCTGAGTTGATCCGTCGCCAGGAAGAGGAACTTGCGGAACGGCGCCGTCAGCGTGAGGCGCAGGAAGCGCGTGAACGCGAGCAGGTGGAGCAGGCCGAACAGGCCGAAAAGGCCGCCGCCGAGCAAGCACAGGCGAAGCAGCGCGAGTCCGTCGCCGCAAAGGGCGAAGCCGCGGCGCCGGTGGTTGCGGAGGAAACGGCCCAAAAAGCTGCAGCTGAACAGGCTGCCGCCCGTGAGGCCAGCGAGCGTGCTGCGGCGCAGGAGAAGAGCCGCGAGGACGCGCGCCTCAAGGCTGCTGCCGAGTCGAAGGCGCGCGCCGACGAAGATGCAGCCCGGGCCCGCGACCTGATTGAACGCCGCAACAAGGCGCTGGCGGAAGCCGAAGCCATCAGGGCGATGATGAATGCGCCCAAGCGGGTTCTGGTCTCCCCGAAGCCCGAAGCCAAACAGGCCACCAAGCCGGACGATACCAAGCCCGGGATCAAGGGCACGTTGCACAAACCTGCCACCCCGACCACTGGCGCGGGGGCACGCCCAGGCGCCAGCCCCGCATCTGGCGTCGATCAGTCGTCGGGCAAGAAAGAGGTCAAGTCGGCCAAGCTGTCGTCCAGCTGGGCTGGTGACACCGCGAAGAAGAAAGCCATACCGACCCGCGGTGATACCAGCGGTGGCGTCGGGCGTCCCGGAAGCAACTGGCGCAGTGGTCCGCGCAGCCGCCGCGGCAACGACCGTGACCGGGGCGATATCGCGGCGCAGACCGCACCGACGGAAGTGCGTGTGCTTGAGGTTCATGTGCCCGAAACCATCACCGTGGCCGAACTCGCCCACAAGATGGCAATCAAGGCGTCGGAGGTCATCAAGCAACTGATGAAGCTCGGCCAGATGGTCACGATCAACCAGCCCTTGGACCAGGACACCGCGATGATCGTGGTCGAAGAGATGGGGCATAAGGCGGTGGTGGCAGCGCTGGATGATCCGGAAGCCTTCACCGACGAAGAGGTGTCTCAGCAAAATGCTGAGCTTCTGCCGCGCGCCCCGGTGGTCACGGTCATGGGCCATGTGGACCACGGCAAGACCTCGTTGCTGGACTACATCCGTCGTGCCAAGGTGGCAGCCGGCGAGGCCGGTGGCATCACCCAGCACATCGGCGCCTATCACGTCGAGACGCCCCGCGGCGTGGTGTCCTTCCTCGACACCCCGGGCCACGAGGCCTTCACCGCGATGCGGGCCCGTGGCGCCCAGGCGACCGACATCGTGATCCTGGTCGTCGCAGCCGACGACGGCGTGATGCCGCAGACGAAAGAAGCCATTCGCCATGCCAAGGCAGCGGGCGTGCCTATCGTCGTGGCGATCAACAAGATCGACAAGCCGGGTGCGAATCCCGAGCGCGTGAAGCAGGAGCTGGTTGTCGAGGATGTCGTGCCCGAAGAATTCGGAGGCCCGTCGCCCTTTGTCGCGGTGTCTGCCAAGACCGGTCAGGGCATCGACGAACTGCTTGAGAACGTGCTGCTTCAGGCCGAAGTGCTTGAGCTGAAGGCGCCCGTGGATGCCATGGCCAAGGGCCTGGTCATTGAAGCCCGACTCGACAAAGGTCGGGGTCCGGTGGCCACCGTTCTGGTGCAGTCCGGCACGCTGAAGACCGGCGACGTTGTACTGGCTGGCCAGACCTATGGCCGTGTTCGCGCGATGCTTGACGAGAACGGCCGCACCATCAAGGATGCGGGCCCGTCGATACCGGTCGAGATCCAGGGTCTGACCGAGGTGCCTCAGGCGGGCGACGAGTTCATGGTCATGAGCGACGAGCGCCGCGCGCGCGAGATCGCCACCTACCGTGCCGGCAAGTTCCGCAACACCAAGCTCGCGCGCCAGCAGGCCTCCAAGCTGGACAACGTCTTCTCCGAAATGACGGCCGGCGAGGTCAAGACCCTGCCGATCATCGTCAAGGCTGACGTGCAGGGCTCCCAGGAGGCGTTGTCCGCCGCCTTGCTCAAGCTGTCGACCGAGGAAGTCAGGGTCCAACTGGTGTATGCCGCCGTGGGCGGGATCAGCGAGTCCGACGTCAACCTGGCGATCGCCTCCAAGGCCCTGATCATCGGCTTCAACACCCGTGCCGACGCGGGCGCGCGCAAATTGGCCGAAGGCAATGGCGTGGACATCCGCTACTACAGCATCATTTACGACGCGGTCGACGAGCTCAAGGTCGCGATGTCGGGCATGCTGGCTCCGGACCGCCGCGAAGAGGTCATCGGCACCGCCGAAATTCGCACGGTGTTTGTGGCGTCCAAGATCGGCACGGTGGCCGGTTGCATGGTCACCTCCGGCAGCGTCAACCGCAATGCGCATTTCCGCCTGTTGCGCGACAACGTGGTGGTCTACACCGGCGAACTCGACTCGCTCAAGCGCATGAAAGACGACGTGCGCGAGGTCAA
>ERZ1645185.937-NODE-937-length-12288-cov-5.569689_pt1 | contig 12288 bp, 10 predicted proteins | sample MGYA00575351_ERZ1645185 | MGnify/ENA primary metagenome ERZ1645185 (study PRJEB40838, sample SAMN11284767) | freshwater sediment metagenome | isolation source: river sediment | host: Sediment | place: India: Jana village, Kanpur | collected 2015-12-17 ...
GCCGACTCGGCCCCCGCCGCGCACGGCGCGCCCGTCGACGCGCACGCCGCCGCGCGCCTCGCGGCCGCGGTGGCCGCGCCGGCGCCGGCCATCGCGCCCGTCGCGCCCGCGTCGTCCAAGGCCGCGCCCGCGGTCGAGCGCGCCACCGACGAGCTCGATCCGGTCTTCGCGTCGCGCCTCGGCCGCGTGCTCGAGCGCATGCGCGAGGCGGGCCACGACGTCACGATCGCCGAGACGGTGCGCACCGGCGCGCGGCAGGATGCGCTCTACGCGCAGGGCCGCACCGCGCCGGGCCCGGTGGTGACGTGGACGCGCGAGTCGCGCCACGAGCAGGGCGCCGCCGCCGACCTCGTGGTCGACGGCGCGTACGACGGCGCGGGCTACCGCACGCTGCAGCGCATCGCCGCCGAGGAGGGGCTGCGCACGCTCGGCGCGCGCGACCCCGGGCACGTGGAGCTTCCCCGCACGACAGCGGATGCCAAGGAAGGCGCCGCTGCTCGTCGCGGAGCCGGCGTGCTGCGCTTCCTCGGCGATCTCGCGGCGGCGGTGCACCCGGGCCGCGGCATCGCGGCGGCGGCGCCGGTGGCGCAGGTCGCCCGCGTGGCGACGGTCGCGAACGTGGCGCGCGTGGCGCAGGTCGCCGTGCCGGGCCTCGCGACCGGCCGCGCCGGCGCGGCCGCGCGCGGGACGTCGACGCCCGCGGCGGCGGCGCTCCCCAACGCGCAGGCCGTCGCCCACGCCGCGCCGCACTCGGCCGCGGTGCGTCGCGCGGTCGCGGCCGCCGAGGCCGCGGTGCCCGCGGTCGCCGGCCTCGTCGATGCGCGCCTGGAGGCCGCCGCGCTGCGCGGCAGCCGGACCGGGGCGACGACGAGCGCAGCGACCGGCCAGGCGAAGGTCCGCGGCACCGCCGACGCGACCGTGCCGACGGACGATGCCGCGCCGGTGCTCCTTGACGGCACGGGCCGCGAGGGCGCGGCGCGCGGCGTCGCGGCGGTCGGCGACGAGGCCGCTGACGCGCGCGGCCGCGGAGACGGCGCGGCGGATGCGCGTGACGCCCGGCGCGGCCTCGCCGATGCGGCGCCGCGCATCACCGACCCCGCCGATGCCCGCGCCGCGCGCGCCGAGCGCCTGCGCCGCCAGGTGACGCGCGCCGTGCACGCGATGGACGAGACGCTCGACCGCGGCGCCACCGCGATGCGCCGCGACGGCGCGCACGAGGCGACGATGGGCTTGGGCGACGCGATGCGCGCGACGGCGTCGCGCGGCACCGGCGCGCCCGCGGCAGTGACGCCCGCCGGCAGCCTCGCCGCCGAGCGCGTGGCCGCCCTGCTCGCCGCGCGCGACGCCGCCCCGGCGCCGACCATCGGCGAGCTGCGGCTGGCGATGGATCCCGCGCGCGACGGCCTCAGCGAGGTGCGCCTCGCGATGGACGGCGCCGCGCTCGACGCCACGCTGCGCGCCACCGACCCCGCGCTCGCGCGCGGCCTGCAAGGCGAGATCGCCTCGCTGGCGAAGACGCTCGAGCGCCAGGGCTTCGAGACGGCGCGCGTGCAGGTGACGATGGACGCGGCGCAGCAGCAGCGCGCCGCGGCGATGGACACGGTCAACGCCACGTCCGCCACGGCGGCCGATCGCGGCCTCCGCGACGGCGCCACGGGCCGCGATGCGCGCGACCCGCAGCAGACGCACGACTCGCACCGCGAGCAGCAGCACCAGCAGCGCTTCGGCGGCCGTCGCGGCCGCGCCTTCTGACCGCCCCACTCCCAGCAGCGAGAGCCGCCATGACGATCCCTCCGGTCTACGACTACGGCCAGACCCCGCCCGCCACGAACCCCAACGCGGCGGCGGCGAAGGCGAAGCAGACGAAGGACATGTTCCTCAAGCTGCTGGTCGCGCAGATGAAGAACCAGGACCCCACGAACCCGGCCTCACCCGACCAGCTCGCCGCCCAGCTCGCGCAGTTCTCGAGCCTGGAGCAGCTGATCTCGATGAACGAGAAGATGGACAACATGGGGCTCGTGCCCCTGAGCCCGATCGACGGCTGACCCCCTCCCGCCTCCCGCCTCCCTCTCTCCCTCTCAAGGACCTCCAATGCTTCGCTCCCTGTTCAGCGGCGTCACCGGCCTCCGCAACCACCAGCTGCGCCTCGACGTCATCGGCAACAACGTCGCCAACGTCAACACGACCGCGTTCAAGTCCGGCCGCGTCGCCTTCAAGGAGGGCTTCGCGCAGCTCGTCTCCGGCGCCACGCGCCCGCCCGGCGACCAGGGCGGCGTGAACCCGGTGCAGGTGGGCCTCGGCTCGCAGGTCGCGTCGGTCGACACCCTCTTCTCGCAGGGCAACGTCGAGACCACCGGCCTCGGCACCGACATGGCGATCCAGGGCGACTCGTTCTTCGTCGTCGCCAAGGGCAACCAGTTCTTCTACACGCGCGCCGGCAACTTCCAGCTCGACGCCGACGGCCGCCTCGTCTCGCCGTCGAACGGCTTCGTCGTGCAGGGCCGCGTCGCCGTCAACGGCACCTTCCAGGACGGCATCCGCGACATCACGCTGCCGTTCGGCCAGAAGACCGCCGCGCTCGCGACGACCAACGTCACCCTCGCGGGCAACCTCGACGCCGCCGCGCAGGTCTTCGACCAGGGCACGGCCGCGACGCTCGACCCGCTCGATCCCGCGCAGCGCGCGGTCACGGGCAACGAGCGGTCGTACAAGGACGTGAGCATCACCGTCTTCGACTCGCTGGGCGAGGAGCATGAGCTCAAGCTCTGCCTCTACAAGACCGGCCCGAGCGAGTGGAGCTGGCAGATCGACACCGCCGGCATGGACATCGACGCGACCTTCGGCACCAACGGCATCCAGATCAACGGCGGCACCAACCCGTTCGTCTTCAACGACGACGGCACGATGGACACCAACCCGGCGACCTTCACGCCGCCGCAGATCACCTTCCGCCCCAACTCGGGCGCGACCGACGTGACGATCACCATCGACCCGCGCGGCGCCGGCGTGAACGGCCTCACGCAGTTCGCCGGCACGCACAACTCGGTGCTGCGCGACCAGAACGGCTACACCTCGGGCACGCTGCAGAACTTCTCGATCGACCGCACCGGCACGATCGTCGGCGCCTTCACCAACGGCACCACCGAGCCGCTCGGCCAGATCGTCCTCGCCGACTTCAACAACCCGGGCGGCCTGCTCCGCATCGGCGACAACATGTACTCGACGTCGGGCAACTCGGGCTCGGCGGTGTACGGCTTCGCCCTCGAGGGCTCGCAGTCGGAGATCGTCTCCGGCGCGCTGGAGATGTCGAACGTCGACCTGGCGCAGGAGTTCACGAGCATGATCGTCGCCGAGCGCGGCTACCAGGCGAACAGCCGCGTGATCACGACGTCGGACCGGCTGCTCGAGGAGCTGGTGAGCCTGAAGCGGTAATCGGTAGGAGGTAGGCGGTCGGCGACCTCCCGCCGGCCCCCGCCCTGCAAATCCCGCCGTCGGTCGTCCGGCAAGCCTTGCCGAGTCGACCGACGGCGGGCGCTTTTGCCGGGGGCGGGTGGCCGCGACGCGTGCCGGCGACCGACAGCTAAGTCATTGCCGCTGCGAAAGTTGACCGCCGACCGCCTCCCGGGGACTGCCGTGGCCCGCCTCCTGCCTATCCCATGGGCAGACACCCACCCCACGACCATGGCCTCCGAACCCACCACCCCCGAAGGCGCTGAAGCGGCTCCCGCTGCCGGCGGCGGTCCCAAGCTGATCATCATCGGCGCGGTCGCCGGCCTGGTCCTCGGCGGTGCCGTCGGCGCCTTCGTCCTCGCCCCCAAGCTCGGGCACGCCGCCGACGAGCCGGCCGTCGTCGAGACCTCGCACGAGCCCGCCGAGTCGGCCGCGCCCGCCGCGATCCACGCGATCGAGAACCTCGTCATCAACCCGGCCAACACCAACGGCGCCAAGTTCCTCCTCGTGACGACCTCCATCGTCGCCAAGGACGCCGCGGCGCTCGAGGAGATCGCCGGCCGCGACACCGAGGTGCGCGACCGCATCGTCGACTTCCTCAGCGCCAAGTCGGTCGAGGAGCTCGGCGACCCGACCCGCCGCGAGGGCCTCCGCACCGACCTCGCCGTCGCCGTCGGCGGTCTCTTCCCCGAGGGCACGGTCAAGCGCGTGCTCCTCCCGCAGTTCGTCATCCAGTGAGCCGCGCGCGATGAGCCCGCAAGCCGCCGCCTCGCTCTCCCAGGACGACATCGACCGCCTCCTCAAGGGCGGCGGGTCGCCTGTCGCGGTCGCCTCCGCGCGCGACTCGGACATCCAGCTCTACGACTTCCGCCGCCCCGCGCGCGTCTCGCGCGACCGGCTGCGTACCCTCGAGGCGATGTACGAGCGCCTCGTCCGCTCCCTCGAGGGCTGGCTCGTGTCGCGCCTCCGCGACTCCATCGACCTCCGCCTCCAGAGCGTCGAGCAGATCTCCTACGCCGAGTTCCTGCTCTCGCTCAACACGCCGAGCGCGTCCTTCCTCGTCCGCATCCAGGACGCCGGCGCGCAGCAGGGCGTCGTCGACTTCAACCCCGCCCTCGGCTACTTCCTCGTCGACCGCCTCTTCGGCGGCAGCGGCCCGCCGACCATCCTCGAGCGCGCCCTCTCGCCCATCGAGCGCATGGCGCTCGACAACGTCGCCGACCGCGTCGTCACCGACCTGATGGAAGTGTGGTGGGACCACGCGCAGCTGCAGCTCGCGGTCACCGGCTTCGAGTCGATCCCCGAGATCATGCAGGCCGTCGAGCGCGAGGTGCCCTGCCTCGTCGCCACCGTCAACGCCAAGTTCGCCGGCGGTACCGGCGTGCTCTCCATCTGCCTCCCGCTCAACGTCGTCGAGCAGTTCTTCACCCGCTCCGCCGACCGCAAGCTCACCGAGCCGGTGGGCACCGAGGCCGAGCGCACCGAGTCGCGCCTGCAGGCCGAGTCGGCGCTGCGCCTCACCACCGTCACCGCCATCGCGCGGCTGCCGGAGTTCCGCATCCCCATGCGCGACCTCCTGCGCCTCTCCGCCGGCGCGATGATCAACACCGGCATCCCCACCGACACGCCGCTCGAGCTCCTGATCGGCGGCCAGCCGCGCTTCAAGGTGCAGGCCGGCCGCGTGAAGAACCTGCGCGCGGTCAGCGTGCAGGAAGTCCTCAACGGGCAGTCGCTCGACGCCCTCATCCCTTCCACGCGCGGCCGCACCGCGCCCGAGCTCCGACTCATGAACGCACCCACCGACACCGACCTCGGCGGCGCCGCCGCCTCCGACGCGCAGGCCCCCGAGTTCGCCGACCTGGGCGCCGCGCTCCTCGCCGGCGGCGAGGTCCCCTTCGCCGCGCTCATCGACATCTCGCTGCCGGTGCGCATCGAGGTGGGCCGCTCCACCGTCACCGTGGGCGAGCTGCTCCGCCTCGGCCGCGGCTCGGTCCTCCAGCTCGACCGCCTCGCCGGCGACCCGATGGACCTCTACGTCAGCGACATGAAGCTCGCCGAGGGCGAGGTCGTCGTCGTCAACGAGCACTACGGCTTCCGCCTCCGCCGCATCGTCGCGCAGCTCCCGCCGCAGGCCGTGGAAGGCTGATCCCGTGTTCCTGACCTACCTCGGCGTCCTCTTCGCCCTCGCGGCGATCCTCGCGCTCGTCGCGATCGCCGGCCGCGCCGCCAAGCGCCTCGGCATGGGCGGCCGCGGCCCGGCCGACGCGCCGATGGCCGTGCTCGAGCGCGCCGCGGTGGGTCCGCGCCAGGGCGTCGCCCTCGTGCGCGTCGGCTCCCAGCTCGTGCTCGTCTCCGTCGGCGACGGCGGCGTGCGCCCGCTGATGCGGATGATGGACGACGAGGCCGCCAAGGTCATCGCGCAGTACGCGCCGCCCGCCGACCCGCAGGTGATCGTGCTGCCGCGCAGCGGCGCCGCGATCTTCAAGCAGGCGCTCGCGCAGTCGCTCGGCCTCAAGGGCGCGGCGCGCCGCGCCGGCGCCGTCGCGCTGCTGCTGCTCGCGGGCGCCGCCGCCCTCGGGGCGCAGGCCGCCCCGGCGCGCGTCACGCCGCCCGCCGCCGCTCCCATCACCGCGGCCACGCCGGGCGGCACCGTCGCCCAGCGCGGCGTCGTCACCACCGGCACCGGCACCACCGCCTCCAACCTCGCGGTCGGGCCGGCGCAGGGCGTCCAGCGCGACGCCGCCGCCACCGCCGCCAGCGTCGTCGAACGCCTCGCGCCCACCATGGACCTGCGCGTCGGCGGCGACGGCCAGCAGGACGGCCTCCGCCTCAACGGCTCCGTCGGCGTCGTCCTGATGCTCGGCCTGATGAGCATGCTGCCCACGCTCGTGCTGATGACCACGGGCTTCACGCGCATCCTCGTCGTGCTCTACTTCCTGCGGCAGGCGCTCGGCACGCAGACCTCGCCCCCCGCCCCGCTCATCGCCGGCCTCGCGCTCATCCTCACCGGCTTCGTGATGGCCCCGACGATGTCGCGCATGAACCAGGAGGCGATCACCCCCTGGCTCGACGGGAAGATCGAGCAGGTGGAGATGCTCGAGAAGGGCGCCCAGCCGCTGCGCGAGTTCATGCTGCGCCAGACGCGGCCCGCCGACATCCGCCGCATGGTGCGCCTCTCGCGCCAGCCCGCCGTCGCCGGCCAGCCCGTCCCCTTCGTCACGCTGATGGCCGCCTTCACCATCAGCGAGCTGCGCACCGCCTTCGCCATCGGCTTCGCGCTCTTCCTGCCTTTCATCGTCATCGACGTCGTCGTCGCCTCGGTGCTGATGTCGCTCGGCATGTTCATGCTCCCGCCCACGATGATCGCCCTGCCGTTCAAGCTCCTGCTCTTCGTCCTGGTGGACGGGTGGGGCCTGATCACGCAGAGCCTCGTCGCCGGCTTCCGCTGAGGCCCCCGTGAACGACCAGTTCGTCCTCGACCTCGCGCGCCAGGCCCTGCTGATGGCGCTGCAGCTCGCCGCCCCGTTCCTCATCGCGTCGCTCGTCGTGGGCCTCGTGATCGGCATCCTGCAGTCGCTCACGCAGATCCAGGAGCAGACGCTCACCTTCGTGCCCAAGCTCGTCGTCGTCGGGATCGTCTTCGTGGTCGCGCTGCCGTGGATGCTGCAGAGCATCGTCGGCTACACCCGCGCGATCCTCATCGGCCTCGCGGACATGCCGCGATGACGCGCGACGGCGTGCCGCCCATCACCGTCGCGCGCGACGGCATCCCCCCGGTCACCGCCGCGGGACGCTGATGCCCGCCGCCGCGAGCCCCCTCGACCTCCTCGCGCCGGGCACGGCCGAGGTGGCGATCCTCTCGGCCTGCCGCGTCGGCGGGCTCGTGCTCGTGGCCCCGATGTTCTCCTCGAAGACCGTGCCGATGATGGTGCGCACCGCGGTCCTCCTCGTCCTCACGCTCGTCATGCAGCCCGCCGCGCAGGCCACCGCGCTCGCCGGCGCCGCGCTCACCCCCGGCACCTTCCTCACCGAGTCGCTCATCGGCTTCTCGGTCGGTTTCGGCGCCGCGCTGCTCGTCGGCGCCGCCGAGCTCGCCGCCGACCTCTCGTCGCAGGCGATCGGCCTCTCCGGCGCCTCGGTGCTCGACCCGCTCGGCGGCCACCAGACCTCGGTGATCGGCCAGGCGTTCGCGCTGATGGGTGCCACGCTGCTGCTCGCCACCGGCGGCCACCACGTCATGCTCGAGGCGGTCGCCAACAGCTTCCAGCGCGTCCCCGTCGGCGTCGAGGCCAACGCCGCGATGGCCCTCAAGGTGCTCGCCAACGACGGCGCCGTGCTCTTCGCGCTCGGCCTGCAGATCGCCGCCCCCGTCATCGCCGCCGCGCTCGTCACCAACGTCGGCCTCGGCATCGTCAGCCGCGCCGTGCCGTCGCTCAACCTGATGAACATGGCCTTCCCGGTGCAGATCGCGGTGGGCCTCGTCGCCCTCGCCTTCTCGCTCCCCTTCCTCGGCATCGTCACCGGCGGCTGGGGCGAGCAGGTCCGCAGCATGACCGGCGACGTCCTCACCGCCCTCGTCCGCGGCGCGCGGTAGGCACGCGCCATGGCCGAGGACGATGCGGGCGAACGCACAGAAGAAGCGACACCGAAACGGCGCGAGGAGGCGGCCGACGAAGGGCGCGGCGCGCGATCGCAGGAGGCGGGCATCGCGGCCGCCATCCTCGCCGCCGCCGCCGCGGTCAAGCTCCTCGCGGACGACGCCGGCTTCGCGCTGCGCGACCTGATGGGCCGCGGCCTCGCGAGCGCCGGCACCATCACGCTCGACGACGGCAGCGCCGTGCAGCTGCTGCGGCACACCGTCACGCGCATGGCCGCGTCGGGCGCGGCGATCCTCCTCACCATCGCCGGCGCGACCTTCTTCGTCGCCGCGATGCAGAGCGGCCTCCGCTTCACGCCCAAGGCCCTCAAGTTCCACTGGGAGCGCCTCGACCCGGTGAAGAACGCCCAGCGCCTCCTCTCGCCGACGCAGGCGGTGGAGACGTTCAAGGCGCTCCTCAAGGTCGTCGTCGTCGGGCTGCTCGTCTGGAAGGCGCTCGAGTCGGCCTTCCCCTCCACCAGCGTGCTCTCGCAGGCCGGCCCCGCCGCGCTCGCGCCCTGGATCGCCGAGTACGTCGGCCGCCTGCTGATGACCGTCGGCATCGCCTACGCGGCGATCGGCGGCGCCGACTACGCCTGGCAGCGCTTCCAGTTCGAGAAGGGCCTCCGGATGAGCAAGGAGGACGTGAAGCGCGAGGCGAAGGAGGAGAACGGCGACCCGATCATCCGGTCGGCGCGCCGCCGCATGGCGCGCGAGATGGCCTTCGGCCAGATGATGAAGGACGTCGCCAAGGCGAGCGTCGTCGTCACCAACCCGACGCACATCGCGGTGGCGATCCAGTACGACGACGACCTCGCGCCGGTCCCGGTGGTGCTCGCGATGGGCCAGGACAAGGTGGCCGAGCGCATCAAGGAGATCGCCGCCGAGAACAACGTGCCGATCGTCGAGAACGTCCCGATCGCGCGCGCGCTCTTCAAGAGCGCGAAGGTGGGCTCGGTGATCCCGGTGGAGCTCTACCTCGCCGTGGCCGAGATCCTGGCCTACGTCTACAAGACGCGGCAGCAGCGCGGCCTCTGGCGCGGCAGCGCGCGCGCCTGACCGCCGGACGAGCCGCGTACGGACGACGGGGGGCCTCCAGAGGCCCCCCGTCTTTCGTGTGCGGTCAATCGTGCCGCCCTTCGCCCGGCAAGAATCGCCGGAGCCCGCCGCCCCCATCGCACCCGGCATTTTCTGCCGCCCTCGCCCAAGCCACTTAAACGCTTATACAACAACGCCTTAATGAGGTTTCGACCCCCGGCATACCTACTGCATTAGTGCTGGGCCATGAGCCCCGCGCCCAAGATCTCCCGCTCCAACACCGAAGCCTGGACCGCCCTCGGCGTCCTCTTCGTGCTCGCGCTGCTCATCGTGCCCCTCCCGGGCATCCTGGTGGACCTGTTCCTCGCCTTCTCCCTCGGCGCGGCGATCATCGTCCTCCTCGTCGCCCTGCAGAGCACCCGGCCCCTCGACTTCTCGAGCTTTCCCACCGTCCTGCTGCTGCTGACGCTCTTCCGCCTCGCGATGAACGTCAGCTCCACCCGCCTGATCCTCTCGGGCGGCCACGCCGGCGAGATCATCCCCGCGTTCGGCGAGTTCGTCATCGGCGGCAACTATGTGGTGGGGCTCGTCCTCTTCCTCATCCTGATCGCGATCAACTTCATCGTGATCACCAAGGGCGCGGGGCGCGTGGCCGAGGTCTCGGCCCGCTTCACGCTCGACGCCCTCCCGGGCAAGCAGATGGCCATCGATGGCGAGCTCGCGCACGGCGCCATCGACGCGGCGGAAGCTCGCACTCGTCGCGAGCTGGTCGGCAGGGAAGCCGACTTCTTCGGCGCCATGGACGGCGCCTCCCGCTTCGTCAAGGGCGACGCGATCGCCGCGTTGCTCATCACCGCCGTCAACATCATCGGCGGCATCGTCATCGGCGTCGCGCAGCAGGGGCTCTCCCTCGCCGACTCCGCGGCCAAGTTCACCATCCTCACGGTCGGCGAGGGCCTCGTCTCGCAGATCCCGGCGCTGATCATCAGCACCGCCGCCGGCATCATGGTGACGCACGCCGCCGAGGGCGCGCAGGTCGGCACGGTCCTCTCCAACCAGCTCTCGGCGCATCCCAAGGCGCTGCGCCTCGCCGCCTGGGTGGTCGCCGCCTTCGGCATCGTGCCCGGGCTGCCCAAGCTGCCGTTCCTCGGCATCGCCATCGGCCTCTGGCTGCTGGCCCGCGGCGCGGAGACGCAGCAGACCAAGGCCAAGGCCGCCGCCGCGCAGCCCGCCCAGGCCGCCGCGCCGCAACAGCCCACCGCCGCCGACCCGCTCGACGACCTCCTGCAGATCGAGCCGATCGAGCTCGAGGTCGGCTACCTGCTCATCCCGCTCGCCGACGCCTCGCAGGGCGGCGACCTCCTCAAGCGCATCGGCCTGCTGCGCCAGCAGTGCGCGCAGGACCCCGGCATCCTCGTGCCGCCCGTGCGCATCCTCGACAACCTCGGCCTCCCCGGCGGCACCTACGTCGTGAAGGTCCGCGGCACCGAGAAGGCGCGCGGCGACGTGATGCCGCAGTTCCTCCTCGCGCTCGACACCGGTCGCGTCACCTCGAACGTCGAGGGCATCGACACCATCGACCCCTCGTTCGGCATGCGCGCCAAGTGGGTCGCCACCTCGCGCCGCCCCGACGCGCAGGCCGCCGGCTGGGACGTCGTCGAGCCCTCCACCGTCATCGCCACGCACCTCATCGAGACGGTCAAGCGCTCCGCCGCCGAGCTCCTCGGCCGCCAGGACGTCCAGCAGATGCTCGACGCCCTCAAGAAGACGCACCCCGCCGTCGTCGACGAGGTCGTGCCCGGCAAGCTCTCGCTGGGCAGCGTGCACCGCGTGCTCCAGCGCCTGCTGCGCGAGCGCGTGCCGATCCGCGACCTCGTCACCATCCTCGAGGCGCTCGGCGACGCCGCCGACAGCACCAAGGACCCGGTGCTCCTCACCGAGCACGTGCGCCGCGCGCTCAGCGACGCGATCGCCCGCGCGCACCTCGACGACCAGGGCCTGCTCCCCGCGATCACGCTCGGGCCCCGCCTCGAGCAGCAGCTCAGCGCGCTCCTCGCGCCGCGCCAGGGCCAGCCCGCGCCGAACCTCACGCCCGAGGCCGTCTCGCAGCTCATCCGCGACCTCGAGCACCTCGCCTCGTCGCGCGCCGTGGACGGCCGCCTGCCGCCCCTCGTCGTGCCGAGCGCGCTCCGCCTCGGCATCCGCAACGTCCTCGAGCCGGTGCTCCCGCACCAGCCGGTGATCTCGCTCGCCGAGCTGCCCGCCAACGTGCAGCTCTCCGCCATCGCCACGTGGGAGGTGACGCGTGCCGCGGCCTGAGTCCTTCGGCACCCGCGCCCCGCTCGGCATCCTCGTGGCCGCCGGCCACGAGGGCGTCGGCGCCAGCGTCACCGCCGCGCTGCTCGCCCGCGAGGCGCAGCAGCAGGGCGCGCGCGTCCTGCTCGTCGGCCCCGACCTGCGCGCGCAGCGCCTCGCCGCGCTCTTCGGCGTCCTGCTCCCCTCGCCCGACTTCCCGCCGGTCACGGTGGAGCGCGACATCCAGGTCGCGAGCCACTTCCCCGCCCTCATCGATGCCGACGTGGTGATCAGCACGCCGGTCGCGCAGGTGCGCGCGCTGCTCGACGCGATCGACGACCTCGCCGCCCGCACGCGCCCCGCGCGCGCGCTGGTGCTGGCGCAGCGCGGCGCGGCCTCCACCGCCGCCGCCTTCGCCGTCCTCAAGCTCCTCGCCGGCCGCCGCCCGCAGTGCCGCGCGACCGTCGCCCCGTGCGGCGACGCCGATGTCGGCGCCCTCCAGGACGCCGCCCACCGCTGGCTCGGCTGCGACCTCGCCGCCGCGCCCGCCCTTCCGCTCGACCCCACCCTGCCGGCCGCCCTCGGCGCCGGCATCCCGCTCGCCGAGGCCGTGGCTGACACGGCGCTCACCACCGCTGCCGGCGCCCTCTGGGCCTCGCTTTCCACGTCCGTCCCCACCGGAGTCCTCTCGTGACCACTTCCGCCGCCCTCTGGACCGCCGTCGCCGCCGGTGACCTCGATGCCCGCGACGCCCTCATCCGCGAGAACCTCAGCCTCGTGCACCACGTGGCGCAGCAGCTCGCGCGGTCCCTCTCGACGGAGATGGACATCGACGAGCTGGTGAGCGCCGGCACGCTCGGCCTGATCGA
>ERZ1645185.938-NODE-938-length-12274-cov-4.553564_pt1 | contig 12274 bp, 13 predicted proteins | sample MGYA00575351_ERZ1645185 | MGnify/ENA primary metagenome ERZ1645185 (study PRJEB40838, sample SAMN11284767) | freshwater sediment metagenome | isolation source: river sediment | host: Sediment | place: India: Jana village, Kanpur | collected 2015-12-17 ...
AAAACAAACTCCTGCAAAGAAACGATAAATGATCAGTGAGATTGTAGTATGGAAACAAATTTCTGATAACGCTCTTTAATTGTATTCCGGTGATTATCCGTTTTTCTACTGGAAAAATAATCGGTCGCCATCGGCTTGTTCCAATTGACAGGTTTTCTCGTAGCAAGCCAAGCAATACCGCGTGCTGTTGCCTCAACTAGCACTGGACGCTGTACGGATAATCCTGATAGATCTGCTAGTTTTTGGCATAAGCTATCAGATTGAGCTAGGCCACCGCTGATGGTAATACTGTTGATAGGGAGATGCGTTTCTTCCATGCAATCAAGATTGGCCTGGATTAGAAACAAAATGCTTTCTGCCACAGCAGCTAACATTTGATCGGTAGGTAATGCTGCTAGCGCATGTCCATCGAGATTCAGGAAACTTGGGGTAGGTCCCTTACGCCACCAAGGTGAACCAAGACCACTGATGGTATTCATGAATAGGGGTGGATTGGTAATCGTTCGTAACGCTAAATCGAGTTTCTGATAAGGTTGAATAATCGATTCTCGTTCACCTAACCAATCAATGGCACTACCTGCATTATTAACAGTGCCTTCCAGCACATAGCTTTTTTCTTGCGCGCTGCTGTCGGCAATGCCACTCAGCAATTTAGTATGACGAATTAGTTGTTGATCGGTTGATTTCAAAATGAAGGCACCAGTACCCATATTAACCCAAACATGGTTGAGATTGACTTCTGCAGTGCCATGGAGCGCAGCGGTTTGGTCCCCGTTAACCGCAGTGATGGGTATAGAGTGATTTTTAAGATAACCGTAGTGATGGCGAATAGGACAGCATTGCGGTAGGGATTGTCGAGGGATTGCAAATAATTTTAGCAATGTATCATCCCAATCGCAGCTGGTGATATTCCATAATAGTGTTCTTGCAGCATTGGCATGATCAACTACGAAGCGATTGCCTTCGAGTAAATGAAATAAAATAAAACTTGCTAACGGACCCAGTGCTAATCGCTGCTGTTTTTCAGCTTCAGTGACCGCAGGAATATTTTTCCTTAACCACTGTAATTTACTGACTCCATAATGCGGAGAGAGTCTTAGTCCAGTACGCTGATGAATCATATCTTGATGCGAAACAAATGGCATTAGCCAATCTGCCGCGCGTCGATCTTGCCAGCTTAAAACTGGACTGAGCGCTTTTCCCGTTTTGCTATTCCAGGCAATGACGCTTGAGCGTTGCGTTGCCAAACCGATTTGAGTGATATATTTTTGATGCTGTTTCGCGAATTGCAGCGATTGTGCAATGATGCTGTGGATTGAATCGATGATTTCATCGGGATTTTGCTCAACTTCAACCGAGCTGCGATGAAAGATTGCGACGGGTTCACTGAATTGAGCGACTACTTCCCCGTTTGTATCGAATAACAGCGCACGTGATAGATGTGTCCCTTGATCAATCGCTAAGGTAACTGCTGTGCTAGGCATATTCGGATGGGGAGGGCGGCAATTCGATTGGGAGCTCAGCGAGATTAGCTATGGGGTCGCGTTGAGGCAGCGACAGTGAGGCTATTTTGAGCACTTTCTGGGCAGTTGCTCGACTGACTGTCAGTTTTCCGCCATAAAGTGTAATGATACGTGGGCGGTCTGCATTATCACAGAGTAATTGAATATCTCTGGAGCGCGCAAAAGCTGATCCTTGCGTTCTGGGTAGAACACGCAAACCGGAAAATTTTTCTCGAACGACGATATTTCGATTGGGAAAGTAATGTTGAAAACACTCGATTAAATATGCTTCTTCTGCTGCTAAAGGGCGACAGGCCTCAGGTGATCCGGTAAAAACTGTTTCAGTTGTGCCTAATAGCGTGTGTTGATACCACGGCAATACAAAAATAGCACGATGATCGACCGGGGATTCCAAATAGTAACAACCTTTGTCTGGTTTTCCTGCTAATACTAGATGAGTACCTTGCACGAGTTCAATAGGCAAGATGGAAGGAGCGGGAGTGATGTTTTGTAGAATTTGATTCACCCAGGGACCAGCTGCGTTGATAATCACCGCTGCAGAGCAGTAGTGTGATTGGCCTTGCCATTGATAAATCAGCTCACATCGATCCTGGGTTAGGGTAGCATGCGTAAATTCAGCGGGACAGCGCAATGTAGCGCCCAATTTCATAGCCGAGTGCATCAGCGCTTGGGTGAGGAGCCGATCATCGGTTTGTGCATCCCAGTATTGAAAAACATGCGATAACCCAACGGTTGATAAACCATCGAGTTGTGCCCACTCAGAATGGGGCACAGAACGAAATCGAGACGCTGGTCCTAGCCCCGATAGTAAACTATAAAGTGTTAATCCTGCCCGAATCGTCCATTTTCCTCGCGAGGTCGTTTGATAAATCGGAATATAAAATGGACTTAATTTAACGAGGGTAGGTGCTAATTGCAGCAAGCGTGAGCGTTCTTGTAGACTTTCATGGACAAGCCTAAAATGACCTTGCTCAAGATAGCGTAGTCCACCATGAATCAGTTTACTGGAACGACTTGATGTGCCTGCAGCTAAGCCAGTTTTTTCTAGAACTAATACGCTATAGCCATATGCTGCTGCAGCCTGAGCAATAGCAGTGCCTTGTATTCCGCCGCCAATAACTACTAGATCATAGGATTCGCTAGCAAGCATGCTGTTTTAGGGTGGGGTCATTGAGCATGATACCAATCGCATCAGTTTCGATCATTCCGATATGTTGTTGTGCGTATTGTAAAGCTGTTTGACTATCATTTACCGTATAAACCACCCATTGCCACGGGCCTTTCCAGCGCTCTTCGATGGCAGGCGGTATTCGCCAGATACTACAAAATAAATAATCGGGTGCAAGTGCATGGGCAATTTTTTCATGCTCATGATCCCATCGCGGAATAACCCAACCGATTCGTTCCATTCCTTTTTTTCGGGCAAGTGCAACGGCTTGCCAGTCAAATGAAATGATGATGCATTGCTCACGATAAGGCTGCAATACCTGTAAAATACTTTTGACGGTGAGTTCTAGTCCAAATTTAACGATGCTTTCGAATTTGATTTCCACGAATGCTTTTACTTTTGGCCATTTTTTTAATAGCTCGCAAAATGTAAGTAGATCTACAAAAGGCGCCGTTCGAGTGCCAGAAGGACTGAGACCTGAAGCAGTGAATGGCTTGGGATAGGCAATCGATAAGGTTCTAATGACCTCATCTTCTAATTCGGTGATGTTTTGATCAATGCCTGTTAATCGCTTCAAGTTGTCATCATGGCATAAAAATGGGGTATGACGTGCGCTGAGTTGAATATCAAGCTCGACATAGCAAGCGCCAGCTTGCAGCGCAACCTCATAGCCAACTAAGGTGTTCTCAGGATAGCACGTTGGGTAACCGCGATGCGCTACTAAAATCGGAATGACTTGATCGCTGTTCATCGATTAATTCTCTTAAGCTAGTAATCAACCTAAAGGGCTTTACTCAATATTATATGTGGAATGCTAAAATCCGAGAAAAATAACTTATCAGGAGAAAGCATGCCTAAGATTAAAATCAGCTTTGAAATGATTCTGCCTGCAGCGCTGATTATTTTGCTATTGGTGCCTTATGCGTTAAATTTTATGGCACATTCCTTGTTTGGAACAAAGCAGTTTCCACCAGTCGTTATGATGAAATTACCTGTTGATCATTCGGCTATTGATCTTCCACAGTCTGTAAAAGAACTGCGGTCGTTTAATATCGCGCTAGAGCTGGATACTAAAGAACTGATTAAACGGATCAATGATATTATCGATAAATCGGCATATGGAATGGCATTGCAAGGATTAACTGCACAAGTATTGCCGGGCATGCAGGCTGAAATAGTAGGCACCAATTTTCAGATCGACCAGCCTGGTCCTCATGCGGAGCTTTTTTCAAATAACCGCCAGACTGTGTGGGCCTGGAATATTTTTCCAGAAAAAGTGGGGCGGCAGTCATTGAGCTTATTATTGCATCTTGAGACTACGGATGGTAGGAACCAAACAAAGAAAGTTGTTGAACTTGCAGAAATACAGATGAATGTAGAACATAATCCAGAAGAATGGCTTAAACAAAACGCCTGGTGGATAACTCTTACTACTATTGCAATGGGATACTTGTTAGTAAAGTATCGATTTATTTTTGGTACGAAGCCAAAACAACAAGAAGAATAAAAATGAAACCAGACGCAGCTTATTTGAATGATATTGCTGATTTGACCTCGCTATACTTAGAATCAATTTGGTAAATAAATTCAAGTATTAATGTTAGAAATATTAGTTAATCTCATTCAATAGGCAATAGCAGTAACCCAACCAAAATAAATAAAACACTTGAAACAACGGATAATACGATCTCCTGTTTCATATATGCTCCTTTGGCAATATCTATTAAATTCCGGATTCTTTTTTAACCTTAATGTAATTGATTCTTTTCTATCATAGGATTAATCAATACAACTAATTGGTGACCAGCTTCATTGTCGATATCGCTAAAAAATATTTGACCTACAGAACGTTTGCCATTCATTTCTACTAACTCAAATTGATGACCAACCCGTGAAAGAAATCTTAAGTAGGGATTGATTCGTTGGGCTTTAAGTAAGTCAATTTCTAGTAGCTTAGGTAATAACTTAGAGATATGGAGTTTAATCAAATTATTTGGGATATAGCCGAGTAACTTTGCTCCTTCCTTACTACAATCCTGAATGACACCATCCTCTGAAAGTATGAGTACTGCAAACTTGTTTCTTTCTTTCAGATTGTTTTGTCTAGCTTCTGCAATCCTGTCAGTTTCAATAGGTAAATTCTGCATTTTGTTCCTCCGCTTCAGCTGCTAACCAATCTTCAATATCATGCCCTGGCTGGAAACCACGCGCTTCTGCTTTGTAATAGGCCGCTACCGCAATACGTTTGTGTTGGTTTGGTTTTTCTGCTTGAATATCTACTGTTTTTTCCTTCATTAAAGAATCAGAATCTTTCCTCTTTTTTGATAACGCACTAGATCCTTCCATCGTATTATTCCTCCAAAAAAAGAGATGCCTAAACTCATCTTTAATTAGGTTTTTATCACCTAACTTGGAAAAATATAGTCAAAAAATCATTTTATTTATATACGTGCTAACACGTATATGGAAAATTTTTAATGCTAATTCTTGGTTGAAGAGGATTTTTATGGAGATTATTAGAACAGGTGTTGGCAACAAGCATGCTTTGTTACCTTGGCAAGGTATGCTATATTAACAAGCTGCTAATATAAATTTCCAAGCAGGAAAGTGCGCATTTAGTGCCGCCGAAGGCGTAACTCCCCCGGAATCGCTCAGGTATAGTTAACATCGGATTAACTTCAAAAACTGCTTGTGACAGGCAATCTGGAGAGCGTTGAATATATAATTCAGCCACCGAAGGGGCACACGGAACAGCTAGCATCATACCGTAAAACTCTCAGGTAAAAGGACAGATGGGTGAGGTCAGTTAGAAGTAGACTTCATTTATTATCTTTGGGAGAAAATCCGTGTTGAAAATGACCCCTCTTAATCAGGCACATCGTGATATGAACGCCAAAATGGTAGATTTTGGCGGATGGGATATGCCGCTTCACTATGGCTCACAACTTGATGAGCATCATAAGGTCAGGCGTGATGCTGGGATGTTTGATGTATCACATATGCTTGTTGTTGACATTGAAGGAGCTGAGGTTCGCAGTTTTTTGAAGCGCCTAGTCGCTAACAATGTTGATAAACTGACTTTACCAGGCAAAGCACTTTACACCTGCATGTTGACGCCTCAAGGTGGAATCATCGATGATCTCATCATCTATTTTTTAACGGAATCCTGGTTTCGTTTAGTCGTTAATGCTGGCACATCAGACAAAGACGTCGCTTGGATTATGCAACAACGGGATGGTCTAGCGCCACAGCTTCAAATCAAGCCGCGCCGGGATTTGGCCATGATTGCTGTCCAGGGACCCAATGCACGGGCTAAAGTTTGGCAAGTTATTCCTGGTTCTCAGGCAGTGACCGAAAATTTAAAACAATTTCAATCCGCTATTTTTGAGAGCTATTTTATTGCCCGCACGGGTTATACGGGGGAAGATGGCTTTGAAATCATATTACCCGCGCAAGATGCGGTTGATTTCTGGAAAAAATTACATGCAGCAGGCGTGGCGCCAGCTGGTTTAGGCGCGCGTGATACCTTGCGCCTGGAAGCAGGCATGAATCTTTATGGTCAAGATATGGATGAAACGACCCATCCCTTTGAGTCAGGATTGGCTTGGACAGTGGATCTTAAAAGTGAGCGTGATTTCATTGGCAAGCAAGCACTCATCAATGCATCAAACCATCGACAGCTAGTGGGATTATTACTGCAAGACAAAGGTGTGTTGCGCAGTCATCAGCCAGTCATGACGCAGCATGATCAAGCTGGATCGGCTGGAGGGGAAATAACTAGCGGAGGATTCTCTCCCACCTTGAATCAATCGATCGCGTTAGCCCGCCTTCCGAGTCAAGCGGCAGTCGGTGAAATCGTGCATGTTGTTGTAAGAGATAAGCAGCTCGCAGCGAAAGTCGTAAAATATCCTTTCGTGCGGAATGGCCAAGCCTTAGTTTAATTTCATTATTAATTTTTTCTGGAGTAAAAAATGAGCATACCTTCACAACTAAAATATACAACTTCACATGAATGGGTAAAGTCTGAGAATGATGGCACCGTGACGATTGGCATCACTCAGCATGCTCAAGAATTGCTCGGTGATATGGTTTTTGTGGAGCTTCCTAAAGTAGGGCGCAAGTTAAATCAAAAAGAAGAATGTGCGGTGGTTGAGTCCGTTAAGGCTGCAGCAGATGTTTATTCACCTTTATCCGGTGAGGTGGTTGCAGTCAATTCTGAACTTGAAGCATCACCAGAAAAAATTAATCAAGACCCTTACTCGGCTTGGTTATTCAAACTCAAACTGAGCAATGCAGCAGACTTGGAAAAACTGCTTGATGCAAAAGGCTACCAAGACGCACTGGATAGCGAAGCGCATTAAATACGATTTTCAACTGGCTACGACACTATTTTTATAAGATCAACTAATCATGCCCTTTATTCCTCATACTGAAGAAGATATTGCCGAGATGCTTGCTAAAATTGGGGCAAGCTCGATCGAAGAATTGTTTGATGAAATACCGCCTGTTTTGAAATCAGGCAAACTCACACGTGTTCCACCCGGCTTAACTGAAATGGAGATCACGAGGTTAATGCTTGAACGCGCGCAAGCAGATGGTTTTTATTCAAGCTTTATTGGTGCGGGTGCGTATGAGCACCATATTCCAGCTGCTGTTTGGCAAATTACGACGAGAGGGGAATTTTATTCCTCGTATACACCGTACCAAGCAGAAGCGAGCCAAGGAACGTTGCAGTTACTCTATGAATTCCAAACCATGATGGCTTCGCTGACTGGAATGGATGTTTCGAATGCAAGCTTATATGATGGCGCAACAGCTCTGGCTGAAGCAGCTTTGATGGCTGTTCGTCAGCACAAAACTTCTCGTAAAATTTTAATACCTAAAACAGCTCATCCAAATTATCGGAAGGTACTTCGGGCTATCGTTAGTAACCAGCAAATTGAAGTTGTTGAAGTTCCATTTTGTGAAGAATCGGGCCAAGTTTTGGTTGACCAAATCGATCAATTTGGTCAGGAAGAATTTGCAGCATTAGTAATACCTCAACCTAACTTTTTTGGCATTTTTGAACAAGTTGATGCATTAACAGATTGGGCACATCAAAAGAATGCTTTGGTGATTGCTGTGGTGAATCCGATGTCCCTTGCTTTACTGACTCCTCCTGGGGAATGGGGTGAACGCGGAGCTGATATTGCAGTTGGTGAAGGGCAGCCGCTTGGGATTCCACTTTCAAGTGGTGGACCTTATTTCGGTTTTATGACGTGTAAAGACGAATTGGTTCGTCAAATGCCGGGGCGCATTATTGGTCGCACCGTTGATATGGACAATAAGCCGGGTTTTGTACTGACGCTACAAGCGCGTGAGCAGCATATTCGGCGCTCAAAGGCGACTTCAAATATTTGTACTAATCAGGGTTTGATGGTAACGGCTGCAACCATTTATATGTCGTTATTGGGACCAGATGGGTTACGTCGTGTTGCAGCGCAATCGCATGCCAATACCTTAGCGTTGGTTGAACAGCTCGAGAAACTTCCTGGAGTTAAGAAAACATTTAGCGCTCCTTTCTTCCATGAAGTGGCTATCACGTTACCTGGTTCAGCTACTGAGATTTTACAAGCGATGAAAGCACAGCATATCTTAGGTGGATTGAGTCTTGAAGAGTTTTATCCTAATCAACGTAATACGCTACTGGTCTGTGCAACCGAAACCAAGACCAAAGCAGATTTGGACCGATACATCGATGTACTTAGCCAAGCTCTTAAAAAGAAATAACACATTAACTTTTTGATAGAAGGACAACGCGATATGGTTACACTAGGCGGAAAGCCGGTCAAAATTGAAGGTGTTTTCCCAAAGATAGGAGATAAAGCACCTGCCTTCTCGTTAGTTAATAAGGATCTAGAAGATACGACATTAGCTAATTTTTCCGGTAAGAAAAAAGTACTGAACATTGTGCCGAGCCTAGATACACCCGTCTGTGCGTTATCAACCCGAAAATTTAATCAGCAGGCGAGCAATATGAAAAATACTGTAGTGCTTATTATTGCGGCTGATTTGCCTTTTGCGATGAAACGATTTTGTGAAGCAGAAGGCCTTGATAAAGTGATTGTGTTATCGACGATGCGAGGATCTGAGTTTATGCGTAATTACGGTGTCGCCATTGCCGACAGCCCACTTGCTGGCATTACCGCACGAGCTGTGATCGTAATAGACGAGCATGATCAAGTTATCCATGCAGAATTAGTTCCTGAAATCAAGAATGAACCAAACTATGATGCAGCGCTTGCTGCCCTAAATTAATTTAACTAATCTTAGAAATAATATGCTGATATTCGAACACTCACGCTCAGGGCGGCGTAATTATTCACAAGCCCCTATTACCCAGGCTGAAAAAAGTAATATTCCTAAAAATTTACTGCGTAAGTCCGCTCCTTTGTTACCCGAGGTTTCCGAGATGGACACGGTTCGTCACTATACTCGCCTCTCCCAAAAGAATTTCTCAATTGATACAGAATTTTATCCATTGGGTTCCTGTACCATGAAATATAATCCACGGGCTTGTAATGCGCTGGCCATGCTACCGCAGTTTCTATCACGTCATCCGTTGGCTCCAGAAGATACAGGTCAAGGATTTATGGCTTGTATGTACGAATTACAGGAAATTCTCAAAGATGTAACCGGTATGGCTGGTGTGAGTCTAACTCCGATGGCTGGGGCCCAAGGCGAACTCATCGGTGTGATGATGATCCGGGCCTATCATGAAGCCCGTGGTGATACAAAACGTACTGAAATTATTATCCCTGATGCTGCACATGGTACAAATCCTGCAACTGCAGTTATGTGTGGCTATAAAGTGGTTGAGATTGCCACAGATAAGGAAGGGGATGTGGATATGGATGCCTTAAAAGCGGCAGTAGGCCCACAAACTGCGGGATTAATGCTGACAAATCCTTCTACGCTTGGTGTGTTTGAAAAAAATGTATCTGAAATGAGCCGTATCGTTCATGAAGCAGGTGGTTTGCTTTACTATGATGGGGCCAATCTCAATGCTGTATTAGGAAAAGTTAAACCGGGTGATATGGGATTCGACGTTATTCATATCAACTTACATAAAACATTCTCAACTCCGCATGGTGGAGGAGGGCCCGGTGCCGCACCGGTTGGAGTGGCAGAGCGTTTGCTGCCCTATTTGCCTATTCCGACTGTAACCAAAAATGATAATGGAACTTATCGTTGGTTAACTGAAAAAGATCTGCCCAAATCGATTGGTCGTTTGTCAGCCCATATGGGTAATGCAGGGGTATTGCTACGTGCTTATGTTTACGTGCGCTTACTGGGTTTTGATGGTATGCACCGTATTTCCGAGTTTGCAACACTGAACGCAAATTACTTAATGGCACGGTTGAGCGAAGCGGGATTTGAAATTGCTTACCCAACACGGCGAGCTAGTCACGAATTCATTGTAACGCTTAAGGAAATTAAAGATAGGACGGGTGTTACTGCAATGAATCTGGCTAAACGATTGTTAGATAAAGGTTATCATGCACCGACAACTTATTTCCCTATTCTTGTTCCAGAGTGCTTGCTTATTGAGCCAGCTGAGACTGAATCGAAGGAAACATTAGATGCTTTTGTTGCTGCGATGAAAGAAATTTTAGTTGAGATCCAGGAGCAGCCAGATATGGTTAAAAGTGCGCCGCATAATATGCCACTTCGCAAGCTTGATGATGTAAAAGCCGCAAGAGAACTTGATTTAACTTGGAAACCAGCGAGTTAGGTTTAGGTTAATTGCTAATTGGTCAGTGTGAGCAATTTGAACCTTTATCGAATAGCTTTCTACATCCTCATTGAGTATAACTAGACAAAATGCGTACCCTCATTTGTGGTTCAATTGCTTACGATACGATTATGGTGTTTCAAGATCATTTCAAACACCATATTCTTCCAGAGAAAATTCATGTGCTGAATGTCGCGTTTCTAGTCCCTGAAATGCGACGTGAATTTGGAGGATGTGCTGCTAATATTGCTTACAATCTCAGCATGCTGGGGGAGGACCCTCTCATCATGGCGACAGTCGGGAATGATTTTCAACCGTACGCGTATCGCTGTGAAAAGGTAGGTTTTGATAGAACTCACATCCGACAAATCGAGGATACCTTTACTGCGCAAGCTTTTATTACAACAGATCTGGATGATAATCAGATTACTGCATTTCATCCGGGGGCAATGAATTTCTCGCATCATAACTCAGTGAAAGATGCCAAGAATGTTGGTCTTGGTATCGTTGCCCCAGATGGACGTGATGGAATGATAGCGCATGCACGTGAATTCCACGAATGCGGAATTCCTTTCATCTTTGATCCAGGTCAAGGTCTCCCGATGTTCAGTGGCGATGAATTGGTTGATTTCATCAGTAAAGCAGATTATGTAACTGTCAACGATTATGAAGGTGAATTGTTACTGGAACGGACAGGTTATTCGCTAGGGAAACTCGCTAGTTTTGTTAAAGCGCTGATTATTACGAAGGGTGCACAAGGCTCGGTCATCTACGCAGGGGGGCATCAAATTGAGATCCCCTGTGTGCAGCCAAAAGCAATTGTTGATCCGACAGGATGTGGTGATGCATACCGTGCAGGCTTGTTGTATGGAATTGCTCACGGTTTGGATTGGTATACAACTGGAAAATTGGCTTCACTGTTAGGTGCGCTCAAGATTGCCTATCGGGGCGGCCAGAACCATGAGTTTGATCGGAATACTATTGATCAACACTATTTCGAAGCCTATGGAAGTCGTCTTTTCTAGTTGTTGAGATTATTAGCGAGGTTGTTGGGCTCAATCGTAGTTAAGGCGAGTTTTGAATGGGGGCTTTGTTCATTACTCAATAAGGATCTTTCAGGTCTTATTCCATTCCATGACAAACCACGCTAAAACCAACCCATGCCTTCAGCTATTTCGGTTTGTTTGTTTAATCATTCATTTTCTATCTGGATTACTCCAGTCATTTGTTTATCCTCATTTAAACCACCGTACGCAGCGTTATATGGCAAGAAAGTGGGCGCAACGCTTTCTACGCATTCTTAATATTCATCTGCATTATCACGGATCACTTCCTACCGATGAGGATAAGCGGGTGATACTGGTTGCTAATCATATTTCTTGGCTTGATGTGATTGCAATTCTGGCTATCTACCCAGTTCGCTTTGTCGCTAAGTCAGAAATTCTAGGTTGGCCTATCCTCGGGAAGCTTTCCCATAATGCAGGTACTATCTTTATTGCACGTGAAAAACGCAATGATACGCTACGCGTTAATCAGCTGCTCCGTGAATTGTTGATAGCAGGTGACCGAATTGCGCTATTCCCAGAAGGTACAACCAGTGATGGAACCCACTTGCTGCATTTCCATGCCTCATTACTGCAATTTGCTGTTGTAGCAGAAGGGGTTGTTTATCCGGTAGCCATTCAATATCGAGATTCGATGAATCAACCCACGACCGTAACTGCCTATGTCGATGTTACGATCGCTCAGTCTCTAAAATTGATATTGCAACAACCGAGTTGTCATGTTGAATTAACTTTTATGGATCCT
>ERZ1645185.939-NODE-939-length-12256-cov-5.352430_pt1 | contig 12256 bp, 6 predicted proteins | sample MGYA00575351_ERZ1645185 | MGnify/ENA primary metagenome ERZ1645185 (study PRJEB40838, sample SAMN11284767) | freshwater sediment metagenome | isolation source: river sediment | host: Sediment | place: India: Jana village, Kanpur | collected 2015-12-17 ...
AGAACGACTCGTTCACCGACCACTACCTCGGCGTGCCGTTCGACCTGAGCGAGGTCATCTTCATCGCCACGGCGAACTTCATCCAGAACATCCCCGGCCCGCTCCTCGACCGCATGGAGGTCGTCGAGTTCGCCGGCTACACCGAGCGCGAGAAGGCCGAGATCGCCAAGAAGTACCTGATCCCGCGCCAGCTCGAGGAGAATGGCCTCGCCGGCAAGACGGTCGAGTTCACCGACGAGGCGATCCAGTCGCTCGTGAGCCAGTACACGCGCGAGAGCGGCGTGCGCCAGCTCGAGCGCGAGGTGGGCAAGGTCGCGCGCAAGGTCGCCCGCCGCATCGCCACCCAGGAGGGCGAGGACCCGACGAAGGACGGCATCATCTCGGCGGACGAGGTGCGCGAGCTCCTCGGGCGGCCGAAGGTGCATCCCGAGAAGGCGAATGTCGCGCACGAGGTGGGCATCGCCACCGGCATGTACTACACGCCGATGGGCGGCGACATCATGTTCGTCGAAGCCTCGGTCCGCTCGCTGGCGTCTCCCACGCCGTCGGACGGCAACGGCGGGGGCGCGCCCGTCGCGCTCATCCTCACCGGCCAGCTCGGCGACGTGATGAAGGAGTCGGCGCGAGCCGCCTTCACCTACGTGACGAAGAACGCCGAGCGGCTCGGCATCCCGCGCAGCAAGCTCGGGACGGTCGAGACCCACATCCACGTTCCCGCCGGCGCCATCCCCAAGGACGGCCCGTCGGCCGGCGTCGCCATCTCCACCGCGCTCGCCAGCGAGCTGAGCGGCCGCCCGGTCCGCAAGGACATCGCGATGACCGGCGAGATCACCCTGCGCGGGCGCGTGCTCCCGATCGGCGGCGTGAAGGAGAAGGTGCTCGGCGCGCTGCGCGCCGGCATCACCGACGTTGTCCTGCCCAAGGACAACGAGGCCGACGTGGAGGACGTGCCGGACGAGGCGCGCGGCAAGCTGCGGTTCCACTTCGTGGAGTCGCTCGAGCAGGTGCTGGCGCTCGCGCTGCTCCCCGAGCCCGGCAAGGGGGCCGGGGAACCTCTCGCGGTGGTGGCGTAGTACCACTCACGGGGCCATCGGGATACTCTCCGATGGCCCCGTCCGACACCCCCATCGACCCCGACCGCGATGCGCCGAACGCTTCGACTCCTCGCCCCCCTGGTCCTCGCCGCCCTGGCCGCGCCGGCGGCGGGCGCGCAGGAGGACCGCACCATCATCCAGGTCACCGACGTGCAGGGCAACGCGATCCCCTTCGCGTTCGTCCAGATCGTCAACGGCGTCAGCCGCGTGGCCGACGACTCGGGGCGCGCGATCTTCAACATCAAGCCCAAGGACTCGCTCAACATCCAGGCACGCCGCATCGGCTTCCAGCCCTACATCGGCTGGGCCAGGCGCGACCCGGTGAAGGGCACCTACCTCGCCGACCTCGTGCCGCTGCCGCGCACGCTCGACCCCGTCACCGTCGCGGGGCGGCGCGACTCGCCGCTGGCGCGCACCGGCTTCTACGACCGCGTCGCGCGCGTGCAGAAGGGGGCCTACACGGCGCGCTTCTTCACGCCGGAGGAGATCGAGTTCCGCAACCCGCTGCGGCTCACGCAGCTCTTCGCGGGGGAGAGCTTCGTGAAGGTGCAGCCGATGAACGGCCGGCAGGTGCTGCTGGGCCGCGGCGCGCTCTGCGCCATGACCATCGTGCTCGACGGCCAGCTGCTGCTCGGCACGTACGAAGAGGCGATCGGCAACCCCAACCCGCCGCCGATGAGCTCGCTCACCTCGGTGGACGAGATCATCAACGCCGCGTCGGTGGCGGCGATCGAGGTCTATGCGAGCGCCGCGTCGGTGCCGGCGGAACTGCAGCGCATCGCGGGGTCGCGGATGTCGCAGGGGTGCGGCATGGTGGTCATCCACTCGGGGAGCCGGCGGTAGCTCGACTGGCGCTCCCGGAGGCGGCGACTGCGCGCCGCTCGCGGACCGACGGAGTCCGAAACACGAAGGCCCCGGTGGCGATCGCCACCGGGGCCTTCGTCACTCCTCCGGGCGTCAGGGCGTGGTGCCCGTCGCCTCGAACTTCACCTGCTCCGGCCGGCCGGTCACGAGATAGGCGTTGATGCGGTTGTAGCCCGACCCGAGGATCCAGGTGGTCGTGGCCTCGCCGATGGCGTTGGTGGTCGAGATCTCCGGCGACACCGAGCCGAAGTCCGTCATCACCACCCAACGGACGGACGCGCCCGTGAGGAGGTTGCCGAAACGGTCCGTGACACGCACGACCGGCGCGGGCGTCAGCGCGCTGCCCGCAGGGGCGGAGGTGCCCGCCGGCAGGGCGATGATGTGGTAGGGCGCGCCCGGCACGACGTCGAACGGCGTCGACACCGGCAGCACCGCCGTCACAGGCATGAACGGCGCCGTGGCGGTCAGCGTGTAGTCCTCGCCCGGCGTGGCGACGGCGAGCGAGAAGTCGGCGATGCCGGCCACGGCGTTGAGCGCCGCGTAGCCGACCGGCGACCCCGCGAAGGTCCCGCGGTCGAGCGTGACGCGCACGCGGTCCGCGTACACGTGCACGCGCTCGCCGTTCTTGTCCACCACGGTCACCTGCACCGCGAACGGCGGGTCGGTGGGCACGACCGCCGGCGGCTGCTGGCTGAAGCGCAGCCCGGCGGGCGGATTGGCGATCGCATCGAAGGTGATGGAGGCTGGGGCGAAGAGCACGCCGCTGATCGCGTCGCCGCCGAGCGACGGCGTGGCGCGCACCTGGTTGGCGCCGGCGGCCCCGAGCGTCCAGCAGATGCCGGTGCGACCGGTGGAGCCCGTCACGCCGGAGGCGACGGAGCCGAACGCGCCGCAGGTGCCCGCGGCGTTGGCCGCGACGCTGCCGCCGCCCTGGATCACGTCCCACGTGACGGGGACGTTCACGAACGGCGTGCCGAGGCGCGTGGTGAGGGTGATGAACGGACGGCACTCCTCACGCAGCGGGGAACCCATCGCCCCCTCGATCGGCGAGCTGCACGGGCCCGTGAGCGCGGCGAAGCCGCCCGAGAGGAGCGTGGTGGCCGATTCGCGCGTGAACTCGGTGACGGTGCCGCCGACGCCGCCGCCGAACGAGAGCACCGGATCGACCGGCGCGAAGGGGCTGAACTCGGTGACAGTGCCGCCGACGCCGCCGCCCGCGAAGAGCTGCGCGTGGGCGAGGCGCGGCATCATCGCGCTCGCCAGCCGCTTCCACAGCGGCGTGGCACCCGCATCCGCCGTCTGCACGGGGCAGGTGATGAAGTTGCCGTCCGCCTGCGGCGTCACCTCGAAGCCCGCGGCCGCCTGATGCCCGAGCCGCAGGCGCGCGCGCACGTCCGTCGGGATCACTCCCTGGGCGCACACCGCGACGACGACGGGCTTCGCGAGCGGCGCGTCGGTCTCGGAGGTCTTGGTGATCTGGATGAAGCCGGGATACTGGTCCAGCTTGGTGTCGAGCGGCCCCGCGCCGCCCCCGCCATAGGTGTCGGGGATGATCGCGAACTGCACGAGCGTCGGCTCCGTCACCGGATTCGCCGGGAAGTTGATGCCGGCCGAGCCCTCGACGTTGCGGATGATCTGCGCGCTGTCCGACGGGAGGATGAAGTACGAGTTCGTCGGCTCCTCGACGTCGATGTCGATGCCGGCGAAGCACAGCACCTTGTCGGAGAAGGCCTCGACGTCGGCCGCCGTCCCGGCCAGTCCGCCCTGGTTGTGCTTGAGCAGCGTGAAGGCGACGATCTCGCCCGCGGCCGCCTCGGCCTGGGCGATCTTGCCCTTCTTCACGAGACCGTCGAGGTTCTTCAGCTTGCCGCGCACCGAGCTGATGTTCGGCGAGCTCTGCGGCGTGAACAGCACCGCCGCGAGCTGGTTGAGCTCGGCGAGGTTGGTGCACGTCCCGGGCTCGACCGAGGCCATGCTGTTGATCCGCTCGACATCGGCGGCGACCGGGGCCGTGGCATCCGGCACGCCGCAGGCGGCGGCGAGCAGGACGATGGCGAGGGTGCCGATCCGGAAGGTGCGCTGCATCTGCTGCTCCGTGAGGTGGCGCGCCGGTCACCCGGTCGCGGGCATCCGTTTCCGCGGGGTGGGGCGCGAGGACGTCAGAAAGTGACGCCGCAAATCCGGTGCCGCAAGCCGGGATTCCCGGAGGGGGAGACTGCGGGTCGATTCGGGGGCGCTTCGGGCGCGAACCATACCCCGGGTCCCCGAATCGACGTGGACGCCCCCAATAGGAAGGCGCCAGCGGCGGCGAGGTGTCGCGCGGCGGCTACGGCCGGCCGACCAATTGCCCCCAGCGCGGGTCGGACTCCAGCGGCCTGAACCACCAAGTGGGGTTGGTCCGCATGCTTGCCCGCCGGTCCTCGGGACTCACCGCGATGTAGGAGTTCAGGCGGCGGAAGGCCTCGTCGCGGTCGTCGAGGATCATCGACAGGTAGGCGGCGTACATCCGCAGCTCGCCGGTGGGGTCCACCATCGCGTCCCCCTCGCCCCGCCGCGCGACGGCCCGTGCGCTGTCCGCGAGCCCCGCCGGCGCCCCGGGCAGCCGGCTCGCCCGCGCGATGGTCGCGGCCGTGAAGATCTCGCCCACGTGGCGATTGAACTCCGCCAGCCGCGCGGGGCCGGCGGCCACGAGCGAGTCGGTGAGCCGCCAGGCCCGCGCGATGTCGTACGACGGCCGGTCGGGGATCGACTGGAGGTACAGGCGGCAGCGGATCGCGCGCTCGTTGCCCGGATGCCGGCGCTCGAGGTCGCCGCACGCCTGGTCGGCCTTGTCGAACAGGCCGAGGTCGTAGGCGGCGTTCACGAGCCGGCCGCGCGTGATCACGGCGTTCGACTGGAACTCGTCGGCGGCGAGCGCGTTCTGCGCCGCGATCATGACCTGGTCGAGCGTGGTGCCGGGCTTCGAGTAGTACGCGGCGCTGAGCGAGGTCCACGCGCCGGCCTGGCGCTGGTTGATCGTCGTCGCGCGCTCGAGGTCGGCCACGGCCCGGTCGAGCTCCGCGAGCCGCTCGGCCTCGGGCGGCACCTGCTGCAGGAACGAGAAGACGCGCGCGGTGCCGCGCGCCTCGAGGGCGTCGGCATCGTCGGCATTGCGCTGGAGCGCGCGCGAGGCCTGTTCGATGCTCGCCGTCACCCACGGCCGGATGCGCGCGGGGTCGCGCCCGTACATCCGCGACCGGAGGTACGCGAGCACCGCGCGGCGCACGACCGGCTCGTTCCAGCGCGGGTCGGCGGCCTCGGCGCGGGCGAAGGCGGAGTCGGCCTGCGCGAAGAGCGCCCAGGCCCCCGCCGTGTCGCGCACCGCCTGCGCCTGGAAGCGCCGCTGCAGCGCCAGCCCGTCCTGCACCGCGAGCCAGGCGACGTTGCTCGACGTGGCCGACTGCTGGGTGCGCAGCTGGATCTCGTTGCCGAGGTTGTTGCGGATGAGGTCGGCCGCGATCGTCGCGATCGAGTCCTGCGCGAGCAGCAGGCTGTCGCGCGCCACGGTGAGGCGGCCGTCGCCGGCCGGCGAGCCGTTGCGCGTGAGCAGGCGGAACGACACCGCGACACGCTGGCCCTCGGGCTGCACGGCGCCGCGCACGAGGAAGCCGACGCGGAGCCTGTCGACGATCGAGTCGGTGCTCGTCATCCCGCGCACCGACTCGGCGCCGCTCGCGGAGATGGTGGTGATGGCGCTGATCCGCGAGAGCGAACGGATGAGGCCTTCGGTGATGCCGTCCGCCGCCGCGCGCAGCGTGGTGTCGGGCGTGTCGAAGTAGAGCACGGCGATGCGGCGGAGGTCGGGGTCGTCGACCGTCTGCGGACCGCGGCCGGCCGACATCCACGCCCCGAGGCCGCCGGCGGCCAGCACCACCGCCGCGGCCGCCCACGTGAGCGGGCGCTTCCACCACACGGTGGGCGCGACCTCCACGAGCTCGCCGAACTCGTCGACCTTGAACACCGAACCGGCGACCGTCTGCCGCGGCACCATCGCGGTCCCGCGCATCATCTGGCTGCCGCGCATCACCTGCGACCCGCGCATCGTGGACGAGGCGCGCATCGCCCGCAGCGCCGCCGTCGACTGCAGCGACATGCCGAGCATCTCGGCGAAGGCCTGCGCCGTCTTCGGCCGGTCGACGGCCGTCTTGGCCATCGCGTGGAAGATCGCCTCCTCCACCTGCTCGGGGACCGCGCTGCGCACCACGCGCACGCTCGGCACCTGCTCCATCAGGTGCTTGGCCATGATGGCCATCGCGTTGGCGCCGGTGAACGGCGGCTCGCCGGCGAGCATCTCGTACAGCATGCAGCCGAGCGAATAGATGTCGGCCGCCGGCCCCACCGGGTCCCCCGTGGACTGCTCGGGCGCCATGTAGACCGGCGTGCCGACCGCCATGCCCGTCTGCGTGAGCTTCTGCCCCGAGGCGTCGTTGGCGGCGCGCGCGATGCCGAAGTCCGCCACGAGCGCGTGGTCGCCGGAGAGGAGGATGTTCTCCGGCTTGATGTCACGGTGCACGATGCCCTGCTCGTGCGCGTACCCGAGCGCGCTCGACACCTCGAGCGTGATGCGCAGCGCCTCGTCGACGGGCAGCATCCCCTCGCGGTCGAGCTTGTCGCGCAGCGACTCGCCGCGCACGAACGGCATCACGTAGTAGAGCAGGCCGTTCGCGTCGCCCGAGTCGTAGAGCCCGAGGATGTGCGGGTGCTGCAGCTTGGCGGCGAGCCGGATCTCGCGCTCGAAGCGGTCGGCGCCGATGCTCGCCGAGAGCTCCGGATGGAGCACCTTGATGGCGACCTCGCGGTCGTGCTTGAGGTCGCGCGCGAGGAAGACCGTCGCCATGCCGCCGCGTCCGAGCTCGCGCTCGACGGCGTACCGGTCACCGATCGCCGCGCGCAGCTGCCGCAGCGTCTCCGAGACGTCCTCCGCCGTCGGCATCACGACGGCGCCACCCTGGCCGGAGAGGCTCACGCCGCAGTTGGCGCAGAAGGCGGCGTCCCCCTCGCGGGGGGCGCCGCAATTCGCGCAGAACCTGGCGGGCGTGCTCGGGGTCATTGCGTCCGTGCTGGCAGGTGCGTGGGGCGCCCGCGACAGGACAAAACTGCGGGCGCGCGCGAGCCGGGGCAACCCGGCGCGCGCGCGCGTGCATGGTGCGCGTGGCGGCGCCTGCCCGGCGCCGGCCGCCTCACGCGGTCACCGCACGATCCGCCGGAGCCGGCCGCCGCGATCCACCATGAACCGCGGCGCGAGCGGTGCGCCGAGCTCGACGGCGGGGCCCGCGTCGCCCTCCGCGCGCAGCGCCGCCATCAGGTTGGACGGCACGGTGTAGGGGTCGGCCGCGAGCGCGTTGACGTTGTAGCCGAGGTCGGCGAGGCCGCGGATGGTGAGCAGCGAGAACTGGTTGCTCGCCCCGGCGTAGCCGGTCATCAGCTCGGTCTGGAAGGTGCTCTCCTTCCAGTGCGAGTTGCGCGTGCCGGCGCCGCAGTTGGTGCCACCGGGGAGGTCGAGGCAGTTCTCCGCCGGCACCGACCCGGGGCAGACGGCGGCGCCCCCGAGCTCGTTGGCACAGGTCGCGGCGGCGAGCGCGCCGATCACGCGGACGGTCGCCGTGCTGGTGTCGACCACGAGCTGCTTGCGGTTCCACAGCGTGCCGAGCCCGATCACGTGCAGCATCTCGTGCAGCACGACGTCGGAGAGGCGGCCCTGGTTGGCGAGGCTGTCGAGGTCGGCGCTGTCGAACCGCATGGTGCCGAGCGCCGTGAGCGAATCGACGTTGCGCGTGAGGCACGGACCGGCGGAACCGAGCACCTGCCCCACGCCGTCGATCGGGACGACCGCGGCGTAGATGATGACGTCGTCGACGGTCTCGTTGACGTTGATGCCCGTCACGCTGGGGTTGCCGCAGGCGCCGACGTCGAACGGCGTGTTGGTGCTGCCGATCGGCACGCCCGGCACGTCGCCCACGACGGCCGCCTGGATGCGGTTGACCGCGTCGGTGAAGGCCTGCGCCACCGCGCCGGTGGGCGCCGTGCCGACGTAGCGCAGCGTGATGTTGAAGCTCGTCTGGATCGTCGCGTCGACGGTGGTCGTGAGCGCGCCGGCCGCGGCACGGAGCGTCTGCGTCCCGCCGCGGCGGCCGAGCGTCCACGTGGGCGCGGTCGCGGCCCCGGTGCCGTCGGTCGCGACCGTGGCACTCCCGCCGAGCGTGCCGCCGCCGGCGATCACCGACCAGGTGACGCTCCCGCCCGCGAGGCCGCGGCCGTACTGGTCGAGCACGCGCACGCGCGGCGGCACGGCCACCGCGGCGCCCGCGAAGGCCGTCTGCCCCGCCCCCTGCACCACGCTGACGCTGGTCGCCGCGGGCGGGACGTCGCTGGCCTGCACGGTGAACACGAGGGGCGCGACGCCTGCCACGGTGACGGTGACGGTCTGCGCGCCGGCGGCACCGCCGAGCGTCCACTGGCCGATCGGTGTCGGTCCCGCGACCGAGACGGTCGGCGCGCCGGTGAGCGTGCCACCGCCCGCGGTGACCGCCACGGTCACCGGGATGCCCGAGATGGCCGCGCCGGCCGAGGACCGCACTTCGAACGTCGGCGCGGTCTCGAGCGTGGTGCCGATGTACTGCGCGGTCGCCGGCGCGCCCGCGATGGCGACGACGCTCGCCGCCACCGGCGGCGCGGTGCCGCCGTCGCCGTCGCCGCCCCCGCCACCACAGGCGGCGAGCGCGGCCAGCGACACGAGGGACGCGAGGGAACGCAGCGGGGCGAACGCGGGCGAGGACGTCAGGGCGCGGGGCATCGGGTCAGGGCTTCTTCGTCGCGGGAGCGATCGGCGTGATCTTCCCGGTGGAGTCGATGGTGAACTTGGGGCCGTAGGCCGAGTCGTGGCCGATGTACGGCGACGACTTGGTCCCGGATGTCTTCACGGAGTCCTTCGTGGTGGACGCCGCGGCGGCCGCGGTGTCACGCACGAGGGAGTCGCGGGTCGTGGTGTCGGGCACGGCCGCGGCGGGCGCGGCCGTCGTGTCGGCGCCGGCCGACTCCGGCGCCGGCTTGGGCGCGCAGGCGACGGTGGCGGTGCCGAGTGCCGCGAGGACGAGGCGGGTGCGGAGCATGGGGTGCATACCCTCCAAAGGTACCGGCCGACCTGGCGTCGGCCACAGGACGTACGTCACACACCGCCCGCACCAGGCGGGCGTCAGAAGCCGACGATCGGGCCGAGCCGGAAGAGCCGCCGTGCGTCAACGCGCAGGGCCGGCGGTTCGGTGCCCGCGACGAAGTACTCGGTGTACCGCCGCTCGGGCGGCGTGGTGTCCTCGGCCAGCAGGCCCGTCTCGCGGTCCAGCTCCGCCACCACCACCCCGCGGGGCGGCGTCCACGGCTCGCTCGAGAGCCCGCCCCAGCGCGCGAGCATCTGCCCGAAGATCGGCGCCGCGAGCGAGCCGCCCGCCGCCCCCGGCGTGATGGTCTTGGGCCGGTCGAAGCCCAGCCAGACGCCCGCGACGATGCGCGGCGTGAGGCCGATGAACCACACATCGGTGTTGTCGTCGGTGGTGCCGGTCTTCCCCGCCACCGGGACGCTCGGCGGGATGTAGCGCCGCACGGCGGTGGCGGTGCCATTCTCCACCGCCTCGCGCATCAGCTCGCGCGCGACGAAGGCCACGCTGGAGTCCATCGCCGGGGCGAGGTAGCGCGTCGCCTGCCCGTAGACCGAGCGGCCGGTCGCGTCCTCGATCCGGAGGATGAACCGCGGCTCCACCGGCACGCCCAGGTTGGCGAAGGCCGTGAAGGCGCTCACGAGGTCGAGCGGACGCACCACCGACGCGCCGATTGCGCTGGAGGGATACGGCGCGATCGGCGCCTGCAGTCCCATGCGCTGCGCGAGCGCGATCACCGAGTCCGCGCCAAGGCGGTCCCAGAGGCGCACGGCGACCGGGTTGCGCGACTTGGCGAGCGCCTCCCGGAGCGTGAGCGGCCCGAGGAACTCCCCGTCCGCGTTCTTCGGCCGGTACACGGTCTGGTCGTACGCCAGCTCGAGCGGCTCGTCGGCGACCTTCTCGTTGGGCGCGATCGAGTCCATCAACGCGCGGGCGTAGACGATGGGCTTGAAGGTCGAGCCCGGCTGGCGCACGCCGTTGGTCGCGCGATTGAACTGCGACTCCTGGTAGTTCCGCCCGCCGATCAGCGCGCGCACGTCACCGGAGGCCGGGTCCATCGCGACGAGCGCCCCCTGCAGGTAGTCGGTGCTGCCGCGCTTCTTGTTGGCGAACGTCTGGTGCCGGTAGCCGGGCCGCGCCTCGACGGCGGCGGTGCCCTCGACGAGCGCGACGGTCGCCTGGCGCTGCAGCGCGGGCTCGAGCGTGGTGAGGATGGTGTAGCCCCCCTCGCCCACGGGGATGCCCGCGCGCTCGGCGCGCGTGCGCACCGCGTCGACGAAGTACGGCGCCGCGACCGACATCCCGAGGTTGGGGGCGGTCCTGAGCGGCTCGGCCTTCGCCGTGCGCTCCTGCTCGGCCGTGATGTACCCCTGCTCGCGCATCAGCGTGATGATCGCGTCGCGCCGGTTGCGATTGCGGTCCGGGTACCGCACCGGGTCGTAGATCGCCGGCCCCTTGGGGAGCGCCGCGAGCGAGGCCGCCTCCGCGATGCTGAGCCGCGCGGCCGGCTTGCCGAAGTAGTGGCGCGCCGCCGCCTCGATGCCGTAGAAGCCGCGCCCGAAGCTGATCTGGTTGAGGTACGCCTCGAGGATCTGCGCCTTGGTGTAGTGCTTCTCCATCTCGCGCGCGGCCGCCTGCTCGCGGAGCTTGCGCGAGAGCGAGCGGTCGGAGCGGTCGATGATGTCGGGATGCATGTTCCCGACGAGCTGCTGGGTGATGGTGCTCGCGCCGCGGCTCCCGCCGAGCAGGTTGTCCTTGATCGCCGAGGCGATGCCGACCATGTCGACGCCGTCGTGCTGGTAGAAGCGGCGGTCCTCGACGGCGATGAACGCCTGCGGCACGTACTTGGGGAGCGTGCCGAGCGCGACGGAGGTGCGCCACTCGCGGCCGATCTCGCCGATGAGCGATCCGTCGCGCGCGAGCACGAGCGTGGACTGGGGCGGCCGGAGGATGCGCCACGGCTCCTCGGCCGGCGCGGACTGCTGCGCGAGGGCCGGCGTGGCGACGAGGATGGCGAGCAGGAGGGGGCGGAGCCGGAGCATCGGTCCTCAATAGTACACGCCGGACGGCCTGCCGATTCGCGCGGCGCCCGCCGGCGCCGGGCGTGGCGCCACGGGCCGCCCGTACCCCTTTGGGCCCCGAGGCCGCACCTTTCGGGCATGCTGACGCTCGCCATCCCGCAATTCCGCCCCGTGAAGGGGGACCTCGAGGGGAACCTCGACCGCATCGGCGCGCTGGTCGCGCAGGCGGCGGCGCAGGAGCCCCGCCCCCAGGTGGTGGTCTTCGCCGAGACGATCCTCTCGGGCTACTTCCTCGAGGGGGGCGTGCGCGAGGTGGCGCTCACGGCCGACGCGCTGGTCGCGGCGCTGGCCGCGCGGCTCGCGGCCGCCCTCCCCGCCGACGCGCGACTCGACGTGATCCTCGGCTTCTACGAGTCGCACGAGGGGAACCTGCACAACAGCGCGGCCTGCATCGCCGTGGCGGACGGCCGGGCACGGCTGCTGCACGTGCACCGCAAGAACTTCCTCCCGACCTACTCGCTGTTCGACGAGGAGCGGTTCGTCGAGCGCGGCTACGGCATCCGCGCGTTCGACACCTCGTGGGGCCGTGCGGCGATGCTCGTCTGCGAGGACGCGTGGCACTCGCTCTCGGGGACGATCGCGGCGCTCGACGGCGCGCAGGTGATCTTCGTGCTGGCCGCGGCCCCCGCGCGCGGGGCCGCGCCGAGCGCGGCGGGCGTGCCGGCGAGCGTCGACCGCTGGGAGCGGCTGGTCCGCGACATCGCCGAGGAACAGGGCGTGTACTGCGTGCTGGCGAACCTCGTGGGCAGCGAGGGCGGCCGCTTCTTCCAGGGCGGGTCGATGGTCGCGGGGCCGCGCGGCGACGTGCGGCTGCGGGGGCCGGTGTTCGACGAGGCGCTGCTCACCGCGTCGCTCGACCTCGCCGACGTGGGCCGCGTGCGCAGCGACCTGCCGATGCTCTCGGACCTCAAGGTCGCGCTGCCCTTCCTGCGCAGCGAGCTCGACCGCGCGCTGGGGCTGCCCGGGACGCCGGCCGCGGGCGCGCCGACCGCGGGACTCGTGACGGGCGCCTCGTCGACCTCGCCCG
>ERZ1645185.940-NODE-940-length-12245-cov-8.728876_pt1 | contig 12245 bp, 6 predicted proteins | sample MGYA00575351_ERZ1645185 | MGnify/ENA primary metagenome ERZ1645185 (study PRJEB40838, sample SAMN11284767) | freshwater sediment metagenome | isolation source: river sediment | host: Sediment | place: India: Jana village, Kanpur | collected 2015-12-17 ...
TCGCTGTCGCCGATGCGGGTCTGGTTGAAACCATTGAGGTAGAGCTTGAAGCTCTTCGACTCGATGATATGGCTGCTGGTGGCGGGAAACACGAATTCGGCCAGTCCGGCCCGCGGCCGGCCGGCCCGGTCCAGCCAGCTCAGTTCGAAGGCGTTCCAGATGTCCTGGCCGATGAACGGCAAAGCGCCGGTAATGCCCAATGCGTCGCGGGCCGTTTGCCTGGCAATCGGGAACAGCAGGCCGGGATCATACTCACTCGGGTATTCGGCGGCTTTCCCGAGGATGCCATGCTCGAGCATCAGGGGGTTCCGTTCAGGTAATCGACGCTGACCTGCAACAGCGCGCGTGTCGCCAAAGGCAGGGTGGCTTCGTCCAGGAAGAACTTCGGCGAATGGTTGCTGGGCGCGGTGTTGGCGTCCTGACCCGGCGGCGTGACGCCGACGAAGAAATAAAAACCAGGCACTTCATTGGCGAAAAAGGCGAAGTCCTCGGCGCCGGTGATCAGGTCCATCGACACCAGTTCGGCGCCGGCTACCTTACCAAGGCTGGCCGCGGCACGCACGCTCAACTCCGGATCGTTGACCAGTTTCGGATAGCTGGCGCCGTACGGGATTTCACGGATTGCGGTTGCGCCATGGGCGGCCGCCACATGTTCGGCAATGTTGTCCAGATCCTCGAACAGCTGGGCGCGCATGCCGGTATCGAAGGTGCGGATGGTGCCGATCATCTCGACCGACTCCGGAATGATATTGGTGCGGATGCCGCCTTTGATGGCGCCGAAACTGAGCACCACCGGCTGTTTGGTGAGGTTCATCCGGCGCGAGACGATGGTCTGCGCCGCCGTCACCACCTCGGCTGACACCACGATCGGATCGATGCCGCCCCACGGCCTCGAGCCGTGCGTCTGGCGGCCCTGGATGACCAGCCGGAAACTATCGACCGCAGCCATTGCCGGTCCGGCGCGATAGCCAATCTGGCCGGCATTCAGCGCCGACCAGACATGCAGGCCGAACACCGCGTCCGGTTTGAAGCGTTTGAACAGGCCTTCCGCCAGCATCTGTTCGGCGCCGCCGGTTTCACCTTCCGGTGCGCCTTCCTCGGCCGGTTGGAAGATGAACAGGACCTCGCCCGGCAATTCCTCACGATGCCTGGCCATGGCTTCGGCGACACCCATCAACACCGCCGTGTGCGCATCATGGCCGCAGGCATGCATGACACCGACTTTCTCGCCGCGGTACTCGGTGGTCTGTTTCGATTCGAATGGCAGGCCGGAGCTTTCGGTGACCGGCAAGGCGTCCATATCGGCACGCAGCGCGATGCGCGGACCGGGTTTGCCGCCTTTCAGTACGGCGGTCACGCCGGTATGGGCGACGCCGGTTGTGACTTCGAGACCGAGGCTTCGCAGATGGGCGGCGACCGCTTTCGCGGTCCGGAATTCGCGGTTGCCGAGCTCGGGGTATTGATGGAAGTCGCGGCGCCAGCCGAGCACTTTGGCATCGACCGGCTGTGCCCAACTTTCGACGTCGTTCGCCGCCACGGCATTCGCCGTCGGCAGCGCCAGTAGCAATGCTGGAAGCAGGCAATAACGCATCATCTCGGACCCTCCCCAGGGCAACCGATTCATGCTAGCACAGGATTACGGGCGGTGTTCCAGGGCCAGGAATTCTGTGGACTGCATCTCAATCAGGCGCGAACCGGTGCGTTCGAATTCACGCCGCAGACGGTGTCCGGAATACAGCGATTCAGCCCCGGTTTCGGCGCTGAGCAGGACATTGACATGCCGGTCGTAGAGTTCGTCGACCAGATACACGAAACGGCGCGCGGCGTCCTCATTGCCGGCATCGAAGCGCGGCACGCCGGACACCATCACGGTATGGAAATCGCGGGCGATTTCGATGTAATCCGCCGCCGAACGCGGTCCCTCGCACAGGGCGCGGAATTCGAACCAGGCCACGCCGGCGCTGATGGCCTTGGCAGCAATGTGGCGGCCGTTGATTTCAATCGTGTCGGCCACCGGCGCCTGGCCGCTCAGATTGCGGTACTGCTGCGCCAGCAGCGCTTCGTTCTCCGCAGTCAACGGCGTCATGTAGGTCGCGGCATGCTGCAGGGTACGCAGCCGGTAATCCTGGGCGCTCAGCAGCTCGACGACATCGCATTCACGCTTGATCAGGGCAATGCACGGCAGGAAGCTGGCGCGCTGCAGGCCGTTCGGATACAGGTCATCGGGCGGCACGTTGGACGTGGTGACGAAGGACACACCGTGCGCGGCCAGCCGGTCCAGCAAACGGTGCAGAATCATGGCATCGCCGATATCGGACACGAAGAACTCGTCCAGCACCAAGAGCCGGCACCCGGCCGCAAGGCGTTTGGCCAACACCGCCAAGGTATCGGCGGTATCCGGCATCGCCGCCAACTGCCGATGGACATCGTTCATGAATCGGTGGAAATGCCGGCGCTGGTGCGGAATGTCGGACAGGCACTCCGTCAGCAGCTCGGTCAACAGGGTTTTGCCGCGGCCGACAGAGCCCCACAGGTACAGGCCTCTGACCGCTTTCGGTTTGCCGAAGCGGATGCCGAACAGGCCGTTGCCGCGGTCACGGCGAAGCGCCGTCGCCATGTGGTCGAGCATGGCGAGCGCTTCCCGCTGCGCCGGGTCGTCCTGCAGCAACCCGGCCTCGGTCCGCTGCCTGTACAGTTCCGAAGGCAGGCAGTTCATGTCGGTGAATGATGGGCCTGCAGGAAGGCCTTGACGTGCTCGCGCAGGGGAAGCAGTTTGCCATGGAAGAAATGGCCGGTATCCGGCATCATCACGATTTCCGGCGTGGGGGCTTGCGCCTGCAACCAGAGCCGCACACGTTCGGCATCGACGATTTCATCGGCCTCGCCCTGCACTGCCAGCCAAGGACAACGGGGCGGGCGGACCTCGGTGAAATCTCGGAAACCGACCGGCGGCGCAATCGACACCATCAGCCGCGACGTCTGCCGTTCCGCCGCTTTCAGCGCCACCCAGGCACCGAACGAAAATCCGGCCAGCGCGATGGCCCGATTCGGCGCAGCAATGCGCACCCAGTCCAGTACCGCCAGGCAATCGTCCAATTCACCCGGACCGGAATCGTACTTCCCGTCGGACTGCCCGACGCCTCGGAAATTGAAACGCAACGCGATACAGCCGCTATCCACGAACGCTTTGGCCAAGGTGCTGACGACTTTGTTGGTCATGCTGCCGCCGTCGGGCGGATGCGGATGGCAGATCACCGCAATCGGCGCGTGCGCCGCAGCCTGCGCTGGATATTCCAGCAGCGCCTGCAATTTACCGGCGGGGCCGGGCAGCAAAAGCTCCGTGTTGTGCGCAGGGAAGGAAATCATCGGTCCAGTATATGACAAACGAAAACGCCGCCCGAAGGCGGCGTTTGGGAGGCATGCGGTGATTATTTCAGGTTGCCGATCATCCAATCGACGGTGGCGATGACCTGTTCGTCGGTCAATGCCGGGTTACCACCGCGCGCCGGCATGCTGCGGATGCCTTCTATCGCGTGCTTGTGCAGGGTATCGGTGCCTTGGGCCAACCGGGCGCTCCAGGCGGCCTTCTCCAGCTTCGGGGCGCCGGCGGCACCGGCGGTATGGCAACCGGCGCAGAGCTGGCCGTAGATTTCGGCGCCGTCCAAGGTGCCTCCGTAGGCAGCTACTCCCTTACTGGCCTCGGCGGCGGCCGCGGCGGCGGCAGCGGCAGCGGCGGCACCGGTTTCCCCGGCGAATACCGCGCCCATGGGCGCAATCCGGGCGTTGGCGGCGGCTTGCTGCGCTTGTCCGTCAACGGGCTGTTTGCTGTTGAAGTACATGCCGAGCAGTATCAACAAGAGGGTAACCACCACCAGCCCGACAATGACCTGGGCGAAGTTTTTCATAAAAACCAAATCGTAATCGCGCACAAAACACCTGTTTGGGTCTAAGCCCAGTCCGGAGGTAATGCACCATTATATCGGGGCTTGCGCATCGAATAAAGGCCATTTGGCGGATTACCAAGGAATCTCGCGATTTGCGAAGCATTTTTGGCATTATGGCGGTATGACTTCCACTCCCGGCTTTTTCCTGCACCATGGCAATGACCTGCCTATGCTGGCGCATGCTTTGGGCCGCCGGCTCGCCGATCCGGACAAAAGCGACTGGTTTCTGCCCGACACCATTCTGATTCCGCAGCCCAGCATGCAGCGTTGGCTGCAGAACAGCCTGGCCGAGCAGTTCGGAATTGCCGCCAACCTGGGGTTTCAGCTGCCGGGCCAGCTGATCGAGCACGCTCTGCAGCCTTGGCTGCCGATACAGGATCCGGAACGGTTATTGACCCTTGAGCGGATTCACTGGCGGATTTTCACACTGCTGGGCGATTCCGCCGTGGTCAACGGCACGGCATTCGCCTCGATCAACCGTTACCTGCACGCACCGGACCGGCAGCTGCGGGCCTGGCGGTTGGCCGGCGAGCTTGCACAGGCGTTTGAACGCTATCAGGCGTGGCGGCGCGAATGGCTGCTGGCGTGGCACGAATCCGTCGATACGAATGACTGGCAATCCATCCTGTGGCATCTGGCCAGTCAAGGCCGGACATTCCGGGCGCAGGCCGTTGAAGCCTATTTCCGCGCGTTATCCGCGGCCGATTGCCCGCGACCGCCGGGATTGCCGGATAGACTGTATATCTTTGCCTGCCAGAATCTATCGCCGGATGTGATGGCCTTGCTGCAATCGTTCGGGCGTTGGATCCGGGTTGAATTCTTCCTGCACAACCCCTGCGAGGCCTATTGGGGCGATGTCGGCCAACGGCTTCCCGGCCCGGAGATCCGGAACGCGGTGGATGACAATCCGTTGCTGAACCTGTGGGGATACGCCGGCCGGGATTTTGTCGCCGGCCTGCTGTCCGAACAGCATGCCGTCTGGCTGGGCGAGGCCGAACACTACCGGGACCCTGCGCACGATGGAAAGCCGACGTTGTTGCAGGCCTTGCAGGCCGACGTGCTGGGCCGCGAGGCCCCGATGCCCGATCGGTATGCCGCGTTGACGGCCGATGACAGCATCCAGATCCACTGCTGTGCCGGCGCGCTGCGGGAAATCCAGATGCTGCGGGCGCAGATCCTGGCCTTGATGCGCCAGAATCCGCAACTGCAATGGCGTGATATCGCCATCATGGCGCCGGATCTTGAGCGCTTCGCGCCGTTTTTCGCCCCGGTATTCGGGCAGTCCGATACCGATTACCCGGCCATGCCGTTTGTTCTGAGTGAATCCCCGGCAACCGAAGAAACCGGCCTGCAGGATCTGTTTTTCCGTTTGCTGGCACTGCCGCATAGCCGGTTCACGGTCAATGAAGGCCTGGAATGGCTGACCCATCCGGTAATCGCCCGGATCTACGGCCTGTCTCCGGAAGACCTCGCGCGTTTGCATGTATGGCTCGATCAGGCCGGCGTCCGCTGGGGTCTCGATGCCGAGCACCGCCGTACCGTCGATGGCGTAAGCCAGGACGCCTTTACCTGGCATCACGCCTTGCAGCGGCTGCTGTATGGCTATGCCAGCGATGACCTACTGATCGAAGACACGGCGCCGGTGTCGCTGCCGTCCGGAAAGGACCTGCGCCTGCTGGATGCGTTGATAGCGTTTGTCGGCCGGATTGACTTGCTCCGCGACACCCTGCGGCAACCCAAAGCGGCTGCGGATTGGCGGTCGGTGCTGCAAAGTGCCGTTGCCTGGCTGACAGAAGCCGGCTTGCCGGCAGACTCGGATCGGGATTTTCATGAAGCGCTGAATCCGCTTCTTGAGCGGCTTCCGGCCATGGCTGCCGGAGCCGGTCTGGCGCAGCCGTTCAGCTGCGAGGTCGTGGCCGCTTGGCTGTCGGAAGCGCTAACGCCGCGCCTCGGACAGGCCTGGCTGTCCGGGCGGATCACCATCTGCAAAATGGTGCCGATGCGTCTCATTCCGTTCAAAGTCATCTGCCTGATCGGCATGGACGAAGGCGTGTTTCCGCGCCAGGAACCGTTGGCGGCGATCAACCGCTTGGGCGGTAAAAAGCAGCGGGTGCAGCCGGGCGACCGCAGCAACCGCGATGACGACCGCTTCCTGATGTTGCAGTTGCTGAGTTCCTGCCAATCGCATTGGCTGATCAGCTACTCCGGCCTGGATCCCGCCGATGGCAACGAACGCCCGCCGGCCATTGTCGTCCAGGAACTGCTGCAAACGCTCGCGGCCTATGGCATCGGTGCGATGGAAGCTGCAGGGTCGTTGGTCATTAGGCATCCGATTCACGCTTTTGAAGCGCCTGCGGATCCTCGCATCACCGTACTGCGGGCGGCTGCGGACACGAATCCGGCCACATCGGCCGACAGACCCTTGTTTGCGGATATTGCCGGCGATGACATCGACCCGTCTGGCACCGAGCCGGCGGATATCGCCCTATCGGACTTCATCGCGTTCTGGAAAAACCCGATGGAATCCATCGGCCGCCGGCTGGGAATACGATTCCAGCTTCGCGACGAGGCCTTGGATGAAACCGAGCCGTACGGAAAGGCTTCAGGTCTGGAACGCTATCATCTCGTGCAGGCCATGCTGGATCAGGCTTTGGCCGATCCTACCGGTTCACCCGAAACGCTGTTCCACCGCCTTCAGGCTGAAGGCCTGCTGGCCGCGGGCCGCTTGGGCCGCAACCGTTTTTTCGGTCTGCTGGCCGAAATCCAGCCTGCCCTGGCGGCGCTCGCCGGCGAAATCCAACCGCCCGTGCATCACGCGTTTGAGCACCGGCATGGCCGTCTGCGGCTGCACGGCAGCCTGGTGCAACATTACCGTTCTGGCCTGCTCATCCACGCCTTGCATAAAACCGAGCCGACCGCAAAGCTGAACGTTGCGGCCGGATTGCAGGCGCTGCTGGCCAAGGCGGCCGGTCTGGGTATCGGCAGCGGTGTGCAGACCGCCAGCAGAACGCACCGCGTGGAATTGCCGTATACGCCCGCGCAGGCCAGCACTTACCTCGACCGCTTGCTGGAGCATTACCTTGCCGGACAACACGGCATTCTGTGTTTCGATCCCGACACCAGCATGGCATGGCACAGCTTCAGGAAACACCATCCGGATTGCAGCGTGCACGCCTGGCTTGAACAACAGGCCGCGGAGGAAGCGCGCACAGAACGGCAGAACCCGGGCTTAAGCGATGTCCTGACCGAAGGGCAGGGCTTCCTGCGCGCCGTTGCCCTGCGCGATCCGGAACGGTTCGATGCCGTTTCACGCACCGTCTGCGGCATCCTATCCGGGGAGGCGCCATGACGCCGCTGCCCTACCGTGTACCGCTGACCGGCACGGTGCTGATTGAAGCCAGCGCCGGAACCGGGAAAACGCATACCCTGGAACGGCTGATGGCAAGGCACATACTGTGGCAAGGCCACACGATTGCCGATGTGCTGGCGGTCACTTTCACCAACGCCGCCACCGCCGACATCAAACTGAGGCTGCACCGGTTCCTGACGCGCTGTTTCGAATACGACGGCGGTGCGGATGACGATATCGAACATCTGTTCGCCGGCAAACCGGACAGCCTCGATGACGCAGCGCTGCGCACGCGCCTGGCATCGGCGCTGGCCGATTTCGACCGGGCCGCGGTGTACACCATCCACGGTTTCTGCCAGCGTCTGATCCAGGATTACGCCCTGGATATGGCGCAAGCCATTCCCTCGCCGGCGCTGCTGGAGGACGAAAGCGCGCTGCGCCTGCAGGTCTGCGAGGAATTCTGGCGCCGGTACGGCCAGGATCCGCAGTTCTGCGACCTGCTCGATGCCGCGCTCGGCTCGCCACCGCTTCTGGTCAGGCAGTTGGCTGATCTGCTGACAACGGCTGAACTGAAACCGGACAAACCGGTGTTGCGGAAACCACCGCTGGAGGCGGCATTCGCGCGCCTGAGCGCCTGCTTCCAAGCGCACAAAGCGGGCGCCTTGGCTGCTCTCGAACAGGCCCTTGCGCAGGAGGCTTTGCACAAGAGCGATTTCAGATCGGTTGCGGATATCGAAACCCGATTCGCCGAACTGGAGGCCTTTCTTGCCAAGGCGGACCTTACGCATCCGCAGCGTTTTCACAAGCTGTGCTTTTCGGGCATCCGGGAAAAGAAGAACAAGACCAAGCCGGACAATCCGCTGTTTCATCAACTGGAGGATTGGCACGCCGCCATCGATGCCTTCGAGCAGTACCAACGTGACTGCCGGGTATTTCTTTTCCACGAATTGCGGCATTTTGCGCGGGACCGGCTGGCGGAGCTCAAACGCGAACGCCACGCCATCGGTTTCAACGACATCATCGAAACCGTTCATTTCGCACTGGAAAACGATACCGAAGGCCGGCTGGCGGAGAAAATCCGTGCCGCCTACCCTGTCGCCCTGGTCGATGAATTCCAGGACACCGATGAACGGCAGTGGCGGATTTTCGAACGCATATACCGGGGTGCCGGGCCTGCCAGCCTTGTCCTCATCGGCGATCCGAAACAGGCGATATACGGCTTCCGGGGCGGCGATATCCACACGTATCTGAAAGTTCAGGCGCTGGCCGAGCACAAGGAAAGCCTTGCGTTCAATTACCGTTCGAATCAGTCCCTGCTCGACGGCATCGAATCGGTATTTCTGGCCAGGCACGCGCATCCGTTTCCGGAGCCGGGCATCCCGTTCGTGCACGTGACCGCAGGCCGTGCCGGCGAATCCCTGCATCTGGATGGCCAGCAGGTTCCCGCATTGGGGTTTTTCGGCCCCAGCGGCCGGCAGGAAGCGGGCATCGTCGAAACCCGCATCGCCTGCGCCAGGCAATGCGCCGATGCCATTGCCGATCTGCTGAACCGGGGCCAATCCGGAACCGCCATGGTCGTGCATGCCGACGCCCATCGGGCGCTGATCGCCGACGACATCGCCGTTCTGGTTTCCAAGCACCAGGAAGCACAGCTGATGCGCAGCCAGCTGCAGCGCCGCGGCGTCGCCGCCGTGTGCGTGCGCAGGGACAGCCTGTTCGATTGCTACGAAGCCATGGACATCCTGCAGATTCTGCATGCGCTGGAACATCCCGGTTCGTACACCGCCGTGATGTCAGCCTGCAGCGGCCGACTGCTACGTGCTGCCGGGCGATGCCGCGTGGAAGATAACGATTGGCCTGTGTTGGCCCAGAAGCTTTCTCTGCAGGGGCCATTGGCGGCGTTCACCGAGGTTCTTGACGCCGCCGCCACCGTCTTGCTGCCGCTTCCGGATGGCGAGCGGCAACTGGCCAATTACTGCCAGGTGCTGGAACGGATGCAGAGGCGTTTCTGCCCGGCCAGAAGCTCCGACTACTACCTCGGCTGGCTCGCCCGGCAGATTTCCCGGCCGGACACTTCCGATGCCGAAGCCGCCGTGCATCCGAACCTGGAATCCAGCAAACCGCGCGTCAGGATCATGACCCTGCACCAGAGCAAAGGCCTGGAATTCGGCATGGTGTTCCTGCCGTTCAGTGCCATACACAGCAATCCCGCTTCCCGGTTCGCGCGTTACTTCGACGGCAGCAAACGCTGCCTGCATCTGGATGCCAGAAACGCCGATGTGGAAACCCGGAGCCGCATCGATGCCGAACAGGCCTCGGAAAACCTCCGGCTGCTGTATGTCGGAATGACGCGGGCGAAATTCGCGTTGCGCTGCGGCTGGGCCCGGGTCAAGCGCGTCGGCGAATCCGCGTTGGGTTACCTGCTGTTGCCGGAGAGCGGCGCTGCAGACGATCCGTACACCGAGGCCGTGGCCGGTTTCAGCCATGAGCGTGCAATCCCGCACTGCGAGCGCGTGCACACTCCGGTTTCCGTGTCTGCTCAGCCGGTGTTGGCCGCTTTCCAGTCCAATCCGGTACCATGGCAGATAAGCAGCTTTTCCAGCCTGCACCGGTCGCAGGAAGTCACAAGCGTCAAGCCGGCGGATGATGAAACGACGGAGCCTGCGCCTACCGGGAAATCGCCGTTCGCAGGCGCCAACTTCGGCAACGCCCTGCACCAGGTTCTGGAACATGCGCAGCCGGCGGAATGGCCCTCCGGACAGCCCGGAGAGGCGGCCATGGCGCAATGCCGCGCGGCACTGATCGCGTTTGGATACGCTCCCGATCTGGCCTTGCAAGGAGCGCCAACACTCGCGGCGCTGGCAAGCAATACGCTGCTGGCTGAGCTGCCTGAAAACATACGCTTGATCGATCTCGGCTGCAGCGATAAACGCCATGAGCTCGAGTTTCACCTGAGGCTGTCGGACGCGGACGGCAGTGCCGTACTCGCGTTGCTGCAGCGTTTCGGATACTGCCTCGAGCGCGATCGTCTCGGCTTCAATCTGCGGCTCAACGGCCTGTTAACCGGAAAAATCGATTTGTTGTATCGGCATCGGGACAAACTCCATGTCCTCGATTACAAATCCAATGCCTTGCCCGATTACGGACCGGATTCGCTGCAACAGTCCATAACCGATAACGAATACGATCTCCAGTACCTTCTTTATACCGTGGCAGTGCATCGATGGCTGCGCTTCAGCAGACCGGACTATGCCTTTTCCCGACACTTCGGCGGGGTCCGGTATCTGTATGCCCGAGGTCTTGATGCCCGTTTTCCGGGCAGGGGCGTTTTTTCCGATTTGCCGGCCGAGGACCTGATCCTCGCCCTGGACCGATGCTTCAGCGCAGAGGGGGAATGGCATGGATGAATTGCCGTTATTTAGCGCCGCCGCCTCCGGCGCGGCCAACGCTTTTGCCGAGCGCATACAGGCGGCGCAAGCGGATGCCGGTCCTTTGGTCAGGAAACTGGCTTCGCTCTGCTTTCAAAGCGCCGCCGAAGGCCATAGCTGTCTGGATGCATCGGCGTTACTTGCGGAACGGAATGCCGGTGAAGCCGCCTTGCCGCCTTTGGCCGAATTGTTTGCCGGCAACCGGCTGGTGGCCTCGGCCGACGGACCCCATCGGGAGATTGGACCGTGCCTGATGGTTGTGTTCGGAACCCGCCTGTACTTGAAAAAATACTGGTCGCTGGAAACCCGGCTGTTCAGCGCTTTGCTCGGCCGCAGCGATTCCCGGCAGATCGCGCTGGACGCGGAAATTTCCAGACGCTTGGCCGACAGCTGTCTGGAAAAACCGCTGACCCTGCTGACCGGTGGTCCGGGCACGGGCAAAACCACCGCCATCGCCTCGGCGTTGGTGCAATGGATGGAGCAGTTCCACCACCGACACCACCGGATTCCTAAGGTTCTCCTGTGTGCGCCGACCGGCAAGGCGGCAAGCCGTATGAATGAATCCTGGCAACGGCAGCGTCCTTCGCTGCTGCAGAATCTGGATGCTGCGCTACACAGCGCCGTGCCGGAAAGCGCGCAGACGCTGCATCGCCTGCTGGCCATCCATCCGCACACCCGGGCCAGCCGTTTTTCCCGGAATCAGCCATTGCAGGCCGATCTGCTGGTGTTCGATGAAGCTTCGATGCTCGACCTGCCGATGGCCATGCTGCTGTTCGATGCGCTGCCCGACAGCTGCCATCTGCTGTTCGTCGGAGATCCCGAACAGCTGCCCTCGATTGAAACCGGCAGCGTGCTGCGGACGATGCTGACATTGCCTGCATCTAGCGCGTTGCAGCAGGCCATAGCCACGGCCCACATTCATCTAGACCGCAACTACCGGCAAGCCGATGCGCCCGGCCTGTCCGCGCTGGCATCGGATCTGCTCCGGGCCGAACCGGAAATGGTGGTTGCGGGCTTGACCGGCGGCGGTTATCCGGGCGCTGACTTGCAGGCGCATAGCAGCGGCGCCGTGTCGGCACTGGTTGACCGCGCCGTCGAGCACTACCGGTCGATTGCCGCGCAGTCCCGGGTGGAAGATGCCATTGCCCTGCTCAGCCGCCGAATCATCCTGTCTCCGCTGCGCGAAGGCCCGAATGGCTGCAATGCCTTGAATGCGCGGATCGGCGACCGCCTGCATGTGCACGGCAACCGGCACGGGCAGGTGCTGATGATTACCGAGAACGCCCCGGCGCTGGGCCTGTCGAACGGTGATATCGGGCTGGTCTGGAAGCAGGCGCAGGGCGTGCAGGTTTTTTTCCCGAGGCAAGACGGCCCGCACGGAATGCCGCCGGCCCTGTTGCCTGCGCACGAATTGGCCTACGCGCTGACCGTGCACAAGGCCCAGGGTTCGGAGTTCGATCATGTCGATCTGCTGCTGCCGGATACCGATACGCCGCTGCTGTCGCGTGCGCTGGTCTATACCGC
>ERZ1645185.941-NODE-941-length-12244-cov-3.980802_pt1 | contig 12244 bp, 10 predicted proteins | sample MGYA00575351_ERZ1645185 | MGnify/ENA primary metagenome ERZ1645185 (study PRJEB40838, sample SAMN11284767) | freshwater sediment metagenome | isolation source: river sediment | host: Sediment | place: India: Jana village, Kanpur | collected 2015-12-17 ...
ATCTTGAATGACGCGGCCTTGGGCAATGTCGGTCCACTTGTCGAAACGCTCGGGCTCTCCGGGAAACTCTGCCGAAAGGCCTGTGGGTTGGGTATAACGCTGCCAATCCTGTTAAGCGGATACGCTAGACGCGAGAACAACGAACGGGATGAACAATTTCAATAATGTCATGACGATGTGCGTCTCCAGGCTTTGCAGACGTCGGTAATGTTTCCGGCTACCGAACTGTTCATCATAATGCATCAGGGAAATAACAAAAATGACCCATAGGGGTCGATCAGTCGGGCTTGATGCTGCTTGTCAGGCTTGGGTACATTCCCTGCCATCGCACGGGAAATCCCTGCCGGCTGCATGAACGGTTCAAACAGCCGTAACGGAATAGCCCAGGCGGGGCACATGCACCATGATGCTGCCGAGTTCTGCGTCTTCGCGTAGGATCGAGACACTGAAATGCGTTGAGCCCGTAAAGATCCCGACAATGGGATCGCGCCCATAGTCTGCTGCTGCGACCGCAACCTGCTTCCCCGCCATGGCCGCGTCGGCGGGCAGTAATTCCGCTGCACAAGGTTGGTGCGACTTGGCAACCGCCAGCGCCTCTGCTGGGCTGATTTCTGATCGCTGGCCGTGGCCGATGGCCTTTACCCGTTCATACCAGGCCTCCAGTCGGGGCAGGTCATCGAAATGGTCGACGAGCCCGGGGCAGAAGCTGCGGATGAACCAGAAATTATAAAAGGCAGCCGCATCGGCAAGGCCGGGCTGCGCTCCTTCAAGAAACGCCCGTTCGCCTGAAAGCTGCTCTGCAAGCATGGCGGCCTGCGCCTTGATCTGGGTGATGGCGAAGGGAACAAGCGCCTTCATTGCCTGCACGTTAAACGGCTGCCCGCTCAATGCTTCCCGGTCCTTGATGAAAGCGGGATCGACATTCTCGCCCAGCGTTCCGAAAATCGCCATCACTGCGGACTGGAACAATGTTTTGTCCGCCCATAATTCGGTGACATTGGCCGTGCCGCGACTGCCATTGGGAAACAAGGATGGATCGGGAAAACGACGATCGATTTCGCGAACGATCAACGCGCTGTCACAGTAAATGTCCGCCCCGATCTGCATCACGGGAATGCGCCGATAGCCGCCGGTCAACGGCGTAAGATTCGGTTTCGGCATGATCACCGGCTGGTCGCATGCCTGCCATTCCAGCCCTTTGATGCCCAGGCAGATCCGAACCTTTTCGGAAAAAGGCGAACTGTCATATTGATGCAGGACGATGCCGGACATGATGCGCTAACCCTTTTTCATTGCAGACAGGCAAGAGGTGAAAGGCTTTGCACACCGAGTCAATGCCTTGGGTGGCGCACCCGCCTAGAGGAACAACAGAACGAACAGCAAGGCGCACAGAAAGCTGACAATGGTTGCTGCCAGCACGGGCATGGTCGCGCGCCAGCCCATGTCGAGCAACAGATCCATCCGGCTGCGCATCGCGGTTGCCGTCACGGCCAGAAGCAACAATCCCTTGGATGCCGATAGCGAATAGGCGGAAACCATTGCCGGAACCTCAATCAGCGAGTTGACGGCAACGGCTGCGAGGAACGCAGTGATGAACCAGGGGAGCGCCAGTCGTCGCCATTTCGCTTGGCCCGGTGCTGCCTCTGCAGATCCGATTATCAGCGTTACCAGCGCCACCACCGGTGCCAGCAGGGCGACGCGGGCGAGCTTGACGATCGTGGCATAGCTTCCTGCCGCGTCGGAAAAGGCATAGCCGCCGCCAATCGCTTGTGCGACATCGTGGATTGATGCGCCGATCAGGAACCCCGCCTGTTGATCGCTGAGGCCGAAATAGGAGGCGAGAATCGGATACACCGACATAGCCAACGCGCTCGCGATCGAAATGCCGACCAGCGTCAAGGCGAATTGCGCCTGCGACAGCCGGTCCTTGCCGATCACGCCATAGAGCGCGAGTGCCGCACTTGCCCCGCAGATGGCAGTCGCACCGCCAGCCAGCAGGCCGGCATAACTGGACTGTCCAGCGAAGCGGGCAACGGCAATTCCCGCAAAAAGCGTCAAGCCCATCACCACCGCCAGTGCAATGAACGGTATTGCCCCCAGCGTTCCGATCTGTATGAAGGTGACCTGGAATCCCAGGATCACAATGCCCCAGCGCAGGCAGGTGCGTGAGGCGAAGTCGAGCCCGTTATGGGTCCGGGTATCACGCGCTATGAAGCTTAACGACAGGCCGACCAACAGGCCGAGCAGGATGATCGGGAAATGATAATGTTCCGACAGCCAGGCGGCTGCGGCGGCCGCGACCCCGCATATGGCCAGGCCGGGAAACAGGCTGTCTTTTGCCACTGCCAAATCAGCCGGCTTGCTGCTTTCGGCAAGGTGGATTTCGCCAAATAGGTCGCCCCCATAAGGTATCGCATCCCATGCAGGGCGCGGCTTTGGCGCCTGATCGAAATCGATGGAGGATGGTTCGGTCATAATTCCGGGGTGTCAGCTACGTTGGATTTTGGGCAGCAGCATGTGCAGCCAGCCAAGTGCCAGCAGATAGGACATAGCGGCAAAGATGAACAGCGGTGTGAAGCCCAGCCCGGCGGTCAGCACCATGCCGGTGGCAAGCTGAATCACCGCGCCGCCCATATTACCCATGAAGGCGCCAAAGGCGGTCACGCGCCCGACCTTCGACCGAGGCACGACATCGGTAATTGTGGAGAATATCGACAGCGAAAACCCCTGGTGACCTGCCATTACAATGCCCATCATGATCGCCACCGGCCAGAAAGCATTGAGTTGCAGTACAAAGGGCAGCGGCGTGACGATCAGCGCCGACACCAGCATCACGCTTTTGCGCACACGGTTGACGCCCCATCCCTTTTCCAGCAGGCGGGTCGAAATCCAGCCCGCAAACAGCGCGCCTGCTCCCGAACCCAGAAAGGCGATGGCGAGCGGTATCGCCAGTTCTTCGGAACTGAGCCCATAAGTCTTGCGGTAAAAATCGGGGAGCCAGAACCCCATCAGCCACCAGGTCGCGTCAGACAATGCCTTGGCAATAACAATCGCCCATGTGCGGCGATCCGCAAGGATCGGGCCGTAAGGTGCGCCATCATCGGAAAAATCCAGCTTGTCGTCTTCGGCCTTGTCGTCAAACTGGATGCCACGCGCAAACCACAGCCATAGCGCGAGCGTCATGAATCCGGCGATGCCCCCAAATACCAACGCGCCGCGCCACCCCATGGTCGCGGCGAGTATCGGGATGAAAAAGGGCATGCTGATCGTTCCCAGCCCCGCAATGGCGGTGCCGACGCCAAAGGCAAAGCTGCGCTTGTCAGGCGGGAACAATGTCGCGACCGTCTTGATGGTCAGCGGGGTTTGCACGGCCTCTGTCGCCCCCAGCCCGATGCGTGCGCCGACGACCTGCCAGGCGGCTACCGCCCAACCATGCGCCATGGCGGCGAAACTCCAGGTCGAAACCCCGGCAATCATCGAACGCCAGACGCCCAGCCGGTCGACCAGCCAGCCGGTAAAAAGGAACGAAAAGGCTGCCGCCATCTGCGTCACGAAGGCAAGGTTGCCAAAATCCTCGTCGGTCCAGCCAAAATCTGCCGACATGTCGGGCTTCAGAATCGCGATGACCGGCCGGTCCATCGCGTTGAAGATTCCGGCAACGCAGAGCAGACCGAAAAGGGTCCAGCGCAATCGCGGTGTGATGGTTTTCATGCGCCGGTCTCTCCCTGGTCCCGATCCGACTTTTACAGCCAATTTGCGGCCGTGGAAGCAATATGGGCCGGGAATTGCTGCCCGGCCCGTTTATTGTTTACGACCCTACAGGGCTCAATTTCCGCCGAAATTCACGCGGGCCGTGATACCGAAATAGCGGTCGGCTTCGCGCGGGATGATGTAGCGGAAGGCGCCGCCGGGACCGCCCGAAACGATCGATGAGGCAAAGCTTTTATCAAACAGGTTCTTGACCTGGAACGCTACGCGCCAGCCATCATCCTTGTCGACCAGTGCCGCCGAAAGGTCGACAATGGCATAGCCATCAACGGTCGAACCACGACGAACTGCTGCGCTGGGCGACAGTTCATAGATCTGGTCTGACTGCATCGACAATTGGCCGTTCAGTTCCACATTGGCAAAGCCACCGGTTTCGATGGACCAATCAAATCCTGTTGCAAACTTCCATTCCGGCGCATTTGCAAGCGGCGTACCCGACGGGATCAGATCGGCCGCATTTGCCCCCGGCGGCAGGCGGAATTCCTCAACCTTGGCCTTGTTGTAGGCAAGCCCGGCATTGACCGAGAAATTGTCTGCCGGATTTGCGACCAGTTCAAGTTCGAAGCCCTGCGTGGATACGGTGCCGGCATTGATCAAACGGGTGGTGCGCACGCCATTTACAAAGTCAGGGCTGTTGGCCTGATAATTTTTGTACTTTGCGTAATAGCCAGCCAGGTTGACGATCAGCGCACCGTCAAGGAAACTGTTCTTAAGGCCGGCTTCGAAAGCGTCTACCGTTTCTGGTTCGATCACATTGGTGTGGACCGTCGCCATATTGTAGAACACATTATAGGCAGGCCCTTTGTAGCCACGCGTGTAGCTCAGATAGGCCATATTGTCGTCGGAGAGGTCGACCTGAACGGCAGCCTAGCCCGAAACATTGTCATTCTTCGTATTGGCTGTGAACGGGATGCCATTGGGAGCGCCTGCGAGGAAGCCGGTGCCCGGTGCAGGAACCAGTGCCCCGTTATTGTAGACGCCTGAATCGAAGCTGGCGCCGACGCCCGGACCCGCCAAGGTTGTGCGACGGATGTGATAGATGTTCAACTTGTCCTGCGTCCAGCGCAGCCCGCCGATGAAGCGCAGGTCATCCGAAATGTTGAGCGTGGCCTGCCCGAACACCGCGAAATTCTTGAACACCGAACCAAAGTCGGCAATGCCGTAAGGCGTGGTGATCGTCGATACGCCCGGCGCAGTCGAGCAGGGCGTCAGGCCCGGTGCAACTGCCGGAAGCGTTGAAGCGGAGCAGGTGATGACCGAACGCGCAAAGGTGCGGTCCGAATCCGCCTTCGAATAATAGGCGCCGAGCACATATTCGAGGAAGTTTCCGGTCGGCGAGGCAAGGCGCACTTCCTGCGAGAAGGTGTTCGAGGTCTGCGGCCCGTCGTCGTGCAACTGGTTCAGCCCGACATAGGGCCGGTCAAGCCAGTCGCCGTCCCGGATTTCCTGATTGTCCCAACCGCGATAACTGGTGATCGAGGTCAGCACATGTTCGCCGAGTTCGATATCTGCTTGCAGCGAAACGCCCCAGCTTTCTTCGTTGGTCGCAGTGACAAGATTCTGTGCGATGCGGCGTGTGCGTACGCCGTCGATTCCGGTAGCCGCAAGCGCCGTCGCGGCGGCGTTGGTCGGCGTTGTGCCGATGATTTCGGCGCAGCAATCATCCTTTGCCTTGCGCCAGTCGCCGCGCAGCAGCAGGGATACTGTATCGCCTAAATCAGCTTCGATAGCGCCACGAAAGCCATAATGCTTGTACCCGTTGACTTTGCGATTCAGCGTGATGTTGCGGACATTGCCGTCATATTCGCTGTAATAGCCGGTGAAACGTGACCGGATATTTTCACCCAATGGCAGGTTGATCGTGGCGCGTCCGCGATATTCTTCCTTGGTGAAGTAAGAGGCCTCGACTGTGCCTTCAAAGTCATTCGAAGGCCGTTTGGTGACTATCGAGACCACGCCAGCCGAAGCATTTTTGCCGAACAAAGTGCCCTGCGGGCCGCGCAAAACCTCAATGCGCTCAACATCTGCAAGGTCGGTGAAACCTTCACCCGCACGGCTCAGAACCACGCCGTCAAGTACGGCAGCGACCGAAGGTTCGGCCGCGATCGAGAAGTTGATCGTGCCCACGCCGCGCAGGAACAGCGCCTGGTTGAGCGTCGTTCCCGATTTGCGAAAGTTCAGGCTGGGAACCAGATATTGCGCATTTTCGAGTGTTACTGCGCCGCTGTTGGCGATGGCTTCACCGCCGATAACCGACACCGCAAGCGGCACATCCTGAAGGTTTTCCTCACGCTTTTGCGCTGTGACGATAATTTCCGCGCCGGTGGCGCCTTCCTCTTCGGCTTCCTGTGCAAAAACCGGGGCCGATGTGGCGATCAATGCCAGCGCACTACCGGCCAGTAGAAACTTTTTCATGTCCTCATCCTCCTGCTTCGTCCTGTTACCGGACGCTCAAAATCCCAATTCACTCATCTCGACGACACGCTTTTCACGCGCGCTGATCTCGGCAGCGGCACCGATCGCCACGGCCATCATCCCGTCATGCGCGGTTACCTCAACCGATCCTTCACCGCGCACGGCAGCGTTGAATTTCTGATGCTCGTAATAGGTCGAGCCATGATGGCTGCCCGCCTTGAGCGCGGCCTCATCGACATGCACATGGCTGCGTTCGACTGCCTTGGGCTGCATGAAGCCAACGCGCGGCGAATAGACAAGGCTGCCTTCGGGGATCAGGCAATCGAGCCGTGCCTTGTCGCCCACGGCGGTGATTTCTTCCTGATTTTCGGCGCCATCGGCAAACATCGACAGGTCGAGCATCGCGCGCACTCCATTGGCGAAATCGACCGTGGTGTAGCTGTTGTCGATGATGTCGGGGCGGCGGCCATCGTAATTTTCATCGAGATGGTTCACATCCATCGCGCCGGAACAATAGACGCGGACAGCCTCCGATTTCGTGATCAGTCGCATCAGATCAAAAAAGTGGCAGCATTTTTCAACCATGGTGCCGCCGGTGTTTTCCGAAAAACGGTTCCAGTCGGCAACCTTGGGCAGGAAGGGAAAGCGGTGCTCGCGGATGGAGAGCATCTGCAGTCTGCCGGTGCGCCCGCCATGTACCTGGCGGATGAATTCCGCCGCAGGCGGCATGTAGCGATATTCCATTGCGGTCCAGAATATGCCCGGCGACTGTGCGGCGCGATCGACGATCCAGCGCGCATCCTCGACTTTTGTCGCCAGCGGCTTTTCGCACAATATGTGGAGGCCCGCGTCGAACAGCGGAACCAGCACATCGCGGTGGGTGTAATTGGGGCTGGCGACGATCACGGCATCGCAAAGGCCCGATGCCGCAAGTTCCGCCGAGCCGGAGAATGCACGCACGCCGTCCGCCGCAGTACCCAGCGCATTCCTGGCCCAGCCCAGCGAGCTTTCGGCGGGGTCGGCCAGCGCCGTGACAACGGCTCCCGGCGTGATTGCCAGGTTCTGGATATGCTCCACGCCCATCATGCCGGAACCGACAAGGCCGTAGCGAACCGTATTCATCAACCATCCTCTCCCGTCTGACAACGGTGTCTATGACAGCCTTGTCACAAAATATCGACGGCTTGGCAAGAGGGCAGATTCGATGCTTGCAGATTTCGGCCTGACTGTTACCCAAATGCCATGCGCGTCACGATCAAGGATGTTTCCCGGATAGCGGGTGTTTCGATCAAAACGGTGTCGCGCGTCCTCAACAAGGAAAAATATGTCAGCGACGAAACCCGCCGCAAGGTGGAGGAGGCGGTTGCTGCGCTGAACTTCAGCCCCAGCCTTGCGGCGCGCACGCTGGCTGGCTCGCGCTCGTTCCAGATTGCGCTGATCTACGACAATCACAGCCCCTATTATATCCATGCCGTGCAGGAAGGTGTGTGGAACCGGTGTCGCGAGGAAGGCGTCCGGATGCTGGCGCAGCCGGTCGATATCGACTCGCCGACTCTGGCGCAGGAAATTGGCGGGTTGATCGACGAAACCCATGTCGACGGCGTGATATTATCGTCGCCCGTGACCGATGCACCCGCCGCGCTTGAGGAGCTGGAACGCCGCGGAATCCGCTTTGTCCGTATTTCGCCGGGAACGAATCACGCGCTTACAAGCTCGGTTTTCATGGATGATGTGCAGGCTGCAGACGACATGACGACGCACCTGATCAACCAGGGCCATCGCCGCATTGGTTTCATTGTCGGCCACCCCAATCATATGGCGAGCGACCAGCGCCATTTCGGCTATCGCCGTGCGCTGGACCGCGCGGGTATCGCCTATGAACCGGGGCTGGTGCGACCCGGCAATTTCGATTTCGAGAGCGGAATGGAGGCCGCCGAGTCGCTGTTGAAGCTTGCCAACAAGCCGACTGCAATCTTTGCCAGCAATGACGATATGGCAGCTGGCGTCCTATCCTATGCGCATCGTATCGGGCTTGACGTGCCGCAGGATCTTTCGGTTGCGGGCTTTGACGATACCCCGTTGGCCCAGCTTGTCTGGCCGCCTTTGACAACGGTGCGCCAGCCGGTCCGCGAACTTGCTTATGCCGCCACGAACCAGCTGTTTTGTGCCGACCCGGCGATCGTCCACCAACGGCTGCAGCATGAGGTTGTGGTCCGGCGATCGACTGCACCTTTGCGCAAATCGTAATTTTACCGGCTTGACGATAGGCTGTCACAGGGTCCAATAAGACACCGTTGTCATATCGGGGAGACGGAGCGTCCATGAACGCAAACCAGACATTGCCAGCGCCCGCAAGCAAGCGGAAACTGGGCAGTAGCGAGATAGAAGTCAGCGGCATCGCCTGGGGCATGTGGCGGCTTGCAGAAAATGGTCGCACAGTCGCCGATGCGGCGCGCCTCGTCCATGCCGCACTCGATGCAGGCATAAATTTCCTCGATACGGCAGATATTTACGGCTTCAATGGTGAAGGCGGTTTCGGCGATGCCGAGGCCCTTCTTGGCGAAGTATTGGCCGCCGAACCCGCGCTGCGGGCACGCATGGTGCTGGCCAGCAAGGGCGGGATCATGCCGCCTTTGCCCTATGACCAGAGCGCTGCCTATCTGTCTTCAGCCATCGATGCCTCGCTCAAGCGGCTCAAAACCGGGATGATCGATCTCTACCAGATCCACCGGCCCGATATCCTTGCGCACCCGCAAGAGGTTGCCCGAACGCTCGACGATGCGGTGCAGGCGGGCAAAATCCGCACGATTGGCGTTTCAAATTTCACGGTTCACCAGATTGCCGCGCTCAACCAGTTTTTGGGTCACAAGCTGGTGGCGACACAGCCGGAAATCAGCCCGCTGCGCACCACTTGCTTCGAAAATGGCGAGCTTGACCAGGCGATGATGATGGGCCTCACCCCTCTCGCATGGTCGCCACTTGGCGGAGGTCGTCTGGCCAATCCGAAGAGCGATCGCGACACAGCCGTAGCGACGGAACTGGATGGGGTCGCAAGTGCACAAGGCGTGTCGCGCACCGTTGCCGCCTATAGCTGGCTGATGGCGCATCCGGCAGGCATCATCCCGATTGTCGGGTCGCAACAGCCGGAGCGTATCGTCGAAGCGGTTGAAGCTTATAAGGTCCGCTGGTCAAGGCAGGACTGGTACGCCGTGTTTGTCGCGGCACGAGGAGAAAGGCTGCCCTGAGCTGCCATATGAAGCGATCCGGCCAGTTCGGTGCGGATCACCGTTGAAACTGCACGTCGAGCCGGTCTGCCGTTAGCACCGGTCGGCAAAGGAGAGTGTGTATGAGCAGCCAACAATGCGAAATCGCCTGGTTTTCGGCGCTGTGCGACGACGATTACGAATTTCTGGGCGTGCCAGACCCCTATCTGCAATCCAGCTGGGAGCATTGCCGCAACATTGTGCTGCGCGCCGAAGAGGGCGGGTTCGACAATATCCTGCTGCCTTCCGGTTACCAGCTGGGCCTTGATACCACTGCTTTTGCCGCAGCGGTTGCCACACAGGTCAAGCGGATGAAGCTGTTGTGGGCGACGCGCATGGGCGAAGACTGGCCACCACAACTCGCGCGCCGCATTGCCACGCTCGACCGCATTCTCGGCCCCAATGCTGCCGGAACCGGTGGACGGCTCAACGTCAACATCATCTCGTCCGACATGCCGGGTGAAAAGATCGAAAGCGGCCCGCGCTACCGTCGTGCCACCGAAATCATGAAGATCGTGCGCACCTTGCTCAATGGCGAACATCTCGATTTTCAGGGGGAGTTCTACAACCTCCAGCTCGATCCCGCACGCATCACTACCCTTTCGGGCACATGCCCGGCCTTCTATTTCGGCGGCCTGAGCCATGAGGCCCGTGAATGCGCCGCCGAAGGCTGCGACGTCTATCTGATGTGGCCCGACACGATCGACAAGGTCCGCGAAACCATCGCCGACATGAAGCAGCGCGCCGCCGCCAAGGGCCGCAGCCTCAAATTCGGCTATCGCGTCCATGTCGTCGTGCGCGAAACCGAGGAAGAGGCGCGTGCCTATGCCGACCGCCTGTTGTCCAAACTCGATGAAGATGCGGGCAAGGCGATCCGTGAAAAGTCGCTCGATGCCAAAAACTATGGTGTGCAACGTCAACAGGAATTGCGTGGTGCAGCGGGCGGCGACGGCTTTGTCGAGGATAATCTGTGGACCGGTATCGGCCGGGCGCGCTCGGGTTGCGGTGCCGCCATCGTCGGCACGCCCGATCAGGTGCTCGCCAAATTGCGGGCCTATCAGGCGGAAGGCATTGAGGCCTTCATCCTCTCTGGCTATCCGCATATGCAGGAAGCCGACATGTTCGCGCGCTATGTCTTGCCGCATATCCAGCACGGGCCGCTGGTGCTGTAGCACAGCAAGGATTGGGAGCAGTGATGGAGATTTACGATGTCGCGGTCATTGGCGGTGGGGTCAATGGATGCGGCATCGCGCGCGATGCAGCCGGGCGCGGCGCCCGCGTGCTTCTGCTTGAGGCCAAGGATCTTGCAAGCGGAACCTCCTCCGCATCGAGCAAGCTGATCCATGGCGGGCTGCGCTATCTGGAGCATTATGAATTCGCCCTTGTCCGCGAATCGCTGACCGAGCGCGAGGCGCTGTGGGCCATTGCGCCGCACATCATCTGGCCGATGCGTTTCGTACTGCCGCATGTGAAGGGGCTGCGCCCGCGCTGGCTGTTGCGGCTCGGCTTGTTCCTTTACGATCATTTGGGTGCGCGCAAGCGCCTGCCTGCGACCGAAAGCATCAGGCTGTCCCAGCATCCGGCTGGCGCACCGCTGAAGCCCGAATTCACCAATGGCTTCATCTATTCCGATTGCTGGGTAGATGATGCCCGGCTGGTTGTGCTCAACGCACGCGATGCCGCCAATCATGGCGCGCATGTTGAAACGCGCTGCCCGGTCACTCGGCTCGATCGCCGCGATGATATTTGGCAAATCGAAGCGGATGAACGCACTTTTCAGGCGCGCGCGATCGTCAACGCAGCCGGGCCATCTGTGCTGCAAGTGCTCAGCAACAGCCCGGACAAGGCCGATTATGCGATGCGGCTGGTGCGCGGGTCGCATATTGTCGTGCCCAAATTGTTTGACCATCCTTATCCCTATTTCTTCCAGCTTCCCGATGGCCGCATCTTCTTCGCCATCCCCTATGAGCATGATTTCACGCTGATCGGCACCACCGATGCCGACCACAAGGGTGGCCTCGACCATATCGAAGCCAGCGCGGACGAGATCGCCTATTTGTGCGAAGGGGCGAGCCACTTCTTCCGCACGCCGGTGCGCCCCGAAGATGTGGTCTGGTCCTATTCGGGTGTGCGCCCGCTGGTCGATGATGGTTCGGGCAAGCCGGAGGCCGCGACGCGCGGCTATCGACTTGACCTGAGTGACGCCGAAGACGGCGCGCCGATCCTCAACATTTTCGGGGGCAAGATCACCACATACCGGCATCTGGCCGAAGAAGCGGTCGATCTGCTCGCCACAAGGTTGCCGCTACCGGAAAACAGGCATTGGACCGCTGCCAGAGCGCTGCCCGGCGGTGCCTTCGGCGTCGACGCGACGGCGGCAGAACGGCAGAAGCTACAAGAGCGCTTCCCCTTTCTCGAAGCTGACTGGGCAGACCGATTATTCAAAAGCTATGGTCTTGAAACCTATGCCATCCTTGGCGAGGCTAAGTCTCTCGCCGATTGCGGCAGGCATTTCGGCCATGGCCTCACCGAACGCGAGGTTGAGCATCTGGTCCGGAATGAATGGGCGCGCACTGCAGAGGACATTTTGTGGCGCCGGACAAAGCTGGGGCTTCGGATGACGCAGGACGAACAGCAGCAGCTCGAAAACCATTTGAGAAAGGCAGTGGCCGCATGAGCCCCACAATTGTCGCCATCGGCGGGACGATCAACCCCGGCAGTTCCACCGAAATGGCACTGCGCACCGCCCTCGCCGTTGCCGAAGCGCAGGGTGCCGAAGTGAAGCTTTACGGGGGCGA
>ERZ1645185.942-NODE-942-length-12238-cov-6.032997_pt1 | contig 12238 bp, 13 predicted proteins | sample MGYA00575351_ERZ1645185 | MGnify/ENA primary metagenome ERZ1645185 (study PRJEB40838, sample SAMN11284767) | freshwater sediment metagenome | isolation source: river sediment | host: Sediment | place: India: Jana village, Kanpur | collected 2015-12-17 ...
CGGTGGTCACCGGCACGTCGCGCCAGCCGATCAGGCGCTGGCCTTCCTTGGCGATAAACTTCTCGAAAGTGCCGACCACGAAATCGCGCGCCGCCTGGTCCTGCGGCAGGAAGCACATCGCCACCGCATAGTCGCCCAGCGCGGGCAGCTTCATCCCCTCGACATCGGCCCACTTGCGGAACAGCGCGTCGGGCAGCTGGATCAGGATGCCCGCGCCGTCACCCAGCAGCGGGTCCGCACCAACCGCGCCGCGGTGGTCGAGGTTTTTCAGAATTTCAAGCGCCTGGGTTACGATGCCGTGAGTCTGCGCACCCTTGATGTGCGCGACGAAGCCGACGCCGCAGGCGTCGCGTTCGTTGGTCGGATCATAGAGCCCTTGCGGCGCCGGAAATCCCATCGAAGTCTTCCAATCCTTTCGCCCCGGACATCATGATTCGCGGCGCGAAGCGCGCAAATCGCGGAAATCCGGCAATTAAGCGCAACATCCCCCGCCGCGAAACGCAGCGAAAATTGCGCTAATTAGCCCCATGGCGACACGAAGCTGTTTTTGCAACTGCGAAAAGGCGCAAGGGCGCCCGGCCGTGCCGGACGCCCCGCGTGAATAGGATTGCGATGAAAACGAGGCGGCGGCGTCAGGCCGCGCCGCTGATCCGCTGCAGGTTGGCGAGGGCCGAGCGCAGCGAACGTTCGGCTTCTTCGGGATCGATCACCGGCGCCACCGGGTTGGCGGCAATCGGCTGGCCCTGACCGGCGCTGGCGGGAGCGTCGAAGCGGCGGAACGAGGCGGGCTCGTCCTGCTCGGACGACACCACAGGGGCCACGTCCAGCGCGGCCCCGGCCGGCACGGCGCCCAGAGGCACGCGCGGACCCTGGCCCGGGAAGATCACCACCGGTTCGATCGCTTCGGCGTCGTCACGGGGTTCCTCGATCCGGACAAATGTTGGGCGCCCGGCAACCGGCGGCGCGACCCTGAGCAGCGAGGCGTAGTCGCCCTCCGGTTCGTCGGCGCTGTCGTCTTCCGGTTCGGAATCCGCGACGGGCGCGGCAAAGGCGGGCGCGGCGACCGGAGCGAAAGCCGGCGGCATGGCAATATGGCGCGGCGGCAAAAGGCTGGCGAGCGCGTCGTCATCCTCGTCGCCGTCGGCAAAGGCGTCCAGCGACAGCGGACGTAGCGCGGCGGGCAGCTCGGCCGGCGGCGGAGGGCTGGCCGGGGCGGGCAGTGGCGCGCTTGCCACCGGTGCGGCCTCGACCTGAGCCACAGTTTCGCCCAGCGGCTCGGCCGAGAAGCGCGGCAGGGCGGCGGTGACGGGGGCGGGGGCAGGGGCGGCGAGGCCGGGTTGCGGCGACTGGGCCCGCGCGGCGCGGCGCCGCGCCATCGAGTCCTTGAGCCGTTCCGCCAGGTCGGTCATTCCCAGCCCGGAAAGGTCGGGCAAGGGTTCGCGCGGCGACGCCGGCGGCAGCGTTTCGACTTCCGGTGTCACGGCAACGGCTACTTCGGGCACGGCTGCTTCGGACACGGCCGCAGCGGGCGCTTCCGCGGCGCGGTCGCCGAACAGCGGCGGCGCTGGCGGGGCGTCGAAGACCGAGGTCTGGAAACCGGCCGCCTCGACTGCTTCGGTCACGGGGGCAATCTCGCTTGGCGCGGTGAATATCTGGCGTTCGTTGGGATGCTGCGGTTCGACAGGAGCCATGCCGAAGACCTGGCGTCCGGCCAGCACGGGCGCGGCATCGACCGGTTCGGCGATCACTTCGGCGGCATGAAACACCTGGCGGTCGGCGCTCTCGCCGTCATGCGACAGGTCCAGCGCCGGCGCCACGACGGGCTCGTCGACGGTGGTCCAGATCGGTTCGGCGTCCGGTGCGGTTGTGCTGAGCGCCCCGTCGAAGGCGTTGAGGTCCATGGCTTGCGGCGCAGGAGGCACCTCGACGGCGACCGGGCGGTCGATTTCCGCTCCGGCCAGGTCGAGGATCTGCGGCTCGCCGCCAGGCAGCGGGGCGACCTCCTGCGGGACGAAGACCTGGGATTCGGTTTCCGCGGTCAGGCTACGGCGGCGGTTGGCCAGCGCGCCGGGGGCGGCAGGCGCCTCCTCGCGGACCGGGTCTCCTCCGAACTCCTCGTGAGCCGAAATCGGCTTGCGCGCCGGGGCATCGGGATGGCTGTCGCGGGCGCGGACGCGGGGCTGTTCGGCCTCGTTGGTCTTGGCGCTGCGCTTGCGTTCGCGCACTTCGACCTTGGGGCGCGCCAGGCGGCGGCCGATCATGGCGCCGATCATAGCCCCCAGCGCGGCCATGATCAGCGCGACGAGGATGCGGGCGGTGATGCCCAGCGGCGGTGCGGCGGCGGGAACGATCAGATCGATCCCTGTCTTCATCACCAGGCTTTCGATGACCGAGACGCGAACCGCGACGCTGCTCAGGCCAAACAGGGCGCCGAACCACAAGGCCACGACCGCCGGAAACAGCGGGTTGCTGGTGATCGGCTTGCTTTTCGGCGCGGGGCGCTGCGTTTGCTTGGCCACGGTGTGAAACCTCGTCCTCTGGTTCTGTCCGTACCCTGGCCAGCCGTCAGGCGGCGGCGCGGGTACGATAATCCACGCTTTTGCCTAGGGCCCTTTGGTAAACATCTTGATAACGATAGACGTTGCGTGCCCAGTCGTGACTGCTGGCAACGTGGTCGCGTCCGGCCGTGCGCCGCGCTTCCCATCCCGACCGGTCGCCCAGCAGGGCGGCCAGCGCGGCGGCGCAGGCCGCCGGATCGTCGGGCGTGAACAGGGTGCCGGTCACCCCGTCGGTGATCAGTTCGCGGTGCCCGCCGACGTCCGAGGCGGCGACCAGCTTGCCCTGGGCCATGGCCTCCAGCGGCTTGAGCGGGGTGACCAGGTCGGTCAGGCGGCTCTTCTTGCGCGGATAGGCCATGACATCGACCAGCGCATAGTAACGTTCGACCTCGCTGTGCGGGACCCGGCCGACAAAGCGGATCGCATCGCGCGCGGTGCTGGCCCGGGCCTGGGCCTCCAGCGCGTCCGCCATCGGCCCGCCGCCCACCAGCAGCAGCCGCGCGTCGGGCACCGCGGCAATCAGCGCGGGCATGGCCGCGATCAGATCGTCGAGCCCTTCATAGTCGTAAAAGCTGCCGATGAAGCCGATCACCGGCCCGCATCCTAGTCCCAGCGTTTCGGCCAGCGCGGGATCGGGCTGCGCCGCCTTGCCGAACAGCGCCAGGTCGACGCCGTTGGGGCTGAGCGAAATCTTGTCCGTCGCGACGCCGCGCCGCACCAGGTCGTCCTTCAGCCCCTGGCAGATCGTCACCACCGCATCGGCCCGCGCGACAACGCGGTTTTCCAGCGCGCGGGTCAGCCGGTACTTCAGGTTGCCTTCGCTGCCCGTACCGTTGGACACCGCGGCATCTTCCCAGAAGGCGCGGATTTCGTAGACCACGGGCAGCCCCAGCCGCCTGCCCGCCACCACCGCCGCCATGCCGCACAGCGCGGGCGAGTGGGCGTGCAGCAGGTCGGGCCGCCATTCGGCCGCCAGCGCGCAGATGGCATCGGCCAGCGCGCGGATTTCGCGCCATTCGCGCAGGCCCGGAGGACCCGCTGCCGCGCCTCGGGTGCGATGGAAGACAAGGCCTTCGGCCTCTTCGCGGTCCGGGCCGTCAGCCGTGTGGCGCAGCCCGGTGATGCCGCGCACCTCCAGCCCCATCGCCGCCTGCGCGGTCAGGATCGCGCGGGTGCGAAAGGTGTAACCGCTGTGCAGCGGCAGGGAATGGTCAAGGACGTGCAGAACCCGTGTCATGGCGGGTTTCCTAGCGCGACAAGGCTTAACGCGGCGTCAACCGCGTCCTGCTAGGGCCTTGGCAAATGGTCGATATCTTTGCCTTGACGGTGCCGCACGTGGCGCTGCTGATCGCGCTGTGGCGGCTGGTCCAGCGCGACGATCTCGACCGCGAGGGCGGCACAGAGCCGCGCCCCACCCGCCCCGGGCGGGAGCCGCCGCGTGCTTAACCTGGCGCTCACCGCGGTCGTCGCCCTGCTGTTCGTAATCGGCATCCGGCGCCCTTTCGTATGGGTGCTGGCCTATCTCTACATCGATATCCTTGCCCCCCAGAAGGTTTCGTGGGGCTTTCTCTCGGCTATCCCGATCTCGCTGATCGCCTTCATCCTGGCCTTTGCCGGCTGGGCCCTGTTCGACGACAAGCGCGACAGCCGCTTCACCCTGCGCCAGGGTCTGATCGCGGTGCTGCTGGTCTATTGCGGGCTGACCACGCTGGGCGCCGACTTCCCGGTCAACGCCGGTGAAAAGTGGGCCTGGGTGTGGAAGGCGCTGGTCTTCGCGATCTTCCTGCCGCTAACCCTGCGCACCCGCCTGCGGATAGAGGCGGCGGCGCTGATCATGGTGCTGACCATCGGCATGCTGATCATCGACGGCGGGATCAAGACGCTGGGCGGCGGCGGCGGCTATGGCACGCTGCGGCTGTTCGTCGACGACAATTCCGGACTTTATGAAGGCTCGATCATCTCGGCCGTGGCGATCGCGGTGATCCCGCTGATCGCGTGGCTGATGAAACACGGCACCGTGTTTCCCAGCGACTGGCGGGTCAAGCTGTTCGGGGCGGCGCTGATCTTTTCCTGCCTGCTGATCCCGATCGGCACCCAGGCGCGTACCGGGCTGGTCTGCATCGCCGTGGTCGCGGTGCTGTCGCTGCGCAGCGTCAAGCGGCGCTTCCTTTACGTCACTCTGGCCGCACTGGCCGTGGTTGTGGCCATCCCCTTCCTCCCCGCCAGCTATACCGCGCGCATGAGCACGATCGAGAACCACGAGTCCGATCAGTCCGCTTCGACCCGGGTCGAGGTGTGGAAGTGGACCCTCGATTACGTCAGGGAGCATCCCTTCGGCGGCGGGTTCGACGCCTATCGCGGCAATTCCATCCGGGTCGAAACGCGCAAGGCGGTGCAGCACGGCAGCACCGTGACGGTCGAGGTGGGCCACACCTATGACAAGGCGCGCGCCTATCACTCGAGCTATTTCGAGATGCTGGGCGAACAGGGCTGGCCGGGGCTGATCGTGTGGCTGTGGCTGATGCTGTCGGGGCTGTGGCAGATGGAGCGTCTGCGCCAGCGCTGGAAGCGGCGGACCGGGGAAGGGGAAACCTGGCAGGCCCCGCTGGCCGAGGCGCTGCAGCACTCGCTGCTGGTCTACATGGTCGGCTCGCTGTTTGTCGGCATCGCCTTCCAGCCGTTCTGCTACATGCTGATCGGGCTGCAGATCGGGCTGTGGTCGTACCTCCAGCGAATCGAATCGCAGCGCCCGCAAGTGCGGCCACAGCGTCCGCGCCTGATCGTGCCGGATGCCGTAGCGGCAGGCTAGCCTCTGTTGCGCAGGCGCGCGGCTTGGGCCATGACAGCGCCTTTCCATCGGCAGGAGAGGCACAATGACCCCGCAAGAACTGCAGGCCAAGACCGGCGAAGTGATCGGCGTTTCGGACTGGTTCCACGTCACCCAGGAACGCATCAACATGTTCGCCGACGCGACCGGCGATCACCAGTTCATCCACATTGACGAGGAAAAGGCCAAGATGACCCCGTTCGGCGGGACCATCGCGCATGGCTTCCTGACCCTGTCGCTGCTGCCCGTGCTGGGCGCGATGACCGACGGCGCGCGGATCGACGGCGTGAAGATGGGCGTCAACTATGGCGGCAACAAGACCCGCTTCATCAGCCCGGTGCGCGCCGGCAAGCGCGTGCGCGCCCACACCAAGCTGGTCGAGCTGGTCGAAAAGCGCCCCGGCACCTGGCAGCAGACCAACGAGATCACGATCGAGATCGAGGGCGAGGACAAGCCTGCCCTGATCACCGAATGGATCACGATGCTGTTCGTTTGATCCGCATCCTCCCCGGGATCGGTTGAACCCCAAAGTACGCAAGGAACACCCCATGTCACGTGACGCCGTTATCGTTTCCACCGCCCGTACCCCGCTGACCAAGGCGGCCCGCGGCGCTTTCAACAACACCACGGGCGCGACGCTCGGCGCCTATTCGATTCGCGCCGCGGTCGAGCGCGCGGGCCTCGAAGGCGGCGAAATCGACGACGTCATCATGGGCACCGCGGTGCAGCAGGGCTCGACCGGCGGCAACGTCGCGCGTCTTGCCGCGCTGCGCGCCGGCCTGCCGGTCACTGTCCCGGCCATGACCATCGACCGCCAGTGCTCGTCGGGCCTGATGACCATCGCCACTGCGGCCAAGCAGATCCTGGTCGACAACATGGACATCTGCGTCGGCGGCGGGGTGGAATCGATCTCCAAGGTGGTCGGTAGCGGCAAGATGTTCATCGAGCCGGACCGCCAGCTGCTGGAAATGCATCCGCACATCTACATGCCGATGATCGGCACTGCAGAGGTGGTGGCCAAGCGCTACAACATCAGCCGCGAGGCCCAGGACGAATACTCGCTCCGGTCGCAGCAGCTCACCGCCGCCGCGCAGGCCGCGGGCAAGTTCGACGACGAGATCGTGCCCTGTCAGGCGACGATGGCCATCGTCGACAAGGAAACCAAGGAAGTGTCCTACAAGGACGTCACCGCCGACCGTGACGACTGCAACCGCCCCGACACCACGCTGGAAGGGTTAGCCAGCCTCAAGCCGGTGATGGGCGAAGGCAACACGATCACCGCCGGCAACGCCAGCCAGCTGTCCGACGGTTCGTCGGCCTGCGTACTGATGGAAGCCAAGGTGGCCGAAAAGCGCGGGCTTACCCCGCTGGGCCGCTATGTCGGCATGGCGGTGGCGGGCACCGAACCCGACGAAATGGGCATCGGCCCGGTCTTTGCGATCCCCAAGCTGCTCGAACGCTTCAGCCTGAAGATGGACGACATCGGGCTGTGGGAACTGAACGAGGCCTTTGCGGTGCAGGTGCTCTACTGCCGTGACAAGCTGGGCATCCCCGACGAACTGCTCAACGTCAACGGCGGCTCGATCTCGATCGGCCACCCTTTCGGCATGACCGGCGCGCGCTGCACCGGCCACGCGCTGATCGAAGGCAAGCGCCGCGGCGCGAAGTACGTGGTCGTGACCATGTGCATCGGCGGCGGCCAGGGCGCCGCCGGCCTGTTCGAAGTGCTCTGATCCCATGAGACTGTCGGCGCCTCGCATCGCTCCGGTCGATCTGACCAAGATCGACGACGAGCAGCGCGAGGCGCTGGCGGTCTTTTCCGCCACCGCGCGCGATGTCACCAAGTCCGAAGGGACGGTGCTCAACATTTTCCGCACGCTGGTTCATGCGCCCAAGGCGCTGACCGCGTTTCTCGCCTGGGGCGGTTACATCCTGTCGCGCCGCAACAGCCTGTCAGAACGCGACCGCGAACTGGTGATCCTGCGCACCGGGTTCAATTGCGGATCGGGCTACGAGTTCACCCAGCACACCCGCATCGGCCTCGACGCCGGGCTGACAGGGGCCGAGATCGAAGCGATCAAGGCCGGGCCGGACCACGCGTCGTGGAGCGAGGCCGACCGCGCCCTGCTGCGCGCCACCGACGACCTGACCCGCGATTTCCATGTGTCCGACGCCAGCTGGGCGGCGCTGGCCTTCCTGACCGACAAACAGAAAATGGACCTGGTGATGACGGTCGGCCAGTACACCCAGGTGTCGATGATGCTGAACAGCTTCGGCGTGCAGCTCGACCCCGGGCAGGAGCTGGACCCGGCGCTCGACCGGCGCTGATTGCCTTCTCGGTCAGGCCGGATCGTAGCGGATCGCCTCGATCACGTGGCCTTCGGGATCGGTGCCCATCAGAAAGGCCAGCCCCAGGTGCGGGACGTGCTGCGGAGGATGGGTAAGGATTCCCCCGCCGGCGACAACGCGCTCGGCAAAGGTCGCCACATCCTCGGTTTCGAACACCAGCACGGCCTCGCCCGGCGCGGGACGCGATCCGTCACAGAACAGCACCAGCGCGGCACCCTTGGCGGCGCCCGACACGGTCAGGATCGCCTCGCGAAATCCTTCGCCTGTGATCCGCTGCACCTGGTCGAAGCCGCAGACCGAGCGGTAGAACTCCTCCAGCGCTTCGGGATCGGCGACCACGATCTTGGTCATGGCAAGGCTGGTCATCGGCATTCTCCCTGTGATGCGGCCAGCACGCGCCGCAGGCGCGTTTCGGCTTGCGGTGTGGCAAACGGCATCAGTGTGGCGGCAAAGCCGAAGGCGATGTCCCGCGCAAAGCGGTCCAGCGCCAGGTCCCCGGCCACCCATTCGCCCAGCGCGCCGCTGAACTGGTAGACCAGGACCCGCGCCAGTGCGGCGCCATCCGCATCGGCACGCACGAAGCCATCCGCCTGCATCGCCAGCACCAGACCTTCCCAGAAGCGGTTGCGCGGCTGCCGCATCGCCTGGTCAAGCGGCTCGGCCGCCGGGCGCCGCACCATCGTCGCGCGGTAGAAATCGGGATCGGCACGGTAGAGCGCGACCGCCACGTCGACCGCGTCGAACAGCCGTTCCAGCGTATCGCGCGACGCGCGCGCGCGGACCAGTTCCTCGTAAGCGGCTAGATCCTCGGCATAGACGGCCTCAAGCACGGCGTCCTTGGAGCCGAACAGGTTGTAGACGGTCGACAGGCTGACTCCGGCATGAGCGGCGATGGTCCGCCCGGACAGACTGTCGGGCGCCTCGCTGCGCAGCAGGTCGTGCGCGGCCTGAACGATCCGCCGGCGGCGGCCGTCCTTAGCCCGCTCCCGCTGGCCGGGCGCGCGCGATGTTGCGCGGGCGGTGTCTGCAGGAGCTTGGGCAAGGGATTGCATGGCGCCAGACTAGTGCCGCCTGCGAGCGCCGCCAAGAAATTTCTGGAACGCGTTCCAGAAATCTGTTGACTCCTTCATGCTAGCGGAGGACGTTTCCCGCAGCGGCCGCGGCAGACCGGCCGATCAGGAGATGGAGCATGGCCGAGGCTGAACCACCGCCCGATCTCGCTTCGGCACGCCGCCAGCTGGCGGACGAAGGCTGGTGCATGGTTGCCGACGTGCTCGACGCCGCGGCGGCCCGCGCCGCGCTCGACACGCTCCACGCCGCTGCGCAGGCCAGCGAGCGACAGGGTGTTTCGACATTCATGCCGGTGCTCGATCCCAACCACAGCAATGTCCGCGTGTTCTACCTGCTGGAACACGACGCCCTGTTTCGCGACCTGATCCTGCACCCGGTGGCGCGCGATCTGGTGGCGGGCCTGTTGGGCGACAATTTCCTGATCTCCAACTTCACCGCCAATATCGCGCTGCCCGGATCGCAGTCGATGGCGCTCCATTCCGACCAGGCGCTGGTTGCGCCCGAACCCTGGTTGGCGCCGTGGTCGATCAACATCATCTGGTGCCTGACCGACGTCACTTTCGAAAACGGGGCGACGCTGTTCATCCCCGGCAGCCAGCACTGGCAGCGCCACGCCGATGTGCCGGCCGACGCGGCCCGTCAGCTGCGCCCTTTCACCGCTCGCGCCGGGTCGATCGTCGCGATGGACGGGCGGGTGTGGCACACGTCGGGGGCGAACATCACCGCGGATCAAGAACGCGCGCTGCTGTTCGGCTATTACTGCAAGCCGTTTCTGCGCCCGCAGGTCAACTGGAACGTCGGCCTGTCGGACGAGACGCGGGCCGGCCTGTCACCCGAACTGCACGAGCGGCTTGGCCTGGGCCTTACCGCCAATACCGGCGAGGCCGACTTCATCGTGCGCGAGGTGGCCGAGGCATGAGCGTGGTCCTGCCCGAACCGACCCGCGACCTGGACCAGGGGCTGCGCAACCTGGCCGAACACGGCCTGACGATCGTTCCCGACGTGCTGACCGGGGACCGGCTGACCGCGGTGCGCGATGCGCTGTACCGCGCCGCTGACGCCGACCGGGCGCGCGGACGCGAGCTGAAGTTCAGCCTCGACTATGCCGGGGACGATACCAACCGCCGCGTCTGGAACGTGCTCAGCCGTGATCCGCTGTTCGAGGATCTGGCCTTTCACCCGCTGGCAGTCGCCTACGTCAAGGCGGTGCTCGGTTGGCCAGCGCTGTTGGGCAACCTCTCGGCCAACATCACCGGCCCGGGCGGGGGCGAGATGGTGCTCCACGCCGACCAGATTTTCGTTCCCGAACCGTGGTCGTCCGAACCGCAGGGGCTGAACGTGGCCTGGTGCATCGATGATTTTACCGAGGAAAACGGCGGCACCCGCTTTGCGCCGGGCAGCCACCGGCTGAACCGCATGCCGACGGACGGGGAAACCGACGTGGCCACGGCGGCGATCGTCGCCCCGGCCGGGTCGATCGCGATCTTCGAAAGCCGCGTGTGGCACAAGACCGGGCACAACCGCACCGCCGACCAGTCGCGCGCCGGGATCTTCGCCTGGTATACCAAGCCGATCTACCGCACCCAGGAAAACTGGTTCCTCTCGCTGCGCCCCGAAGTGCGGCAGTTTGCCGGCGACGATGCGCTGGTGCTGCTGGGCTACAAGGCGGAAGGGCTGGGCCTGGTCCACGGGATGTCGCCCGCCTGACGCAATCGATCACTCTGTACGCACAGCACCTGAAGGGAAAAGAGCATGGCAACCGCCGCCAAGGAAGAAACCCGCTTCGCCATCTACCGCAAGGCGGACGCCCCTGATTTCAGCGAAGTCTCGGTGATGGAAATGGCCGGCGTGACCCCGGTGATCGCCGCCGGGATCGAGGCCGCCCAGGCCGAAGGCGCGGCCGAAGGCGACATGGTCAAGCTGCTGTTCGCCATGCCGGGGATGAGCCTGACCTATGCCTGGTTCAAGAGCGGCTATCCCCTGCCGCTGCACAGCCACAACGCCGACTGCCTGTACTACATCATCGCAGGTTCCCTGCGGCTCGGCACCGAGGAACTGGGCGCGGGGGACGGTTTCTTCGTCGGCTGCGACGTGCCCTATGCCTATACCCCCGGGCCCAACGGGGTCGAGGTGCTGGAGTTCCGTACTGCCGACAGCTTCGACATCCGCTTCATGGGCAAGACCAAGGCGTTCTGGGACAAGACCGCTGCTTCCGTGCGGCGCGAACGGGCCAGCTGGGACGGGCAGGTCCCGCCCAGCCAGCACCCCTTGCCGTAAGGGCGCCCAGCGGGCATTCTGCCCCTTCGGGTTGGCGAAGGGGCGCAGAGCATGGACACGCCGGGCATCATCGAAATCCTCGGCATTGCGGGCAGCGTCAGCCTGCTGTCGGGCTGGCGACTCTATCTTTGCGTCCTGGCGACGGGGTTGGCGATGCATTTCGGTGTGCTGCCGCTGCCCGAACACCTCAAGGCGCTGCAAGTCCTTGCAAACCCCTGGGTGATGGGGGTGGCGGGTGCGGCGGCCTTCCTTGAATTCTTCGCCGACAAGGTGATCTGGCTCGATACGGTGTGGGATACCATCCACACGCTGATCCGCCCGCTGGGCGGTGCGCTGCTGGCGCTGGCGGTGATCGATCCGTCCGATCCGGCGACCCAGGCGATCGCCTTCATTCTGGGGGGCGGGGCCTCGCTGCTGGCACACGGCGGTAAGGCCAGCGCCCGCGCCGTGGTCAACACCAGCCCCGAACCGGTCAGCAACGTCGTGGTTTCCACCATCGAGGACGTGGCGACAACGGGGCTGCTGTATCTGGCTTACAAGTACCCCGTCGCTGCCGGCGTGGTTGCGGCAGTCCTGCTGGTGCTAGCCATCGCGCTGATGGTAATCGCCTGGCGCGTGCTGCGGCGCATCTTCCTGCGCGTCCAGCCCGAGCCTGCGCCCGCGCCTGCCGCGATCGAGGGTTAGGCCACCACCTTCAGCGCCGGCTTGTCGAAGCGGGCGATCCACTCTTCCAGGACCGGGGCGATCTTTTCGCGCCAGCGGCTGCCGTTGAAGATGCCGTAGTGGCCGACTTCGGGGGCCAGAAGGTACTGCTTCTTCGCCTCGGCCAGGCCGGTCGCCAGGTGCAGCGCGGCCTTGGTCTGGCCGATCCCGGAAATATCGTCGCGCTCGCCCTCGACCGCCAGCAGCGCGGTGTCCTTGATGGCGCCCAGGTTCACCGTCTTGCCGCGGTGGACGAAGGTGCCGTTGGGCAGGCTGTGCTTCTGGAACACCTCTTCGACCGTCTGGAGGTAATAGGCCGCGTTGAGATCGCAGACCGAACGGTATTCCTCGTAGAAATCCTTGGTCGCGTCCGCGCTTTCGCCATCGCCGTCCACCAGATGCTTGAACATGTGGTAGTGGCTCAGCATGTGGTTGCCGAGATTCATCGACATGA
>ERZ1645185.943-NODE-943-length-12227-cov-17.243017_pt1 | contig 12227 bp, 12 predicted proteins | sample MGYA00575351_ERZ1645185 | MGnify/ENA primary metagenome ERZ1645185 (study PRJEB40838, sample SAMN11284767) | freshwater sediment metagenome | isolation source: river sediment | host: Sediment | place: India: Jana village, Kanpur | collected 2015-12-17 ...
GTTCCGGCACCCGGGCGCAATGGCCGCCGGTGTAGGGGCTCTTGGCGTCGATGGCGCCGGCGATCAGTTGGATGAAGGATTCGAACAGCACCTTCTGGGCGCGGATCAGCTCCCGGGTTTCGAGGGACACCGCCGACGACCCGGAGAGCGCCTCGATGAAGCTGATCTGCGCCGGATTGCTCGCCTCGGGGCGGATCAGCAGCATGACGCCGACCAGCACGTCGCTGCGATTGAGCAGGGGCAGGGCGATCGCGTGGTCGGTCGCTTCGTCGCCGACCGGTAACTGCAAGGTGGCGATGTCGGCTGCCGAGAGGCGGCCGCCATGTACTTTGCGCGCGACGAGGGCGGTTGCCAGCAGCGGGCCGCAAGCAGCGATGGCGACCGGTGCGTTGGCAGTGGTCAGGGCCGTGCCGTCGGCACGCAATGCCGCGGCCGGGCGCAGGTCGGCTTTGTCGGCCAGGTAGAGTACGCCGGCCGAGGCGTCGGCTGCTGCCATCGTCTCCCCGAGCAGGCGCGGCAGCAGGCGATCGAAGTCCTTCTCGTCGGCGATGGCATGGGTCACGTCGAGAAAGCGGCGGATCGTCTCCTTCATCGCGTCCATCGTCTGCGCGAGGTCGTCGACCTCGCTGATCATCGAACGCAGGGCGATCGGTTGCGAAAAATCGAAACGCCGGATGCCCTCGGCCTCCCCGGCCAGATTGTGCAGGTCGCGCGAGATCCTGCGCGCCAGGGTCAGAGTAACCGGGATCGCGACCAGGATCACCGCGATCAGGACGAGAAGCAACTTTTGCAGCAAGGCGTGGGCGCCCGCCATCAGTTCGCTGTCCGGGATTGCGGTGACCAAGAGCAACGGACTATCTGTTCCCGGTCGGAACTGACGCACCGTGACGCGCCAACGCTCCCCGTCGTCGCGGATGTCTAGGTTGGTGCGACGATCGACGGCCATACCCGGAAGCTGCCCGGCGAGTTGGGAAAGGACTGGGGCGCCGAGTTCGCCGAGGCGGGGGAGCCGTGGCCGCCCGCCCGGGCTTGCCGGTGGCAGGATCAGGGTGGCGGCGGATTCGTGGGCGATAACTTCGCCCTCGCGGGTGACGACCGCGATCTGCGTGTTCGGCGTCAGCTTTTCGCGGGCCAGTACCGCGTCGAGCGTCTCCAGGCGTACGTCGGCGCCCGCGACCGCGGAGCCGTCCGCGGTCGGGCTGGCCACCGTGATGCCGACCTTTCCGGTGGCGTGGAAAAGGTAGGGCAGTGTCTTGATCTGATGCCCGGCTTCGAGAGCGGCGGTGTACCAGGGGCGGGTGCGCGGATCGAAGTCGGTGGCGTAGGCCGGACTGGCATCGCTGCGCAGGCGCTCGAGTCGATCGTCGAGGAATATGAAGAACCCGCTGCGCCCGCCCGGCGCGTTCTCGATGCTCTGGATCAGGTAGGCCGCCCCGGCGGGGGCGTTGAAGAAAGTCCGGTCCTCCTCGTTCCACAGGCGGCGGATCATGAAGAAGTCACCGCTGGCGTAGCCGACATAAAGCGAGGTCACCGCCGGCGAGTCGCGCAGCAGTTCGCGCAGCAGCGGCAGGCGTTCGAGTCGTGCCTCCAGCGAGTGGTCGCCGACCAGGCTGCTGACGCTCAACACGCGGGTCGCCATTTCGGCGGGCAGCACGTTGGCGGTGAAGGCCGTTTGCAGTTCCCCCTCGACGCGGACCTCGAGGTCATCCGCCGAGTCGTCGAGGATCGTCCGGCTCACGTCGTAGCCGAGCCAGCCGATGATGCCGCCGACCACCAGGACCAGCGTCAGGAACAGCGTCGAAAGATGGACTTGGAGCGGGTAGCGGCGCGCCATGGCGGCTCCGGGAGGCAGTCGGAAGGCCCCATCTTAGCCGGAAGGGCCGTTCCGGTGTCAGGCGTTGCCGCGCGTCGCTTCGAAGCGCCCGAGTTCCTCGCGCGTGTTGATGTTCTCGAAGGCTTCGGCTTCGTCGTCGAAGGCGACTTCGATCACCTTGAGCGTCGCATACCAGCGGTCGATCTTGCGCCCGCCGGCGGCGAGGAATTCGGTCAGGTGTGGCAGCACCTCGCGCCGGCAGAGGCAGAACACCGGGTGCGGCTGGTCGAAGGTGCGGGCGACGGCGAGGTCGGCGCCGGTCGCGGTCAACGCCGAAAACAGGCGGGAAACCAGGTCGTCCGGCAGGAACGGCGAATCGCAGGGGGCGGTGGCGACCAGCGGCGTGGTTGCCGCCGACAGCGCTGCGTGCAGGCCGGCGAGGGGACCGGCGAAATCGGGGATCTCGTCGGCGACCACCGGACAGCCGAACTCGACATAGCGCTCGCGGTTCTGGTTGGCGTTGATGAGCAGTTGGTCGACTTGCGGACGCAGGCGCTCGACCACCCAGGCGGCCAGTGGACGGCCATGCAATTCGAGCAGGCCCTTGTCGACGCCGCCCATGCGGCGGCCCATGCCGCCCGCCAGGACGACGCCGGTGATGGCAGGTCTTTCGGTCATCGGCTGAATCGTTCCTCTCCGGTGAATAACAGGTAGTGCTTGCCCTGGGCGCGGCCGATCATGGTCATCCCGAGGCGGCGGGCGATTTCCCAGCCCATCCGGGTCAGGCCCGAGCGCGAGACGAGGAAGGGAATGCCCATCTGCGCCGTCTTGATGACCATCTCGGAAGTCAGGCGGCCCGTCGTGTAGAAAATCTTGTCGCCGCCGTCGAGGCCGTCCAGCCACATCCGGCCGGCGATCGCGTCGACCGCGTTGTGGCGGCCGACGTCCTCGACGAACATCAGGATCTCGCTGCCTCGGGCGAGTGCGCAGCCATGGACGGCACCGGCCTGCTTGTAGATCGATTCGTGGTGCCGAACTGCCTCGAGCAGCCCGTAGAGGGTGGCTTGCGCCAGGTGCGCGGCGACCGGCAGGTGGATGTCGTCGATTTCGGCCATCAGGTCGCCGAACACGGTGCCCTGGCCGCAGCCGGTGGTGACCGTGCGCCGCTCCGTGCGCCGGGTGTCGATGCCGCGGCCATGCCGCGTGGTGACGGCCACCGCGTCCACCTCCCAGTCGACCTGCACGGCGGCGATCTCGTCGAGGCTGGCGATCAGGCGCTGGTTGCGCAGGTAGCCGATGGCCAGGGCCTCGGGAGCGCCGCCCAGGGTCATCAGGGTGACGATCTCCTGCTTGTCGACGTAGAGGGTCAGCGGGTGTTCGCCGGCGACGGCGGTCGGCACGGATTGGCCGTGCTCGTCGGTAGCGGCGATCTCGAAGGTCAGCGGGCGGGCGGCGGCGGTCAGCAGGGGGCGATTCATCGGCGGGATTCTACACGGCGCGCGGTTTCGGCTATTCTGGCAGGACAGAGTTCCCGGGGCCCGTCATGAATCAGTTTTCCGTCGCCGTGATCATCGAGAAAGTCCACCTCGACAACCGCTGGGCGAGCGAGCGCTGGGAGGTCGTCGGGGTCGTGCCGGCCTTCGATGGCGCGGTCGACGCCCCGCCCAGGCGCATTTTCGCGGACGACGAGCGCGAGCAGTTCCTGTTCGGGCCTTTTTCGCTGGAACTGTTCCGCGACGAGGTCGACAACTACCACCTCAACCTGACCTCGCCCGAGCCGCGCGTCTTCGTCTTGTGGCGCATGGACGAGGATCTTGCCAGGCCGGTGGAAGTCACGCTCAGCTATGGCGAGGCGGCGCGCTGGCTCGATTCCGGCGAACAATGCGACGGCGTCCCGATGCCCCCGGAAATCGCCGGCTGGCTCGGCGATTTCGTCAATACCCACTACAAGCCGGCGGTGCGCAAGAAGGTCAAGCGCAACGACCCGTTTGCCGGGCCGCGGCCGGCATGAGCGGCAGTCGCTTCCTCGAGCGCTGGTCGCGCCTCAAGAAGGCGTCCGAAAAGGCGGGCGCTGCCGCTCCCGAAGGCGAGTTGCCGGACGGCGAAGCGCTGCTCGCCGCACTCGGCCCGGACAGTGAATTCGGCGTCTTCCTGCGCGAGGAGATCAGCGAGGAGGTACGTCGCCGGGCCATGAAGACGCTGTTCGCCGACCCGCGCTTCAACGTCATGGACGGCCTCGACATCTACATCGATGATTATTCCGTCGCCGACCCGATCCCGCCCGAGATGCTGGCCATGCTGAACCACGCACGCGGCCTGCTCTTCGACGAGCCGCCTTCGGCTGGAACGACGGATGCCGGGCCGGTCGCGGATTGCGACAATTTGACCGCTGATGGACAAAATGTCCCGCCCGTGGCCGCGCCGCGGGTGGATGGCCCGTCGGATCAATGACTTGGCGCAGCGCGGATGTTGGCATGACTCTTGCGCAAAGTTCCCGCTAAACCCTTGGCCCCCGTCTTGATTCAAATGCCCGTTACGTCGTTCCACGAATCCGCAGCTCCTGCCCTGCTCGCAGCCCTCGCTGCGCGCGACACCGTTCCTGCACCGGAGCCGGTGCCCGCAATGACCATGGTTGCCGGGCAGCGTCTCGCCATCGTCGGCGACGCCGCGGCAGCAGCCGGCTGGGCCGAGCGACTTGCCGCGCAGCGCGAGGTGACCGTCGTCGCGGACGATGCCGCTGCAATCGACGTCGCCGCCGATGCCGGTTTTGTCGTGATCGGCGGCCGCGACCTTGCGCTGTCCGGACACCTCGGTGCGTTCCGGCTGACCTGGCGGGCGGACGGGAAAACCGGCGAGGCCGAATTCGATGTGGTCCTCGATCTTTCCGTCGAACCACTGCTGCGCCGCGGCGAGTTGCCCCCCGGCTATGCCGCGCCCGGTCGCGACCCGCTTGACCAGGCGCTGGCCATCATCGACCTGCTCGGCTACGAGGGCGAGTTCGAGAAGCCGCGCTACGTCGCCGTCAATGAGCGGCTCTGTGCGCACAGCCGTTCGCAGAAGGCCGGCTGCAGCAACTGCATCGAGGTCTGCGCCACCGAGGCCATCGTCAGCGCCGGCGACAAGATCGCCCTCGATCCTTACCTGTGTCAGGGCTGCGGCACGTGCACCACGGTCTGCCCGTCCGGGGCGCTGGCCTTCCAGTACCCGCGCGTTGCCGATGTCGGCGTTGCCATCAAGGCCCAGCTCAAGGCTTACCGTGCGGCCGGCGGTGAAAACCCCTGCCTGCTGTTCCATTCCGCCGAAGCCGGGAAAAAGGAACTGGCAGCGCTCAGGCGCGCCGGCCAGGCCCTGCCGGCCAATGTGATTCCGGTCGAAACCTGGAGCATCGACGCCGTCGGGCTCGACCTGATGCTCGGCGCCGTAGCCCTCGGCGCCAGCCGGGTGGCGCTGCTTGGCGCCGGCTCGCACGATCTGGCGCCGCTGCAAAAGCAGGCCGGGCTGGCGCAGCGCATCCTCAACGGCCTGGGCTACGCCGGCGACTACGTGAAAGTCGTCGCCAGCGGCAACGACCTGGCCGCCGCCTTTGCCGGCTGGCCGCCCGCTGCAGCCTTAGCGCCGGCCGAATTCCGCCTGCTGGCCGAAAAGCGAACCACCCTCGACTTCGTCGTCGACCACCTGCTGCATCATGCACCGGCCGCGCCCGAATTCATCGAGCTGCCGGCCGGTGCGCCCTTCGGCAACGTCACGGTCAGCGATGCGTGCACACTTTGCATGTCCTGCGTCGGCGCCTGTCCGGCCAGCGCGCTCAAGGCCGCCGCCGATGCACCGCGGCTTTCCTTCCTCGAACGCAACTGCCTGCAATGCGGCCTGTGCGCGCAGACCTGTCCGGAGAGCGCCATCACGCTGACGCCGCGCCTGCTGCTGGCCGAGCGCAAGCAGGAGCGGCTGCTCAGGGAGGCGGAGGTTTTCTGCTGTACCGCCTGCGGCAAGCCGATGGGCGCCAAGCCGGTCATCGACAGCATGCTGGCCCGGCTGGCCGGGCATAGCATGTTCGCCACGCCGGAGGCGCTGGCGCGCCTGACCCAGTGCGCCGACTGCCGCGTGATCGACCTGATCACCAAGGAAAAGAGCCTCAACGCCTGGGAGATGACCGAGTGAGCGCCGTTCTCGATGTCCGTTCCGCACCGGTGCTCAGCGACGAGGATCGCGCCCGCGCCGAGCACTACGCCGTGCTGTCGCGCCTTTTCGCCAGTGCGCCGGACGCTGACTTCCTGCACAGGCTGCCGACGCTGGCCGCCACCTGGGGTAGTAGCGGCAGTGCGCTCGGCCAGGCCTGGCTGATGCTGGGCGACGCCGCGCGCGGCATCGATGCCGAACAGCTGGAAGACGAATACACCCGGCTGTTCCTGACCATCGGCCGGCCGGACGTGATGCTGTTCGGCTCCTTCTACATGGCCGGCTTCCTGATGGAGGGGCCGGTCGTCGAGCTGCGGGCCGACCTGGCCGAACTCGGGCTGGGTCGTCGCTTCGGTGTCACCGAATCGGAAGACCACATCGCCGCCCTGTGCGACGTCATGCGCCACCTGATCGTTACCGGGCCGGACACGGCCGGACTCGGGCGCCAGCAACTGTTTTTCACCCGGCATATCGCGCCGTGGTTCGAGGCGCTGTGCGAGGCCCTCGAGCGGGCGCCCGATGTCCGTTTCTATCCGCGTGCTGCAGCGCTGGTGCGCGCCTTTTTCGAGATCGAGCGCCTGGCGTTCGACATGCTTTAGTCCAGCTTTGTGAGGAGGGGAAATCATGACTGACAAGAAACCGGAAAATCTGAAGCGGCGGGGCTTCCTGCTCGCCGCAGGCGTCGGCGGTGCCGGCGCGGTGGCGGCGGTGACCGTCGGCGTCGGCAAGGAAAAGGCGCCGCCGGTGGCGATCGTCAAGGCCGAAGACAAGGCGGGCAGCTATCAGGAGACTGGCCACGTCAGCAACTATTACCGCACGGCGCGGGTTTGAGCGGAGAGCGACCATGCTGACCAGAAAAGCGAAATCTGCGGCACGCCCGGAAGCTGGCGTCATTTTGGCGTCGAATCCGGCGTCGACCGCAAGCGGCGGCGTGCTGGCCGCCACCATGGACCGCCGCACCTTCCTCAAGCGCTCCGGCCTCGTCGCCGGCGGCGGGGCGCTGGCGACCCAGTTGCCCTACAACATGATCGGCAGCGCCGAAGCGGCCGATGCCCCGGCCGGCAAGACCGGTGTCGAGGTCAAGCGTACCGTGTGCACGCACTGCTCGGTCGGTTGCGCGGTCGATGCCGTCGTCGAGAACGGCGTGTGGACCCGTCAGGAACCGGTCTTCGATTCGCCGCTCAACCTCGGCTCGCACTGCGCCAAGGGTGCTGCGGTACGCGAGCATGGCCACGGCGAGCATCGCCTGAAGTACCCGATGAAGCTGGTCGACGGCAAGTGGAAGCGCATGAAGTGGGAAGAAGCGATCGCCGAGGTCGGCGACAAGCTGCTCGCCATCCGCAAGGAAAGCGGTCCGGATGCCACCTACTGGGTCGGCTCCTCCAAGCAGAGCAACGAGCAGGCCTACCTGATGCGCAAGTTCGTGTCCTTCTTCGGCACCAACAACATGGACCACCAGGCCCGCATCTGCCACTCGACCACGGTCGCCGGCGTCGCCAATACCTGGGGTTACGGCGCCATGACCAATTCCTACAACGACATGCAGTTCTCCAAGGCGGCGCTGTACATCGGCTCCAATGCCGCCGAGGCGCACCCGGTGTCGCTGCTGCACATGCTGCACGCCAAGGAAAACGGCTGCAAGATGGCGGTCGTCGATCCGCGCTTCACGCGCACGGCGGCCAAGGCCGACATCTACACGCGTATCCGTTCCGGCACCGACATCCCCTTCATCTGGGGCATGCTCTACCACATCTTCAAGAACGGCTGGGAAGACAAGGAATATATCGACGCCCGCGTCTTCGGCCTCGACAAGGTCAAGGCCGAGATCATGACGTGGACGCCGGATCGCGTTCAGGACGTCACCGGCATTCCCGAAGAGGAAGTCTTCCGCATCGCCGAGATGCTGGCCAAGAACAAGCCTTCGACCGTCGTCTGGTGCATGGGCCAGACCCAGCACACGGTCGGCAACGCCAACGTGCGTGCCATGTGCATCCTGCAGCTGGTGCTCGGCAACGTCGGTGTTTCGGGCGGCGGCACCAACATCTTCCGCGGCCACGACAACGTGCAGGGCGCCACCGACGTCGGCCCCAACCCGGATTCGCTGCCCGGCTACTACGGCCTCGCGGCCGGCTCCTGGAAGCACTGGTGCAAGGTGTGGGGTGTCGATTACGAGTGGGTCAAGAGCCAGTTCGCCTCGCAGGCGATGATGGAAAAATCCGGCATCACCGTCTCGCGCTGGATCGACGGTGTGCTGGAAAAGAACGAGAACATCGACCAGGACTCCAACATCCGCGCAGTCACCTACTGGGGGCATGCCCCGAACAGCCAGACGCGCGGCCTGGAAATGGTCGAGGCGATGAAGAAGCTCGACCTGCTGGTCGTCATCGACCCCTATCCTTCGGCCACTGCCGCGATGGCGGCGATGATGCGCAAGGACGGCGTGTACCTGCTGCCGGCGTGCACGCAGTTCGAGACCTGCGGGTCGCGTACCGCGTCGAACCGCTCGATCCAGTGGGGCGAGAAGGTCATCGAGCCGTTGTTCGAATCGAAGCCCGACCACACCATCATGTACGCCTTCGCCAAGAAGTTCGGCTTCGAGAAGGAACTGGTCAAGAACATCAAGCTGAACAAGGACAAGCAGGGCTGGGACGAGCCCGAGGTCGAGGACATCCTGCGCGAGATCAATCGCGGCGCCTGGACCATCGGCTACACCGGCCAGTCGCCGGAGCGCCTGAAGCTGCACATGAAGAACATGCACACCTTCGACGTCAAGACGCTGAAGGCCAAGGGCGGCCCCTGCGATGGCGACTACTTCGGCTTGCCGTGGCCGTGCTATGGCACGCCGGAACTGAAACACCCGGGCACGCCCAACCTCTACGACACCTCGAAGCACGTGATGGACGGCGGGGGCAACTTCCGCGCCAACTTCGGCGTCGAACGGGACGGCATTTCGCTGCTCGCCGCCGACGGCTCGGCCTCCAAGGGCGCCGCGCTGCAGATGGGCTACCCGGAGTTCGACCATGTCCTGCTCAAGAAGCTCGGCTGGTGGGACGACCTGACCGAGGACGAGAAGAAGGCCGCCGAGGGCAAGAACTGGAAGACCGACCTGTCGGGCGGCATCCAGCGCGTCGTCATGCAGGTACATGGTTGCCATCCCTTCGGCAACGCCCGTGCCCGCGCCCTGGTCTGGAACTTCCCCGACCCGGTGCCGCTGCACCGCGAGCCGATGTATTCGCCGCGCCCTGACCTGGTCGACAAGTACCCGCAACCGGACGACAAGAAGGCCTTCTGGCGCCTGCCGACCCTCTACAAGTCGCTGCAGACGAAGGTCCGCGATATTTCCAAGGAATACCCGCTGATCATGACCTCCGGCCGTCTGGTCGAGTACGAGGGCGGTGGCGACGAAACCCGCTCCAACCCGTGGCTGGCGGAACTGCAGCAGGAAATGTTCTGCGAGGTCAATCCGCGCGACGCCAACAACGCCGGATTCCGCAACAACGAGTTCATGTGGGTCGAAACGCCGACCAAGGGCCGCATGAAGGTGCGCGCCCAGGTCACCGAGCGGGTGGCGCCGGGCACCGTCTTCCTGCCCTTCCACTTCGCCGGCTGGTGGCAGGGCAAGGACATGCTCGAGTACTACCCCGAGGGGGCGGCGCCGGTCGTGCGCGGCGAGTCGGTCAACCAGGGCACGACCTATGGTTACGACTCGGTGACCATGATGCAGGAAACCAAGACCACGCTCTGCCGTGTCACCAAGGCCTAAAGGAGAAGATCAATGGCACGCATGAAATTCCTGTGTGACACCGAGCGCTGCATCGAATGCAACGGCTGCGTCACTGCCTGCAAGAACGAAAACGAAGTGCCGTGGGGGGTTAACCGCCGTCGCGTCGTCACCATCAACGACGGGGTGCCGGGCGAACGCTCGGTTTCCGTCGCCTGCATGCACTGCTCCGACGCGCCGTGCATGGCCGTCTGCCCGACCGACTGCTTCTACAAGACGGAAGAGGGCCTCGTCCTGCACAACAAGGATGCCTGCATCGGCTGCGGCTACTGCTTCTTCGCCTGCCCCTTCGGCGCGCCGCAGTTCCCCAACGGCCCGGCGGCCTTCGGGATGCGCGGCAAGATGGACAAGTGCACCTTCTGCGCCGGCGGCCCGGAAGAGAACGGCTCCAAGGCCGAGTTCGAGAAATACGGGCGCAACCGCCTCGCCGAAGGCAAGCTGCCGCTCTGTGCCGAAATGTGCTCGACCAAGGCCCTGCTGGCCGGCGACGCGGCGGTGATTTCCGACATCTTCCGCGAGCGCGTCATGCACCGGGGCAAGGCGGGTGAAGCGTGGGGCTGGACCACCGCCTACGGGAAGCCGGAACAGGCCCGGGAGCGTGCCCGGGAACAGAATCGGGAGGGGCAGAAATGAAAAAGGCACTCTTTCTGGCGTTGACCGCAACCATCGGCCTGGCCGCCTGCGGAGAACATTCCCAGGTGCCCAGCTACAAGCAGGGCAACTATCAAGGCAAGTCGGATACCCGGCCCTGGGAAGGCGCGAAGTTCGCCGGCGACAAGCAGGCCTGGGACAATGCCCTGCGCGCGCGCAACCAGGGGCAGAGCGAGTACAACCGGGTCAAATGAGGGGCCGACGATGACAACTTCAACACTGAGGTTCCGGCTCGGGCGCCTGCTCGTCGCCGGCTGCCTGATGCTGGCCGGTAGCCTGCCGCTGGCCGCCGCCGACAACCCGACGCCGGCGCAGCAGCAGGCGGAGCGCCAGCAGACGCAGCCGGGCAACAACGCGCCGGTGTGGCGCGAGGTGCGCTCCGGCGAAGCCTTCTTCACGACCAACCGCGGTCCCGAGGGCGGCGTGCTGATCCAGAGCGAAGGCAATACCTGGCGCCATCTGCGCAACGGCCCGGTGACCTTCTACGGCGGCATCCTCCTGATGCTGGTGGCCGCGGGCATTCTCGTCTTCTACAAGATCAAGGGGCCGCTGACGCTGCACGATGCGCCCACCGGTCGCCTGATCCAGCGCTTTCCGCGCTACGAGCGGGTCGTGCACTGGCTCACCGCCGGCACTTTCCTGGTCCTGGCGGTCACCGGGCTGGCCATCCTTTTCGGCAAGCACGTGCTGATGCCGGTGATCGGCCATTCGCTGTTCGGCTACCTGATGGTGCTCGGCAAGAACGTGCACAATTTCGTCGGGCCGCTGTTCGCCGCCTCGCTGCTGGCGATGATCGTCATCTGGGCGCGCGACAATGTCTGGCAGAACATCGATGCGCTGTGGATCCGCAAGGCGGGCGGGCTGATCACCGGCGAGCACGTGCCTTCCGGACGCTTCAACTTCGGTGAAAAGACCTGGTTCTGGATCGGCGTCACCATCCTCGGCCTGACCGTTTCGATTTCGGGCTTCGTCATGAATTTCCCGAATTTCGACCAGACGCGCAACGACATGCAGATCGCCAACATCGTCCATTCGGTGTCGGCCATCATCATGCTGTTGTTCGCCTTCGGCCACATCTACATGGGCACCATCGGCGCCCACGGCGCCTTCGACTCGATGAAGACCGGCTATGTCGACGAAACCTGGGCCAAGGAACACCACGAGCAGTGGTACAACGATGTCAAGGCCGGCAAATCCGGTCATCCACAGGGATAAGGGGAGAACCATGAACATGAAACCAAGCAAATTCGCCCTGATTCTGGCGTTGACCGTAGCCAGTGCCGGCGCCTGGGCCAAACTGCCGCCGCCGTCCGAGGAAGCCAAGGCCAAGGCCGAGGAAGCCAAGGCCAAGGCCGCTGAAACCGCCAAACTCGAAGCCGAGCAACTGGCCAATGCCCAGAACCGCGTCGCCGAAGCCTTCATCAAGCAGCAGAAGGCCAAGGGCATCACCGTCAAGCCGACCCCGATCGCCCCGCCGGCACCGCCCGCCGCCGCGGCACCGGCGGCAGCAGCCCCGGTTGCGGCCGCGCCGGCCCCGGCAGCGAACAAGTAGCTGCGGTGGTATCCTCGCAACGCCCGGCGGGCCCCCGTCGGGCGTTGTCACGTCCACACCCATGAGCGCCACCCTGCTTGACGCCTTCGCCCTGCTCGCCGGCTTCGACCATCGATTGCTCGACATCGTCGGCCTCTCGCTGCGCGTCAGCCTGAGCGCGCTCGCCATCGGCGCGGCGCTCGGCCTGCCGCTCGGTGCGTGGCTGGCGGTCGCCGCCTTTCCCGGGCGCGGCGTGGCGATCGTCGCCCTCAACG
>ERZ1645185.944-NODE-944-length-12226-cov-4.352066_pt1 | contig 12226 bp, 7 predicted proteins | sample MGYA00575351_ERZ1645185 | MGnify/ENA primary metagenome ERZ1645185 (study PRJEB40838, sample SAMN11284767) | freshwater sediment metagenome | isolation source: river sediment | host: Sediment | place: India: Jana village, Kanpur | collected 2015-12-17 ...
CCTCGCCGTTAGTATGTTCTGCCGCTGAGTCGGTGGTTGGTGAATCGACTGGTGTCGAATCGATCCAAATACGGCCGTCCGCGATGAGAAGAAAGAGAACCCCCAGGAGCAGGAAGAGGAGGGCGAGCATGGTGACCTCCTGAATTCGCGGTTCTCCCATCGGCGTGCCCTCCTTGGGAATCTGTATTTTCAGGTTTCAGGCGCGGCAATGCGCAAGGGTTATGCCCTATAAATCAAGAGCGGGTCTGCATTCTTGGTTTAGGAAAGATCCGTAGGGATTCTGAGGAAATCTGGTGCTGGCACCATACCAATAAGCTCAATACAAATGTACGTATTGTCGCCTGAGTGTATCGGATCAGATTCAGGCCGTATCCGATCTGATACGCATACGCTTACTCAATTCACCTGCCGGATGAATTTAGTCTGCTAGCCTCAAGGAAGGAGGAGGAGTCGAAAAGAAATGAGTGGAGAGGTAAGGAGCCGCGTCTCCGTTGGTGACGAAGACGCGGCAAATGGCGTGGAGATGAAGGCGGTTTACTCAGCGCTGGATGGGCACGATCCAGGAGGCGTGAGATACGGCCGATTGAACACAACCGGCGACAGAAACCGGCTTTGCGCCACGCCGCGATGTTCTGCCAACTTGTACGCTCTCGTATGCTTCCGCAGGTACCTGTGTTCACGCGTGAGAGAAGCAATCACTGTGCCCTCGCCATGAGGGAAATGGTGCCAATGAGTATCGCCGGTCCAGTGATGCGGGGGGTTAGTAATTAAACCGTAAGGAGAGTGAGCCGGCATGAATGAGCGTGTCATAGCGGCCGTTGACAGTTGGATTCTGGTTGCCGGCCACGGTTCGAACCTCATAGATGGCGGCCTGATAGGCGAGATCGATAGCGAAGAGTTTCGGTTTGAGCGGACCAATACCCAATTCGCCGCACCGTATGAGTCCCAGGAAGGACCCGTTGGCATGGCAGGCCAGCCCAATTCCCACCGAGGGGATGTGGGAGTTAGCGGAAGGCACCCCGGGATTGAAGGTGCGGTCGGGAATCTGGGTCTGCTGGTTCATATACCCGGCCCGCAGCGCGACATCCCAGTCAGGTATGGCGGGCACGTGCAACCAGCGATATTCCGTGCCGACCATGGCTGTGTACCCGCTCTGCCAGTTTTGTGGAAAGGGCAGCAGCGCGCCATTGGACAGATGGATGTCGAGGGTGCGGTTAGCTTTCCAGCCGACGTAGTCCACATCGAATTCGAGTTTCCACTCGCGATCGGCAGTGCGGACCGGCCAGACGGCCATGCCGCCGGAGAAGACTTGTGGGAGGACAAAGGTGGCCGCGGTGTTGGCCACTAATGCCCCATTAGCGAGCAAGGTACCGGTGAGATGGAAGGTGGCCTGGCTGCGATAGACCAGGCCGATATTGACGAGTGGCTTCCCGTCGCTGTTGCGGAATGGCGTGTAGAGCAGGCTGAGGTTGAAACCCGCCGTCGTATCACTGCCGTTGATTTCAACCAGCGAGCCGGAGGCAATGCCCAACCCGCCAGGCCAGACGGATTTCTGCTCCAGGTGCCCTTCGCCAAACAAGCCCGAAAACGTGTAGATGTCGGCGCCCAATCCAAACGACAACTGGTCGTTGAGTTTGTAGGCAATGGTCGGTTTGATGTCCAGCAGCGGCAACGTGGTAAAGGTGAGTGCGCTGCGGAAGGGGCCATCAAGCGGATATCTGGTGAGGGATCCAAAGGGATTGTTGAATCCAATGCCGGCGCTGAAGTTGCCCAGTGCCGACAGGCCGAGATCTTTGAGATTGGCCGTAAGGTAAACATGACCCGGAGGCGGCCAGGCCAGGCTTCCGTTACGATCCCCCGTGACCTGCGTGCCGGTTGGACTGGTGAACTGGGTGACACCACCGATCAGTGAGGTCCCGAACAGGGTCTGGAAGCCATGCAACTGTGTCATCCCGGCCGGATTGTAATGCAACGCGGAGGGGTCATCGGCCTGCGCGACGAATGCGTTTCCCATGGCGGCGGCAGCGGCTGACTGTCCTTGGAGGCGAGGGGTCTGGGCGTGAGCGTTCATCGCCACAAACAGACAGTCCCAGAGCAGCCAGGTCATAAACAGCAAGAGGATATGGCGGGAGCGCGGCGTGAGCAACATAGAGCGATCGTTCTCTTATTCAGTCGGGGTGAACGGAGCCGTTTAGAAACCAACGATCAATGATGTGCCGAAGCCTGGTGGCATCAAAGGGCTTGAGAAGGTACCCCTGGGCTCCGGCCTCCACCGCGGCCATCGCTCGGTCCAGCGCCTCCACGGCTGTCATCATGACCACCGGGAGTGTGGGGCGGTTGGGCCGTAGTTGACGAAGGACATCGAACCCGTCCATTTCCGGAAGGGCGATATCCAGGAGCACCCCATCCACCGGTGTGTCGGCCAATAGGCGTAGCGCGGTCTCTCCATCCGCAGCTGTCTCGACCTGGAAGCCTTCTGATTCCAGGCGATCCCGCAGGAGATCGCAAATGTCCGGATCGTCATCCACCACCAGCAGCCGGCGGCGGACCGACGGCAGTTGGACGGTCGGAGTCGATGTGCGAGCATGGAGGGGGATGGTGAAGGAAAATTCTGTCCCCTGATCCAGCGCGCTGTGAACTGCAATGGTGCCGCCATGCAACTCCACCAGATCTTTGACGATCGCGAGTCCAAGCCCCAGCCCCTTCGTCTGGCTCCGCTCCTGATGGTGCACGCGGAAAAAAGGATCGAAAAGCTTCGGCAGGGCGTCGGGGGGGATGCCTTGACCGTTGTCACGGACCACAATTCGGGCCATCTCATGGTCGGAGATCGACAGATCTACCGAGATGTGCCCCCCCTCCGGCGTGTACTTGATAGCATTATCCAGCAGATTCGTCAAAATCTGGCTGAGTCGATCCGGATCGGCCCAGACCAGCAATGCGGGATCGGGACTTTGGAGTTCGATCTGCAGGTGTTTGGTGATCGCGAGGGGAAGGAGCTGTTCAATGACGTCGGTCGCCACCGTTTGAAGGGAGATATGGTCAAAGGACAACACCAGTTTGCCTGCCTCGACGCGAGAGAGATCGAGCAGGTCGGTGATCATACGCGCAAGCCTGGTTCCGTTCGCCTTGATGCGGGTGAGGTATTGCTCCTGTTTGACGTTCAGGGAGCCGACCAGTCCTTCGAGCATGTTGTCCGCAAACCCGACGATGCTGGTGAGCGGAGTACGTAGCTCGTGAGAGACGTGGGCAAGGAATTTGGATTTCAATCGATCCATCTGTTTGAGTTGCGCGTTCGCGGCTTCCAGCTCCGCGGTACGTTCCCGCACGCGGGCTTCCAGGCCGGCGTTGAGCGACTCGATCTCCCGATAGGCCTGCGCATTGTCCAGGGCACTGGCGACTTGGCTGGCGAGGGTGACCAGGACATCGAGGTCGTCTTGGGTCAGTGCTTGATTGTGCGTGCGGTCGACTGAAAGAGAGCCGATGACGGCATGGTGTGTTTTGAGCGGAACGGTGATGAAGGATTTCACATTGACCATGCCGATCAATTTTTGATCGAAGGGGTGGAGCCGGTCCCAGATTTCGTGGATATTGTTCGTCAGCACGGGTTCGCCACGAAGGAAGACAGTCCCTTCCACACTATCGGGGTCAGTAACGGATACTTCTTGCGTCCGTAGAAAATCCGCGACTTCCTGCGGCATGCCGCGCACACGAAAGTCGTGCGACACGTTTCTGGTGCGATCGAACTGCGTGATCATGGCGCGATCGTAGTGCAGGTCGCGGACGATGGTATCCAAGACGTTCGTCATCAGTTCTTCCCGATCGAAGGTCGAACTGAACAGCAGTCCCGCACGGTGTAAGGTTGTTAACTCGTTGACCTTCCGACGTAAGGTGACGGCGGTGCTCTGTTGCTCCAGATAGGCCTCCCGCAGTTCTTCATGGCGGGCGTCTACGACCTGTTCCTGATCACGAATCAGTCTCTGCAAGGGTTTGGCGGCCTGGCGCATGTGGCTGGTAATCATCCACCACAACAGCGACGCCGGAATCGCGGCGAGGCCCAGGGCCTCGATGGTCGGAACGTTCGGCCAGCGAATGTGTACGTACGCGAAGGTCCCTCCCGCCACGAGCAACCACATGGCTAGTGGGATGGAGCTACGGACTTGTGGCGTCCAGGTGAATTCCCATTCGCAATAGGGATCGCCGTTGGCGGTGCAGGAGAGATCGCGGACTGTGGCGGGCGGTGTGCCGTGCAATTGGGTCTGCACCCGGGCGATGCTGGTCTTGCAAGAGAGGCAAATCACATCGACACAGCGTTTTCGGTACGGACCGAATTGGGCGAGTGCCCGATCGGTAAACGTCATGCGCAGGACGGCCGATCGTCGAGTGACTCGACCGACCTCAAACTCCAGCACGTCGCGGACATATTTCCTGCCCATATGGGGCCACATCTTGTAGAGCTGTGGCGTCGAAAACGGGCGGCAGAGAATTTGGATCAGCGGCGGAACTTTGCGATGCGTGCCGACATTGACGTGGAAGTCTGGGTCGCCGGAGAGCTGCTCGCAGAATTCCCGCAGGTAGCAGACGAACTCATACGAATAACTGTTCCAAATGTTGCGGAGAAAGTCCGGGGTGACGTGATAAGAGCGATCCGGAAGGCGCGCATTCAGGAGTCGACACAGTTCCTCGATCGCATGGGTAGCCGCTTCCGTGCCGGCGGTGCGTGTGAGGTAGTCGCACATGTAGTCCACGTTGGATTGGACGACGACTCCGCTGATATCGCAGATTTTCTCTCCCCGGTCATTCAGGCCGAAGGGGCGAAACTCCATGAATGGCCGTTCAAGGATCGAATGGTCTTTGGAGAGGAGATCGGTCATGCGTGAGCGGTCTCGTCCGATGCGTCTCCGGCGTGCACGGGAGCCATCAGATGGTTCGGGCGTCCGTGGACTAGTCCAGATTCCGGCAGGCCGGCGTATTCGGCAACACCAGTCTGTCGAGATCACAGGTCTTCAAGTATTCGATGATGGCCCAGCGGTCATTCACCGGTAGTTCACATCCCAATACCCCGTTGCCTTTTGCGCTGTCGCAATCCGGCGTATCGGTAAATTCGTGGCCACGGTTGCTGTTACCGGGTAATACGGTTTTGAATTCGAAGCGTGCGGGTTGACTGGGCGAAGGGGGAAGGCCGGTACAGTCTTCGACGACAAACCCCACCTTCTCGGTGTCAAACTCCATGTTCGGACTCAGAGCGAAACAGACGCGTCGTTCTCTCGCGGGGGAGAGCAATTCGTAGAGGTTCGGGATCGATCCATTGTGGAGGTAGGGAGCGGTGGCCCATACCGCCACATGCGGGCGAGCAATGTACTGGGCTTTGTCTCGCCAGATGTTGGGCCGGTTTCGATAGACAGGCGCATTCGTGGCGTTGTTCACGGCCATCAATTCGCTCGTGACGTATTCCGACGCTTCTCGCGCGGAAATTCGCCCACGCCCCAGAAAACTCGTGTCCACGGTCCGTTGGGAAAAATTCTCCAGATAGAGGGGATCGGTGCCGATTTCCTGGAGAGGCACCATCGTGATCTGGAGGCTCGGGCCGCCGTCGGACGAGCCGGATATTCGTGCGGGGACATGGCAATGGGCACAGAGGTTTGGAATACCCTTGGCCCTGTTGCCGTGGTACAGGTCCTTCCCGCGTGCAGCCAGTTCCCGATTGATGGGTGGGAAGGCGGATGGCCATTGCGGTGGAGGCAGGCGGCGTGCCAATTCTTCGAGGGTCGTGAGGGAATCGACATTGACGGACGAGCGGAACAGGCCGTTTTTGTCTGAGGGAATGGCGGCGCCGGGTCGTGCCCAATTGAAGAGGCCGGCGTTGACGCCGATCACCTGGCCGATATTCCTCGCCAGTGGATGTTGAATCGACCCAGCCCACTGAACCCAGTCATATTCCCACACGCCCCACAGCGGAGGAATACTGACCGGGGCATTTGCAGGTCTGAGATTGTCGGGATGGAGCATGGTAAACACCATATTCCCTCCCCGTCCGAGCGCATCAAACCGGCCCGGCCCCCACTGCTCAGGCGAAAGGTCTCTCCCACTACGTGAAATCAGCCCGTGGGTGTGCATTCTCACATCCTGCGCCAACTTGGTGAGCGTGTAGGCGGTTACGGCTTCTCCACGACTGGTCAAGACGCGGGTGGCGAACGTCTTAAACGGCTCGGGTGGGGCCTGCTCCTTCAGGGTCTGGAGGAATGCGGACAGATCAGGGGGGATCAGCGCGCCCAGCCGTTGGATGAGGGCGCTGAGGAATCGTGCGTTGTATTGGAGCGAAGGGCCGCCCTCGATCTTGATCCGCTGACCTTTGTAGCTGAACTGCGTGGTGTGACAAAACGAACAGGTGAATCCGGCCTGAGGCACTGAGATGTTCGGTCCTTCGGTCTTCGCAAAACCGACCGGAAGTTTATCGATATGATCCGGGTCGGCGACGAGGCCGGTCGCCGCGAACATCTTGGTGAGCGATTCATCTTCTAACGCGATGAGCCAATCATAGGGAATCAGCTGAGTGCCGGCCGACAGGTGGTACCACTGCTGTAGCTCCTGGTCCGACAATCCCTGGTTCAGAGCGCGGGTAGTATTCGGGGGCGAGACTGGATCGATTGCCCGGCAATGCAGGGGAGAGAGGGTGAGCAGCAGGGTGGTCAAGACCAGGGTCCGGCTCAGACGGATGGGCATGGTTCATCTCCTCATAAAGGACGACCTCAACGAATCAGGACATGCACGGTTGGTCCGGTTCTCGGACCACCGAGTCGGCCGCACTCTGGTGACATCAACAAGGGTGGCGATTGTGGAGCGATGAGTCACGCACACCTCACGTTGCAGAAAGCAACACACATGCCATGATCGCGGTCGAAGGGTACCTGGATCGGCCCACGAATGCCAATAGATTTTGAGCAGGTGGTCGACGGAGGGGCCGGAGCAGCGTGGGCATGCTGCTCCGCCTGGGGCAAAGCCCATGTTTGGTGGTCGAGAGTCGCTGTCGGTAAGTATGCGGGGGGGGCGTGCGTCTACTGATGCAGGTGTTTCATGGCCGCGGCGCAGAGGATGATGAAGAAGCCCATCCAGAGCGCAGCGCGTTGGAAGGGAATCGACTCATACGTCTCGCCTTCCTCTTCTTCGTCCTCATCGGACTTGAAGATGACGGTATACAGGAACAGTGTCAGCAGACAGAGGACCAGGATGAGCTTGATGCAGAAAATCCAGAGATACTTCGGATGGTTCTGTAAACCCTGACCGGTTTGCGAGACGAAGATCTGATTGACGTAGTGGAGGTTGATGCCGCCGGTGAATAGCAGGACCACTAACAGAATACCAGCCACACGCTTGTAGTGTCGATAGAATGCGTCGATGATCGGGCGGATGTATTCTTTCGGGAGCCCGCCCTCACGAAGCCCGGGAGTCACAGCCATCACGAGAAATGCCAGGCCGCCGATCCAGATGACGGCAGACAGCAGATGAAACCAATGGTTGACGATGGGAATGAGCTGATTGAGATCGAGAAACAGGCTTTGTACGGAATCCATGGTCGATTGGTGAGGAGCGGGAGGCGATGGCAGCCAGGTTCATAGAGTCACTGCGGTGCCGGTCCCTTACTCTTTCCCTCTCATGTCAAAATTGAAGACCGGTGCGTCGTTTCCAAATCGCTTTTTTCTCAGTTCTTCCATCAACTCGATGGTGATGAGGCTGATCCCATTTTCCCGAGCATGCCGTTCCACGCCCTTCTTGACCATAGCACGGAGAAAGTAGGGGATCCGACTCAGCCGAAGCTCTGACGCTTCGTCCCACGCAACGGCTGTCTCTTCCGGAGTATTGAAGGCGACTTTGATTTTTTCGCCACCTTTAGGCGTGTAGAGGCACCACTGGTCCTCATCTAGCCAGTCGCCATGGTCGACATAGGGCCGGGCCCGACAACCGCCGCAGATATCCGTGTATTCGCAATCTCCGCATTTCCCCTTCAACTGCGGATAGCGGAAGGAGTTGAACACATCCGACCGTTCCCAGAGATCAACGAAGCTCGCCTCGCGCACATTTCCGGCCGACAGCGGCATGTAGGGACAAGGGGTGAGTTCTCCGTTCGGCGTGACACGCGCATAATTGGTGCCGGCCAAACAGCCGCCGCCCATGTATCCCGTCGCCTTGGTGAGGGGAGAATTGGGATCTTTCTCGTACGCCAGCCGCTTGAAATGGGGCGCGCAGCGCGCCCGCACCAACATATCCTTGTATTGGTCCTGACAGTCGACCAGGTAGCCCAGCACTTCTTCGTACTGCTGCGGTGTGATGTCGGTCAGTTCCTCGCCGCGTCCGGTGCAGACCATGAAGAACACATTCAATACCCGTGCGCCGAGCTGGTGAGCCCATTCCACCACCTGAGGCAACTCTTGATAATTCATGGGTTGGGCGCTGAAGTGTACTTGGAACTGGAGGCCGTTGCGCTTGCAGGCTTCGATGCCGGCCAGTGCACTGGCAAAGGCGCCAGGGACACCTCGAAACTGGTCGTGCTTTTGAGGATCAAGGGAGTCGATGCTGATTCCAACTCCCATCACGCCGATCTCGACCAATGTTTTGGCCATGCGATCGTTGATCAACATGCCGTTGGTGCCGAAGACGACGATAAAACCGAGTCCGACGGCATGGCGGGCTATGTCTAGAATGTCCGGTCGCACGAGCGGCTCGCCGCCGGTGATCACCAGCAGGCATCCTTTGTTCACCTCGGCGATTTGGTCGATCAGGCGAAAGCATTCTTCCGTGCTGAGCTCGTCGGAGCCGCCACCGGCTTTGGTGGTGGCATCGAGGTAGCAGTGATCACATTTGAGGTTGCAGCGCTTGGTGAGGTTCAGCGCCACGAGATACGGCTTGAAGTCATCGACGGTCCGGCCGTCGCCAGGCCCTGTTGAGGGGGCCTCCGGAGAGATGAACTTGGAGATCTGTTGCTGAAGTGACCCCAGCTTGTCGCCCAAGAAGGGGAAATTGAGAACCGGCAGTGACTTTCCCATCACCGGTTCGCCCCGGTTTTGGAGGAGCCGGTTAAGTTGGCAATCATGTCCTTCAGATTGCCGGTTTTCATGGCGTCGGCCATGTAGCCCTTGGCCTGTTCAATGCCTTCCGTCGCCACTTCCAACGTAATGACCGTGGTCCCGATCTTATCGGCGTGCTTTTCGATCAAGGCCTTGGTGCATTCCCGCATGAACCCTTCCGGTGCGCGGTCCAGGCGGCCCTGGGCATCAGGCGTCCATGTATATGGGGAGAGGGGTGCTTCAGCCTGCGCGACTCCGTTGCCGTTTGGCGCATGGGCAGTGGTTCCGTTGGCTTCGGCTGATGCCGGCTCTGGTGCGGTGCCGGTGCCTTTATTGGCGAAAATCGGCGTGTAATCTTCGTCAGCCGCTTCCTGAATCATGGGCGCTGCGTATTCGAGCGTGATCGTCGTCATGCCGAGCTTGCGAGCGCTCTTTTCGATTTTGGCTTTGGCCCGTCGACGTTGGAACCCGGCCGGAACGGCGCGAATGGCCTCCTTGGCATCCTTCGTCCACTGCATCGGAATGTCGTCGTAGGCGACGTCGGTCTCGAGTCCGCCCTCCGCTTTGGCCGCTGCCTCGAAGATCGACTTATCGACCTGTTTGAATCGATCGCCGTCAGCGCTACACACCGGACACTTCACCGGGGTATCGCCCTTGCCGATATATCCGCAGCCGTCACAGACGAAATAGTTCTGGCTCATGCGATCCAGGTAAGCCTGTGTTCCAGGGCTATGGGTCGGCTTTTCTTCCACGACCTGAGTCATCATCCCGCTGAGGGTCGAGCCCATCAGATCCTGTGCGACGGAATCGTCAGCTTGCATCTTGTCACGATCAATACCGGCGGCGTCGAGGTTTCCGCCGAGTGCTCGCATCGCGTCCATCGCCCCTTTCGGAAGAATATGGCCGACCGCGGCGTCGACGACCGTGTTGCTGATGATCGTATGTCCCTTTTCGATGGCATAACGATGAATGGCGGTCTTGGCGACCCCGCGGGCAAACACGGGAATTCGTTCCATACGTCGCAACGCTTCTTCCGTCCAGGCGATCGTATATTCCGCCTGCGTGTCGATGGGTGGGACATACTTGCGATTCGACACCAGAATGTTACAGGAGGCGGAGCGGAGTAGGTTCTCCGTGTTGCTGCCGATGTCCATATCTTCATCGCTGTGGACGCCGATACGACCAACGATGAGAAGCCACGGGTTCTCTTTCCGCACGTATTGAATGATTTTTTCGAAGGCCTTGCCGTCCAGCAACGTCGTTTTGACGTCGGTTTGTTCGGCTTGGGCGATTTCACGGGAAATATCGAGATGCGATTGGTAGATCTTGGCCAGCCCGCTGTCGATGACCTCTTCGTGCAGCTTTTCCTGCTCCTTGAAGCGGAAGACCTTACCGGCCTCTTCGTTCAGAACGCCGGAGATGCTGTGAAAGGCGGCATAGTGGAAGTAGGGATCAAAAGCGGAAATCACTTCGACTGGTACATTGAACGCCTTGCCGAGCGCCAGGCCGGTCATGAGCCCGCCGAAGGAGTAAGGGCTGCCGTCCACGGCAACTACGATCTTTCCGCTGCCCATCGGTTGGGGCTGCTTGATGATCAGCATGTCGGAGTTCCGGACGCGTCGCAGAACCCGTTCGGTGTTGCTGCCGATCACGCTATCCTTGACGGCGCCGACCCCCAAGGCCCCCATGATCACGAGATCGTAGGCGTTGGTGTTGATATCTTCAGCCAGGACTTTCCAGTTGCGGCCTTCCAGCGAGCGACGCTCCACCGGCAGGTTGGCTTCGTTACATTTCTTGTCGACGTAGTCGAGGTAGGAGTCCGTGATGATCTGGAGTCCACGAGTGATCAGGGAATCGTGAATCTGGCGCTGCCGGTCCAGCTCCTTCTCGTCGTGATATTCCTCAGGAAGCCCCGCTTCCATCTGCTTGAATCGTTTATCGTGCATCTTGGCGGCATAGACGTGGCTTCCCACAATCTTGGAGCCATAGGTTTTCGCCAGTTCAACTCCGACATCAACCGCTGTATTGGAATGGTCGGAATTGTCGACCGGGATATAAATGGTCTTGTACATCGAAACGCCTCCTAGGCAAACACTCTATAGGGGGAAGAGATCAGAGAACCGCCAGGAATTCAAACGGTTGAATGGAACTTTACCCCAAAAGAAGCGGCATGATAGCACCGTGTTCTCGGGGAATGCAAGCAAACCCATGGCTGGCAGATGGTCTGTGGATAACGGCTAACCCGTTGGACTCACAGCGGTCTTTTCCGTGCTGGTAGCGGTCGGTTGGGAAGGGCGGCGCGACCGGAGGATTTCCTCGAGGGTCAGCAGCGCGTCTCGTCCGGAGTTGTTTTGAATGCCACGAATGAGATTGGCATCGGCATAGTGGGCCTGGTTGGGTTTCGACTCGGGCGTCGCGGTTTGAGAGAGCGAGCCGGTCCAGGCTCGAGGGTCGCGGCTGCCTGCTTTCTGCTGCCAGGCCGTGAGACAGGCCTTGGCGATGAGCTTATTGAGCGGCGCCGGGTTATAGAGTAGTTTGCGGATGCTTGTTGGCGTGAGCATGAGCGGATTGTATCCGGCGGACAGGTACCCTTCCTCCAGCAGCCGATGCTCCAAGTCTGTATTCGGTTGGATTCCGAGGAAGAACATCAAGGGAAAGACGCGTTCCTCTCCCAAGATCGCCGCGACCTTCTTGTAGGACTCAACGCTTTGGAGCAGACTTTCTTCGGTCTCCTTCGGGGAGTTCAGTGAATAGTTGAGAATCACCTTTCCTTTGAAGCCGGCTTCGGCCAGGTATCGGCATCCATCGTAGAGCCGTTCGAGCTTGAAGCCCATGTGCAGGTTATTCAACACCTCCTGCGATCCGGAGGTAATAGCCACTTCCAAATCCCCGACACCAGAGCGCACCATCAGCTTCGCCAACTCCGGGGTGATCAGCGAGGTGCGGATGTAGCCGGACCACTCGATCTCCAGCTTTTCGCTCAGGATTCGTTCAAGGATCTCCGTGCACTGGGGATAGGCCTCTTTCCCGGTAATAAACTGGGCGTCGGTGAACCAGAATCGTCGCGCCCCCCACTGGTGGTAATGCTGGGAAATGTCCTTCACCACCATCTCCGGCGGGCGGTACCGAACGCGTTTTCCTTCAATATAAGGATAGAGGCAAAACGC
>ERZ1645185.945-NODE-945-length-12216-cov-5.288299_pt1 | contig 12216 bp, 9 predicted proteins | sample MGYA00575351_ERZ1645185 | MGnify/ENA primary metagenome ERZ1645185 (study PRJEB40838, sample SAMN11284767) | freshwater sediment metagenome | isolation source: river sediment | host: Sediment | place: India: Jana village, Kanpur | collected 2015-12-17 ...
GGCACCCGCTACGACGTGAACGACCACCTGCGCCTGTCGTTGTCGGTGAACAACCTGCTCGACAAGATGCCGCCGAAGGACGCGACCTGGGCCAACTATCCGTACTACGACACCTCGTGGTTCGATTCGGTCGGCCGCAGCTACTTCCTCACCATCACCTGGAAGATGGACGGCGAGCCGCTGGAGTAACGCCCAGCCAACGCGATGCACGTTGACGAGCCCCGGAAATCCGGGGCTTTTTTTTAGTAGCCGGATCGGGCGCCTCAGCGTACTCCGCGGCGCAGGGCGTCCAGCTTCGCCGCGTAACGCTGTTTCTGGTCGCCGTCGCTGAGGGCACGGGCGCGTTCGAGTTCGCGGGTGGCGGCGCGGGTGCGGCCGAGTTGCAGGTAGGCGCGGGCGAGGCCGAAGTGGAAGCTGTGTTCGCCGTCGTGCAGCCGGATGGCGCGGCGATAGTGGTCGGCGGCGCGTTCGAAGTCGCCGCGCTGCTCGGCGTCCATCGCCTGCATGAACTGGTGCAGCGGATCGCGTGACTGCAGCATTTCGAGACGCGCGAGCAGGGCCTCGGCGCGTGCGGGATCACCGTCGCGACGGAATTGCATGGCCAGGTTGGAGAGCGCGCCGGGATGGGCTGGATCGAGTGCCAGCGCCTGTTCGAAGTCGCGGCGGGCGCGCGCTTCGTCGCCGGCATGGCGATGCAGCACGCCGAGGTTGCTCCAGCTGGTGGCGAAGTGCGCATCCTGCGCCAACGAGGCTTCGGCGTAGGTGATGGCCAGATCGAGGACGCCCGCCTGCATCAACTCGATGGCGCGATTGTTGTAGTAGTGCGCGAACAGGCGCGCGTCGTCGATCGCGCGTGGCGGTTCGGTGGCGATGACCTCGTCCCAGGCGACATCGACCGTCAGCCGCTGACGGCGCACGCGGACGCCGGCATTGACGTGGTTCGAGCGGTAGATGGTCTGGTCGATCTTGCGCCAGGCCAGAGTCTCGGCGATTTCCTGGCCATAAGCCGTCAGTCCGGCTTCGCGCGCCAGCGCCACCGTGAGCAAGGTGAAACTCAGGCAGTTCGCACGCCGCGCCGCGTAGGCTTCGGCCACGGTATAGGTCGCGTCCGGCTGGTATTGCATGCCGAGACCTGCGGGCGGCGCCGCGAACAGATAGTCGACCAGTTGCTGCAGGCGCGTCGCTTCCCGGTGTTCTCCGGTGCGTACCCGGGCATGCCATTCGACGCGCAGCGGCTCGGGCAGGGCGAGGATCTGCGCGGGCGACGGCACCGCCACTGCCTCCGTCGCCGTTCCTGCGAACAGCAGCAACACCACCCACCATCGCGACCACGGATTGGACATCGGCCCTTCCTGCGCGCACGGTATCGGCGCGCGCGGCCAGTGTAATCGCCCGGCCGGCCGTCGATGTCTGCCGAGAGCGCCATCCGGCCGGACTTTGCGCTACGGTCGCCGCAGCGCGTGGGGAGGATGCATGCACACCGTCTTGCTGGCCGGCGCGACCGGCCTGATCGGCATCGAGCTGTTGGGGCGTTTGTTGCGCGACGAGCGCTTCGACGGGCGCGTCGTCGCACCGACGCGGCGCGCCATCGGGCTGTCGCACCCGAAGCTGGTGAATCCGGTGATCGACGCGATGAACGTCGGCGACCTCGACCTGCGCGAAAAGCTGGCCCAGCTCGAGGTCGGCGCGATCGACACCTACGCGAGCTGCCTGGGTTCGACGATGCGCAAGGCCGGCAGCCGCGACGCCTTCCATCGCGTCGACCACGGCCTGGTGCTGCGCTGGGCGCGCATCGCCCGCTCGCTCGGTGCGCGCCAGGCGCTGCTGGTGTCGTCGGTGGCGGCGGATCCGAGCTCGCGTTCGGTCTACCTGCACGTCAAGGGTGAGGTCGAGCGCGACCTGGCCAGGCTCGACTACCCGCGCGTCGACATCCTGCGTCCCGGCCAACTGCTCGGTCACCGCGAGGAAGACCGCCCGGTCGAACGCCTCGCGCAGCTCGCCGCACGTTTCTACAGCCCTTGGCTCACGGGCGACTGGTCGCGGTATCGCGGCATCGAGGCCGGCACCGTGGCCGCGGCCATGGCGCAGTTGATCCGCGAGCACGGTGCCGCCGGACATCACGTCCACCATCACGACGAGATGCAGGCGCTGGCAGCGACGCGCTAGATTGCACGCATTCGCACAGGGGAAGCGCCATGGTCGACCGTTACACCGAAGTCACCCGCACCGGCTGGGGCAAGCGCATCGGGCAATCCTTGTCCGGCGCCCTGATCGGCGGCCTGCTGTTCCTTGGCTCCTTCGCGCTGCTGTGGTGGAACGAAGGCCGCGCCATCGGTGAAGCGAAGGCGCTGGCCGAGGGTGCAGGCGCGGTCATCGATGTCGGCATCGACGCGGTCGAACCGGCACACGAGGGCAAGCTGCTGCACGTGACTGGTGCCGTGGACGCCAGCCCGGAAGCGCGCGACGCCGCCACCGGCATCGCCGTCGACGCGCTGAAGCTGCGCCGCATCGTCGAGATGTACCAGTGGGTCGAGAAACGCAGCAGCAAGGAAGAGAAGAAGCTCGGCGGCGGCAGCGAAACCGTCACCGTCTACGAATACGCGCAGGAATGGAACGACGACCCGATCGATTCCAGCGACTTCAAGAAATACGAGACCCATGCCAACCCGAGCGACTGGCCGCTGCGTTCCGACAGTTTCGCGGCCGGCGCCGTACGGCTCGGCGCGTTCACGCTGGCGCAGCCGGTACGCGACGCCCTGGGCCGCTGGCAGGACCTGCCGGCACAGGCCAGCGCGCAGTTGCCGGAACAGTTCGGCGAGTTCCGACGCCTGGCCAACGGCGTGTTGTACCGCGGTGCCGACCCCGAGCGCCCGCAGGTCGGCGACATGCGCGTACGCTACGAGTACCAGCCGGAGGCGACGTATTCGATCATCGCCAAGCAGACCGGGGCGATGCTCGACCGCTACGTCGCCTCGAACGGTCGCGAGGTGCTGCTGGTCGAAGACGGTTCGGTGCCGGCGGCGACGATGTTCGAGGGCGCACGGTCGCGCAACAGCCTGATCACCTGGCTCGTCCGTCTCGGCGGCACCGTGCTGATGTGGATCGGACTGTCCATGGTGTTCGCGCCGATCAGCCGCGTGCTCGACGTGTTGCCGATGCTGGGCACCATCGGCAGCTGGGGCATCGGCCTGGTCACCGGCCTGGTCTCGCTGCTGCTGTCGCTGACCACGATCGGCATCGCCTGGGTGTTCTACCGGCCGCTGCTCGGTGGCGCCATCATCGTCGGCGTCGTCGCGTTGTTCTTCTGGTCGCGCAGCGGACGCAAGACCGCACCGGCACCGGTCGCCGCGACACCGCCCGCGGCACCGCCGCCGCCACCCGCGCCGTAGGCGCGCCTACGTCGGGCGTTGTGATGCGGCCCAGCGCTGCAGTTCCGCCATCGGCTTCGGCGTGCTGATCAGGAAGCCCTGCACGTAGTCGCAGTGGTGGCTGCGCAGCCATTGCAGGTCGTCGCGCTCCTCGACCCCTTCGGCGACCAGGTTCAGGCCGAGGTTGTGGCCGAGCGCGATGACCGAACGGCAGATCGCCGCGGCCTCTTCGTCGTGGGCGACGCCGCGCACGAAGCTCTTGTCGATCTTGAGTTTCTGCACCGGGAAACGACGCAGGTAGGACAACGAGGAATAGCCGGTCCCGAAGTCGTCCACGGCCAGGCCAAGGCCAAGGCCGCGCAGACGGTCCATGATCGCGATGGCGTCGTCGAGGTCGTGCATCAGCACGGTTTCGGTCAGCTCCAGCTCGACCCGTGACGGCGCGACCTGATGGGCCGCCAGCGCTGCCTGCAGGCGCTCGACCAGGGATGGATCGCGGAACTGGGCCAGCGACAGGTTGATCGCGAGGCGCAGGGGCGGCAGGCCCGCGCCATCCCAGCGGGCGAGATCGGCGATGGCCTGGGCCAGGATCCAATGCCCCAGTGCAACGATCAGCCCGCTCTGTTCGGCCAGCGGCACGAAGCGTTCCGGCGTGACCAGGCCGAGCGTCGGATGACGCCAGCGGATCAGCGCCTCCATGCCGTGCAACTCGTCGCCGCGCGCATTCATCACCGGCTGGTAATGCAGCTCGAACTGCTGCTGCGCCAGCGCCTGCGCGAGCTGGTCGAGCATGGCCTTGCGTTCGACCAGCTCCGCGTGCAGGCGCTCGGTGAAGAAACGGAACGTGTTCCGGCCCTCGGACTTGGCGTGGTACATCGCCAGATCGGCCTTGCGCAGCAGTTGTTCGGCGTGGCGGTCGTCGCCCGGACACAGGGTGATGCCGATGCTGACGCCGACTTGCAGGCGGTGCGGCTCGATCTCGAAGACTTCGCCGATGCGATCGATGATGCGTTGCGCCATCCAGGCCGCTTCGCCGGCATCGAGCAGGTTCGGCATCAGCATCGCGAACTCGTCGCCGCCGAGGCGCGCGACGGTGTCGCCCGGGCGCATGCAGTCCTGCAGGCGTTCCGCCACGGCGCGCAGCAGGGCATCACCGACGCTGTGGCCAAGGCTGTCGTTGGCGACCTTGAAGTGGTCGAGGTCGAGGAAGAACAGGGCCATCGCGCTCGAATCGAGCAGGCAACGCTCGACCGCACGTTTCAGGCGGTCGTTGAACAGGGTGCGGTTCGGCAGGCCGGTCAGGGTGTCGTGCGTGGCCAGCATGCGTACGCGCTCTTCGGCGCGCTGGCGTTCGGTGACGTCGCGCACCTGGACGTTGTAGAGGCCGTGACTCGGGCCGCGCCAGTAGCTGACCGAGACTTCGGCCGGGAACACCTGCCCGTCCTGGCGCTGCGCGCTCAGTTCCAGCATGCGGCTGGCGGCACGACTGGCGCCATCGCCATCGCTGTCGCCGAAGTTCTCGCTGCGCGGATCCCAGGGCATCAGGCGACGGAACTCGCTGCCGACCAGTTCGGCCTCGTGCCAGCCGAACATCTGCTCGCCGGCGCGGTTGACGCTGGTGATGCGGCCATCGTCGTCGATCTGGATCAGCGCGTCGTGCGCCAGTTCGGTGACGGCGCGGAACTGTTCCGCGGAGGCGTGCAGATCGGCGTGGCTCTCGGCGATCTGCGCGGCATACCGGTTGAAGGTGTGCGCGAGCTGGGCGAGTTCGTCCCGGCCCTGCGCCTCGATGCGTCCCGGCACCACCGAATGTTCGGTCGCGGCGAGTTGTTCGGTGATGCGCTGGATCGGCTGGACCAGCAAATGGCGCAGCAGCCAGCCAGCGAACAGGACCACGGCGACGACCGCCAGGCCGAGTGCCCAGGCGACACGCGTCATCACCGACATCACTGCCTCGTGCACCAGTCGCGCCGGCTGCACCAGCACCAGCTGCCAATGCGTGCCGGGCAGGCGCAGCGCTGTGACGAGGCCGGCTTCCTTCAGGAACGGATCGCGCGGCAAGGTCGTCTGCCGGACCATGGCATCGTCGTCCCCGGCATCGAGCAATTGTGCGGCGATGCGTTGCGCCTCTTCGCGGTCGATGGCGGCGGTGGCCGCATCGATCTGCGCCGCGACCTCATCCTGGCGGGCATCGCCGCCGGCATCGGGCGGCAATTGCAGGAACGTCGCAAGCTCGGCGAATTCACCATGGTGGGTGGCGAAGTCGGTGATGCCGAACACCCGGCCCGCCGGTGCGCCGGCACGGGCGTCACGCAACGGCACCCGCTGCATCGGCGGCACCGTGATGAACACGCCATTGCGATCGATCGCGAAGGCATAGCCCTGCAGCGCGGCGCCACGCCGATCGAGAAATCCCTGCAGTCCGGAGAGCTTCAGGTCGACCGTGCTGACGCCGGCGAAGCGACCGTCGATACGCATCGGCGCGGTGCAGGTCACCATCTTTTCGCCGCTGTAGGGATCCTGGTACGACCGCGACCAGTAGCAGCGCCCTTCGCGCTGGTGCCGCGCCGGCACGTACCATTCCTCGCCGTGGTAACCGGGCCCGTCGGGCGCGTTGTAGTCGTCGAAATATCGAAGCACGCCGCTGGCATCGCGGCCCCAGAAGAAGCTCCGCCGCGCCACGCCGGGCGTGAACACATCGGGCTCCGGCCACAGGCCACCGCCGGCGATCAGGTCGGTCCGGCCATCAAGGTCGAGCACGACGGGCAGGACGTCGCGCCACAAGGCTTCGTCGCGTGGCAGGCGTTCGCCCAGGTTCTCCAACGCCACCGCAAGGCCTTCGGCCAGGGCCAGTTCCTTGCCCATGTCGCTGGCCAGGCGCTGCGCCGACGCGTACGCGGCCTCACGCTCGCGCGCCATCAGCAACTCGTAGCCACGCACGTACAGCACGACCAGCACGGCCGCCAGCATCATCGCCAGCGCGAGCAGAAATCCGAACAACAATTTCGCCCTCAGGCTGTGCCGGAATGGCACCTCCTTCCGCTCAGAACCCCGCATCCTGCCGTCCTTCGCCGATTTCCCCGGGCCCGCACGCTCGCATGAGACCCGGCAAAACGCAACGGGACGATCGGACCGGTGTCGCTTATTCGAAACCGTCCGCGAAGAGCAGGGCCAAGGGCACGCCGACCACGCTGGCCCAGCCCGCGGCCGCGGTGCCGCCGGTGTCCGGGCCGCTGATGTCGCGGCTCGGCGCGACGTTGCCATTGGCCTGCCGGGCGAAGCCGAGCACGCGCGTCGCGGCGCTGTTCTGGCTGCCGCTCGCGACCAGCAATTCGTCGCGGAAGGCGTAGTAGTCGAGGCCCGTCGCATTCGTCATCAGGGTGTTGTCGCCGCCGATGACACGCAGCGGCGCGACGTCGCCGCTCGCACCGACCGGGTACACGACGATCCGGCTGCGGCTGTCGGCATCGGTGACCAGCACGAACAGTTCGCCGTGGACGACGTCGACCGCGATAGCGCTGACGTAGACACCGAGCTGGGTCTGCGCGCCACCGATCCGGCGCGACGGCACCGGTGCGCCGCTGATCGTGCGCGGGAACAGCAGCACTTCGCCACGGATCTGGTTGCCGCCGAGATCCTCGTAGTCGCCGACCGCCACCTCGTCCGTCGCCGGCAGATAGGCCAGGCCACTGGCGTTGTTGATCACCGTGGGCGCGTAGCTGGTCATGCGCAGCGGCGCGGTGCTGCCGCTGGCGGTGCGCGCAAACGCCAGAACGAAGTTGCTGCTCAGCGCGATGTATTCGTCGTGGCCGGCCGCGCGCACGACGTTGCGTGGCTGGCCCATCTGCGGACTCGAAAACGAACGCAACGGCGTCACGTCGCCGCGGGCATCGGCCGGGAACACGTGGATCTTCTGGCCGAAGAAGTCGGCGACCAGCACGGTCTTCTCGCCAGGATCGTAGACCAGGGCGGAGGCGTCGAGCAGACCGCTGTTGTTCGGGCCGCCGAGCAGGGACAACGGTTCGGTATTGCCGTTCATGGTGTCGCCGAAGATCGACACGCTGCGGAAGCGGTCGCAGCCGGCTTCGCAGTATTTGCCGGCGAGCACATCGGCGTTCGCGGCGGCGGCCACGAGGGCAGTGGTCAGGACGAACGCGGTGCGGAGCAGAGGGCGGATCATGGCGGCGTACCGGGGGGCATCGTCAGGGATGCCGACCCGATACGCAGGATCGCGGCCAGACTCGTCAACGCCGCCGATAGGGCGGCTTGCGCGCCTTGGTCGCCTGCTCGAAGGCGTAGCCGAGGCCGAGCAGCCTCGCTTCCGAATAGGGCAGGCCGATGAAGCTGAAACCGACCGGCAGGTGGCGCACGAAACCCATCGGCACGGTCAGGTGCGGATAACCGGCAACCGCGGCGAGCGAGGTGTTGCCGCCGCTGTACTGGTCGCCGTTGATGGTGTCGATCAGCCAGGCCGGGCCGCCGCTCGGACCGACCAGGGCATCGAGGCGATGGGTCGCGAAGGCCGCATCCAGGCCTTGGGCGCGAGTCAGTGCGTGGTTCTTGGCGAGCGCATCGCGGTAGGCCTTGTCCGTCAGCGGACCCTTGGTCTCGGCGCCCTCGAACCATTCCTGGCCGAAGAACGGCATCTCCAGCGTGGCGCGGGCGCGGTTGAACTCGATCAGCTGCGCCAGCGTGCGCGCGGGCGCCGTGGCCGGCAGGCGCGACAGGTAGGCGTTGAGATCGGCCTTCAGTTCGTAGCTCAGCACCTCGAACTCGCTCTCGTCGAACTGGCCGAGGGTATCGATCTTCACGTCGTCGATGACCTCGGCGCCGAGTTCCTTGAGCGCGCGGATCGCCGCCTCGGCGAGCCGGTCGACCTCGGGATGGAAACCGAACAGGCCGCGGGCGACGCCGATGCGTGCGCCCTGCGCAGCGCGCGCCTTCAACGCGCCCAGGTAGTCGCGGTCGAAGCCGGCGGCGGGCGGGGTGATCGTGCCGGGTTCGCGGTTCGGTTGCGCGATCGCGGCGAGCAGGGCGGCGGCATCGGCGACACTGCGCGTCATCGGGCCGGCGGTGTCCTGCGAATGCGCGATCGGGATGATGCCGGTGCGCGGCACCAGGCCCAGCGTCGGCTTCAGCCCGACCAGGCCGTTCGCGTTCGAGGGCGAGATGATCGAGCCGTCGGTTTCGGTGCCGATGCCGAGTGCGGCGAATTCCATGGCCATCGCCGCGCCGGTGCCGGAGCTGGAGCCGCTGGGCGAACGCGTGCGGTCGTAGGCGTTGACGGTCTGGCCACCGCGCGCGCTCCAGCCGCTGGACGAGCGTGTCGAACGCGCATTCGCCCATTCGCTGAGATTGGTCTTGCCGAGAATGACCGCGCCCGCCGCACGCAGGCTGGCGGCCAGCGGCGAATCCACCGGCGCGCGCCAGTCCGACAGCGCCAGCGAACCCGCAGTCGTATGCATGCGATCGCCGGTATCGATGTTGTCCTTGATCAGCACCGGCAGGCCGTGCAGCGGTCCGCGGACCTTGCCGGCCTTGCGTTCGGCCTCGCGCTCGGCGGCGATGGCCTCGGCGTCCGGATTCAGTTCGATCACCGCGTTGACGCTGTGTGCATCATGCGCCTGGATGCGTTCGAGGTAGGCGCGGGTCAGGCCGAGTGCCGTGTAGTGGCCATTCTGCAGCCCCAGCGCCAGCGCTTCGCGGTCCTTCCCGGCGAGTTCAAAGTCACCCATGCGGTGATGCTCGCCGTGGCTGGCTTCAGCCGAGGCCGGCAAGGCGGAAGCAGCCGCCAGCGCGGCGGTTCCGGCAATGAAATCGCGACGACGCGGGTCGTGGTTCTGGCTCATCACGGGCTCCTGTGGCAGAGCGCCGATCATCGCATTGGCGAGCCTGTCGTCAATCGCTCAAAGACGATAGGGGACCATGACGGCCGGCTCCGTTCCTCCAGCCTGGAAATCTCGCGTATTGCGAGTCACGAGCACTAGGTCGTGCCGGATCGCGACGGCCGCCTGCAGTGCGTCGGGCAACTTCCAACGTTGGGTGCGCCGGAGCGTCGCTGCGAGGTCAGCGATGTCTGCAGTGATCGGTAACGCCGGAAAGGCATTCAGCAGCTGCTGGACCGCATCTGCATCGTCATCGCGACAGCCGGCCAGAACCTCGGCACGAGTGACCACGGAAAGCGCTGCGGTCGGTCCGTGATCGCGAAGGAATGCAGTCGCCGACTCGATGCCGTTCAGGTGATCGATGACAATGACCGAATCGATCAGGTGTTTCAACGCGAGTCGCCCCATTCATCGCGCATGCGCTGCTGCCAGGCGAGCCCATCACCCTCGCGCCACACGCCACGCGTCGCGTCCAGCGCAGCATCAAGGGTCGGCTGTGCACGAGCCTGCTCGCGTGACCGGAAACTGCGCACTGCTTGCCGCACGAGTTCGGTCATGGGGATGCGACGTTTGCGTGCCTCGCGGTCCAGCCACGCCTTGTCGGATTCATCAAGATTGACCAGAGTCTTCGGCATGCCCGGCAAGATATCACATTCTAAGAAAAGAGATATCTGGCAATCGATGTTCGGTCTTGCGAGCTACTCGCTCGCATCCAGCGCCTTCGGGTCGACGCCGAGGTCCTTGAGCTTGCGGTAGAGATGGGTGCGCTCCATGCCGGAGATCTGCGCGAGGCGCGAGACCGAGCCGCGGCAATGCCTGAGCTGGCGCATCAGGTAGGTGCGTTCGAAGCGGTCGCGGGCGTCGCGCAGCGGCAGCGACAGGTCGAGCAGGAAGTCGCCCGCGGGTTTGGCCGGATTCGGCGTGATGATGCCGAGCGCATCCTCGATTTCGTCGAGGTCGATCTCGCCGTCGCCGCCGATGATCAGCAGGCGCTGCACCAAGTTGCGCAGTTCGCGGAGGTTGCCGGGCCAGGCGTGGCGGCGCAGGCGATCGAGTGCGGCCGGGCTCAACGTGCGCGGCGGCAGGCCGTCGCGGACCGCGGTCTGTTCGAGGTGTGCGCCGAGCAGGGCGGCGATGTCCTCGGGACGCTCGCGCAAGGCCGGCACGTGCACGGTCAGCACGTTGAGCTGGAAGTACAGGTCTTCGCGCAGGGTGCCGGCCTGGAGGTCGTGTTCGAGCGGGCGCGTGCTCGACACGATCACGCGCGCCGGGAACGGGCGCGGCTTCTGGCCGCCTTCCGGCACGTACTGGCGCGCGGCGATGGCCGAGGCCAGGCGCGCCTGCGTGGTCGCGTCGAGGTGGGCGACGTCGTCGACGTACAAGGTGCCGTTCGCGGCCTGGGCGATCGCGCCGGCTTCCTCGCCATGGGCGGTCTCGCGACCAAACAAGGCGCCGATGCCGCGTTCACCGGCCATCGTGGCCGCGGCGAAATGCACGAAGGGCGCCGCCGCACGCGGGCCATGACCGTGCACGTAACGCGCCAGCGCCTCCTTGCCGGTGCCGGTTTCGCCGCGGATCAGCAGCGGCGCATCGACATGCGCGGCGCGTTCGAGCTGGGTGCGCAGGATCTGCATCGCGGTACTGCCGCCGATCGGCGGCGGCGGCGCCACGCGTGCGCGCAAGCCCTGGTTCTCGCGCTTGAGCGCCGCGTGTTCGAAGCCGCGACTCACGGTCGCGAGCAGCTTGGCGAGCGACACCGGCTTTTCCAGGAAATCGTAAGCTCCCAGCTTGAGCGCGCTGACCGCGGTCTCGATCGTGCCGTGACCCGAGATCATCACGACCGGCGCGGTCAGGGCACCCTGTTCCTGCCATTCCTGGAGCAGGGCGACGCCGTCGCCGTCCGGCAGCCAGACGTCGAGCAGGACCAGGTCCGGCTTGAATGCCGGCAGCGCGAGCCGCGCCGCGCCGACGCTGTCGGCGGTCTCGACCTGGTGGCCCTCGTCGAGCAGGATGTCGCCGATCAGTTGGCGGATGTCCGGCTCGTCATCGACGACGAGCACGCGATTCTGGTTCATGCCGACCTCGCAAAACGCATCCGAGCATAACCAAGCGGGTGCGTCGTCGGCCACGGCGCCGGCACTTCGTCACCGAATTTGTGCCAGTCGGTCATCGCCGGGCTGGCACAATCGGCTTCTTTGTCGATGGAAGCGCACATGGAACTCGTCCAGATTCTGGTCCTCGCGCTGGTGCAGGCGCTTACCGAATTCCTGCCGGTGTCGAGTTCGGGCCACCTCGGCCTGATCGGATTCCTGTTCGGCTGGGAGTACCAGGGCGTCACCTTCGACCTGGCCCTGCATTTCGGCACCCTGCTGGCGGTGCTGATCTACTACCGCCGCGACCTGACCGCGATCGCCACCGCGATGCTGACACGCGACCGCAGTGATCACGGCCGCGCCCAGCACCGTCTCGGCTTCGGGCTCGCGCTCGGCATCGTGCCCGCGGTGATCGTGGGCCTGGCCATGGGCGAGGAGACCGCGAACGCGCTGCGCGTGCCGGCCCTGATCGCGGTGAACCTGATCGCCTTCGGTGTCCTGCTCGGCCTCGCCGATCGCGCCAGTGGGCAGATCCGCGGCGTGTTCGACCTGTCGATCAAGGAAGCCTTGGTGATCGGCGCGGCACAGGCGCTGGCGCTGATTCCCGGCACCTCGCGCTCCGGCATCACCATGACCGCCGGCCTGTTCCTCGGGCTCAATCGCCACGAAGCCGCGCGTTACAGTTTCCTGATGGGCGTGCCGATCACCGCCGCCGCCTGTGCGCACGGCGCGCTGGAGCTGTACCGGAGCGGCGAAAGCTTCGCCTGGGCCGACTTCGCGATCGGTGCGGGGGTGGCGGCGATTGCCGGCGTCGGCTGCATCCACTTCCTGCTGCACTTCCTGCGCCGCCTCGGCCTGATGCCCTTCGTC